>Ga0272448_1002095_pt1 | contig 25741 bp, 23 predicted proteins | sample YNPCB0191_FD_202220 | JGI IMG/M metagenome (GOLD analysis project Ga0272448, IMG submission 202220) | Hot spring sediment microbial communities from Yellowstone National Park, WY, United States - YNP-CB-019-1 | ecosystem: Environmental > Aquatic > Thermal springs > Hot (42-90C) > Sediment... | reverse complement strand
GCCAACCTGCCGGTCACTACTAGGGGCAGTCCTTCCCCTAGAACCCCTGGTAATTTCCCTTCGGGAAATGAGGATTTTAGTGGGCAGTCCTTCCCCTAGAACCCCTGGTAATTTCCCTTCGGGAAATGAGGATTTTAGTGGGCAGTCCTTCCCCTAGAACCCCTGGTAATTTCCCTTCGGGAAATTGAGGATTTTAGTGGGCAGTCCTTCCCCTAGAACCCCTGGTAATTTCCCTTCGGGAAATTGAGGATTTTAGTGGGCAGTCCTTCCCCTAGAACCCCTGATAATTTCCCTTCGGGAAATTGAGGATTTTAGTGGGCAGTCCTTCCCCTAGAACCCCTGGTAATTTCCCTTTGGGAAATTGAGGATTTTAGTGGGCAGTCCTTCCCCTAGAACCCTCGATATTCCTCACAGGAACCTCAAGGGATCCTGAGCACATCTTTACACCCGCATTGCGAGTGTTGAGACGTGCTCCCGACTACAGCCGGCCGCTCTACCGTTGAGCTACAGCGGGGTGTTCTATCTTTCAATTGAGAAACTTTTTAAATTTCCGCATAACTAACAACTGCTTGTATGATTGAAAGGGTAGAGAGTGAATACGAAGGCCGGAAATTAATAGGAAACCTATTCATGCATAACGGCTCATCAGATTCCATCGTAATCCTCCTGCACGGCTTCCTCTCCTCAAAAGAGGATATGTTTTTTATAGCGGATGCACTTCAGAAAGAAGGGCTGGATTCATTTACAATCGATATGAACGGCCACGGTGAAGACCACCGCAACTTCTCAGAGTTCACGATCTCAAAAGCCATTGCAGACTGCAACACCGCAATTGGCCATGCACTCTCAAAGGGCTATAAACGTATAGGCGTTTTCGGCTTCAGCATTGGCGGTTTCATTGCCTTGAATACTGCTCTCGAGAATAAAGAGGTAAAATCGCTTGTTCTCGGTGCACCCGTCTCAAATTTTCAATCCCTATTTGAGGGTGTTGACCTAAAAGAGTGGAAGGATACAGGTGTACTGCATTCCCCGAATATGGGCGTTCACATAAAGCTGGATTATGAATTTTACACGGATGGTTTGCAATATGATAGTTATACCCGCTTCTCAAAGATAAAACAGCCTACACTCATCATCCACGGTACAAGTGATGGTGTGGTACCCATAACACAGAGCGAACAGCTCGCGCACTCACTTGCTAATGCACATCTCCTCCGCATCACGGGTGCAACGCATGATTCATTATTCAGCGCGACCGAACCCCTGGACTCGCTCATCAAATGGTTTAAAGCAACGTTGTAAATTAGGAGAGTACAATGCTCGGTTTTCCGGGTAGTGATTTTATCGCCTTCTCTTTCATATTTTCGGGTGTCTCTTCCTCCCGAATCACATTCACTACCTTTGCACCCATCTCCTCTTTTATGAACCCCTCGGCTTCTCTCAGCACTTCTAATTCCTCTTGTTCATCAAGTACCACATCTGATTTCCATTTCATTGCGCTCTTCACTATGCCCATAACCTCTTTAGCACGCGCTTTCATACTCTCATCAGCCATCACTTTCTTTATTGCATCATTCTGATTCTTTGTATCCCCTACCTGTCTGAACACGCGCCTCTTGAACTCACCGGCTACAATCAGCGTAATCTCATTAGCCTCCTTGTTAAGCATTCTCTTAATCTCCTTCGCATCGTTGACAGTTGCTTCTATCACCCGCTCGCTCTCTTCAATTCTAGGATTATACTCCTCATCAAATAATCCCTCATTAAGTTTCTGTGTGGTCGCAAACCCTTTCCCACCCAATCGCTCCCACATCTCATCGCACAGGTGTGGCGCGATAGGTGCCATGAGAAGTACCCATCTCTCAATGGCAGCACGTGTAGGTCTCCCGCCACGTCGTATGCACCACTTAATATCGTTTATGAACTTGTAGAACAGGTTGTTAACAAGATCCTTGAGCTGCAACTGCGGATACTGTTTTGAGAACGCCTCCCTCCCGTACTGTGCAATCCTCATCTCAAGCCATCTCTCAGCACGGTTGCTTGCGCGCTCGGATAGGTTATTGCATATCTCGAGCATGAACCGCATCCTTGCCTGTATCCCCTCAACCATTGTCCTGTTGAAATCAGTATCCTCACCAAGCTCTGCCCCGCCTACAACAGATATCCTCACAGCATCTGGACCGTACAATGCAATTGCTTTTCTCAGCGGCAGTATATTCCCGAGGCTCTTGCTCATCTTCTGCCCATCCATGAGTACGAACCCGTTGACCACAATCCCTTTAGGCCATTTCTCTCTCTGGAATATGCCTGTATGATTGAATATATAGAACGGCAGATGGTTGTATATGAGGTCTGCACCTGAATGGCTCGAATCCACAGGGTACCAATATTCAAAACTCTCACGCATCTTCACAAGGTCAGGTGTACCGCTGCCTTTCCCGAGCATTACATAATCCCACTCGGCCTCAGTGAGCGGGCGTTTAAGCATGTGTTTTACTGTATAGAACGCCATGTAAATAGTGGAATCTGAGAGCGCCTCAATCATCTTGGTTCCATCGAATGGGAACTTTGTACCCAGCCCGGAGTTTCGCGTGCACGCTTTCTCATGCAACCAGTTTATTGCATACTCAAAATCCGCTTTTCTGCCTTCAGGTATAACCCGCATCTCTTTGAGGCATTCCTTTGCCTTCTCCTTCCACTGCAGGTTTCCATAATCTATGAACCACTGATCCTCAAAGATCTTTACTTCTACAGTGCCACCGCATCTGCACTTCACAGGCCTGTTCATAATCTCATATAACGTCCCACCTTCACCGCTTGTGATGAGTGCATCACGCACGTAATCCCTTGCTTTCTCAACCTTCATTCCCTTGAGTTCACCTACACTCATAACCCCGTAATGCAATTCTTTTCTGTAAACAATCTTGGTTGCTTCCTCAAGTTTCGGGTCATCGAGCGATTTTATCCCCATCTGTTCAACCACGGTTTTTGCAGGTATCTCGCCCAATTCCTTATCCTCTGTCTCAATAATCTTGATGAGCATACTATCCGCTTTTTCTTTTCCCACCGCTTCAATGAGTGCCTGGTAATCGTAAGGTGCATGTGCAGGCACACTCATCACCACACCCGTTGCATTCTCAGGGTCCACAAACTTTGCGTTTATTATAGGTATCTCTTTCCCGGTGAGTGGCGCGGAACACATCTTCCCGATGAAATGGCCTCCCTTCATCTCCTGTAATACCTCAACCTTATGCTCCTGCAACCTGAACTTCTCAGAGGCCTTTTTTGATATATAGTAGATCTCACCATCAACATTTGCTTTCACATAATCCGCATCCGCATTCACCCACATGTTAGTTATACCGTAAACAGTCTCGGGGCGTAATGTGGCTGCGAGCAGGTACCCATCCTCAAACCTAAACTTGAGTGTTGTAAACTCTCCAAGGTCCGGGTCAACATCACCCTTAGTATCATGCCCTCCAACTGCATTATTGCATTTGGGGCAGAATGGGACAGGATGTTTCCCTTTTGTGATGAGCCCGGCATCCTTGAGTTTCTTGAACTGCCATGTTATAAACGAATTAAACTCAGGGTCAAATGTGTAGAACTTTCTTCTCCAATCTATTGAATATCCCATCTCGCGCATACCTGCCTCAATCTCTTTGCTGAATGCCATCACTAAATTGCGCGGGTCTGTGAGTGATTCTGCATATGCCCTGTCCATCCCATAAATTGATGTGAATATCTCCATGAGCTCGGGGTCCTTTTCCTGTATTCTCTTGGCCATTGCCATTATAGGTGTCCCTGTAACGTGGAACCCCATCGGGAAAAGTACATTCTTCCCGCACATCCTCATAAAACGCGCGTATACATCTGTGATCGTATAAGTCCTTGCATGGCCGATATGTTGCGGGCTGTTAGGGTAAGGAAATGCCGCTATAATGTAAAACTTCTCTCTCTCATCCGGTTCGCTTTCATACACCTTATTTTCTTCCCATCTTTTCTGCCATTTTGTCGCAATCTCAACCATATCCATACTAAAGGTTTAAAATAAAAGTAGTTATAAGTTTATCATACGGTAGCTGATGTGAATGTGCCTGTCAAGATATGTGTTCTTATTATTACTTATTCCCGCACTTGCACACGCAGCTACGTTAGGTGATATCCTATCCGCAGGAATGATCGGTGTCACAATAGGTTTTCTTTTGGCAGGGCTCGGCTATATGGTTGCGGGGTTCATAGGGACACCACAGGCGCATGGCTGGGCCAAGAATGAGGTTTTCGAGAATCTCTACACGCTCTTTATCGTATTCAATATAGGTATCTTAGGTGTTGCTGCACTCGTATTCTTTGCAGTTCTCGGGATACAATCACCGCAGTTATCATTTGACCTCAACTCGCTCACAAGTACTCCCATTATGACTGCAGATGCAGCCACGCAGATAGATCATGTACTCAACGGTGCAGATGCTGAAAATGCATATAAGGACCTAACAGATCCAAATAGCAATTACATACTCACAGATAGGATGGGTGTAAAATCCCTCTTTCTGCGCTCGTATTCGTTAGAAGTGCTTCTTGGCGAATTGGCATACATTACACAACTCCATCTAGATACCGTTGCGGCAGGTTCAACCACACAAGGGGCTGGTGGAGGTATAGGTGCAATTAATAAGGTAGGTATATCTGCACCCATGTTCCCCGGGGTAACTAAGGTTGTTGATGTACTCGAACAGATTAATGAGCTCATAATCCTCGTAATCTTTATTCTGATCGCGCATAAAGCCGTTCTCATATTCATAGATGCAGTGGGCCCGCAGATCCTATTGATCGGCATTTTCTTCAGGTGTATCCCGTTCACGCGGCGTTTAGGTTCCACGCTCATAGCCCTATTCATAACACTGGAGTTTGTTTACCCAGCATTTCTCCTAGCAACATTCTCTGACAACTTCTATGGCAAGATCATAAAAGATTTTGATGGTGTGTATGTGAACACGCAATGGATAACAGGGCTATCCAATTCAGCTGGCACGGTTATACAGTATGTGGGCCCGAGGAGTATAATCGTTGCTGACAATAATACCTTGAAAAATGGCATTAACCTCTCATTTGTAGGGTATCCCTCAGAGTACAACTACACTGTGAAAGATGGCAATGGTAATGTAATATGCAAAGGCAGTGCAATCACTGGGGAGCAGGTCGATTGCCTCATAGATGTTCGTAAACTCACGGCAGCTGACTTGATCGAGGATGAAAATAAACCTGAGCTTGGATTGTACGAGTATAATATTACATTGAATTTCAATGCATCTGAGGCAGATGCAAATAACTGGAATGAGATCAAGGACTATCCATATACCAAAACCCTGAGTGTAATTCTCTTTGTGATTAAACCGTGTGAAACAAATGAGTGCAATCAGAAATTTGTCCTTCGTAATGCAGAGTATGGCGAGATGTTAGAGGCGTACATTGCAGATCAGCTTGATAATCCATTCGGTACATACGCACCCGGTGTGGCTGCTGATACAATCGTTCTCGGAACAAAGTATGTAGCCCACACAATGATGAATAAGGGGCTAAAAACGGTTGAAAAAAGTGTACTAAAACAGGTTGCAAAGACAGGTACAAAGAATGTATTATCAAAAGCTCTTAGTGGGGCAGTAGGTGCTACAACTGCAGGGGCAACATTCATCATTTCAAGTGCGCTGATGAAATCCGATATTGCTACGGGCACATTTGATGAGCTTGCCTGTGATGGCTACACAGGGTACATTGCTCAGCGTTATGTTGGGGGCGGGCCAGCAGATGAACCCAAAATGGATTCTAGCCAACTAACCTTTTATAATATGACTTATGGCTTTTTCCGGGATAGTACAAATTTCATAGGGGAGACTTTAGGCGAGATGCGCGATGATTATGTAAAGAGGTATGGTAAATCAGATTTCACATCCTGTTCCTCCTCCACAGGTCTGTTCAATTGGGTTGTTGGCAAAGTCGGAAACATATATGAAGGTGTTGACACTGCACCGCGTGAGTTCAACGTCACGGTTACTATGACGCGTGTGGTCTTAGTATTTATAATTTCATTATTCTCCCTCATAATCTCAGTTACATTCTTCCGTGCAATCTCTGAGAGCATAGGTGGTGATTCATCATTGCTGGGCCTTGGAAAGATCATATAATGGGTGTATGAGATGAGTTGTTCGCTGGTGATACTTGAAACGATATGGGCCAACGTATTCCTAGCGATGCTTCTCTCACTCCTCATCGCAGCACTCATATATATGGTGGGCAATCTCATAAGAAAACAGGAATACATAGAATTCAGCAAGAGCGAGATGTATAACTTTCTGGTTACTGGCGCGCTTGTAATCTCCTTCTTAGGGATCGTGGCAATTGTAAACGAAATCTCCTGCCCAAATTCATCAGCATCACTGTTTGACCAGGCAGTATCAGGTATGAGTACAATACTATACGATTCTGTTTACAGAACGCTCAGGAACCTTTTCCAGATGATGCTCACCGTGAGCACGCTCTCAAATATGGTTGTGGAATTCAGCGGTGTGAAATTCAACCCGTTCGGCGGCCTCAGATATCTCTACACAAGCCTAAACGTGGTCTCATTCATAATGGAATCTGTATTTGCAAGCCTCTACATACAATTGATTGCACTCGTGGTGTTCAAGGAGATTGCACTCTCCATAATATTCCCAGTAGGTATTTTCTTGCGCGCATTCTCTCTCACACGTGATGCCGGGTCATTTCTTATGGCGCTCTCACTCTCTCTTTACACAGTATACCCCTACATCTATGTGATATCCTTAGATGCGTACAAAACAGTACAGCAAGATATAACTTATGATAAACTCACGTCCGGGTTCTACCATTCAGGGGGTTTTGCTTACTTTGCATACAATGTGTTTAGCAAGATTGAAAACACTGCATTCTGGGGCCTAACATTCTTCAACTATTATGGGATGCGCGCGATGTTTCTAGACCTTGGCGGCCAACTAGTGCTCTCGCTCGTGATCCCAGCAATTGCAATACTTCTCTCAACAGCGCTTGTGAGTTCGCTTATGAAATTCATCAAAGAGGTGACTGCCTGATGTCGCTCTTCACAGAGTATTATTTATCCACATTTTCGATTGCAACACTCGTTGTAGTAATCCAATTCCTCTTTGTGGGATTAGTGTTCATGATAGGCAAATTCTTCTCAAACGAGAATCTTGTAGGGTTTGCAAAACATGAGTTGGGCCAGGCAATCTTCTCCATACTCATAATTGTGGGTGTGATCTCACTCATTCCTCTTATTAACTATCTCTTCTGCCTTTCTCTTTCTGAGAGTGACTATTATAATCAGGGGTGCAGCATATCGGACCTTAGCATTACTGCGCACGTTAAGGTTGCACGTGAACAGCTTGCAGCGATGTATAACAATGTGCGTGTACTCGCAAAAGGTACCCTGCGCGCATTTGATTGGGCGGCAACCGCTGGGGGCACATCAATAAGCGTGGGTCTCCTCTCATTCAACCCATTCAAATATCAGGGGATCAATGCGTACATATATGCAGAATGTTTCTCCATACTTTACAAGGCGATGCTATTCATAAAGATGCAGGAACTGTTTATGATTCTCAATGCAGTTTATTTCTTCCCCTACCTGTTCATATCCGGTATGATTTTCCGTATACTCCCGTTCACGCGCAAGCTTGGTGGTCTTTTAATGGGCATCTCGCTTGGTGTATTCTTTGTTCTCCCGTATATGTACATTCTATCTGCATCAGTATTTCAGGCAGCGGACAATTTTGATACCAAATTTGTGCTTGATACGAGCCAGTACGCATTCATGTTCATCACAATCACAGGTGATGTAATAGACAATAACGGGCAGTCAACCACCTTTGAGGATCTTATGGAAAAATACAGTAAGGATAATGCGAAGGAAGGAAAAGACCCGTTTGGTATGGCAATGGGCAATGTAGTTGATCAAAGTATTACATCATCAAACCAACCACAATATGATTACTCCATACTTAGAAAAGGGACAATCCCTGACCCGCGCGGGAATGGTGCATTCGGCTCTTATGATCCAAAACATCCTGAGAATCACAATTACTCGCTTGTTGAGATTGTAGCACGCATCGTTCTCATGGCCACCATCTCCTCAATCTTTGCGATTGCTGGCACGATCTCCGCAATAAGGGAGATCTCAGTGCTCCTAGGCGGTGATGTTGAGATTGCCGGTCTCACTAAGATCATCTGAGGTAGGAAAAATGAAAAAGCACACAAAACACACAATGAACAAATCAATTGTGCTAGCATTCCTACTTGTATTACTACTTATAACTAATTCATATGCGGCGGAAACGATGCAGGAGCGTGCAGATTCCATGCGGGATATAATAAAACAGAGCGGCACTGCATATATAGCAGTGGTGATCTCATTCCTGCTCGCAGCACTTCTCTATATGGCATCATCATTTTTCTCTGATGCACGTCTTCTGGCATTCTCAAAGGAGGCATTCTACCAGAGCATTGTTTCTCTAATATTGATTGCATCTTTCCCCGTGATATATCTTGTTGTCTCTCAATTAGTGCTCGCAGCATTTATGGGCAATCTCTCCCTCCCTACCCAGACAGATGTATACGATATAAGCGAGATGTTCCTTATATGGAATTACATCTATTATATAGTGCACATTCTCATCATAACAATTCTCTACTCAGGTATCGCGGGCATCATAAACCAGCAGTATAGCATTCCAATCGCAGGGTCTTTGGTTACAGTAAACCTCATGGCATTTGCAAAACCGCTCTTATTCGCAATGAATATGGGCATCTCACTTCTCACAACCTCACTATTCATAAACGGGTTCCAGATTCTATTCCTAAACCTAGTACACTATGCGCTACTTCCCGTATTCCTTCCTCTAGGTATACTGCTCAGGGTATTCCCCGGCACGATGAATGCAGGGAATGTTCTCCTGGCACTTGCGATTGGTGCATATATCATTACCCCGCTTGTTTATGTCTTCGATATTTATCTCATAACAGAAATCCTGAGTGATAAACACTTGAACCAACCAAAATCTTCCACGAACACAATAGATTACAAGAATTCTCTCGGTCTTATGCCATTCTTCTACAATGAGACGACTTTGCTCAACGCAGTTGTACTCAAGAAGTGCCCGCTCTTAAACACAGTAGCTGATAAAATCACGGGTACATCCTCCTATATGATCCTTATGAAGGATTATACAGAGTACAATACGAATTTGAGTGGATGTGGTGTTGTTTTAGATGCAATCCCCACAAGCGTTAGCACTTTACCGACGTGGGCAAAGGTTGCCTTCGGCACTGCGGGTGCAGCTACTGTGACCGCCGCGCTTGCAAAGATCGCAACTACAGCGAAATCTTTGAGCCCAAATAAGTGGGATACCCTATGTAAGAAGAGATTTCTCTCCACATTCTGCAAGTATGGTTCATGGGCAGTATTTGGCTTGGGTGCATTCTCAGCACTCTCCACAGGTGTAGTCGCCATTACATTATTTGCACTATCATTTGACCTTATTGCAGGTACAGCCGCATCCTTCATCATACTCTCAGTAATCCTGCCCTTCCTCAACTTCACTATTATAATAATATTCATAAGAGATTTCTCACAGTTCGTACTTGGCACGCCCATAAGCCTTGGGCACGTTGCGAGGTTGATATGATGCATAAAATATCCGCCTTTATTGCATTCCTACTTCTCATTTCATTAGCGTTCAGCAGCACATCTTTTGCACCACCCCAAGGCCTCAGCAGTGTCAGGAATGCAAACTGCGGTTCACTCCTCCCGCCTGATTGGGTGGTATATTCCTTTGCAGCAATCTCCATAGGTGTCTCCCTCTATGCACTAATATATATGATAGGCTCAATTCTCAACAGGCCACAACTAAAGGGATTGGTACGTGCAGGCCTTGCAGATATTGCCGCCCTGCTCGTTATCCTTACGATTGTGTATGCAGTTAGCGGGTTGCTGTGCAATGCATCATTCTCCACTATAGGGATAGACCTCTCCAATACAAAGGCATACAACATGCTCATATCTAAAGGTATAGATATTAACAACATACCATTTTTCTCAATTGCAGAAACATACTTGCAGCTTCTCTACTATCTGGGTGAGAAATTCTACAGGATGCTCATCCTCCAACTTCTCTTCTCGGGTGCACTCACTTCAGTAAAGGTAAGTGCGGGTGCAACACTTGGGGAGATGCAGCCATATACAGGTATAGAACCCATAATGAATTTGGGCCCCCTGATTCTCTCTTCAGTAACTCTGGTGATCATAAGCGTTTCAGCACAGTATTACATACTCAAGTTCTTTGAGCTCACTGCAATGCAGGTATTCTTCCCGTTAGGGGTACTGATGCGCGTGATCCCTGCAACGCGCTCGTTTGGTGCTGCGCTCATAGGGTTCTCGCTCGCAATGTATCTTTTTTATCCTCTTGTTCAATCCTATAATTTCATCATATTCGCTACCGGTATTACCATAGATGAGGGGCAGTTGAATTCCCTGCTTTACAACGCCCCCACTTGTTCAGATCTTCAGGATTGTCAGCAGAATTGTACTTCCGGGTCAGGTTATTTGGATCCAAACACAGGAACTTATTACTGTAACCCATGCATACTGAGCGGGCCGCCCCCAGAAGGAGATAGTTCCCTCTGTTGTAGTAAAGTTTCAGTATTTAAAGACGGATCCTGCGAACTCGGGAAAAATATAAACGTAGATGATCCTAAATCGATGGGCAGGGGAGGAATTATAGTGGAAGGTGCCACACCAGAAGGATACATTACAACGATAGGTACAGGTTTAATCATTGGCATGGCTGTTTTATTAAGTGTTGGAAGTATGATCCCCGGGATTGGCAAAGCTACAAATGCAATTTCAGGGGCTATTACTCTGCTGCTTCAACTTGGCGCATCATTCATAGGCAGAAGCTTCCTGACATTCATAATGAACCCGCTCACATTGTTTGGTATAGTTGTTATAATGAACGGCTCTTTCCTCATGCTCGGGTTCATACTCCCGATGATTGAGTTTATCATACTCGTTGAGCTCATACGCACCACAACTGCATCGTTAGGCGAGCCCATAGATGTTGTGCAATTACTCAAGGTGATATAGTATGGCAATAGATTATTCCATTCCCGCAACTGAAATTTTAAAGCAAGTATTACAAAATAATGGGTATACCCTTGCAGGTATATTCCTCATGATCACAGCATTCCTGATTGCACTCGCCTTCATGATCGCTCGCATATTCCAGAGCAAGAAACTCGAGAGTTGGGCCGTAAACGAGGCATTCCAATCACTTGCGAGTGCGGGCATTCTCTATTTCAGTGTTGGCATCCTCTTGATGTTTGGTGCTCTTATGGGCACATTTTTTATTGCGCTTTCAGGCCAGAACCCAGCACTATCAGAAGTTTCATATTTGATGAAGACCGCATGTTCAAACAACCCGCAGGGATGTACAGATGTCCATCTAATTGGTGCACGCGCATACCTCACCTCCCGCCTTGATAAATTGCAGGAGATCTATGATTATGTATTCTATACATATGCAATATCAGGGTCGTTAGGTACTTTCCAAGCCAATTTCCCTGAGAAGGCAAAAACACCATTCATGCTTGGGTTTGCATCCAAGATTGCAGAGTATGTGCAATCACTACTTGAATACCTATTCTATGGATTTTTCTTCATATACATGCAATTGGCACTCCTCGATTTCATAAAGGCATACTTTGTATATGGGTTCACTTCTGGTATAGCATTGCGCGCCTTCCCGTTCACGCGTTCGCTCGGTTCATTCCTCATTGCATCTGCACTCGGCCTCTACTTTGTCTACCCATTCTTCCTCACGCTTATGCTTCTCATGAACTACGAAGACTTGAACATAACACCTAATCAAATTCTGAATATTGCAAAGAATGAGTACCCCGGCGTTTATTTGAACTACTATATTGAGAGGACACTTATGCACCAGCAGTTCTACCCCGGGGCATCGGCTGCCAATACACCTTCTATAGAACCCTCTACGATTAAAGAACTCGGCTCAATCATTCGCTTTCTGCTTCTCACGATGATTCTCTATCCTCTTGTCTGTTTTGTGATAACCTACACATTCATACATCAGACGGCAGAGCTTATGCAGGCGAATATCTCGGACCTGGGCAGGGGTCTGGTACGTCTCATATAATATAAAAAGGTTTCTGTTACCCGCTGTGTTTATGGCTTAATTTAGTTCCTCATTTCTGGTGATTTTAAACACTCTTTTTTCAAGTATATGCTGTTATAATTACATTTGTCTGATTATACGTGCTATCTTAACCGATAATGGCCTCAAAAACTATTATCACCTTTATTTTGCTTATCTGATTCATTTTAATCACTTTTCACAACCTTTTTTTCAGAAATAATTATAACCACAGGGTACAAAAAATGACTAAAATTAGCAGATTTTGCAAAATAAAGAAAATTGAGCGCATATAGGATTTTTCGCAATTTATACTAACTTTCTCTATAAAATCAATCCTTTAAATGTTTTTTTCATACGCGGATTTGCTATTTAAATTTATGCCACCATAACATAACAAAGTATATTAAGAGGGAGAAAATGGAAAGCATCATAAGATCTGCTTTGGGAAACCGCGAAAGCGAGAAGGCCGCAAGCGCGAGTGAGAGCGATGCAATGGACAACGAGTCCATTAAGATCGCTGTGATCGGAGTTGGTGGTGGTGGAAACAACACACTCAACAGGCTGCTTGCAGCTGGCGTAAAGGGTGCAGAGCTTATTGCCGTTAACACGGACAAGCAACACCTAAATGTGATCGACCCGCGCGCAAAGAAGATCCTGATAGGTAAGAGCATTACAAGGGGTCTTGGTGCAGGTGGGTATCCAGAAGTTGGTGCAAAGGCCGCAGAGGTTGAAAGGGCAACACTCGAGAGGGAGCTCGCAAACACACACCTTGTATTCATATGTGCAGGTATGGGCGGTGGTACCGGTACAGGTGCAGCACCCGTAATTGCAGAGATTGCAAAGAACCAGGGTGCAATTACCGTTGCAATGGTAACCTACCCATTCGCACTTGAAAGGTCGAGGAGAATGAAGGCAGATGAGGGTATTGCAAAACTCAGGAAGGTTGTTGACTCCGTGATTATCCTCGACAACAACAGGCTCGTAGAGCTCGTCCCAAACCTGCCGATCAACGATGCATTCGCAGTTGCAGATGAAATCCTTGCAAAGGCAATCAGCGGTCTCGTGTGGACCATTACACAGCCATCCCTGATTAACATTGACTTTGCAGATGTACGTGCAATCATGGCAGATGGTGGTGTAGGGTTCATCGCAGTTGGTGAGGGCAAGGGCCCAGACCGTGTGCGCGGTGCAGCGGACTCAGTGCTCAAGAACAGGCTGCTCGATGTAGACTTTGCCGGTGCAAAGGGTGCACTCATCCACATCTCTGGTGGACGCGACCTCACACTTGGTGATGCAATCAAGGCAGGTGAGTTCATCTCAGAGAAGATGGATGAGGAGGCAAACGTAAAATGGGGTGCCAGGTTGCTGCCCAACTATGATGGCAAGCTCGAGATTGTTGCAATAGTGACGGGCGTTACTGGCGCAAGCATAATGGGCAAGTTCGGACAGCCTGAAGAGGACAAGGGAACCGTAGATGACATAGAAGTCATCGGCTAAGTGCGGTGGTAGAGTGGAAGAAAACGAACACATAATAGGAGAGAGGATTACCGTAGTCGGGCTCGGTGGTGCGGGATGCAACACCGTCTCCCGCATTACGGACCTCGGAATCAAGAGCGCTGAGACAATCGCGATGAACTCGGACAAGCTGCACTTGGGGATAACCCGCGCACACAAGAAGCACGTGCTCGGGTATTCACTCACGCGCGGTCTTGGCTGTGGTGGGTTCCCAGAGATGGGCGCCCGCGCAGCGGAAGCCGATAAAGCGGTTATTCAGGAGATGCTCAAGGATTCAGAGATTGTGTTCGTATGTGCAGGCATGGGTGGCGGTACCGGTGGCGGTGCAGCTCCCGTTGTTTCTAAAATCGCAAAGGAGCAGGGGGCAACTGTTGTTGCTATGGTGACCTTCCCATTTTCACTTGAGCGCGCGCGCCTCAAAAAGGCGTTGGCCGGTATACAGCAGCTCAAGCAGAATGCGGACACGGTTGTGCTCATAGACAACAACAAGCTTGCCTCTTATGTTCCAAACCTGCCGCTCGATAAGGCATTCTCCTTGGCTGATGAGATTGTTGCAAATGCAATCATAGGGATCTCCGACACCATCAAGCTGCCGAGCCTTATGAATGTTGACTTTGCGGATGTCAAGAACCTCATGACCAACAAGGGCCTTGCGATGATCTCTGTTGGTGAGGGTAAAGGTGCGGACCGCGTGCAGGAAGCAATCAACAGCACGTTGTCCAACCCGCTGCTCGATGTGGAAGTTGCCGGTGCGAATGGTGCACTCATACACATTGCAGGTGGGAATTCCCTTACGCTCGGTGATGCAATCAAGATAGGTGAGGGGATAAGCGGCACGCTCGCAGATACCGCAGATGTAAAGATGGGCGCCCGCGTGATTGAAGATCTTGGAGATACCTATGTAGTTACTTCTATAGTAACTGGTGTAAAGAGCAAGATACTCGACTACAACTTTACCCCCACAATGCAGTACACGGACAAGGAGAAGAAAGAGCAGGCCGATACAGAAGCCCAGCTCCTTAAACTTGAAGCACTATAATTTTCCATTTTATTTTGCTTTTAAATCTTCCACGTTTATAAAATCCTTCATATGCCATCTCATAAAATAAAGAATGATAGCCACAATCAGTACAACGGGCCGGAGCAGCATTCCTCTGTAAGTGGGGATATCTCGCGTGCGGTTAAGCTTACCAACCTATTCATCTCTCTCCCTTCATCCACATTTCAGATTATAGTTCTGGCTGCGCTCTCTCTTATCTTTGCAACGATTCTCTCGTATATAGAGGGTTCAAATGTATTCAAGGCCCTGCTCACATCATTCCTTATAATCACTGTGCCCGCACTGCTTTCTGCACTGTTTTTCCGTGTCTTTCGTGAGATTATACTCAAGCGTTCGCTTTTCCTTATGATGCTCGCTTCACTGGGGTACATGCTGACCTACGTGTTCTACTTCACAATCGGCAGTATCAACCTTCTTGTGATCGGCTTTTCTGTTGTGGCCCTTATTGTTTTTCTATGCTCATACTATATTTTCCGACTGCGCTACTCAGCTGTAATTTTCACACTGATCCAGCTCTTCTTTTTCTCACTAATGCTCTACTATGTGCAGTATATTACGGCTGCACCGCACGACCTTTTCCTGAAACTTGCCATTACATCCCTCATCTTCTCGCTCATCATATATGCATTCCTCTATTTCATAAATGCCCCACTCAAGAAGGCATTCTCGGTATCAGGTACGAAGGCATTTTCAATGTTTGTCTCGCAATGGCTGTATGAATCTAAAGACCTTGATGCCGAGTTTGACCGGATAGGCACCTATGCAGATACCTATGTGGATTCGCTTCTCATACGCAATGGGCAGGGAACCTGTCTTATAACCTCACCACAGGTGCACTTTGGACCGTTTGGTAATCTTGGCGGGAGTAATTTTCCGGCTCTTATGTCTCACGAACTTGAGAAGAAGGTTGACTGCTCCATTGTGATGCACGGGGCATGCACCCATGACTATAACCCGACAACCACTGCGCAGCTCACAAATATTACTGGGCCGCTGAATTCATTCATTCTCTCTTCTGAAAAACAGCTCAAGCAGGCAAAGTTCTCATTCATCAGAACGCAGTTCAACAATGCAACCGCCTCGCATCTTATGCTTAATGATTATGTGCTCTCAACTTTCAGCAGGCATCCCCATACAACAGAGGATATGGATTATGGCCTCGGATTATTGCTGCGCGAGATTGGCACAAAGGATTTCCGCACTGCAATGATTGCTGATGAGCATAATGCAGAGACAGGCGAGATCACGCAGTTTCTGCTTGGGTCGCAGGAGGCATCAGAATATATAGGTGCGATGCGCGCACTTCACAGCGCTGTGCGCTCTGCAAAACCCGAGCCTGCGCGGTTTGCGTTTATGAAGCTCAACAAGCCAGAGTATGCGCAGTATGGGATAGGCGGGAATGGCATTTCACTATTCTGTTTCATCTCAAAATCCTCTTCTGTGGTTTATGTGGTGTTTGATTCCAACGGTGTTACTGTGGATATGAAATCCCGTCTTGAAGCCCGCCTCAAAGCGCATTTCAAGAATGTAGTAATAATGAGCACGGATACACACATACTCAATAAAGTGAGCGGGGTCGTTAACCCGATGGGCACATCTGAAGAAGGCATAACTCAAATAGAAAATGAGATCGTGGAGAATGCAGTGCAACTCATACCATCAGCATCAAAATTCACTTGCACTGCTGCAACAGTGCCCATCCGCATAAAGGTCTTCGGGCCACAGCAATCCCTTAAGCTTATAGGCACAGTCAATGCAACAGTTTCAGTAGCAAAATTAATCTTGCCTCTTATCCTAATCCTTGGGACGCTCCTCACATTGTGGGCGCTTTCCCTCATATGATTTATTCCTTTGGTTTTCTTTTTCTTTTCGGTGCACTTTCTTCTGCGGTCTTCTTAGGCTCAGCATTCTCTTCGCTCTCCTGCTCTTCGCCTTCTTCCTCTTCGAACATCTTTTTAGCCCTCGCTTCGCCTTCCTTATCCCCGCGAAGTTTAAGGACGGTAGTGGCAAGCAGTTTATACACAAGATTGAGAGATTTCTTACCCTTGTTGTTGCACGGAACAACCAGGTCTACATACCTCGCTGAATTGTCCGTATCAACGAGCCCAATTGTGGGTATCCCTCTGAATGCGGCCTCTTTTAGTGCCTGTATCTCTGTTCTCGGGTCAGATACAATAACAAGTTGCGGTTCTGTGAAATGCTTGCTCTTGGGGTTTGTGAGCGTCCCGGGCTGGAATCTTCCGCTAACCAGTTTACAGCCCACCACTTCACAGAATTTCTTTGCAGCATCTATTGCATACAACCTTGAAGCAACGACGAGTATTTTATCCGGGTCATACCTTGCGACCAGTTCGGCAGCAGAGTTGATCCTCTCATCGATGCTCTCCAAGTTCATTACAAACAGCTTGTCCGGCCTGGTCTTGTATATGAACTTGCTCATGTATGGAGTTTTAAGTCTAGTTCCGATATGTATACCGGATTCCATATACTCTTCCTGTGTTGTCAACATTTGATACACACCTCTTTTGAATATCATTCCCATAATATGGGGCTGCCCAGATTTTCCCGCCTCCTTTATACGCAAAGGGAGCGCTTTGAACTGGGATCACCGCCACCCCAAGGCGATAGCATAGCCAGGTTAGCCCACAGCCCCTCTATAGGGGCGCATCCGCCCCCTATAACCCCCGGTAGTTTTTGGGACAAGCCCAAAAACCAGCAAAGGCAAGGGGCGCATCCGCCCCCTATAACCCCCGGTAGTTTTTGGGACAAGCCCAAAAACCAGCAAAGGCAAGGGGCGCATCCGCCCCCTATAACCCCCGGTAGTTTTTGGGACAAGCCCAAAAACCAGCAAAGGCAAGGGGCGCATCCGCCCCCTATAACCCCCGGTAGTTTTTGGGACAAGCCCAAAAACCCACAGAGATAGGGGCGCATCCGCCCCCTATAACCCTCGCGGGTTAGAACCTTGAGAACCTCGTGATGTCCTTCACGTTATCAACGTGGCTCAGGAACATCCTTCTGCAGCAGTATCTTTCAATTCCGAGAGCATCGAGGACTTCCTTGGCACTTTCGCCATTCTCGGTTCTCTTTTTGTACTCTTCGTACTTATCGGCGATCACCGCTCCGCATGTGAAACATCTTATGGGAAACATCATAGCCACAAACCTCCAGCGGGTTTTCGACCCTTTCCAGCAACCTCAATCATCATAGCACAAACCTCCAATTTATCTGTATGATTTCTGGAACCTTGCCCTTGCTTTCGGCCCTTTGTACTTCTTTGGCTCAACCCGCCTTGAATCCTCAACGAGGAAGAATTTATCCCTCTTGTTGAATTCCTCGCGGAGCGATGTATCCTTTGTATATTCAACAAATGCCCTTGCAATTGCACATCTGGCGGCCTGTGCTTGGCCCATTGGGCCCCCGCCATATACATTCACATCAATATCCACATTCTTTGCTATCTTATCATCAACGATTGTGAGCGGTTCGCTTATCACGCTTTTCATATAAGGGTTTGTGATTGATTCAAGGAACATGTTGTTTATGCGCACCTTCCCAGTACCCTTTTGTATGCAGGCGCGTGCAACTGCCTCCTTCCTCTTTCCTCGCACCACAACTGCGCTGGACTTTGGTGCAGTTTTCTTTACAGGTGCAACCTTATCCTTAGTTTCCTTGGGCTTCTTTTGCACCTTCTCCTTTGGTTTTTCAGTATTTGTTGTAGTCATCATAAACACCCCCTTTAAGGCTTGTATGCAAGCGACTCGCACAGTTCAAGGATAGTGATATATTTCTCGAGCTTATCCTTCTTGAACGAGTCGTTGAATTTTACTTTCTCGCCCTTCACGGGAGCATCACTCCCAATATATGCCTTTATTCTCTTGTATGCTGCTTTGCCCTTGGGCTTATCATAGGGCAGCATCCCCCTGCATATCCTCTTTACAAGCAGGTCGGGCCTCTTTGGCCATTTGGGTGAGTGCTCCGGGTTTGCCCTATCCTTCACGCTTCTCCTGTCAATGTATTTCTGTACCAGCTGTTTTCTGTTGCCACTCATCACCATCTTCTCGGCGTTTAGGATGTGTATCTCTTCCCCTTGCAGTGCGTTGTGCGCGGCATAGGTTGCAACCCTTCCGACAATGAGACCGTCACCATCTATGATCTTAACCATACCCATTCACCTCAAGATTCTTACATTAACCCCCTTTGGGTTTTCCTTGACAAGTTCATCTATGGTAAGCACCTTGCCCCCGGCTTTTTCAATCCTCTTTTTTGCAGTATCAGTCCAAGCATAAGCAGCTACCATTACCTTGCTCTCAATTATGCCATCCCCGAGCAGTTTGCCCGGTACGAGTGCAATCTCGCCATTCTTTACTACTTTGGTAACTTTTGAGATGTTGACTGCGACCTGCCTCCTTCTTGGCAATGAGAGCATCTCAGCAGTGGTATCCCACACAGAATTTTCCTTCCCAAGTTTTCTAAGCCTAATAATAAGCTGTTTCAAGTCTTCCTTTTCAGTTCCACGTATCATCTTCCCACCTTCACAACCGGTCCCTAATAGGGGCGCATCCGCCCCCTATAACCCCCGGTAGTTTTTGGGTCAAGCCCAAAAACCCACAGAGATAGGGGCGCATCCACCCCCTATAACCCCCGGTAGTTTTTGGGGCAAGCCCAAAAACCAACAAAGGCAAGGGGCGCATCCACCCCCTATAACCCCCGGTAGTTTTTGGGTCAAGCCCAAAAACCCACAGAGATAGGGGCGCATCCACCCCCTATAACCCCCGGTAGTTTTTGGGGCAAGCCCAAAAACCAACAAAGGCAAGGGGCGCATCCACCCCCTATAACCCCCGGTAGTTTTTGGGGCAAGCCCAAAAACTCGAAAATACCAGGGTAGACCTATTGCTGTCGTGATTTATGTGTTGAGGCAAGTAAGTTTTATAAACACTCTGGTATATCTTCATTCATATAAAAAGCAGAAAGATAGAATTAGTTTAGTGAATGGTACTTTACCAGCCACCATACTTTCTTGAGAACTCTAGCATCTCAAAAATATCCTTATCCAACTTTGTAAATGCCTTCTCTACCTTTAGCTTGTTTCCAAGATCTTTCTCAAGGTCTTTTTTCTCATCCTTTTTATCATCCTTTTGTACAACCTTTTTTGCCAACTTTTTCACCTCTTTATTTTGTCTAGTATTTTAGACTTTCCTACATATAAACTTTTCTATCTGCCGTCAGTGTGTTCTATTTACAACAGGTTATTCTTTTATTTGTTTCAGATGTGAGAGAAGAGCAACGATCATTATGGCAGAAGGTGAATTAAAAGCATCAGAAAATCTAAGTAAGGCCGCAGAGAGACTTGCATCAACAAAAGGTGCATTGCACCTGAGAACATTACAGACACTCTCAGATGTTTCAGCGGACCAGAGTAATACAATTGTGGTTCTTCTCCCGATAGAAGTGATGAGAGCAATAGAAGGGTTCACAGCATCAAAGGATGAATCAGCAAAGAAAAAGTAAATCTCTTTTTTCTAATTCTTTTTCAGAAATTTACACTAATTCATTAGCTCTGAAAACCCGCTCGCAGTAATAGCACCTGTACTCATCTGTACTCTCTCTCATGAACATTCTTTTAGCATCCCCCTCACTGTTTGTTATGCAGTTAGGGTTTGGGCAGGCTCCAATACCATCGAGTTTTTCAGGAAGGGCCACCATATATTTCTTTTCCACTTTACTATTTTTCACTACATTAATCGTTGCCCCGGGTGAGACCAGTGCAATGATATTTGCTTCTTTTTCCGTAATTATCTTCTCTGCAATTTTCACAATATCCTTCTCGCCCATTTTTTTGCTCGGGGCACGCATAACCACTGCAACGCAATAGGGGTAATTGCCATCTATCCCCATAATCTTCAAGACCTTTGCGCCCATTCCCGCCTTTATATGATCGATTACAGTTCCTTTTTCAATCGGTTCAATGTTAAGCATATTCTCACCTCTCAATTTCTAAGAACATAATCTATTACCGCCATCCTGAGCGGGACACCATAATGCGCCTGCTCAAAATACCTTGCCTGCGGCATTCTATCAATCTCCGGGTCTATCTCGTTAATCTTTGGCAACGGATGTAATATTGCAAGGTCCTCCTTTGCATCTTTCAAATCCTCCTTATTAACCCTGAATTTTTTCATTATACTCTGTGCTTCATAAGGGTCTGCAAACCTCTCTGCCTGTATCCTGCAAACATAGAGTACATCTGCATCTGCAAAGTTCGGTTCATGCACCGCCTTCACATTGATTCCAAACCTTTTCTCTACCTCTCCTAAATAGCTCTGATCCATCTCCAGGCCCTGCGGTGATATCAAGGTTATGTTTGCGTTGAACATTGCCAGACCGTAAACGAGCGATCGCATCGTCCTCGCATGTTTCAAATCGCCGAGCAAAGTAACGTTAAGTCCAGCAATCTTCCCTTTAATCATTTTTATTGAGAATAAATCGATGAGTGTTTGTGTCGGGTGCTGATTCCCTCCATCACCACCATTTATGACCGGTTTTTTCGACATATCCGCAGCCAGACGCGCAGCACCCTCTCTTGCGTGTCTCACCACCAAGACATCAGCATATCCTTCAACCGTTCTGACAGTATCTGCAAAACTCTCACCTTTTTTTAATGAACTCAACTCAGGAAGAAAATCAATGTAAGTCATCCCGGCCCGCATAGCCGCAGACTGAAAAGAAAGCTTTGTCCTCGTCGATGGTTCGAAAAATAAAGTCGCCAATATCTTCCCTTTCAGGTCAATCCTTTTTTCATTTTTTGCAATTGCAGTTGCCGAATCCAAAATTTCCTCAACCTGTTTTTTATTAAGGTCTCTTATAGAGATCAGGTCCATTCCAACAACCCCCGCCCAAAATAAATCAACCGTTTTAATTATAAATCTGAAAATAAGTTTTCTTTTCTAGTGTAGGTCTTTTCTTTTTCTAAAAGAAAAGCAAATACGTCTTTGCAAAATCGTTTTCTTTTTCTTAGTGTAGGTTCTTTTTCTTTCCTAAAGAAAAAGAAAGTACAGTGCAGGGGGAGCAAGACTGCCCCTGGTCTAAGTGCTAACCAAAACGTGGCAAGAAAATGCCACATGATACACGAAGAATAAAATAGACTCGCCGCTCGAGGTAGGTACTATGACGAGCGAGAGGTGGATTCACAAGCACCAAGGGCGTTTGGACTTGGCGTTTGCGAGAGTTGAATGGGATACGGAAGTTTGCGAGGCGAACAAGCAAGCGATTAAAGAGTTCTCCAAAGCACGGCTGGCGGAAGGCGCGAGCAGGTTAAGGGCAGTGAAATGCTCTTACTGCTTGAGGTTTTTGGCTCGCTGGCTGAAAAAACCGTTTTCCGAAGCAACCAAGGAAGACTTAATCGCTTTGGTCGGCGAGTTGGAGGAAAAGCCGTACGCGGAATACACAAAATATGACTTCAAAATCGTTTTGAAGATGTTTTACAAATGGCTTAAAGGAAATGATGAAGAATTCCCGCAAGAGATTAAGTGGCTGAAGCTCAAGCTCAAAAATACAGCCCATAAACTGCCGGAAGAGCTTTTGAGCGAGGAAGATGTTTTGAAGATTGTTCAAGCTACGACCAACCTGCGCGACAAAGCCCTGATTTTAACGCTTTATGAAAGTGGTTGCAGAATTGGAGAGCTTCTCTCGTTGAAAGTAAAAAACATTCAATTCGACCAATACGGCGCGGTTCTGCGAGTAACAGGCAAGACTGGCGATAGGCGAGTGCGAGTCATTACTTCTGCTCCGGCTTTGGCGGTTTGGCTTGAAAACTGCGAGCACGCCAAAAACCCGGATGCTCCGTTATGGCCGCCTCTTGCCACCAACCAGTTCCACAAAAAACAAAGCGCAGAATACCCGTCTATCTATGTTTTGGTGCGCAGGCTCGCACGAAAAGCAGGAGTTCAGAAAAGCGTTTTTCCGCACTTATTTCGGCACAGCCGAGCCACGTTCTTAGCTTCAAAATTCACGGAAGCGCAAATGAAAGAGTATTTCGGCTGGACTCAAAGCTCTGAAATGGCGGCTACCTACATTCATTTGAGCGGCAGGGATGTGGACAGTACTTTACTGAAACTCTATCACTTAACGAACGAACAACAATCAGAAAAGCCGCCTGTAATCGAGTTGAAGCCGTGCCTTCGATGCAGGGAAAACAATTCACCAATCTCAAAGTTTTGCTTCAAGTGCAGCACGCCTTTGGATGAAAAACACATTATGCAAATCGAGGAAGAGCGGAAAGTCGGCGACGAAATCCTCAACGCGTTGATGCAGAACGACGAATTCAAGGAATTCATGCACCGAAAAGTCGCAGAATTAGACCTGAAAAAGCGTTTGTAGCCTCCAGTTTATTGAATCGAATTGACAAGTAGGGTTGTGCAAGCAACCGATGCTTTCCGCGCCAATGATTCAACAAAAGCAACTAAAACAATTGAATCAAATCAAACTGGCGCGTCAAACGCTTCCAAATGCTTACAAACTCGCAGTTTTCCAATCAACCGCAATTGAATAACACTGTTTCACAAACCAAAAACACGTTTTGCACCACAAAAAGTACCCACTAGTTTGCGAGTTGGAACAAAGAATAATTATAAATGATTATGGAGTATTCTTAGCATGCCGAAAATGAAAATCTCAAACAAAGAACTTATAGATGAGCTTATAGGCGAGACAACACACTTCCCCAAATATACGACGCAGATTATCAACCTTGCAAACCAAAATGCACAAGGAACACGTCCAAGTGTAGTTGGACAGCTATCCGACTTGATTCAGGAATGCCCTTATCGCTCGTATGATAAATGGAAGGAGTGGTATCTAAAGAAATATCCCCGAGCTATGGACGATGCTACAAATCGGATTGTCGCCATGGTTGACGAGTTACGTAAAGCGATAGATCTGATTGACAAAAAAATGATTCGCAGGTGGGTAAAAGATTTAGTTATAGTTAAAACGTTCATCGGCTTGCGCTTTCAGGAAATTATTTTGAAACGTATTTCTGAACAGCTTGGTTCAACCTATCGCCTCGCCAAACCGAATGAAGAGTCAAAGGGCATTGACGGTTTTATTGGTAAAACGCCCGTTTCAATAAAGCCAACCACGTACAAAACAAAAAGAGCCTTGCCCGAAGCTATTGGCACAAAGATAGTTTACTATGAGAAAACAAAAGAAGGAATAGAGATAGACGCAGAAGACTTCATTCTTGGGTGGAAGAGCTAACGACGAATAAATTCGATTTTCACTTTTTTATCGGTATCCAATGACTGTTGACCATAGCCGACCCTTTCTTTAATTATCCTTTCAAGTTCGGGTTCAACTTCATAGCCGACCGAATTTCGTCCATTTTCTAAAGCAGCTTTAGTTGTTGTTCCTGTCCCTAAAAAAGGGTCTAAAACTGTATCGCCTAAAACTGAAAACATTCTAATTAGACGATATGGTATTTCTTCTGGATATGCGGCAGTTCGTCTTTTCATCTCGGAGTGATTTTGTGCAGCGCCTTTTACCGACCAAATTTGACTAAACCACGTATCGCGTTCCTCTTTTGTAAATTGGCTTCGATACCTTATCTCGTCTTTGGGTTCAAATTTCCGCAGACTGCCTTTTCTGAATATGAGAATATACTCTACGTCTAGGGTTACATACCCATTAGGGGGCAGAAAACCCGACCCAAGAAAAGCATTAGGCCGGTTGGTGGGTTTTTTCCAAAGTATGTATGGCAAGGTTACGAAACCTATTTTTTCGCAGTTCTCGATTATTTTGACATGATTAGGAAATACGCGAAATATGCCGTTAAGTTTCCGGGTTGCGTCCCCGATATTTATACAAGCAATTCCTCCATCGGAAAGTACTCGGTATGATTCCTTCCATACCTCCGCTAAGCTGTCGTGCATTCTCTCATAGATTTCATCTATAAGTCTTTCCTTCTTTATTTCGTCTTTTTCTTCCGTCATTCTTTGCCATAAGCGCCTTATTTCCGGATTGGATTTTTGCAGTTGCTCGTCCCACATCTCAATCATCGGATAGGGTGGAGAGGTAATAATCAGTTGAACCGAGCCATTGCTTACTTCTTGCATTTTTCGAGAATCGCCAATAATTATACGGTGGGTCGTTTCATTCATTTTTTCCGCCCCGCGCAACTTCGTATTTCAATAAGTTTTCTACCCGTTTCGACAATATGAATCCATTTTCTTCACAATATTTTTTGAATAAATCGTACACTTTTGTATCCACGAAAAAAGTCACTCGCTTTTTTGCCACGACAAACACCGTTATTTCTTTTTAAATAATCTTATACAATTAAGGCACTTTACTTAATAAAACTTGCGGTCTTTCCGATGTCGTGTTTTTCATCTGACGAAACTCTCCTTGTTTATCGTCTTTCTGGTGCAGAGTATAAAAATGTCTATTGCTTCATCAGGTTGGCGTTGCGGGCGTTCTCGTGCAAGGCGTGCACTTAGGCTGGGGTAAAGTGCAGGGGGAGCGATTTGAACGCTCGCAGGCGCTAAGCCACTAGCCCCTCAAGCTAGCGCATTTGACCAGGCTCTGCCACCCCTGCAATATAGGGGCACATCCGTCCCCTATAACCCCCGGTAGTTTTTGGGGCAAGCCCAAAAACCAACAAAGGCATGGGGCACATCCGCCCCCTATGACCCCCGGTAGTTTTTGGGGCAAGCCCAAAAACCAACAAAGGCATGGGGCACATCCACCCCCTATAACCCCCGGTAGTTTTTGGGTCAAGCCCAAAAACCTGACAAAGGTATAGAGGCACATCAATCCCACTAATATATCCTCATTACAACTCTTTCTCAATCTCTTTACATCTTTCTATGAGAAGGTTGAGTGTACGCTTCACGATATCTTTCGGAGGCATCTGCCCGAAGCTCTC
>Ga0272448_1002094_pt1 | contig 25744 bp, 18 predicted proteins | sample YNPCB0191_FD_202220 | JGI IMG/M metagenome (GOLD analysis project Ga0272448, IMG submission 202220) | Hot spring sediment microbial communities from Yellowstone National Park, WY, United States - YNP-CB-019-1 | ecosystem: Environmental > Aquatic > Thermal springs > Hot (42-90C) > Sediment... | reverse complement strand
GCACGCTGCCCCCTTCGCAATGAATTTGCAGCGTGACCTCGTAGGGCGCTTGAAACTGATTCAGGGCGTAATTGACCAGCACTCGACCGTTGCGAGCAACGACATTGACCGTGTCCTCCACGCCCACGCCTTCGAGACTCTGATGCGCCGCGTCGCAAAACAACCACGTGGTCGGCCCGACCAACCATTGCACCGCGTTCACCAAATGCGTCAACGCATCCTGAATGGCCCCGCCGCCAGATTCGTGTCGGGCATTGCAAATCTCACGATAGGCCGTGACGAAACGTGGGAAAGTGTTGCCCCGCTGTCGCGGTCACGTGCAACGAGTCGCCCAACGGGATGGATTGCAACACCTCGCGCGTGCTGCGAACCCACGGCATCATGTGATGCACAGACGTCACCGCCGTGAACCGCCCCGTGTGTTGAAAGCACTGCAGGTGACGTTCGCCGATGCTGAACCCACTATGAGGATGCGTTGCTTCACAATACAACTCGGCGCAGTTGGCACGAAAACCGCCCCCAACTCAATCTCCAGAAGATCGTCTGTTCCGCTTTACAAACGCGCCGGCCAGTTCTAGTGTCGGTGCTGATGCCATGAAAATCCGAATCTCATGGAAAAGCGGTGAAATCGTGGGCGTGTTGCGCGATACCCCCACCGCTGCCGAGTTGCGGAAGGCGCTGCCATATACCTCCACTGCCAACACCTGGGGCGAAGAGGTTTATTTCCACGTGCCGGTTTTGGCGCGACTCGAATCGGACGCCCAGCAGGTTGTGCCGCCGGGAACCATTTGCTACTGGGTGCAAGGTTCCTCGTTGGCTCTCCCCTTCGGGCCAACTCCCATCTCACAAGGCCAGGAGTGTCGCCTCGTCACCAAAGTCAACGTCCTCGGTCACTTGGAAAGCGACCCCCGCGTACTGGCCTCGATCCGCGACGGCGATGAAATTCAGGTCGAATTACTGACCATCTGAAACCCCGAACTGCTCGGTGTATCCCGTTTGCATATTTCCCCCTCAACGACCGTCGAGTCACCCGCACTGCACACGAGCCAATCGGAACTCGTCACCGCGTTCACAACTGGTCGGCCAATCGTGTGCAAGCGCACGGATCGTGACACCGCCGTTCGGGATGCGCGGGCGGATCCCTGTAGAACTTCGAACAGCCACGCTCTATCTCGGCCTCCACGCGCCTTGTCATGAGTATGCAAACGCTTCCCTGGCGTCGTGAGCAAGAGAGAAACCGACAGACGAACGGTAAGTGGCAACGGTTCATTGTGCGGAGAACACCGGTTGAGGTCAACGGAACTCAACGTCAAGCCGGACAACGTCAGGTTCTCGTTGATGTCCGTCCCTTCCCGGCTGCCCTACCACTACTTGCCATTTGCATGTAACACCTGTTACAGTCAAATGGCAATCGCCGATAAACCGCAAGTCCCAACTGCGGGCGTGTTCACGCTGCCACGGCTGGTTCTGTAACCAGAGCTCCCCTCAATGGGTGTTCTTTTGCGAACACCGTGTGGATGGAAAGGTTGAATGGTTCGTGAACGCTCATCCGTTCGCTGATTCTAATAATGTGGCATTGATCGGCAAACCCAACCAAGCTGGATTCAGCCCTTTCGGACTTTTCTGGTTTTCGTAAACCCAGACAACGGTGTCGGGGACGGTGCTCAACAGTAAATCGGGCCGCTCATTCCCGTTCAAGCCGATGCTGCCGGCTGCGCGCCGTCATGTAACGCCCCGCCCGTCTGCGTCCGGGTACATCGGGATCGAACTGGCCGAAAAAACCGACTCGAAATGCAACCGCCGCAATTCTCCGCATCCAGTCTGGCGGCGTAGCGGGGTTGAACCGCCGGCACAGCCTCATCGGGAAGATCGTTTGCGTGAACTTCAAAGCGCAGCGGTTTGGCTTTGGACAGATCGTGCGACACGGCAACCCAAGCGGCAGTCACCACAATGAAGAAGCCGTTTGTCCGTGTTAGAGTGCTTGACAAAACTGCGTGCTGTAGGCACGGCGCTCCTTCAGCGTGCGGACGGGATGGGATGCAATCGGAGCAGCGCGGCGACAGCGCGCCGCGGCTACAGTGGTTGGCTGCGGCTTTTTAGCGGTGTAGCTGCTCATGGTTGGTTGGCGTTGACTCCGTATTGAATGGGTGGCGCGCCACGTTGATGAGCGCCGATGTCGGGTGCTTTACCGGTGAAATGCGCTGTGAAATTGGGAATGCGCACTCCGGCGCCTGCGCCGGGACTGTCCGGAGCAAGTTGGAACCGACCGGTCTTGGTCGCCGGATCAAACCCCGCTCCACTGGCATAAACAGGAACGCCTCGAACACCGTGTTTCTCGTGTCCAGCGGGGACTTGACCGTTGTAGAGGTCGTAATCGAAATCGTTGTCGGTGTTTTGCCGGGCGTTGCTGGCGCTGTGACCTTTCGGATCGCGAATGTGAAGGATGTTGTTGCGCGAGACGGTGTGTTTAACGATGCGGTCGCCGCCGAGACCGCCTCTGGGGAGCCATTCGTCAGAACGAAAGAGCGTGTTGTGGAAGATGTACTGGTGGCCGGTCATCCAATCTTCGCTGCCGGCGTAGCCCATTTTCAGGAAATTGCCGCCATTGTCATTGGGGCGCTTTTGCGAGCGGGCGACGACGTTGCGCCAGATGTAGAGCGGCCCGATGGAGGTCGGGGCGTTGCCGATCATTTGAAAGCACTGCGTGATGTAGTTGTCCCAAACGCGGACGTTGCGGTTGCCGCCTTCGACCTCCAGTCCGTCGTCCCAGCAATGGCTGACGATGTTGCCGTAAATGTCGGAGTCGTGTCCCGGTGAACCGCGAAAACTGCCGTTGCTGCCGCCGCCGATGACGTCGTTGTACATGTGGTCGAGGTCGGAGTAACACTCGTTGTAGCGGATGACGTGATTGCCGGCGGTGTTGAACAGCGAGATGGTCTGCGGTCCAGCAGTGTGCGTCGGATAGACCGGCTCGTACCACGTGCTGCCGTCGTAGGTCGGATGATGCAGCTTGCAACGCTGCACGATCAGCCGTTTCAGGTTCGCGCTGCGCGAGAGAATCGCGGAGTCCATGTCGAACCCAAAGCCGGTCTTTGGATTGAGCCGCCCCCAATCGGAGACATCGCAACCCTCGATGACGATGTCGTGGCCGTCTTCAATGAGGATCGCGCCGATCGAGCGACGGCTGATGGCGTTGGTGTTGCCCGCGCCGCGCAGGGCGAAACCGCGAAGGATGACATACGATGCGTTGATCGTGATACAGGAATCGTGCTGGTGGCGCACGTCAATCGTTGCCCCGTGTCCGTCATACACGCGCCAGGCTGTCGGCGTGCCCGATTCGGTGATGACCAGCGGAGTGTTGCGAGTTTCCACACGAATGATTTTCCCTTCGGGGAACCGTTCGCTCCAGGTGGTGGCGGTGAGCTGAGCGGTCGTTTGCGTCCCGGAGAGGGTCAACCGAATTTCATAGGTCGTGCCCGGCGTGAGATGAACGATGCTGCCGCGATAATCGGCAAGGTCTTCGTCGGTCTTGGGAATCGGGTTGTATCGCATCGGCAATCCCTCGTTCCACTCGGTCGCGCCCTGACGACGATAATGCACCTGCACTTCTTTTCCCGGCGCGCCGCCCGGCGGCGACCAGTACAGGCCGATACAGTGAAACGTGGGAATCGCAATCGGTCCGGCATTTTCAGCGCGGGCGGCCGCCGCGAGAACACACAGAATAACGACTGCACGCTGTAGCCACGCCGCTCCGCCGGCGCGCGGGCTGGACGGGATGCTGTCGGGGTAACGCGGCGGCAGATCGCCGCGGCTACAATGGCTGGTTGTGCTGTTGTTCATCGTTCTCATGGTTGACGAAGAAATGCTTCGAACTGCGCGAAAATCTGGCGCGTGGAACCGCGTTTGGCAATGTCTTCCAACACGATCCCCTCCGGCACGCGCGGCGGAAACACATCCCAAAGACGCACATCATCGGGCACGCGACGACCTGTGAGTTGCTCAGCCAGCGCATCCGTGGTCAGCGCATCCGAAGGCCAGCTATCGAAACAACGATCTTTCTCGGTAAACAGTTTCTCATTTTCGCTCTCGCGCGGCGCGGGACGATTCAGACCGAGTTGCCGGGCGAGGAACTGGCCGAGCAGTACGTTGCGCGGCGCATCCCACGAATGGCCGCCGGTCACAACGCGAAACTCGAATTGTTTGTCGGCATTCTGCGCGCGATAGACCTGCTGCACCTTGCGAGCCGTTTGATAAAACAGGTCCGGCGGAAACAGTGGATCGCCATCGCCCTGAAAGATGAACAACGGACGCGGCGCGAAGCTGCCCAGCAAATGCCACATCTCCAACCGCCCCACGACACCGGGCAGGATGTTGCAGTGACAGTGTTTCTTCTCTTTGCGCGCCACAAACTCAAACGTGCTCGGATAACCGGAAGACGAGAGCACGGCCAGCTCGGGACAAAGCGCCGCCAGAAACACCGTGAGCGTGCCGCCACCGGAGTTCCCAATGGCCGCGAGGCGTCGCGGGTCAACGCGCGGTTGCTTCAGCGCCCACGCGACCCAGCCGAGCGTTTCCATGACGATCAAGCCCTGCACGCTCGTGCCGCACGCAAACGGTTTGACGCAATCGCTGTGTCCCATCGGCGCGCGCTCGCCCTGACCGAGGTTGTCGGGACACAACACCATCGCGCCACGACGCATCACATGGCGGGCCATTCGTTGGTAGCCATCAGTGAGTTTGCCCTGTTTGCCGTGCCCGCAACACAAAATCACCAGCGGCAACGGTCGGTCGGCTGCACCATCGGGCACGTACAACAGCGCCGTGCCGACGACACCGGGCCACGATGTCGAGCGCAACATCTCGACGCGCCCGCCGTCAAAGTTTGCCTCGCGCACTTTCTCTGCTCGAATCGTCGGCACCCATTCGTCGCGGATGCCGAGACAATCCTTGGCAACGTGAGCGATGGCCTTGCGGTCGGCCGGGTTGCGCTCCGGCATCCGCAAACGCGCTTCGGCGAATCGGCGTTCGTATTGCTCGAACAGATCGTGCGTGGAAGGCGCCGCGCCTTTCGAGGCGCTTTTGCCAAGCCACCAACCGGCGCCCAGCCAGCCGAGTGTTTTGATCATTTCGCGTCGGGTCATTGTTGCCGGTCCCATAGTTGTCTTTCTTCCGCGATTTTCAGCAGCGCCGCCGCATCCTCGTCCAACAGGAATCGCTCGCTGCGAAGTCGTTGAACGCTTTCTTTGACGTGATGGAGATACACCGTGCGGCTCGGATAACGTTCCAGCACGGCAGGACGAGGATCACCGGTTTTGAGACGTTCTTCGTGCGTGCGAGCGAAGGGCAGATACGAGCCGTAGTAGGGCGCGAGCATCCCCTCTGCGCCGAACGGGGCTGCCCGCAAGTTCCAACCCGTGTACGTCGCCAGCGGCACCGCCACGTCCGGCAGACGAATACCAGCCACTTCGTTGCCGTCACGGTCAACGGCGGGCACCAACGTCCGATACGGTTTCCCGATTTTCGGCGGCACGATGTCGGCGATGCCTTCCGTTTCCCAACGCGGCCCAAAGTCCAGCCGCAACGGCGTGTAGCAAACCTTTGGCGGCTGCACGCCGGGGATTTTGGGAAACATCTTCGCGTATTCTTCGACGGGGACGAGTGTGCCGTTGCTAATGCGCGGGTAACGGCTGTCGGGCGGCGGCACGCCGCGGCTGGCCCAGTCGTCCAGCGCCACCAGCAACGCCCGCAAGATATAAGGACGGTCATTGAGCGGATTGCACAGGTTCTGATAACTGCGCCGCTCCGTCGTGGTGCCGCCAAGATGTTGCGCGCCCGCCGCCAGATAGAGACGCACGTTTGGATCGAGCGACACATCCCGTTTCCCGTCCACATCAGTGTGCAGCAAGGAAGCGGCACGTGTCCAATATTCCGTGGAAGTCTGCACGAAAAATATTTTGGGTATCCGACCGCGCGCGCGTGCCCGGCCGAGCAGGTCACCCGTGCGCCGCGTCACCGGATCGGTCTGCGGCACGGTGTTGAATGGGAACGATTCGGACGGCACGAGGACATTTTCATGCTGCGTGGCGCAAAGCGTGGCCATCCCGAACCGCTGGTTGAACAGGCCGCGCCCTGAACCGCTGACGTGCGAAATCCCGCCGTCAAACACCGTTCGTCCCCCTTCATCGGCGTTGAAGTCCTCGTAAATGAAATGGTTCACGAACCGGCCCGACTGCGAGATGCCGAAGATGTAGGCGTGTTGAATCGCGCCCGCGAGCGGACTGTTGTTTTCGTAGCGGAAAAACGACACACAATCGCGCACTGCGGCAAGACCGAGTCCCGACACGCGCGGGTCGCGCGCTGTATAAACCAATTCATAAAGCCAGCCCGGACGAAAACCGCCTTTGACCCAAAGATGTCCTGTGTCGGCGATGCGTTTCCCGTCTTCGACGCGAGCGAACTCCCACTGGTCGGCAGGAATCTCCACCGCTGGCTCGGAACGTTTCGGACGCATCGTGAGTCGTGCCTGTTTCGTATCGGTGCTGACCGGCGGATACGGGATGGCAACCGTCCAAGGCGTCCAGTACAGCGGCGAACTTTCCACCGGTTCATCCCGGCATATCTCCACATAGATTTTGCCGGTGATTGGCTTGCCGTTCTCCTGCGCCACGGGCAGGCCGGCCAGCAAGCGGTCGTTGCCTGCTGGCACTTCCCCGCTCCAGCCGCACCAGAGCACCGACCAGCCGTTGCGCATCAGGAAACCGTTGCCGGCATCGGCGAGCGTGGTCGGATTGTTGCCGCGTGCTTCGTTGAACGTCCAGAGAGCGAGCTTGTTGCCGCGATTGTTCACGTCATAGAGCAACCGCCCGTTGCCGCGCTTCGGATCCGCTGGTTTGAGCAGGAAAAAGTCCGTCCAGAACTCGACCCGCCCGCGTGCGTTTCGCGGTGCCAGCTTGATGTCGGCAATGCGGGCCTGAGCGGAATGGTCGGGGTCCACCTCGCAATGGAGTCGCCCGACAATCTTCTCGTAAGCGCCGACCTTCCCGAACTCATGTCCCCCGGCGAACGGCCCGCGTTCGCGTATTTCGACGCGAACCACCCTTGCGTGCGCCAACTCACTCCCAAGCACCACCAAAATCAAAGCAATTGTAAGCTGTTTCATCTCGTTGCAGGTCTGCCTCCGAGCCAACAATTGGCCGCATTGTCCGTCCGATAGACGATCGTGTCGAACCAAAACTTCAGCCGCGCCGACGCTTCCGAGCAGTGCTGACGCAATGGCGATATCGTCGCAAATCGCTTTTGCTACGCGGCACTGAGCTTGCCGCACAAGGCGGCTGCCCTGCGCACGGTCGGCGCACGGGCGCGGAGCGGGCCGCGAAATGAGGTGGGCGGCGTTGTCCGAATGCGCCTCAACTCCTCAATCAACTGTGCTTGACACGTGACAACAGCCATTTAGCATGGGAACACACGAGTGAACCCTTCTGGTCGAGGGTTGGATTTGTGCGGAACCAACACAAAACAAACACCCAAAAAGAGAAGCAATATGAGTAGAGGGCAAATACTGTCAGTACTGACTGTTGTTGTCGTTGCCTCAACGCTCTGGAGTGGATGTTCGAACCAGTGCTACCAGTGGGGGAGACCGGACATCTACGTGGAAGGCGAGCAGGAGTATAACACACGCGAAGGCGCAGGGTGGGCGGGACGAACCGATGTACCGCGCTACCGGATCGCCGGATCGCCCACAGTGGCCCCAACCCCCAAGGCTGCGCCAGCCGCAAAAGCCGCTCCCACGGGTCAGAATTGTTTCACTTTGAAATCTGACTTGTTACAATTGACGAAATGCGTTCCCGCTGCGGCCACGTTGGGTCAGGAAGTGGAAAACATCTTGACCGTGAATGCGTTGGCGAACTGCGCCAACGTGGTGGTCACCGATACCATCCCCGATGGCGCGACCTATGTGCGAAGCGCTCCGTCTGCCAGTGTTGAAGGCAAGAAACTGACATGGCTGTTCGATACCTTGGACAAAGGCAGCACCGTTACCATCAAAGTGTGGTATCGAGCCGACCGGGAAGGCAACCTCGTGAATTGCGCCACCATGGCCGCCATTCCGTACGGCTGCGCGACGACCGTCATTGGCAAAGCTGCCCTTGAGATTGACAAGGCCGGCCCTGCCACCGCCAACTTGGGCCAGCCAATCTCCTACACCATCGTCGTCAAGAACACCGGCTCCGCTGTCGCCAAGGATGTGGTGGTAACAGATAATGTGCCTGCTGGTTTGAGTGCTGCCAGTGGTCAGAAAGTTCTGACATTCAATGTTGGGGACCTCGCCCCCGGCCAGTCCAAACAGATCGCGGTGCCTCTGAAGGCTGACAAACGCGGCCGCTTCTGCAACGTCGCCTTGGCCAAGGCCACCAACGCCGCCGAAGTCAAGGACGAAGCGTGCACCACCGTTCTCCAGCCCGGCCTGACCCTCGTGAAGGAGGGCACCAAGCAGCAATACGTGGGACGCACTGCCACCTACAACATCACCGTGTCCAACACGGGCGACACCGACCTGCGTGATATCGTCGTCACCGACACCGCGCCAACAGCCACCCGCATTGTCAAGGCCGACGGCGCCGCCGTGAGCGGTAACACCGCGACATGGAAAATCCCCACGTTGGCCAAGGGCGCCAAGCAGAGTCTTTCGCTGGTGCTGACCAGCACAACGGGTGGTAACCATTGCAATGAGGTTGCAGCCCGCAGCGCAGAAGGGCTGACGGCTCAAAGCCGCGCTTGCACATTGTGGAAAGCTGTGCCGACCTTGCTGATCGAAGTGGTGGATGACCCCGATCCCATCGGCGTCGGTAAATTCACCACCTACACCATCCGCGTAACCAACCAAGGGACAGCGGACGACAAGAACATCAAACTCGTGGCCACCTTCGGCAAGGAGATAGACCCGATCAGCGGTAGCGGCTCCACCGCCGTTACGGTCAGCGGCAAAACCGTCAACTTCGGAACGGTTTCCACTTTGGCGCCCAAACAGTTGGTCAGTTGGACGATCCGCGCCAAGGGCGTGGCACTGGGCGATCACCGTCTGAAAGTCAGGATGACCTCCGATACTGTCGTCGCGCCTGTCACCGAAGAGGAAAGCACGCACGTGTACTAACCTCAGCGCGTAAGCAATCCGTCGAAAGGGCTGGCAGCAATCTGCCGGCCCTTTCCTTTTGGGTTGCGGCCCTGCGTCGGAGCTTGCGGGCAGGCGGAAGGCACGTATAATCCCGCGACTCATGCACAATCTTTTCAACGCACTGCAGGTTGTTGAGCTGGGTAGTGGACGACGGGGACGTTTCTATTCGTTGCCCGCGCTGGAGAAGGCGGGCGTGGGCGCTGTTTCGCGGATGCCGATCTGTCTGCGCATCGTGCTCGAATCGCTTCTCCGCAACGTGGACGGCCACAAAGTCACCGAGGATGATGTTCGCACCCTTGCCGCTTGGAACGCAAAATCGCCCGTGCCCGCAGAGATTCCGTTTGTGGTGGCTCGCGTGCTCCTGCAGGATTTTACCGGTGTGCCTTTGTTGGTGGATTTGGCCGCGATGCGGTCGGCGGTCGCTCGTCTGGGCAAAGACCCCGGACTGGTCGAACCCTTGGTGCCGGTGGATCTGGTGATTGACCACTCGGTGCAGACCGATTTTCACGGCGCACCGGATGCGTTTGAGAAAAATCTCCAGATGGAATTCCGGCGCAACCGCGAACGATACGAATTCTTGAAGTGGGGTCAACAAGCCTTCCAGACCTTCCGCGTCATTCCCCCCAGTGTCGGGATCATTCATCAGGTAAACCTCGAATATCTGGCCAAGGGCGTTCTGGCCAGAGGCGATGTGTATTATCCCGACACGTTGGTGGGTGCTGACTCCCACACGACCATGATCAACGGCATCGGCATCGTGGCTTGGGGCGTCGGCGGCATCGAGGCGGAAGCCGCCATGCTCGGTCAACCGGTGTATTTTCTGACTCCCGAAGTCGTCGGGGTGCATCTGAGCGGCTCGCTCCGCGAGGGAGTGTCGGCGACCGAGCTTGCCCTGCATGTGACGCAACTGCTCCGAAAGACCAATGTTGTCGGCAAATTCGTCGAGTTCTACGGCCCCGGTGCCGCGGCGCTATCGGTCGCCGACCGTGCCACGGTCGCCAACATGGCGCCCGAATATGGCGCCACGATGGGATTCTTCCCTGTGGACGGCGAGACAATAGCGTTCCTGCGTGTCACGGGGCGCACCGAGGCGGAATGCGCTGCCGTTGAGAACTACTTCAAGGCGCAACAGATGTTCGGTATGCCAGGCAAAGGCCAGATTGATTACAGCGTGCACGTCGAACTCGATCTGGCCAGCATCGAGCCGAGTGTGGCCGGACCGAAACGTCCGCAGGACCGCATCGCTCTTCGGGAATTGAAACAGAACTGCGAGCAGTTTCTACCGCCCCACCGAAGCGATGCCGGACTCACGCATGGCTCCGTCGTCATAGCTTCCATCACCAGTTGCACCAACACCTCCAATCCGGGCGTAATGCTTGCGGCGGGTCTGCTCGCAAAGAAAGCCGTCCTGCGCGGCCTGCGTGTGCCTGCGCACGTCAAAAGCTCGCTGGCGCCCGGCTCGCGCGTCGTGACCCGCTACCTCGAAAAAGCGGGGCTGCAGCCGTATCTCGACCAGCTCGGCTTCCATCTCGTCGGTTACGGCTGTCTGACCTGCATCGGCAACTCCGGCCCGTTGCCCGCCGGCGTCGAAGACGCCATCACGCGAAACGATCTGGTGGTCGCCAGCGTGCTGTCGGGCAATCGCAACTTCGAGGCGCGCGTGCATCCACTGGTCAAGGCCAACTTCCTCATGTCGCCGCCCTTGGTCATCGCTTTTGCGCTGGCTGGCCGCGTGGACATTGATTTGACTCGCGAACCGATTGCCGACGGTGTGTATTTGCGGGACATCTGGCCGAGCGCCGCCGAGATTCGACAGGCAATGGCCGCGGCCATTCAACCGGAGATGTTCCGGCAGGTTTATGATGACTTCCAGAGGCTCAATCCCGCGTGGAACGAGATTCTTGCATCCGTCGGCAAGGTTTTCTCCTGGGATGCTCGGAGCACCTACATCCAGGAGCCGCCGTTCTTCGAGAACTTTGCGTTGCAACCCGGTCCCGTCGAAGAAATTCGTGGTGCTCGTGCGCTGGCGGTTTTGGGCGACAGTGTGACCACCGATCACATCAGTCCCGCCGGCAGCATCAAGGAGGATTCCCCGGCGGGCAAATACCTCATCGAACAGGGAGTGGCGCCTGCCGACTTCAACAGCTATGGCGCGCGTCGCGGCAATCACCGCGTGATGATGCGCGGCACGTTTGCCAACGTGCGCCTGCGCAATCTCCTGGTGCCCGGCGTCGAGGGTGGCGTCACCCTGTACTATAAATCCAACATCCCCAATCCCCAATCCCAAACGCCTGAGGTGATGCCGATCTATGAGGCGGCTATGAGGTATCAGGCCGACGGCGTTCCGCTGGTGATCGTTGCCGGGCATGAATACGGCACTGGCAGCTCGCGCGACTGGGCCGCAAAAGGCACGCGCCTGCTCGGCGTGCGAGCCGTGCTGGCGTTGAGCTTTGAACGCATCCACCGCAGCAATCTCGTCGGGATGGGCGTTTTGCCCTGCCAGTTGAAAGAGCCGCTCGCGCTCGATGGATCGGAGACCTTCGACCTGGTCGGGCTTGGCGACAATCTCCAACCGCGTCAGCACCTGACGCTGGTGATTCATCGCGCCGACGGGACCGAATCGCGCGTGCCGGTACTGCTGCGGATTGACACGCCGGTGGAAGTCGAATACTACCGCCACGGCGGCATTCTGCCGTTTGTGCTCCGGCAGTTGTTGGCCAACGGCTGATCACTTGTCCACGATGGTGAACATCACCTCGGCCTCGCTGACCACCTCGTCGCCGACTTTGCAGACGCCGTTGGCTTTGCCGATCCGGCCTCGCATTTTGCCCATCGTGACCTCGATGAGGAGTTGGTCGCCGGGTCGAACAGGTTTGCGCCATTTGACATTGTTGGCGCTCATGAAGTAGGCCACTTTCCCTTCGTTCTCGCCCGGCCGCATCATCAGGACGCCGGCGACCTGCGCGATGGCTTCCAGTTGGAGCACGCCCGGCATGATGGGATGACCGGGGAAATGCCCCTGAAAATAGGGTTCGTTCACCGTGACGTTCTTGAGTGCCACGACCCGGTCGGCCTCCAAGGTCAGCACACGGTCCACCATGAGGAACGGGTAGCGATGCGGCAACACGCCGAGCACGCGCATGATGTCCAGCGCAGCCTCCTTGTTCGGAACGGGGGGCGCCGGAGGAACAAACGGCTCGACCGCCGCAACGGGTTTTTCTTTCTCCATTTGTTGAGTGAGCGCCCGAACCAGTTCGGCATTCAGCGCGTGGCTGGGGCGGATGGCAACGATGTGCGCAGCCAGCGGCCGGCCGAGCAGCGCAAGATCGCCGACAATGTCGAGAATCTTGTGGCGGACAAACTCGTCTCGATAGCGCAACGGCTCGGTGGCGAGGATGGTTTCATTGCGAATCAAAACCGAGTTCTCCAGACTGCCGCCCTTGATCAAGCCCTTGTCCATCAGAAAGTGCAGGTCCTCGAAAAACGCGAAGGTGCGCGCCCCGGCCACTTGCGTCTCGAAGCTCTCCGGCGTGATGGGGAGGCTGAAGTATTGGGCGTCGAGACCGGGTTTGCCGTAGTGGATGGTGCAACTGATCTGCAGATGATCGCAGGGCAGGACAATCGCCAGCGCGCCGTTGTTCTGGACATACAACGGTTGCTGCGGCGCAAACACGGTGCGTTGGCCCTCCTGCGGCTGAATGCCCGCCTCTTGAATCATGCGGACAAATTCCTTCGCGCTGCCGTCGGCCACGGGCGGTTCGTTGCCGTCCAACTCGATGAGCAAATTGTCTATCCCAAACGCCGAAAGCGCCGCGAGCACGTGCTCAACGGTGTGGACGACGACGTTGCCGGACTGAATGGTGGTCCAGCGGGTGACGTCGCCCAGATTCGCAGCCAGCGGTTCCACGGCGGGTCTTCGCTCCAGATCGGCGCGGACAAACTTGATGCCGTGATCCACGGGCGCCGGTTTCCACGTCATGTTGACCTTGTTGCCCGTGTGAATTCCCACGCCGGAAAAACTCACGGCGCGCTTGAGGGTCTGCTGTTGTTTCACCATGACGCGGGCTTGTATCACGTCGCCGATTCGCTTGGCAAGGGCGTTCCCCTACTCCACGTCGTGCGTGTCAATTTCGTCGGGCGCACGCAGGTGCTCGGGCGCCTCCGGCTCTTTCATCACGCGCCAGATGCACCATCCGAGCAAGCCGGTGACGAACCCCACCGACACAATCATCACGATCCAGCCGCTCGTCGTCATTGGCCAGCCTCCTTGTCAAGGGGACGCAGCTTGTTCCAGCGACGAACCGATTGGGCAGTGACCAGCCAGAAAAACACAAACACCAGCACCATGAAACCCACCGAAGCCGCCACCACCGGGTCGCTGCCTATTTTGCGGACATACGTTCCCGCCGTTTGCCACAGCCACACCACAAACACCGTCACCAGATAGACGGGCGAAACGTATTTGATGATGAACATGAAAAACTTCGGGATCCGAATCTCAGCGCCTCGCTGCAATTCCTCAAAGCCGCGTTCGATTCCCATCACCCAACCGAACAGGATCACCTGGATCGTTGCCAGAATGTAAATGCACACCGAGCCGACCCAGAAATCGAACGTGTCCAACGCCACCGCATCCTTCGAGAAGAACACAATAAACGTCGTCCCCACCACCGTCACAAAACCGAGCACCGCTACGGAGGCGCGGCGCCCCAATCCCAGTCCTTCCTCGAAAAGCGCAATGGCGGGCTGCAGCATCGAAATCGAACTGGTCAGCGCCGCCAGAAACAACAGCACAAAGAAGACGGCACCCACAAATTGCCCCAGCGGCATCGTGTTGAAAATCATCGGCAACGTCATGAAACCGAGATTGAAGGTCGAGCGGGTGGCTTCCATCACGCCGTTCGGGCCGAGAAACACGAACGCCGCCGGCACGGTGATCAGACCGCCCAGCGCCACTTCGCAAAACTCGTTGCCGGCGCAGGCGGTCAGCGAACTGAGCGCGATGTCATCCTTCGGTTTCAGGTAGCTGGCGTAGCAGGTGATGATTCCAAAGCCGACGGACAGGGAAAAGAAAATCTGTCCTGCCGCCTCCAGCCACATCTGGGAATTGGCCAGCGATTGCCAGACGGTTTTGCCGCCCCATCCGAGGTTCCACATGAAACCCAGTCCATTGGCAACATTCTGGTCGGGTTTCGACGGGTCGGGTGTGCCGAGCGTCAACACGCGCGCCAGCACGATGAACGCGCACAGGATCAATGCCGGCATCGCCCACTTGCAGAACCACTCGATCCCACGGCTCAGCCCGCGGTAAATAATGACAAAGTTCACCACAAAACAAATCGCCAGGGCCAGCAACGCCGAATCCGACCACGCCCCTGTGGACAGATGGAACGCGCCGCCGTGACTGTTGAGGCCGACATAGCGCGAGAAAAACTCGGCATATTTCGACTGGTCGCTGCCCATCGCCATGGAACCGGTGGCGAATTTCCAAGCGTATCCGAGACACCACGCCTCGATGTAGATGTAATACATGTAGATGGCCACTGGAATCAACAACCCCAACACGCCAGCATACGGCGCCCACTTGCTGCGCCAGATCACGCGGAAAATCCCCGGCAACGAGTTGTAGCCCTTCGCGCCACCGTAACGGCCCGTCGCCCATTCCACCCACGCAATCGGCAGCCCCAGCAACAGCAGCGCAATGAAATACGGAATCATAAACGCGCCGCCTTCATACTGAGCCGCCTTTCCGGGAAAACGCAAAAAATTCCCCAGTCCCACCGCGCTGCCGGTCACGGCCAAGATCACTCCAATCCGTGTAGCCCATGCTTCTCGTTGCTCTTTCACGCGCCTCCTGAAATCAGTCTTGCATACTACCCGAACCCAGCCCCGCCTGTAAACCATCTCTCCGGGCAAACTTCCGCAAATACTTCAACGCCACAACGAAATCCTTCGGCAACGGCGCCCGAATCGTCAATGGCGGCGACCGCAGAACGACCTGAACAGCGTGCAGGGCGGGACGCCCCATCAGCGGGCGTTCTCCCTGTCCTTCCTTCGCTTTGTATTTGCGTTTGAGCTGCGACAGTAACAGAGGACGCCCCCCGTAGCTGACATCGCCAACGAGCGGATGACCGACCGCCTCGCAATGCACGCGCACCTGATGGTGCCGCCCCGTCTCGATGGCCACTTCCAGGAGGCTGAATCCGCGAAAAAGTTCCTTCCGACGCACGACGCTGACCGCCGGCTTGCCCTGACGCGCGTCCACACGCGACAGACCGGGCTGTCTCGGATGCGAGCCAATCGGCAGATCAATCACCCGCTCCGATTCCGCGAGTTCGCCATGAACCAACGCCCAATAGAGTTTGCTTGCGCAACGCTCGCGCAGTTGACGGGCGATTCGACGAAACACAGCCGGATTCTTCGCCAGCAGAAACACACCGGAAGTGTCCCGGTCGAGACGATGAACGTTGGCCAGATACTGGCCGGGACGTTCGGCGCACAGCAGGTCAAAAAGATTCTCCTTCGTTCGGTCCCATCGGTCGGGGACCGACAACAGTCCCGCCGGTTTGTTGACGGCCAGCAGATCGGCATCCTCAAAGAGAATTTCGAGGTTCATGACGCCGGGGGCGAAGAAGACTCCTGCGAGGGGACAGCGGGAGGCGACGAGGGTTGTGCGGGAGGTTCTGCGCTTGGGGATGGCGCGGGTTCAGACGGCGTTTCCACTTTGGCCTCCGCCGGCGGCTTGTTCTCCAACACCCAGAGCCGACCATCCGCAAACTCCACAACGATACCCTCTTCAATCAACCAGTGCAGATCGGCCAACAACCGCTCGGGATCGGCCACTTGAAGGTTTTCGGCAAGCTGTTTGCCGACGCTGTCGGGATGGGCGCGAAGAAAGGTGATGATCCGCTGAATCGGCTCGCTGAGACCGTCGAGCGACTCGACTCGTTTGGGCCGAACGCGACTGACATAGGTGATGCCCTTGCGGTGCTTGAAGAAGTGGAACCCTTCGGAACGCAACCGATCGCTGAGCTGTTGCGCGGTCTTCAACGGGAAACGCCATTCACTGAGCCAAGCAATTCGCAGCGCTTCGCCCAACGCCGCCCAGGGCTGCCGGCGGCTGGCGGCACCGCTGATTTGCACTTCGGGAGCACTGGCCAGCAGCGCACCCAGATGCGCCTCGGCTAGGTGCGTTTCGATTTCTTCGCGCGAGGCCAGCGGCGAAGAAGAATCGCACAGCCGGCAATGGTATTCGGTCGTGAAACTCTTCGACTCGATCCATTGTTTGATGGCCGCTTCGTCCTTCACGCTTTGAATGCGCGCGCGGAACTCTTCAAATGGCATGTGACGCAGCCGGCGCTGGTGGAAGCGAACCAGGGTGGCCTGGTATTCGTGGTAGTTGGGCGGACCGAAGATTTCCCCGGTAATCCCGCAGCGATGAATGCAGGTAAAATTCCCCTTGGGGGGATCGCACGGTTTCTTTTCGACGCGCCACAAGCTGTCGCTTTGCTCGCGGAAAATGTGACGCAACGCCTCGTCGCGGTTCGGGAAAACGGCTTCGTCCCGCAGTACAACATACAAAGGTTCGCGGACACCCTCACGGTTGGGTTTGAGGGCAATTTTGACCAGATGCCGTTCCGGCTTGTGCAAAATGAGCTTGGCGACATCGAAAAGCGCGTAGGCGCGCAGCGAGCGTTTCATGATTTCGATCATCGCCAACAGCCCTTTTTCTTCGGGCAAGAAAGTGATCTCGACGTTGGTCAGTGGCGCGGGCGGCCGACGATCGGAAGCCGACGGTGCCCGGCGGCCGGCGGCTCGTTGCCCTTCGCGTTGCGGCGGACGCTCCGGACGCGGTCGCGGCGGTCGGTGTTCCCGTTCACGACGCGCAGGGCGATCCGGTTCCTCGCCGGCGTGGTTTTCGTACGATTTCGGAGTGGACTTGATCCACTCTGGCACGATATTGAGTTCGTCCAGTGGCAACGATGGATTGTCGGGATTCGGAGTCGTCATGGCTCTCACTACAGCCTCCAAAGTGAAGCGTTGACGACAAAAGGTCAAGACAGTAAAGTGCGCCGCTCACAGGTTGGGGGTGTAGCTCAGTTGGTAGAGCGCCTCGTTCGCAACGAGGAGGTCAGGGGTTCGAATCCCCTCACCTCCACCAACTTCAACATCATGCAACCCGTGGTGCCCAACCCGCTGCCACTCACCGACGAAGAGCTTCGCCGGTATGCGCGGCATTTGATCCTGCCCGAAGTCGGCCGCGAAGGACAGCAACGGCTGAAGGCGGCCAAGGTGTTGGTGGTCGGCGCCGGAGGATTGGGCTCGCCGCTGGCCATTTATCTCGCGGCTGCCGGCGTCGGCACTCTCGGCATGGTGGACTTCGATGCGGTGGATGCGAGCAATCTGCAACGCCAGGTTCTTCATTTCACCAGCGACCTCGGCAAACCCAAACTGCAAAGCGCCCGCGAGAAGGTGGCGGCGCTGAACCCGAACGTCTCGTTCGTCGCGCACGAAACGCGCCTCACCGCCGCCAACGCACTGGACATCATCCGCGGCTACGATGTGGTGGTGGACGGCACGGATAATTTCCCGACACGTTATCTGGTCAACGACGCCTGCGTGCTGGCCCGCAAACCGAATGTCTATGGCTCGATTTATCGCTTTGAAGGCATGGCGAGCGTTTTCGCGCCGCATCTCGGCGGGCCATGCTACCGATGCTGGTATCCGGAGCCGCCGCCCGCCGGTGCCGTACCGAGCTGCGCGGAAGCCGGCGTTTTGGGCGTGCTGCCCGGCGTCATCGGCTGCCTTCAGGCGACCGAAACCATCAAGTTGATCCTCGGCACAGGCGAACCGTTGCTGGGCCGCCTGTTGCGGTTCAATGCGCTGACGATGCGCTTTCGCGAACACCCAATCCCGCGTGACCCGGCCTGTCCGTTGTGCGGGCGCGCCCCCACCATTACGGAGCTGCGGGAAGTCTCCATGAGCTGTTCGGCGGACGAGCTCACCGCGGAGCAATTGCGCGCGATGCGCGACCGACACGAGGAGTTTCTTCTGGTGGATGTGCGCGAGCCGGAAGAGTTCGCGGTGAACGAAATTGCCGGCAGCGTGAAGCTTCCGCTGACAGTATTGTCCCAACGGTGGAGGGAATTGCCAAAGGACAAGTTGATCGTGTTGTATTGCCAGACGGGCGGACGCAGCCTGAGGGCGCTGCGGTTTTTGCGTCAGCAAGGTTACATTCGCCTGAAAAACTTGGCCGGCGGCATCGTGGCATGGGAACAACGTTGCGGCGACGCAGCCCATCGGGTATAACAGCCGCATGGCCATTCATCCGACAGCCCTAGTGAGTCCGCGAGCGGAATTGGATCCGACGGTGGAGGTGGGGCCGTATGCCATCATCGAAGAACACGTGCGGATTGGCGCCGGCACCCGCGTGATGGCGCACGCTTATCTGACCGGCTACACCGAGATCGGCCGGGACAACCAAATCCATATGGGCGCCGTGCTCGGCCACGAGCCGCAGGACGTCAAATTCAAAAAATCCACCCGCAGTTACCTGCGCATCGGCGACCGCAACATTTTCCGCGAGTACTGCACGGTGCACCGGGCCACCGATCCGGAAACCGCAACGATCATCGGCAATGATTGCTTTTTGATGGCGACCGCGCATGTCGGCCACAACTGCGTCATCGGCAATCAGGTCATCCTCTGCAACGGCGCGCTCGTGGCCGGTTATGCGCACGTGGGTGACCGCGCTTTCCTGTCGGGGTGCGTGTTGATTCACCAATTCACCCACGTGGGCCGGCTGGCGATGTTTTCCGGTGGGGCGCGCGTTTCCATGGACGTGCCTCCGTTCACGCTGGCCGCCGAGCGCAACGAGATCCACGCCTTGAACATGGTCGGATTGAAACGCGCCGGAATCAGCGCCGAAGCGATTGCGGAGCTGAAACGATTGTTCCGTCTTTTCTACCATTCGGGATTGAATGGGAGCCAGGCGCTCGCGGCGGCCTCGCAGGAGGGCGCGTTTGTGACGCCGGAGGCAAAAGAGTTTATGGAGTTCGTGCGGCGTTCCCCGAACGGGATTTGTCCGGGGCCGTCGCGGTCGGCGCGGTGACCGCAACGCGAGCCGACTGCGCCAGAGCGCTCTCCCGTTCCCTGCGTTCGGCGATTTTGGCAAGAGCTTCCGCCGCCGCATCCCGGACCAGGCTATTCGGGTCGTCCAGTGCCCGACGCAACAGAGGTTCGGCCACCGGGTCCCCGATCTGCCCCAATGCCCACGCGATTTCCGCACGCACCAGCGCCTGTTTGACAACGTCGGCGCGAACCGGGTCGGTCGCAGGGGACTTGCCGTCGGCGATGATCAGGCCTTCTTCGAGTGGCGCCGATTTTACCGTTTCATAATAGGGCCGCACGCTTTCCATCAAAGGTTCCACCGCACGGCGGTCGCCAATCTTGCCCAACGCATGTGCAGAAATGCGTTGCAAATTTGCGTCTTTGGATTGCAGACCGTGCTTGATCAGGGCGTCCACGGCATCAGGGGGACGCAATTCGCCGAGAGCGCGCGCCACGATGGCACGTTGTTCGGAGACGGTGATTTCGAGTCGGTTGGTTTCACTGCCGCGACCGGGGTCCACCACCAGCCCCAAACCGCTGCCGTCACTGGATTGCCCTGTAAACAACTCCAGCAGCGGCCCGACAGCAGCACGGTCGCCCAGTTTGCCGAGCGCTTCGGCTGCCGCCGCGCGAACATAACCGAGGTTGTCCCGCAACAAGGGGATCAACTTCGGCACCTGAGTCTTGTCCCCCGCCAAGCCCAACCCGCGCGCTGCCGCCGCCCGCACATGAGGGTCGGCATCGGAGAGTCTTTGTGCCAGAGCGGCCCCATTCTCTCGCGGAGCCAGTTGGCTCAACGCTCGAACGGCAGCCAGCCGCACGCGCGGTTCGGCGTCATCCAATGTTTCCAGGATCTTCGGGACCTGATTGGCGCCGCCGATGGCTCCAAAGACGTCCATGATATGTTCACGAACGTCGGCATCGGGATGTTTTGTGTGTTCCATCAACAAGGGCAATGTGTCGGTGATCCGAGAGTGGCAGATGGATCGCACGGCGTGGAACCGGACGGCGCGATTGGTGGAAATCAACACCTCGACAAGGGATTGCGCTACGAGCTTGGGATTGACAAATCGCAAGGCGTCCGCTGCGCGGTCACGCACCAACGCGAATTCATCGCTTTGAAGCGCCATGACGATCGCTTGAACGACATCGGGTTCAGAGAGAATCGGGTTGTCGCGGCGACCGAGCGCGAGGATGGTTGCGGCGCGCACGTGCCAATCCGGATCTTTGAGGGCGGCTTCCAGCTCTTGGATCACTTGGGGAGTCAGGTGGGCGCGAAGCGCAGACACCGCAGCGGTGCGCACTTCCACATTCGGATCGTGTAATCGCTTGAGCAGCGCTTTACCGGCCGCCTCCTGGGGCGGCCTGTCTGCCACCGCCCGGATGGCTTCCTGACGAACCATTTCATTTTCATCTTCCAGCGCCCCCAACAAAAGGGGAACGACATTTTTATCCCCGATTTTACCCAACGTGGCGACTGCGAGCCGACGCACTTCGGGACGCGTGTCTCTGAGGGCGGAAACATCCGGTGGAACAGGAACGGTTTCGTGCAGTGACACCAACGCCCCAGAGGCTGCCACCCGCACGGCTTCTGCGCCGTCCTGCAGCAACTTCCACAATAAGTTGGCCCCATCCTTTTCACCCAGTTCTCCCAGCAGCAGGACCACCAACAGACGGATTTCTCGACGCGGGTCCTTGGCCAGTTCGGACAACGCCTCCGTTGCGCGCGTCGCATTTTTCAGTTTGTCCTGGATTTCTTTCACGGCCTCAGGTGGGTACTGTCGGCTGAAGTGGCATTGCTGATACGCCCGCACAAGACGCGGGTCAGCCGCAGGGGACTCCTGCGATTGCGCCTGGGGGCATACCAGCGCCCACCACCCGAAGATGAGGATCCAGTAACGCAAGGGGGTTGTGCCTTTGACGGAGTAGTTCATTGCGGGTAGCCGGGACCTCGTTTGATGCGGCCGATGCCTCTGGCCAACCCACTGACAGCCAGAGACAAGCCACGGTCGAGAAACTCTTTGGGCAACACAGCGCTCACGGTGACAGTTGGACCATCCGCCTGAACTTGGGCGGCAGTGAGGGCGTTCAATCCGGCCGTGGAGGCTCGAAACCCGCCGCCACGCAAGCGTCCCAACCCTACTGCCATCAAACGCAAATCAGAAAGCATCTGAGCCAGTTCACGAGCTTTTTGCGAGTCGTAACTCAACGCAACCATCTCCACGCGAAAGGCGTCCAAAGAAACTTTGCCCTTGAAGAGAACAACGGCGACGTAGGGACGAAACTCTTCGGTGAACAGTTTGCTGGGGTCTGGAATAACTGCAATGAAGGAAACAGGGTCCTGAAGATGGTTCCGTACGACTTCATAATCTCCTTTCAGAGCCGCATCGTAAAGCTCGCGCTGGCGTTTTTCCACGTCCCGTGTGGCGAGGATCAACAGGTCACGGCCCAAAAACGACAGACCCAATTGCCCCAGATTGTAAAACTTGTCCGTCAGTTGGCTGCGCCAGTAACCGTCGGTGCTGAAGCGGGGCAGGTAGGTAGGGTTCAGGTTGCCGAAGATTTGGATGGCCACGTCGCGTAAGTCGCCTTCAGCGCGATAGGTCACCAGCATCATGGCGATGTCTCCTTGCGCCAGAGCCGGTTCACCGCCGACGGCCTGACTCAGCGCCTCTCTCATCTTTTCCAGCAACGGTGGGTTGTCGCCAAAAGCCATTTGCAGAAACGCGGATGAAAATTCCTTGCGGGCAGGCGTCTTGACCAGAATGCTTTCTCGTGCTGCTGCCTCTTGGACCACGCTTTTGACCACATTGGTGGCCTGGGTCACACGTCGAAAGCGCTGCGAAATATTCAACGCCAACCCGCCGGCTGCCACCACCAACACGACCAACAACGTCCACACCCACGCGCTGGTTCGTTTCGCTTTGCTACGGGCAGGTTTCGCGCTGCGCACAGGCATAACAACACCTACATCACGGGCACACTGATTCCGCCGGCGCCGAATTTGATTGGCTCATCAATCCCCAGCAATTCCCAGCCGGTATCATAGCCCTGCTCATCAGCCAATACTCGCGCCTTTCGGAACACCGGAAAACTATCATCTCGCACCAAAAAGGCAACGTATTGTTTTTCGGGGTTGAGCTGCTTGAGTGCCAGTTGAAAACTGCTGTTCTCTCGTTCCAGCTCTTGAATCGTTTCGCCGCGAACGTTGGGTTGCGGTTCCAAGGCCATGATGGCCGTCAACAAATAGCTCGGATTCACCCGATAGTAACGGTTCGTCACCTGTCGTCCTTGCAGGACCCGCAAAAACCGGCTGATGTCGCCGCTGCGAACGCCGGGGCTGACGCTGTTGAGAAGGTCGGCCACTTGATCGTCCAAGCTTGCTTTGTCAATGATGAACAACTGATTGTTTCGACACTCAAAGAACACAGGCGACTTCCCGCTTGCCATCGCCTTGGGGGTCATGCGCAGTTCGGGGACCTTGGTGGCCTCGAAAACCGTGATGATGGTGGCCATGAAAAGCGCAGAAATCGAAATCGTCAGAATGTCGCAGAACGACACCAGCAACAATTCAGGATCGGATTTCTTGATTCTGGCTCCCATGGCTGTTCTTACTCCACCACAACACCCAATGCCTTTACGGCTTCATCCCAGTTCACGGTAAAATCTGCGTCAATCGCGTCGTAACCAATGTCAATGGCTCGCTTGTTCAACATACTCCGCACCGTCCGATAAAACTTCACCGACTCCGGTCGCACCATGACAATGACATATTCGCGCTCGGTGTTGGCCTGGATTTTGTCCAACATGACCTCGAGGTCGTTGCGCGGACGCTGCAGGTCTTCCCACGTCAACGTCTTGTTGCCCGGATACAACACCACCTTGTCGGGGAAGCAGTCAATGTAGGAAGGTATCTTGGGGTTGTGCGGCGAGGCCCGACTGCTGCTGAAAAGTTTGAAGGAAACGATTTTCAGCAGCTTGGGATTCATCGCAATACGCAAGGCGATCACGAACAGGATCAGGCAAATCAACCCCGTGACGATGGACATGACGGACAGGAAACCGACCACATCCAGATCGGTTTTTCCTCGTGCGCGTTTGTAAGCCATGACGCGAACTCCTCTGTTTATTCTTCGGCCCGCTGCTCCTGAAAGACGATGCGACGCGGCTTGGAGAGCTGTCGGAGCAGCTCGTCACTGGCCGTCAAATGCGTCCGCAGGTTCGCCAGCGTCTGGCGGAACTCATCGGAAGTACCCACCTGCCGCAGGGTGGCTTCCACCGATTGCGTGGTGCGCAACACCTTGTCAATCTCCAAGCCAATCTTCTCAACGGATTCCAACTGCTCGTTGAGAGACTCCACAGCCGCTTGGATCCGTTCAGTGTACCGCGCCGAAGCAGAATCCATCGTGCCGACCGCCTGTTTGAAAGAATCGCCCAACTGGACGGCCAGCCGGTTGAAATCGGCCACCATCTTCTCCCACCGCGCGACCTCTTTCTTGTCCAAATCGTTGACGGCCTCCAGATACTTTTCATGCGCCTCGGCAAATTGCTGGGATTGCTCTTGGCCCAGCGCCGCGATTTGCTCCGTCAGTTTCTCAAAACGATCTGCCGTTCTCTGCTCCTGCTTGGCTTGTGCTTCCAAGTATCGCTCCTGCGCTTTGCGAAATTCCTCGGGCATTTGCGCGGCCAGTCGCCTCATCTCATTCAGGACGCTCTCCAACCGTTCCGCCTGCCGTCCTTCCATTTCGGCCAGCGTCTGGCCGACCCGTTGGGACAGCTCGCTCAGTTGTTGCGCCAGTCGCTGGGTGCCGGTGTTGAAAGCGTTGGCCACCCCTTCCAGTTTGCCGCCCAGTTGCGAACCCAATTCACCCACGCGACGCTCGTAACTTTGCGCAAACTCGTCGTATTTCTGGTTGATGAGGTCGGCTGCCTTGCCGATGGCTCGCGTGAACACCTCCTCGTAACGGTCCGGATTCGGCAACCGCCGGAACCCGGCATCAATCGCCTGAGCCAGCTCTTCGATGGGGAACTTCTGTTGCATCGAAGCGCTTTCAATACCCTGCCGAATGGCTTGTGCCATTTCCGCGATGGGGAACGCGCGCTTGGCCTCGTCCAACTCCGAAGGAATCCGCAGAACAATACGGTCTTCCACCACCTCATCTATTGCCTCCAACATGCCTTCCTCTGTTCGCTCCATCAACAAACTGGTGAAAGCCGCAATCGTCGCAAAGACCAATCCCAACAGCGTGGTGTAAAACGCCACACCCAGACCCGTCGTAATCAATCCCACCTGCACCTTGATCGCTTCCGGCGTCACCGCACCCTGTAAGAATCCTGCGAAATTGCTAACCGCCAAGCTGACGCCATACACCGTCCCAATGAATCCCAGTACCGGCAGTGCCCAGATAAACAACCGGTTCATCCGAAACGACGAGTCGGAGGCCGCCGCATCCATGAGCGATTCCTCCTTTGCTGCCTCTACGGTTCGCTGAAAGCTCTGACTGTTCAAAAACACGGCCAACACTCGTGCGACCCGCGTGTAGAGAATGCTATCCGTCAATTCCGGATTGGACATGATACCCTGATAGGCTGTTTGCACGTCCGGCAGCTTCATAAAATCCAGCGTCTCAGGCAATATCTCCTCGGTGATTCGAGCACGCTCTTCGCGAACACGGAACAGCTTCAGTACCATGCCCACCATGGACAGCGCCCACATATACGTGATCAAAAACGTAAACACCGCATTGCCGGGATCGAAGTTCAACCCGCCCGCCTTCAACCTCGCTTCCGAAGCCTGTCCAAGAAACAGGTTGCGAATAAATGCCTTCGGCGGCAACGGCCACAACGCGGCAAAAATCAGAACAGTCAACAAAAGTCCCAAACCAAACATGAGAAGCTTGTTCACATCAGTGGTAGGACGTTTGTGGGTTGGGAATTCAACTCGGTTAGCCATGTTTACATCTCCTGTTGCGATAGGGTTAACTTGACCGTGAAGCCAGCAAGGCATACCACGGCGCACTTCCGCCTTCCGATCGGCTCGGACATATGGTTCGGACACCTCACAGTACTCTGCATTCATATCTGTTCCTCATCCCGATGTCAACGCTAGATTTCACCCCTCAATCGTTAGCATTGTGATGAAAGTTTCACTTTTGGGTGAACGTTTTTCGCGGGGGCCGGTCTGTAAAGGGGATGAGCAAACATTACTCGCTACGACCCACCGCTTGGACATTGAGTTTCGTCCTGCCTGCCGCGCCAGCGCCCACGGCGGGCAACTCGGCCCCGTCGCGCTGCTCGAACAGTTCGGCCTCCGCCAACGCGTCCAGCAGCAGCCCGCCCTCGATCCGCGCACCGACCAACATCACGGCTTCGATCCCGAAGTCTATGTGGTCTGTTTCTTGGTCGCCTTCACCAGCGGCGGCGTCTCGTTGGCCGATGTCGAGCGCCTCAATGAGGACGAACCAC
>Ga0272448_1002093_pt1 | contig 25751 bp, 26 predicted proteins | sample YNPCB0191_FD_202220 | JGI IMG/M metagenome (GOLD analysis project Ga0272448, IMG submission 202220) | Hot spring sediment microbial communities from Yellowstone National Park, WY, United States - YNP-CB-019-1 | ecosystem: Environmental > Aquatic > Thermal springs > Hot (42-90C) > Sediment... | reverse complement strand
AAGAACTGACGCTGTCCTCCTCACACTGGATGAGACCAGGTAGGTCGCTATCGCGAAAAGCTTAATTTCTAAAGGCACCTTATTCCTGCTGAATAGGGGTATGCTGGATAACACAGAAATCAAAGATGTGGATGTCATCCGGCATCACCTCTTTAAATTTCATTGAAGTAACACTATACTCAGCTCTTGCTTTTATCTTATTCGGACAGGTCCTACCGGAAAAACTAAGTACTACAGACCCTGAGAATGTAAAGGAGGAGTTACTGTGGATACGCGTGATGTTGAGGCGGTTAGCGCCAAAAAATATACAAAAGTCAGGTCAGGCATACCAGGCTTCGATGAGCTGGTGAATGGCGGCTTCAACAAAGGGACGGTCAATACCGTCACCGGTGGCTCAGGTACGGGAAAGACGGTCTTCGCAACCCAGTTCATATATGAGGGCATCAAGATAGGTGACAAGGGGATGATAATAACCCCCTCTGAGAATGCGGAGTCCCTCAAGAGGGAGATGTACTCCTCGTTCAACTGGGATCTCTGGAAGCTGGAAGAGGAGAAAAAGCTGGTCATCGTCGATGTCACAGATCCTGTGCTCAGGCTCCAGAAAAGCATAGACCTTGATCCTGTCGAGTTTCTCATAAACTTCAGAAAGCTGGTCGAGCGGAAGGTGAAGGAGGAGAACCCGCAGAGGGTGTTTGTCGACGACCTCATGGCGTTCTTCTATGCAGTTCAGGCACCCTTCAAGATAAGATCGCTGGCAGATGATCTATTCTCGAGTCTGAGAGCCACAAAGGCGACGTCAGTCATAACGATAGGCACCGCATTCGGCATGAACCAGATACTGGAGTACGGCGCTGATTCGTGCACGATGCTCGGAAGGGACAGAATCGGCAACGCACTTGTGCGTTTCATTTATGTTATGAAGATGCGGGGCTCGAAGATATCGAACAGCATAAGGGTTCTCGATATCTCGGACGAGGGCATGGCGGTATCGGGCCTATCGCCCTATCCGTGAGGGATATCATGATACAGAGATGGATCGTGATCGCAGGAGAGGAGGCGGGTCCGGTCTCAAACAAGATGGGCGGAATATGGAACGTCATAGATGCAGAGGCCAGGACACTTGCTAAACTTGTAGGCAGCGGCGAGATCGAGGACGATCTGAGGATCCTGGTCGCAGGCCCGTACTTCCCGACTGCAGGAGCAGACTGGAACAGGGGAAAGATGAGGGTGACGGACGTATCCGGACTTGAGCCGCTGAGCATGGGCAGCGAGATAAAGACTGCTCTGGAGCGGCTTGAATCTCTGGGTATAAAGTCCGTATCAGGCCAGATGACGTACAACGACGTTCCTGTCGGGTACATACTCTTCGACACGCATTACTACGACAGCTGCATAGTTCGCAGGGACGCCAGAGAGATGACGCTCACAAACGCGATAAAGGAGGAGGCGTGGAGGCTTGTGGGGCTGGACTCGCTCAAGTACGAGCGCCTGAGCAACGGTCCAGAGTACACACACTACCTCTGCCTTTCCTATGCGATATCAGAGCTTGTTCGGGTATTGAAGTCGATGGCTGAGGAGCCTGCAGAGAAATACGCTGACAAGGCAGTCTCAGAGTTCGCCCGCTCTGTGCTTCCAAAGATAAGGATATCGCTGCACTGCCATGAGTTCGGCGTCTTCTACGCTCTTGCGCGACTCAAGGCTCTCGGCCAGCCCGTCCGCACGATGGCGACGCTCCATGCCACCGTCACTGGAAGGGCAGCGGGCCACAGATCCCTGGAGATGATCGCCAAGGGCGAGAAGCGTTGGCCTCCGAACACCCCCATCTCGATGGCGGCACTAGAAGGCCTGGCGAGATATGCGGATGTCGTGACCTTCGTCGGCGACTCCACGATGAAGGAGGCGATGCTCTTCCACGACCTCAAGGGCATCGTCATAAGAAACGGGATAGAGGTGGAGCAGGACTACATAGACTGGGATAAGAAGAACCGCTGCAGAGCCAGGATACAGAAGTTCCTCTCAGATACGCTCTACGACCTCTACGGCGGGGAGAAGATCGACCCTGAGAACATAATCCCCATATTCACCATATCGAGGATAGAGATCGAGAACAAGGGCTACCCGCAGCTCCTTGATGCGCTCGTCCTCCACGATCATCTGCTCAAGCACAGGGCGATGAAGCAGAGGTTTGCCGAGAAGCTTCGAGTGGCCTGCTTCCTCATAGCTGCTCACGGCCCGAAGCAGAAGGACAAGCTCCCAAAGGGTTTTCCGATCAACCTGACCCCGGAGATACTCGTCTGGGAGGAGAACAGGCTCTACAAGATGATACAGGAGAAGGGGCTGGAGCCGTGGAGGCTCGTCTCAGGAAACCGCATAGTCTCTGCGATCCTGTATCCTCAATGGGTCGGGCCTGATGACGGCGGGCTGAACATGAGGTCTGACGAGATCATGGCGGGCTGTGTTGCAGGTGTGTTCCCATCACAGTACGAGCCCTTCCTGCTCACAGGCCTCGAGGCCGGAAGGGAGGGGACGCCGAGCATAGTCAGCAGAGCCTGCGGCTTCAGCGATGCTCTGAAGAAGATAAAGAGGCTGACGACAGGCATGGGCGGGGTTGTCGTGGTCGATAACATAGAGCAGACGTACAACGAGACCGTGCTCGATTACGCCATGGCGCTGGATTACTTCACCTGGAGCCATGTTGCAGATCAGATCGAGTACAGGCTACTGTGCGAGGAGTCGTTTGCCCTTGCAAAGTACATGGACTGGAAGGAGCCTGTCATGGAGTATTACAGAAATCTGGTGGTGTGATGAATATAGCATACCTGAGCACAGAGTACCCGCCTCTGGTCTATGGCGGCCTCGGTGTCTATGTCGATTCGATATCCAGAGAGATAGCCTCGATAGGGCATAAGGTCTCAGTGTTCACAATGGGCAGGCCGGATCTGAAGAGAAAGGAGACGAAGAAGGGAGTGACGGCGTTCAGGGAGATCCCTCTCCCCCTTGGCGATGCTCTAGAGATCTTCTATTCAAAAGAGACCCTCTCATGGGGTTCGGGTCTGGACTTCCTGAACAGCCTCCTGAGCTACAACCAGCTGGCTGCAGCCCGTGTGAGGGACTCCGGTCCATTTGATCTCTGTGTTGCACACGACTGGCTCGCGCTTCCCGCAGGAATGGCGCTGCGTCAAAGCATGCCGGTGATATACCACGTCCACTGCACCGAGATCGGGCGCTCAGGGCATCCGAATCCGCAGCTGGTCTCGCTTGAGATGAAGGGCGCGAAGCTGGCGGACCTTGTGCTCACGGTATCGGAGGCGATGAAGGCCGAGCTGGAGGGGCTCGGAGTTCCAGCGGAGAAGATAAGAGTATGCCACCACGGCGTCGATGTTAAGCTCTTCGATCCGGCATCTGTGAAGCCAGAAAGGCTCCAGATACTGAGGGAGAGCTACGGTTTAAAGGAATCCGATAAAATCCTTTTATTCCTGGGAAGGCTTGAGCCTGTCAAGGGCGTGTCCCAGCTTCTCAGCGCCATGCCCATAATACGCAGGGATCATCCGGAGGCGAAGCTTCTCGTGGTTGGAGACGGATCCCTGAGAGGGGATGTGAGATCCGAGGCAGAGCGTCTCGGCGGGGTTGTGCTCGTGGATCGCTTCCTCTCCCCACAGGAGAAGGCGTATCATTACGCCCTCGCGGATCTGTGCATCTTCCCGAGCATCTACGAGCCGTTCGGGATAGTGGCGCTCGAGGCTGCCGCGATGGAGCGCCCCTGTGTTGTGGGGGCCAGCGGCACAAGCGGTCTCAGGGAGATCGTCGTGAACCCGTCGGCGGAGAAGCCTACGGGTGTGCATGTCAACGCCCGGGATCCGAACGATATCGCCTGGGGAGTAAATCTCGCTCTTGAAGATCCAGATCGTCTGAGGAATTGGGGAAGGAACGCGCGGGAGCGCGTCCTGGAGATGTTCACATGGCGAAAGGCAGCTGAGAAGACGTTGAAGATATACGAGGAGGTCATAGCATCCCGGAGCTGAGGCGACATTACTTTTTGGAGGAGTACTGCGTCATAGCGAAGGAAAGGGCCAGGCGTCCTACAGATTTCATCCGGGCGAGGGAGCAGCGTGTCTCAAAGGAGTGTCCCTTCTGCCCAGGAAACGAGGAGATGACTCCGAGGGCAGTTGCGGTCTACAGGGACGATGGCGTGTTTGCGGATGGCGAGACGCGGATCAGGGGATGGTGGGCGAGATGTATCCCCAACATGTACCCTGCGATGGTTCAGGCTCCGGACGCGCCCACAGGAGAGTGGGTGGCGATGCCCGCCAGGGGAGGGCACGAGGTCATAATCGAATCTCCCGAACATGAGAGCAGCCCTGCCACATTCGATCAGGAAACGATCTCGAGAATGGTCAAGGTCTACGCTGAAAGATACAGATATCACATGCAGCGTGGATCTGCATACGTCTCGATCTTCAAGAACTGGGGTCGAGAGGCCGGTGCGTCTCTGAGCCATACGCACACACAGCTGATAGCGCTTCCTCTGGTCCCCCCACAGATGATGCGTGAGCTCTCTGCGATATCATCGATGCCTGCATGCCCCTACTGCAACATCGTCGAGAGGGAGGCGAGATCGGAGAGGCTGATATTCACAAAAGGGGACTGGGCATGCATAGCGCCGTTCTACTCTCAGACCCCCTATGAGATGTGGCTCCTCCCATTCAAGCACATCAGCAATCTTCTGGAGCTCGACGAATCGATGCTTGAGGATCTTGGCATAGCTCTTAAGGGGGCTCTCCACCGCCTCTCTGCGCTTCTGAACGACCCGCCGTACAACTACATGATATTCCAGATGAGATCCGGGTACCACCTGAACATTCGAATCCAGCCGGCAGTCACAAAGATCGCGGGCTTCGAGAAGAACACAGGAATCCACATAAACCCGGTTCCGCCTGAGCAGGCAGCCTCAGAGCTCAGGTCCGTCTCCTGATGCGAAGCGTCTGCTAACCTGCCAGAAAAGACATCACGACGCCGTAGTTTTGGGCTCAATACCACAGCACCCTCGAGGCTGCGCCCCAGCCTGCGATGATGTGGAACGCGACCGTCACAATCCTGTCCATGAACGCTATCGAGAGGCCAGCGGATGCCGGGATCCCCTGGGATGCTAGCAGCGCTGCCAGGCCGCCCTCGACCAGCCCCAGGCCGGAGATGCTCAAGGGTATCAGCGAGAGAGCGCTGACGAGCGGCAGGAGCAGGAAGAGCATTTGAAATGATGGCTCCTGGTTTACTGAGATCGCGAGGAGGTACACCCTCAAAGCGTGTGTGATCCACGCGATGACTGTCAGGAGGACGGATCTGGTCATCACCGCACCGATATCATTCACGGCGCTGATGGAATCAAAAAAGAGGGCGATCGGCGCCAGGCGATCTGATCTTCTCAGCCTCTCGATGATAGCTCCTCTGCTATGCAGGATCGCAGCAGAGACCATAGCCACGATCGCGAGCATCAGCGGAACTGCTATCAATTCCGCTCTATCACGGAAAAAGATTGCCAGTCCGCATGCTCCGAGGATGAGCATCGTGAGGATATCAGAGAGCCTGTCGAGCACTACAGATGCGAGACCGATGCCTATCTTGATCTCGTCACGCACAAGAAGAGGCCGCGAGAACTCCCCGATCCTGGCGGGTGTAATGTCTGAGAGTATCATCCCGCCTGCGAAAGCCCGGTATGCGGAGAGCGGGGATAAATTCTCGCCCATGTCTTTAAGTATCAGCCTCCATCTGGTTGAGAGGATGATGAATGTGATGGCATAGACTGAGACTGCCATGACCACATACTCGGGCCCTGCTGAGAGGATCACCTGCGCCACCTCGGCAGGGCCGAACCTGTAGAGCAGGAAGGCTACAAGCAGCAGGCCGAACGCGAGCCGTATGACTTTTTTGAGATTCATCTCATCGCTGGTCTACTCAGAGCTGGATATTCAGGATTTCATTCGAGCAGGTCCTCAGGTATCACGCCTGTGATCGATTCTATTCTGCGCTCTGCCCCCTCTATTTTAGAGCTGCAGATCCTCACGAGCCGGACGCCTCGCTCGAATAGCTCCAGGCTCTCGTCGAGCGAGAGCCTGCCGGACTCAAGCTCCCTGACGATCTCCTCCAGCTCATCCAGAGCGCTCTCAAGAGATTGCTCCGATATCGCAACCACGCCCCGACATTTTCACATTCCAGGCAGCATCACATCTCTCAAAGCAGCCATCCGCCCTGGTGGCGTCTGGCAGGAGGCCCCTCGCATCGATGGTGTTTTTTTGTAACTGCGCTGGATACTGACGGATATAGTCAAGGATTACTATAAATCTGTTCGTCCTTCGAGGATTTCCCTTGCAGCAAAGATCATTACAGTAGATAAATTTAAATATAATCAATGAACTAGTTTCTCTGGAGGGGGTAGCTCTGAGATACAACTGGTCTGGCGATACGATCGTCAGGGATACAATAGTCTGGAGCAAGAGGGTTGTTCTGGGGAACGAGAACGTCTTCATCCCGACAGATATCAGGGAGTGGATATCGTACCCGGACAGCGAGGTCATCAAGCTCGCCCTGAAGGAGATAGATCTTCCGGCATCCAGGGCTGCAGGGACTTTCGATGAGCGGGCCTGGAAGGTCTGGAGGTATGTGGCTGAGAATATCGAGTACGTCTCTGATAAAAAGGCATTTGGCATGCCAGACTTCTGGCTCTTTCCTGCAGAGACCCTCACCCTGCGCAGGGGAGACTGTGAGGACTCATCATTCCTGCTCGCAACGCTGCTGCTCGCCAGCGGGATAAGCGAGCACTGCGTCAGGGTTGTGATAGGGACTGTGGTCACAGGCAGCACAAAATATGGGCACTGCTGGGTGGTCTACCAGAACGAGAGCGGTACCTGGTGCCTGCTTGAGAGCACACTGAACTCGGTCCCGCAGAGGCTGCCTCCCGCAGATCCGTTCACGGAGCCGGAAAGCAGGGATCGGTATGAGCCACAGCTCTGCTTCAACCGCAACCACATGTGGTCGATAGCGCCTGGCGAGATGCGCCTCTCAGAGTACATCAACTCCAAGGAGATCTCCGGTGGTTACCGTCCTAAGAGCCCAGGGATCTGAGGCGCGCCTCGATCCCCCGCCAGTGAGACCCCTGCCAGTAGATCTTTCCGCACTCTGAGCACATCCATCTCCCATTCTCCATATCGATAAGCTCGCCGTTGCAGATGGTGCACCTCTCCGGGTTGAGGCCGAGGTTGATGCCCCTCTCCTGCACCTCTCGCAGCTGCTCATCGAGCTGAGAGGATCTGATGAGAATGCATCTCACCCCAGCTCTCTCACAAAGCTCTGCCAGCGACCTGTCGCGTGTTACGAGTGTTCTCCGCTTCCCTGCCTGCGCGATGAGATCTCTATCGCTCATCGACCTGGGGTTCTCCACATCGTGACCTGCCAGCCTGAGCCATCTTCCAAGGCGCATCAGCATGTGGTCCACCACAAACTCAGCCGTGGGGAGACCTCCTCAAACACACGATGTAACTTCCTGCACCAGATATATAGCCATCTGGATCAACCATTCTCCGGATGAGACGGGTAGCGTGGGGAATAACCGGCGGCGGTCAGTACCTGGCTGAGAGCGTGCGGGCGATGCGCGAGGTCGCAGCCCGGAACAAGGTATGCACATTCGTCTCGAGAGCTGGAGAGGAGGTCCTGCGCATGTACGGACTGCTCGAGAGCCTCCGTGAGATCTCCGGAGGTGGCTATCTGGAGGAGATCTTCATGGAGAGCGAGTCAGGCAGGAGCTTCCCGATGACAGGAAGGCTCATGCTCGGAAGGTATGACCTGCTCCTGATCGCGCCAGCTACGTCGAATACAGTGGCGAAGATCGCATGCGGGATCGCAGATACAATCGTCACAAATGCGGCCGCGCTCGCTGAGAAGGCGGATGTGCCTGTAATCATACTGCCGACTGATGTGAGGGAGGCGATGACCAGAGCGCCTTATGCTGTTAACAGGGATATGTGCAGGGCGTGCGAGATCTGTCCTCCGCAGACAGCATGCCCGAGCGGTGCGATATCTGGAGATGAGATCCGCACCATAGACCTGATGCGCTGCAATGGCTGCGGCACGTGTCTGCCTCTCTGCAGCAGTAATGCAATAGATGCCGTGAGAATGAACGTCAGACGTAGAAGCATAGATCTGAGGAACATCGAAATCCTCAGGGAGAGGGGCTACATGGTCCTGGAGTCGCCTGAGGAGATACCAGAGGCTGTTGAAGGTACACTGGCCAACAGGAATATTGAGATGGAGAGATCCGGGTGATGCTTTTAGCGGGCATCAGATGCGTGATGAAGACCTTCGAATTTGAGGGGAGCAGATGAGCACACCAGATGCTGAAATGGGTGTTCTTGCTGACTTTATACAGAGATACTACGTGGAGCCGATAATCAACGACACCGGCTACAACCCAGTGAACACATTGACATGGGCGATCATCCTGGGCGTTTTCGTACTTCTCATCCACAGGACATTCAGGAGGTACGGTATCGAGTTCGACGGGAGGTTCATACTCGCCACCGCGCCATACATAATCGCAGGCTCCTCGCTCCGCGTCGTTGAGGATGCAGAGCTGATAGGTCCGCCGATCAGCTACCTCCTGATAACTCCCCTGATCTACTTCCTTGTGGCATTCCTCACTGCAATCGCGCTTTTCATATCCAGAGGGCTCACAGGTGGCTACAGGCTTTACTCTGCGATCGGGATTTTGTGGAGCCTACTGAATCTGTTTGCGCTCTTGAGAGGAGGAGTGGAGCATGCATGGGTGCCACTGGCTGTCGTCGCTCTGGGCTCATCGATCACCGGCTGTGTATTCCTCTTATCACGCATCCTGCCTGACAGGCTTTCTATCCCGAACAACGGATGCGCGCTCTCCGTCATCCTCTCTCACATGCTCGACGCTAGCTCCACATACATCGGGGTCGACTGGCTGGGCTATGAGGAGAAGCACGTCGTCCCCACCCTGCTCATACACCTATTTGGAAGTGCAGCAGTGATGTATCCCGTAAAGCTGATCGTTCTTCTGCCGCTGCTCGCCATTCTTGACGATTCTCTCAGGGATGACAGGGATATGTGGGGCATTCTTGTTCTGACGCTGCTGGTCCTCGGGCTCGCACCTGCCACCAGGAACACCCTGCGAATGACGCTCGGGATATGATGACCCTCTATCCGGCGGGTCGTTGGAGGTCCTGTCTCCGTTTTTTCATTATTAGGGGACAGATGACCCATATTCATCCTTACCAGTCAAATTACAGAAAATTCGGGACGCTGCCTAGTTGGGGATGGTATCGATCCCTGGATGAATTGTCAGAGCTCTCCCTGACGAAAAAGAGCATCAATAAACGGCAGAACTGGTGAACTCAGCGCATAGATGCTCGAATTGCGAGCTCCGCGATCATTCTTCCCACATCCACGCCGAGCGCTGAGTATATCCCTTTTCCAGACGGTGTCCCGTTGACCTCGATGACCATCATTCCCTCCTCTGATTCGAGTATGTCGACTCCGCTGTATACGGTCCCGACCGCCCTGTTCGCATCAACCGCGATCCTTTTTATCTCGCTGGTGATCTCGCACCTCTCAGCCCTCCCACCTCTCGCGAGGTTGCTTATCCATTCGCCTGGAGGTGCAACCCTGTAGATGGCGCCTGCAACCACATCTCCGACTACGAACGCCCGTATATCTCTCTTCTCCGGCGTGTCCACAAACTCCTGCAGGTAGATGGCGCCTCTTCTGATCAGAAGATCCTTTAGGAGGTCAGCATCCTCCGGACAAAGTAGCTCTATATCCCTTCCCTTGTACCCGAAGAGCGGCTTGCAGACCGCGCGTCCCATGCTCTCCACAGTCCTCAAAGCCTCATCGTAGCTCGATGTCACAACCGTCCTGGGTGTGGGAACACCAGCGCGCCTGAGCGCCATAGATGTCGCGAACTTGTTCGCTGCCCTGACAATCGCCTCAGGAGGATTGATCACAGTCACTCCCAGATCCGCAAGCGACCTGAGCGTCTCGAACCTGAACGCAACATCCTGCGGCGCGCCCCTCCCCATGTCCCTGATTATGAGCGTATCGAGATCGAGAAGATCCGCCTCTCCTCTTCTGAAGCTCAGATCTGCCCCTATCTCAACAGCGAGCTCCGAGATCTCCATCATCACCGCAGAGACGCCGAGCTCTGCCAGGCCCCTGGATATCGCCCTCGCGGTCCAGTCTTCCGGGTTCGAGACCACGATCCCAACGGATTTCATATCTGGTTCATTCCGAGAATCCCGCTGACAGGTCCTGAGACCCTGTACTCGGTTCTGTTGATCACAACCCGCTTCGATGATGCGTATCCTGACGTATCAGAGCTCACCCTTCTCGCGATGAACGATCCTGAGTCGCTGATCCCGCTGCTGTCCGTTCTGACAAACTCCCCGTTCACTACCTCTCCTGCGACCTTGCCGCTCATGTATATCGATATCAGAAAGTCTCCCTGGAGAGCTGCAACAGCCATATTCATCTGATCTCCGGAGACCATGCCTGAGATCACGCCGCTCCAGGCGTCTGATCTGCAGCTACCTGTGATCTCACGGCCCGTCTGGTTGATGGCCGCTGTTATCATGGTGTCGTTCAGGCTCACGCTCCATATCCCGTTGACATCGACTGCCTGCTGATCGAGCGGCACAACACTGCCAGAGTAGACTATGGTCGTCTCCATCCCGAGTGAGTGTGCAGCTAAAAGAATGCATATCATTAGAGCCATAATTATATGAAGCTTCATATCACCACCTCAAAGCTCATATCCCGATAGCAGCTCTTCCGCGGCGCCTGCCAGGATCCTGAGCGCCTTCGCCTCCATGAAGTGCAGCCTGCCGGGGATGACCAGCACGTGGAGGGGCGGGCCGAAGCTGTATCTCCTCAGATCTGAAAGCGCGCCGGCTCTGACGCACATATCCTCTGAGCCGGCCCTCGCGATGCCGACCGCGAGATGTGACGCGAAACCATCATCTCCTCTCCCATCTGAGACCTCGATCAGTATATCTGCGGCCTCGTTTATGCTCATGAACCTCCCGTCCTGGATGTCGAGGTAGAGAAGCGTGTGCAGATCTCTGCTCAGGTTGTCCTTAACAGCATCATATGGTGTTGATGAGAGTATGCGCTTTCCCCTCACGGTATGAGGGAACGGCACAGTGGCAGACCTGCCGAACCTGTAGTTCTGCAGCCCTGTTATCCCAGGAGCTGCAGATGCGATGTTCGATGCGTGTATCACCCTCGTATCGATGCCCATCTCGATCGCTCTGAGCCGCAGATCCAGATGGGTTGTGGAGATCATAGGGTCCCCTGCAACCAGCAGCGCAACGTTCCTTTCCCTGGCCTCCTCGATCCACTCAGGCTCGCCCTCGATCTCGGGTCTTGAGAGGATCTTCATCTTGCGACCGTAAAGCCTCTCCAGTCTATCTATGGATGTGCCCATAAGCCTGGATGTGTAAAACTCTGCGTACACCGCATCGGCTGATCTCACTATCTCAAGGCCCTTCAAGGAGATGTCCCGCTCGTCGTAAAGCCCGAGGCCCACAAAGAAGAGCATGAATGCTACTGCGCAGCATGAGGTTTAAATATTCCGTATCCGCTGCTGCTCACACAATGGTAGTTTGCGCCCGCTGTGGTTCCATCCCCTCATCTTTCCCGTCGCAGGCGGGGAATATATTTATCACAGCTGGCACAACGCAAAGCAACATGGCTTTGGACGAGGTTAAGATCACAAGGGCGATAGTCGAGAGCTATCTCGAGAGCTTTCTCAAGTGCACAGATGTCGATGTGGCTCTGGTCGGAGCGGGTCCTGCGAATCTAGTCGCTGCGAAGCGGCTCGCAGAGGCTGATGTTAGGGTCGTGCTGTTCGAGAAGCGGCTCTCCGTTGGGGGTGGCCTCTGGGGCGGCGGCATGATGTTCCCCAGGATCGTTGTGCAGAAGGAGGCGTGCAGGATCCTGGACGAGTACAGCATCTGGTACCGCGAGTTCGAAGAGGGGTACTACGTTGCGGAATCGATAGAGGTCGTGGCGAAGCTGACCGCAGGCGCGATAGATGCAGGCGCAGAGCTGATAAATCTCGTATCGGTCGAGGATGTCATGATCCGCGATGACGACAGGATCGTCGGGCTGGTCATAAACTGGACCGCTGCGGAGATGGCCGGCATACATGTCGACCCCCTCGCGATCAGGGCGCGGGTGGTGATAGACGGCACGGGGCATGATGCTGCGGTCTGCAGGGTCGTGCAGAAGAAGATCCCTGGAGCGATCGTCGGAGAGTCAGGGGTGATCGGGGAGAAGCCGATGTGGGCCGAGCTCGGGGAGAAGATCGTCGTCGATGCCACCCGGGAGGTCTATCCAGGGCTCATAGTTGCGGGCATGGCCGCGACAACAGTCGCAGCAGGCCCGAGAATGGGGCCGATCTTCGGGGGCATGCTGCTCTCCGGCGAGAAGGCAGCGTCGATCGCGCTGGAAAAGCTCGCGCAGTCGGTGGAGTGAGTGAGGGGCGCACAGGAGATAGCGGGGTTCATACTCTCACATTACAGGGGAAAAATCATCGAGATCGGGATAGGTCACTGCGGGGATGTTGCCAAACGTATTCCCGGTCTCATCGCCACAGACATACGCCCTGTGAGCATCGATGGAGTCGTGACGGTGTGCGACGACATCTTCAATCCAAGAGAGGAGCTTTATCGAGGCGCTTCACTGCTCTATTCGATACGCCCTCCGCTTGAGGTGCAGATCGCGATGGGCGATCTCGCCCTTCGCATCGGCGCTGACGTCCTGATAAGACCTCTGGATGATGAGATCGCGGATCTGGAGGGGTTCTCGAGGGAGCTTGTATGCATGGGGGAGGCAAGGTTCTATCTTTACAGAAATCGCAGGGCGAGGCGTGAGGGGCGGTGAGTGGGATCTAGGATCGCTGTAGATCTCAGTACGCTGTTTAGAGAAGCTATCGATTTTGCTTGGGCTCATCCAGGTGGTTTACCGTAGCAGAGACATGATGAAAGCCACAGCCTCCCGCGTCATGGCATTACACATATGCAAATAGGCAAGCGGTCAGCGTCCAGGCGGATCTAGGATATCTATGGCTTCCACCCGCTCGAGCATGCACGTAGGATCCTCATCCAGGAGATCGCCTCTGTAGTAGAACGCCTTCTGCCTGCATCCACCGCAGAGATCGTTGTAGCTGCAGTTCCCGCATGCCCCTTTGAGGTGCTTTCTCGAGTCTCTGATGAGAAGTAGCTCCTGTGAAGGATTGTCTGTCCAGATATCCCTGAAGGATCTCTCCCTCACATTGCCCGCGACAATCTGAGGCATGAACTGGCATGGATGAACGTCGCCTCTCGGCGAGATGTTTGCGACCTTGGAGCCAGCGCTGCACCCGCCAGCGTTCGTCAGCAGCATCCTCGCCCTCTCCAGCCTCTCCGGATCGCCCTTCAGCATTTCCAGCAGGTATGCTCCATCTATCGGCGAGTCCGTCGTCAGTATCTCGATCTCCCTGTCGCTCAGCTCCACCGCGGCCTCCATCAGAAGGCGTATCACAGATCTCCTCTGCTCTGGCGTGACATCCCTTTCAGCAATGCCTCTTCCCCGGCCTGTAGGCACTAGATGGTACATGCAGAACCTGGGGATCCTGAGATCAAGAGCGAGCTTCAGCAGCGCAGGAATGTCATACCAGTTCTCCCTTGTGAGCGTTACCCTCAGACCTGTCTTAAGTCCCGCATCCCTTGCGTTGATCAGCCCCTGAACCGCCCTGGAATGCGCGCCCTGGACGCCCCTGAACCGATCGTGCACCTCGGGCGATGACGAGTCGAGGCTCACGCCCACGTATCTTATGCCAGCCTCTCTGAGCAGCACAGCGACCTCCGGCGTTATCAGAGTGCCGTTTGTCGATATCGCACATCTCAGACCCCTCTCTTTGGCGTGAAACGCGTACGCCCAGAAGTTCCGGCTCATGAGCGGCTCGCCGCCTGTGAGTATGAGCATCGGGATTTTGAGAGCGGATAGCTCATCTATCAGCTTTATCCCATCTTCGAGCGAGAGCTCATCCAGCATCTCATCGCTTGCATCTATGTAGCAGTGAGCGCATCTCAGGTTGCATCTGCGGGTCAGGTTCCATATCACAACAGGTCTTGATTCCGCTGAGAACCTCACAAGATCAGGGGGCAGGCTCTCGCATGGCCGATCCGCGGCCCTGATCGCATCCCAGACAGTCGCTCTGTCCGCAAGAATCTTCGAGATTATTATCAGGATCTCACCCCGCTCTCCCTTCTCGCCGCTTCAAGCATGCCCTCGAACGTATATTTCTCAGGTATAACATCGACCCTCACTCCGAGCTCCCTGAGCACCGCAGCCGTCGGAGGTCCTATTGCCACAACAAGCCCGGAGTCGAGGGCTCTCCTGAGATGATCCTCCATCCCGAGCTCATCTGCTCTTCTCATCAGATATCTGACGGTCGACCCGCTGGTGAACGCGAAGACATCTATGAGCTCCGCTTTTCTTATTAGATCGTCCAGCCTGCTGTCCTCAGATCCTTTAACCTCATAGACGGGCACATCATCGACCTCAGCTCCTGATGAGATCAACCCCTCGAGCAGCGCAGGCGACCCCTGGGCGCTCCTCAGGAGCAGCACCCTTTTGAGACCTCTGAGAGCCTCTACGAGACCTGCAGAGCTGTACTCATCCGGGAGAATATCGACATTCATGCCCTTAGCTGAGAGGGCCTGCGCCGTCTTCGGGCCTATTGCAGCGATGCGCTTCCTGCGGATCAGCTCCAGGAGTTCGGATCTCCTCGAGATGATCTCCACACCGTTCGAGCTCGTGAAGACCACGCACTCCGCTCTCTCTATCCTCTCCTTTACGTCAGGGGGGAGCTCCAGAGCTCTGAGGGAGATCGATGGAGCCGCGACGGGAATAAAACCATACCTCTCCGCAAGCCTCACAGACTCATCCAGCTGGCTTTCAGCGCGGAGAATCGCGATTCTTCTCCTGCCGAGATGTTTCTCCAGTTTGACCACATCCCCCACAACGAGGACCGCTGGCGGTTTTACACCAGATGATGATGCGCGCTCCGCTATGTCTCCCAGAGCCCCCCTCACACACCTCTGATCAGGCCAGCTCCCGCGCTCTATCAGTGCCGCGGGCGTCTGAGGGCTCAAACCACCATCAATAAGCAGCGATGTGTTCTCCCTGATCCTGCCCACGCCCATGAGCACCACCAGCGTGCCCCCGACTCTCGCCAGGGCGTGCCAGTCGAGCTCCTTCTCCTTGCCAGGCTCCTCATGTCCCGTGACGACCGTGAGGGCTGTCGATATCCCACGATGAGTCACCGGTATGCCGGCGAGCGCCGGAGCAGCTATCGCCGATGTCACACCAGGCACGACCTCAAAGGGTATGCCTGCCTCCCTGAGAGCGAGAGCCTCCTCCCCCCCGCGGCCGAAGAGATACGGATCTCCGCCCTTGAGCCTCACCACGACCTTCCCCTCCCGGGCTTTCTTGATGAGAAGCTCGTTGATCTCCTCCTGCGAGAGCTTGTGCCTTCCAGGGGCCTTGCCGACGTCGATGATCTCAGCCTTAAGATCCCTTAAAAGCTCATCGTTCAGAAGCCGGTCGTGCAGGACGACATCAGCCTCCCTGAGCAGCCTGAGGCCCTTGATGGTTATCAGCTCCGGATCGCCCGGTCCTGCGCCAACCAGATACACCTTTCCGACATCACCGCTCAATCTGTACAGCCTCCCTCACCAGTTCGTCACCGCCCATCTCCAGGAGGCGCCTCCCGATCATCTCAGCGCTCTCCAGATCGTTCCTGGGGACCGTATCCTCCAGCCTCACAAATCTCTCCCCGTCCCTAGAGAGGATCTCCGCCGTGACATGTATCCTCTCCCCAAGATGGCGCGCAAATACCGCCATCGGCACGAGGCATCCTCCCCCCACGACCTCCATTATCCTTCGCTCAACCATCGTCTCCTCTCTCGATGGCATGTGATCTATCAGGCTCGCCAGCGCGTCGCCCTCAGTACCCACGATGGAGACGACGGCTATCGTCCCCTGGTTCGGGGATGGCACGAACATCCCAGGATCGAGCACACTGTAGCTGAGGTCGTATCCCATCCGCTGGACACCTGCCTCAGCTATGACAATGCCGTCGTACTCTCCCGCGTGCAGCTTCCTGAGCCTGGTCTGGAGGTTCCCGCGCAGGCTTCTGACGACCAGATCTGGCCTGGCCCGTCTGAGCTGCGCCGCCCTTCTCATGCTTGATGTGCCGATGACAGCTCCGCTTCTGAGATCCTCAAGGCTGGAGCCATCTCTGGTGAGCAAAATATCGCATGGCGAGTCCCTCTTCAGGATCGCGGCTATTCTGAGCCTCTCAGGGCGCTTGCTGGGCAGGTCCTTCATGCTGTGCACCGCGAGATCGATCTTGCCCGAGAGCATCCGCTCATCTATCTCCCTAACGAACAATCCCTGCCCGGAGATCATGTGCAGAGGTCTGTCGAGAAAGAGATCTCCGCTGGTCCTTACAGTCACGATCTCGGGGTTTGCGCCGTGCTCTCTCAGGCGCTCAACAGCAATCTCCGTCTGCCGCAGCGCCAGGGGGCTGCCGCGTGTCCCAACTCTCAGGCTTTGAGGTATAGCTTGAACGCCTCCAGTGTTTTATCGATGATCTCTTTATCATGAGATGCTGATATGAAATCGGTCTCGTACTGGCTGGGCGTGAGGAATATTCCGGCCTCGAGCATCCTCCAGAAGAATCTCAGGTACCCATCTTTATCACACCTCAGCGCATCCGAGTAGTTCTTCGGAAGCGGGCCGAAGAAGATCTTGAACATCGAGGCTATGCCTGATACGCTGTACCCCAGATTCAAATCCTCAACGATATCTGAGAGGCCTTTTCTGAGATACGACCCCATCTCGTTGATTTTATCGAGAACACCTCTCTCAAGCAGATCCAGGGTTGCCAGGCCAGCGGCCATGGATACCGGAGATCCGTTGAATGTCCCGGCCTGATAGATTCCGCCCTGTGGGGCAACGTTCTCCATGATCTCCCGACGCCCACCGACAGCACCTATCGGGAATCCCCCTCCAATTATCTTCCCGAGTGTTGTGATATCAGCCCTGACACCGTAGTAGCTCTGCGCACCGCCAAGCGCGAGCCTGAATCCTGTTATGACCTCGTCAAATATCAGAAGGGCGTCATGCTCCTGTGTTAACCTTCTCACACCCTCGAGGTAGCCGTCCACGGGGAGCACAGGCCCTATGTTGCCCAGAACCGGCTCCATTATCACAGCAGCCACATCATCTTTTTCCAACACCCTCTCCATCGCCTGGAGATCGTTGTACGGGACCAGTACGGTGTTCTTTGCAGTATCTGATGGCACGCCCTTCGAGTCTGGAACGCCGATCGTCGTGGCTCCGGATCCCGCTTTAACAAGAACAGAGTCGTGAGCGCCGTGGAATCCGCCCTCGATCTTCACGATCTTATCTTTTCCCGTGAAGCCGCGAGCGATTCTCAGGGCTGCCATCGTCGCCTCTGAGCCGGTGCTCACGAACCTGATCATCTCAATGGATGGATAATGAGAGATTATGCGCTCCGCGAGCTCGACCTCTAGAGCTGTCGGCGTGCCGTAGAGCCATCCACGCCCCAGCTGCTCAATGACCCTTATCATCACTTCCGGGTTTCTGTGCCCGAGAATCATCGGGCCGTATGCTAGACAGTAGTCGATGAACCTGTTGCCGTCCTCGTCCCAGAGGTAAGGCCCCTCGGCTCTTCTAACATAGAACGGATACGGCCTTATCGCCCTGACCGGGCTGCTGACGCCGCCGGGCATGAGCCTCTTCGCGCGCTCGTAGAGGCTTCTGGAGGAGTTGAGATTCATGGTATCAGCGCTTCCATGTGACCTAATCAATCTTGCGACCTGCGATCCTCCATCCCTTCTCGGATGCGATCCTGATGATATCTTTAATGGGGATGCCGAGATCCTCGGCGATCCGCCTGCAGACATCGTGCTCCGGCTTCACGCTTATGATCTCCTCTCCGATGGACCCGATCTTCACAGGTACCGACCTCCCCATGATTTCAACGCTATCAGTCCTCCGCTCCGCGATCAGTCTGTGAAGCACTGGGAATACCCTGACCCCGAGGCTGCCCGTCTCCCTCATCAGAACCGCGGAGAGCCTCTGTGCATCATCCTCCCTTGAGATGATCGAGATCAGGCTTCCGCTCCTGCCCTTCTTCATGACAGCCGGCACAACTGCTACATCGAGAGCCCCCTCTTTCATGAGCCTCTCAATGAGACTTCCAAGTATCTCTCCCGTGACATCATCCACATTGGTCTCTATCTGTACCACGCGATCATGTCTCATGTGGCTCGGGATCTCCCCTAGAATCGCTCTAAGCAGATTCGGCATGCCTATCTCCCTGGAGCCGGCGCCGTAACCTATGCGCTCCGTTACAACCTCAGGGTGGTGTTCCAGAAACTCATCGACTGATGCTGCAAGTATCGCAGCCCCTGTTGGTGTGAGAAGCTCATGTGAGACAGGACCTCCGCGCCACGGTATCCTGTGGGTGCGGAGTATCTCCAGGGTCGCGGGCGCGGGAACCGGGAGCATCCCGTGAGATGTATCCGTGATCCCGCCTCCGACCGAGGGCGCGATCGAGATGGTTCTCTCCACATTGAGGGAATCCATTGCGGCAGAGGATCCAGCGATATCGGCCAGCGCATCCATTGATCCCATCTCGTGGAAGCGCGTGTCCTCTTTATCGACACCATGAACTTTTGATTCTGCTGATGCCATGATATCCAGAATCCTCAGTGCTCTTTCGAGAGCTCGCGATGAGAGCGTCGATGCTTTCAGTATATCCATGGCCTCACCCAGCGATCGAAACGATTTATCTGAGATGACCTTGACCCTGAGAGCTCTGATGTGGTCGAACCTGCTCTCGTTCACCTCAAGCCCGCATCCGACAGACTCCACAGCAGATCGGACAGCATCGAATTCCGCGCCCAGGTCCAAGAGCGCCCCTAGTATCATGTCGCCCGAGGCGCCGCAGTATGGATCGAAGAGAAGTGCTCTCATGTCTGAATCCTGCGAATTTTTATCTGAAAATCATCTGATGTTTCATAAAAGTTGTGGCAACAGAAGCGTGATTGATATCTTTGGGAGTGGTGAGGGCGAAGCGGGAAGACCCCCTGAGGATGTGAGCGAAGCCCCCTTCGGAGCGATACCTATGCGATACCTATATTACATCATGACGACCAGTTCCACTTCAAGATATCTAAGAAGAGCGGAAGTGCCGACTGGGGATCTATCACATACAGCATGAGACTGAGAACGCAGTCTCTGGCGGTAAGCCTAGAAGCTCCGCCCGTCAGGGCTGGGAGCGTTCACATAATATCTGCCACCACAGGGGGATGGGACGACATTGTAATGGTTAAAGGATAGAGACGAGGTGTGCTTAATTGAGTAAGATATGCTCTATGCTGCTGATCTTTCTCCTGGTGGGGGTTTCTGAAGGTATTACATGCTATCTCGGTCCTTACCAGATATCTTTTGAAATCATTGGCATCAATTCAACCAGGATCGATCCAGTTCTGGTAACAGTGGGTCCTCTTGTCGATTTTGATGAGATAACCAGGACAAACTACACGAGATATGTGGGCCTAATCAATGACATGGAAATCATTCCGTGGTGTGGAGATCACTTCAATGATGGCAACGTGATTATCGTAAGACAGTACGAGGCCCCTTTTAAAGTAAACAGATCCCTGCTTCAAGCTGAGCTGGAAGATATGGGAGGTGTAACCATTGCATCATCCGCCGACTTGTACTCACGCAGAATAGATGGCTACGAAGCGCTAGTGATGCACCATACTGAGGATGTTACAAAAGAATACACCAGTATTGCGATTTTCTGTATCGACGAACGAAACGGATACGGCACGACATTTTTTGTGCTTGGAACACAGCCCATTCTGGATATCGCTCCTGGAATGAATAAAACAGAGTTCGATTGGCTGATGGATTCGTTCCACATCATCTCGGGTCCAGGGGTATCAAATAATTCGGGGACTGTGTAGGTGAGAGATGCTTCATCAATGGCAATGTAACGATGCATGCAGCATAAGAAAATATGCCGGAAGGATGAAAGCAGGCATGTTTTTACGATGATGCTCCTCAAAAGATCTCAGTTGATTCCGTACCATGAAAGCACGACAGGGGTTATGCGAATTACCATGAGTTGATCCGAGGGCAAAGCAGTATATCCATAAACAGCAGATCTTCAATCATATGACAGAGATCTCCATCTGCTTCGAGGTCCATCAGCCGTTCAGGCTCAAGAAGGATTTCTTCTGGTCGGGCAGCATCTTCCGAAGGTCCAGTCCGCATTATGATTTCTACTTCGATGATAAAGAGAACCGGAGCATATTCGAGAGGGTGTCAAAGAAGTGCTACCTTCCTGCAAACAGGATCATACTAGATCTCATAAAACGCTTCTCTGATACAGACCGTCCGTTCAAGGTCGCATATAGCCTCTCCGGGGTGTTCGTGGAGCAGTGCAGAAGATACAGGCCAGATGTCCTGGACACGTTCATCGAGCTGGTGGATACCGGCAAAGTGGAGCTGCTCGATCAGACCTACTACCATTCGCTCACGAGCCTCTTCGACAGAGATGAGTTCTGCGAGCAGGTGAGGATGCACAGAGAGCTCATGTGGGATCTCTTCGGCGTGCGACCATCCGTATTCGAGAACACCGAGCTGATCTACAACGATGAGATCGCGGCTATGGCTGAGCAGATGGGCTACAGGGGGATATTTGCAGAGGGCGTCATCGCGGACCCGAACCAGGTTTACAGGCCCGCTGGGTGCGAGAAGATCTCTCTGCTTCTCAGGAACTATCAGCTGACCGATGACATAGGGTTCAGATTCTCTTCGAGAAACTGGGAGGAGTTCCCGCTCACAGCGGACAAGTACGCAGCCTGGCTCGCAGCAACCCCTGGACGATGCATAAACCTCTTCATGGACTACGAGACCTTCGGGGAGCACCACTGGCCCGAGACGGGGATATTCGAGTTTCTGAGGTACCTGCCGGGAGAGATCCTGAAATGGAAGAATCTGAGATTCTCCACACCAGCGGAGATCGTTGATATGGTAGAGCCATCGCGCACTGTGAGCGTCAGGAGCGCCAGGTCCTGGGCTGATCTGGAGAGGGACACAAGCTGCTGGCTCGGAAACGCCCTCCAGTGGGCGTGCTACACATACCTACAGAAGCTCCAGGGCCCTTCGCGAGAGGCGGGGGATGAGGTGCTCAGGATATGGAGGCTTCTCGGCCTGAGCGATCACCTCTACTACATATTCACCCACGGAGGCGGCCCGGGAGAGGTGCACAGCTACTTCAGCCCGTACGGAAATCCGTATGATGCGGCTGTGACCTACTTCAGCGTGCTCTCAGACCTTCACCGTCGCCTGTCAGAGATCCTCGACATGGCAGATCATCCTTTTTTGTTTTCCACAAGGGATGGCGCTGAGCTCGGCACCGCCTGGAGCAGTCAGGGGATGGTGAGCCTGCTCAGCAGAGCAGATGCTGATGCTCTTGAGCATCACGCCTCCCTCGGAAGCTTTGCCACCTGGGCATCCCTGAGCCTGGGGGACGAGCGTCTAGCGAGAGAGCTCAGAAAAGCATCCAGGCTGAAGGGCGAGGACCTCAGGAGAGCTCTGCTGGATGCTTTCAAGAGGAGAATAAAGAGAGCGACCACAAAAAAGTGATTGGAAGAGATTCTTCAGCAGGTGGGGCCATGATCCCCTACAGCGATGGAATATCCAGGGAATGGATTGTGACCAATGGAATAGGCGGATATGCATCATCCACATCCATCGGGGCGAACACCAGGGCATACCATGGTCTTCTGATCGCATCTCTGAGTCCGCCGGTGGACAGATGGCTTCTTCTCTCCTCTCTTGATGAGACCGTCAACGGTATCGAGCTGGCGAACCATCAGTATCCAGGTGTGGTACATCCGCAGGGGTTCAGGTATCTCATATCATTCAAAGCAGAGCCAGTGCCCACATATCTGTACAGGGTGAACGACGTAGAGGTCGCAAAGCAGATCTTCATGATCCAGGGGGAGAACACGACTGTTATCAGGTACCACATATCCGGGGACTCTCATATCAGGATCATGCCTCTTGTCACATCGAGATGCTTCCACGCAGTCTCGGGCAGGCCTGAGATGCGCCAGGAAGCGATGGAGAGAGGGACTCTTCTGAGATCGAGATGCGATCTCTACCTCAGCTCCGATCGCGCAAGATACGTGAGAGATGAGATGTGGTACCACAACTTCGAGTACGAGGCAGAGAGGGCGCGCGGGCTTGGCTTTGTTGAAGATCTCCTCTGTCCGGGATGGTTTGAGGCGGATGTAGAGAACGAGCTTGATCTGAGCATCACCGCATCCACTGGGATGGTTGAGGCGAACGACTCGATGCTGGAATGTGAAATTAATCGGCGCCGCATGATCATCTCCCTGCTTCCTGAGGAGATCAGATCGCTTGCCATCGCTGCGGACAGCTTTCTGGTCCGTCGCGGCAGCGGCATGAGCATAATCGCTGGCTACCACTGGTTCGACGACTGGGGCAGGGATGCCATGATCGCCCTCCCCGGCCTGCTCCTCTGCACAGGCAGGTTTGATGATGCCAGGGCTGTTCTCCGGACGTTCTCAGAGCACGTGCGTGATGGCCTCGTTCCAAACGATCTCGGAGCAGGCTCTTACAACACCGTGGACGCATCGCTTCTCTTCATAAGAGCCGTCTGCGAATACTTCAGATTCACATCAGATCAATCATTTATCAGAGAGCTCTGGCCGGTTCTAATGAATATCATAGAATGCTACACCACCAAAACACCTGTCGGACATATGGACTCCGACTTTCTCATAGCTTCCTCGGCGGGCGCAACCTGGATGGATGCGAGAGTCGATGGCCTGTGCGTTACTCCCAGGGCTGGAAAGTGCGTTGAGGTGAACGCGCTCTGGTACGAGGCTCTGAGATCGCTGGAGGAGATCAGCGGGGCGACGGGCATGGAGTGGAGATGGGGGGGCCTGGCAGAGCGCGTCAGGCGTTCGTTCAGACGGTTCTGGAACCCTGCAGGTTATCTTTACGATACAGTGGATCCATATGATGGGTCGGTGAGACCGAATCAGGTGATAGCCGTTGCGTTCTCCCGCGGGCTTTTATCGCTGGATCGGACGCGCATGGTTGTGAGAAATGCGACGGAGGAGCTTCTCACACCCTACGGTCTCAGAACCTTGTCACCCAGGGATCCGGCATACATCGGGCGTTACGAGGGAAATCCCAGAGAGAGGGATCGCGCATATCACCAGGGCACCGTCTGGCCCTGGCTTATCGGGCCGTACATAACTGCATACCTCAGGGCAAACAGGTACAGCAAAAGGAGCAGGATGCACGCGATCTCCCTCCTCAGGCCGCTCCTTGAGGAGCAGCGCTACGGCATGGGAACCATTGCAGAGGTATACGATGGAGATCCGCCGCACAGGCCGGGTGGATGCATATCACAGGCATGGTCTGTGGCCGAGGTGATACGCGCGTTTCTCGAGGCGAAAAACGGAATCGAGAGGCGATGCTGAGGAATATGGGCGAAATGCATCGTGGAGTCCATCCGGCTGAGCTGGACCGCCATTATAATAGATATAACAGCACTCCCGAGAGCATCATCACATATGAGGTCTTGAGATGGGACTCAGATACAGCATTCTTGGGGACGATCTCCAGGTCCTGGAGGTCCAGCTGGCTCCTGGCGAGAGCATCAGATCCGAGACGGGCGCTATGCTCTTCATGGATGATGGGATCGAGATGAGCGCATCCACCGGGGGCATCATAAAGGGGTTAAAGAGATCGCTGGCCGGAGATGGTTTATTCATAACAAGCTTCACCAACCGCTCTGACGAAGTCAGAAAAGTGGCCTTCTCTGCGCCCTTTCCCGGAAAGATACTGCCACTGGACCTTGATGAGCTCGGCGGCCAGCTGCTCTGCCAGAGGGGAGCGTTCCTGTGCGCTGAGAGCGGTGTGGAGATAGAGGTGGCGTTCACGAAGCGTCTTGGTGCTGGCTTCTTCGGCGGCGAGGGTTTCATCCTTCAAAGACTGAAGGGCGGTGGGCAGGTGTTCATCCATGCCGGAGGCGCTCTCATGAGCAGATATCTGGGGGAGGGAGAGGCGGTAAATGTCGATACCGGCTGCCTTGTCGCCTTCTCGAGGGACGTGGATTACGATATACGCTTCGTTGGCGGGGTCAGAAACGCCCTCTTCGGCGGTGAAGGTCTGTTCCTGGCGCGGCTCACAGGGCCCGGGAAGGTGTACTTGCAGAGCCTTCCGCTATCCAGGCTGGCAGATCGCATCCTGCAGGGGAGAGGGGTCAGCTCGAACAGAAACAACGACTGAATTGAGATATTAACGTAGACAGCTCGTCACCGGTTTGAGGAGCGGCTATGAGCGACCTGATCTCCTGGACGATTTGTTTATATCCAATCTCGCACTCCTCGGTCGGAAAAGGTGATTATGTTTGATGAGCATAAACGAGATGGGCTTTGAGGTCTTCGAGGAGATGCTGGATCTGGCAGATGATCTCAGAGTCGATGTTATAGAGCTGGATAACGGCGCGGTTGTTATAGACGCGGGTGTGAAGGCGCCCGGCGGCCTCTGGGCAGGCATATTCATCAGCAGGATATGCATGGCGGACCTGGCCGACATTCAGATCGTGCCCTATGATCTGAAAGGTATATCGGTTCCAGGAATACAGGTCACCACAGACCATCCTGCAGTATCCTGCATGGGGTCGCAGTGCGCGATGTGGCGGATCAAGGTCGATAAGTACTTCGCTATGGGCAGTGGACCCGCAAGGGCTCTTGCCAGGAAGACGAAGGAGCTATACGAGAGGATCGGGTTCGAGGAATACTCAGACGTCGGGGCGGTTGTGCTGGAGTCCAGCAGCATCCCGGATGCTGCTGTCGCCGCCCGGATAGCTGAGATGTGCGGAATAGAGCCCTCAGACCTGAGAATCGCTGTTGCCCCGACAGATTCTGTAGCAGGCATGGTCCAGGTCTCGGCCAGGATAGTCGAGACAGGAATGCACAAGCTCTTCTCCATGGGGTTCGATATAACAAAGATAAAAAGCGGCTGGGGCGTGGCTCCAATCGCGCCGGTGGCCGGCGATGCCACGATGTGCATGGGCGCGTCTAACGATGCCATAATCTACGGTGGTGACACTTACTACACCCTCGAGTACGAGAACCTGGATGAGCTCAAAGATTACGTCAGAAAGATGCCATCCTCTGCTTCCAGGGATTATGGCGTGCCATTTTACAGCGCATTCAAAGCCGCTGGTTTCGACTTCTTCAAGGTCGACCACAACATCTTCGCTCCTGCGAGGGTGGTGATGAACGAGCTGAGATCGAGAACAACCATCACTAGCGGTAAGCTGAACCATGATGTTCTCATGGAATCGTTTGGGATCCAGGTGCTTTGAAACAGCTCGACTATGTACTGAATAGGATCGCCATGTTTCAGGCATGGAATCGTTTGGGATCCAGGTGCTTTGAAACAGCAGCCTCTAATGAAAAACCGGAGACATCGGCGGCTGTGTTGCAGGCCTGAACAGCTCTATGAAAGGGTAGAATGGTGGTCTAGAGAGATGG
>Ga0272448_1002092_pt1 | contig 25760 bp, 20 predicted proteins | sample YNPCB0191_FD_202220 | JGI IMG/M metagenome (GOLD analysis project Ga0272448, IMG submission 202220) | Hot spring sediment microbial communities from Yellowstone National Park, WY, United States - YNP-CB-019-1 | ecosystem: Environmental > Aquatic > Thermal springs > Hot (42-90C) > Sediment... | reverse complement strand
ACGGTATCTGGATAGATACCACGGATGTGTGGTTTGTTGTAGAGAACTGTAAATTATGGAACGCTACGAACCCAGACTCGGAGCCATATGGAAGTGGAATATATCTTCACAATGTTCAACACGGAACACTGGCGAACAACAACTGCTCCGGCAATTCTGAAGGCATATACCTGTCTTCCTCGAGCAGCAACACAATCACGAACAACACCTGCTCGGGCAATTCTGACGGTGGCATATACCTGTCTTCCTCGAGCAGCAACACAATCACGAACAACACCTGCTCGGGCAATTCTGAAGGCATATACCTGTCTTCCTCGAGCGACGACAACACAATCACGAACAACACCTGCTCTGGCAATTCCGACTGTGGCATATACCTGTATTCCTCAAGCTACAACCACATTACGAACAACAACTGCTCTGGCAATTCATATGGCGTATACCTGTCTGAATCATGTTCCTATAACACAATCACAAACAACAACTTCTGTCAAAACACAAACTACGGAGTTTACATCGCCTCTAGCTCCACAGGCAACACCATCCACCACAACAACTTCTACCAGAACAAAGGTGCAGGCAAGGGCGTGAACGGAAACTCTCAGGCATGCGATGATGCTGTCGGTAATACTAATACATGGTATGACAACACTGCGAATGAAGGCAACTACTGGAGCAACTGGGACAGACTTGGAAATGGCACTGCAAGTGCATATCCAATCGATGGCGGTGCTGGTGCCTATGACATGTATCCGCTGAAAAATCCCGTACCAGAACTCTCACCGATTGCACTGATTGCGATAGCCATTGCGTTGCTGGGCGTTGTGTTGCGGAGACGCAGATAAATTTTTCTTTCCTCCACCCAACTTTTATTAACTTCTTTTGTATTTTGAGTTTCATGTGCAGTAAACATTTGTGGTTTCTGGCCGTTGTTCTGCTCCTTGCAGGCGTGGCAGGTGCAGTGGGTGATGCTGGCAATGTGAGTGAAATCCGTGCGGCACATGCTCCGATATACATTGATGGGAACGGTGCCTTCACATATGCAAACGGCGTTGCTGGCGGTTCAGGCACACAATCAGACCCGTATGTAATTCAGAACTGGGAAATTGATTGCGAGAACGCACATGGAATTTTCATCACAAACACAACCGCATATTTTGTGATAAGAAATGTGCGTATCACACATCAGAATGAAACATCCGCCTTCTACGGCATCTATCTCTCCAGTGTACAGCATGGAAGCATCGAGAGCACGAATGTATCCAACGCCTCGATTGGTGTATGTCTTGCAGGTGTAAGTGACACAAATATTCTTACTTCAACGGTCAGTGCATGCAACTTTGGTATAAGTGTCTATAACAGTACAAATATCGAAATTCGAGATTCCATCCTGCTCCAGAACACGAATGCCGGTTGTGTGGTTGTAGACGCTAAAAATGTACGCCTCACAAATGTGCAATTTCACGATACTGGCGTACGCCTTATAGGCGTGCAGAACTCCTATGTCTCTTCCTGTCAGATAGCGTGTTCAGATGCGGCGGGTATTTCGCTCGAGGATTCTACCCTGATAAGCATTCAGAACAACAATTTCACAAATACTGGCATTGTAATTACGGGTGAGGATAGCACTGCGTACAATACGCACGAGATAACCGGGAATACCGTGAATGGAAAGCAGATTCTTTACATGAAGAATCAGACGGGGCAGACCCTCAGCGGCACATACGGAGAAATTATACTCGCTTCTGTGACAGACACAACACTCTCCACACTGAACCTCTCTGGGAGCTATTTGCTCTGCGAAATCGCAAATTGCCAGCGTATAACTGTAGATAAATCATATATTTCTTCAAGCATGTATGGAATCTACTGCCTGAGTTCAACAACACTCCGCATAAAGAACACCGTGGCCAATTCATTGAGTTACGGGCTTACCATCGCAGGTGCAAGTGATGTCCAGATTGAAAATTCGCAGTTCACTGAAAACAATAACGGCATCTCGCTGTTATCCACATCGTCAATCACAATTACAAATGCACTTATCAAAGGAAATTCATACGGTGTTTCTGCAACGCAATGCAACGGGTTAACCATACAATCCGTGAATTTCACAGAAAACATAAACGGAGTAACTTTGTGGAATACTACCTCTGCAACAATTCGGGACAATAAGATGATTAAGAATGAGGTTGGTTTGACGCTCGATGGTGCATACGCAAATACAATTACGAGAAACATCTTTTTAGGAAGTGCACAGTACGCAATTAACGCAAATTCAAAATCAACAAACAACACAATCTGGGAAAATTCATTTCTCATGAACCACAATGGCATTAATCAGTGTTTTGACGCATCAGGCACAAATCGGTGGTACAGTGGTAATCGTGGTAATTTCTGGGATGACTGGACTGCACCGGATGCAAACAACGACGGTATTGTGGACACACCTTATGTGCTTGCTGGCGATGCGGGTGCGCAGGACAATTTTCCGCTTGCCTTGAGTCCACTTCCTGTGCAACTCAGTACCACTTACGAAATTTCATCACCAGAAATATACCAGTACGAGTATACTGATTTTACGATATATGCCAGTGCAATGAGCGTTCCAATTTCGGGCGTGTATGTTGAATTCTATTCATCGTTAGGAAATGTGAGTGCATCAAACTATACGGATGTAACGGGTTATGTGTATGGGACCTACACAAATGCTGGCGGGGTTGGTATAGAAAACATTACTGCACGACTTAGCAGAGCGGGATTTGTCACATCCACGATCAATATTACAATCCATGTGCTGGAAATACCTCAGTTATCCGTTGCGCTGGTTGCAGGGCAGACACAAATTACATCTGGTGAGAACACAACAATTACTGCAGTGGTGCACTGTGGTGAAACAAATATTGAAGGCGCACGCATAAGCTTTGAGGTGCAGCCCTATGCACAGATATCTGAGCAAATTGTGGACACAGATGCAAACGGCTCAGCAACGATCACAGTGTATGCCCCGGTGGTAGAAAACCAGACGGTTTTCATTGTGTATGCGAATGCAAGCAAAAGTGGCTATCGTGATGGTTATGGATGGATAGAAATCACAGTAAATCCTATCAAGACAATGTCTATATCCGCAACATATCCAGATAAAATGCTTGTTAATACCAGTGCGGAGATTAATATCACATTTAAATGTGAGAATACTACAATTTCCAATGTAAGTGTATGGCTTTCCTCTGATTTTGCCTGTACATTCACACCGCAGTCGGGGCTCACAGACGCATCCGGTAAATTCAGAACTGTGGTGAAAATGCCAGACCTCAGCTCAGAAACCGAGGTGAAAATATATGTGTATGCAACTAAACAGGGATACGCGGACCTCACAGAATACATTGTGATTGTTGTGGGGAGAGCACCAGAACCACCGTCAAATCTCCTGGGTGACGGGAAAGACAGCACAATAGTACTTCGATGGCAGCCTTCAGCATGGGCAACGCTATATCTCGTGTACCGAGCAGACACACAAGACGGTGATTTTTCACTTATCGGAAATACAACTACTGCTGGTTATGAGGATACACAGGTAGTGAACGGACACACATATTACTATAAGGTCTGTGCCCAGAACACATTCGGAACTTCTGACTATTCTAATGTCGTGGGCGTAACTCCACATAAAACGCTGAGTCCAACACCGGGCTTCGATGTTCTTGCAGTTATTATTTGCATCTCAATATTTCTACTCAGAAAATCCTTAAAAACATGGGGAAAATAAACTAAATCTCAAATTCTTCCCCTCGTGTGGGCAGTAGAACTTCCAGCCCTTCAATAGCATTAGCAAGTTCCTCACGATGCTCACCATGCATCAGAATTACTTTTTCCGGGTCACAGCCATATATAAACCTGAGGAGTTCGTCATGACCCGCATGTGCGGAGAAATCAAAGAAATACACCTGTGCCTCCACACCTACATCAATCCCTGCAATATTTACCCTCCCACTTTCCATAAGCTTTCTTCCGTTCGTTCCATCCACCTGGTAACCTGTGAGAAGCACGCCACAGTTTTTCCTGTTTCGAATGTATTCCAGATACTCGAGCACAGGACCTCCATCCAGCATTCCACTTGTCGTGATTATTACCTCGCCTTTAAGCGCCTTCTTTCTATCTTCTTCGTGTCTCACGACATTTACCCGCTTCATTGCATTGCGTAATTTTTTCGGACTTCTTAAGTATGCTGGATGTGCCAGCAAAATCTTGCTTACCTTTGAACCCATTCCGTCCAGCCAGATATCATAATCCGTCTGGCTGAGTGTAATGAGGAGTTCCTGCGTTCGTGCAACTGCAAATGCGGGAATTAGTGCAATACCTCCGCTCTCCACAATATCTTCTATTTTTGCGAGGAATTCATACTCTGTTTTTTCTCGAGGAGGATGCACTCTCCCTGCATATGTACTCTCAACGAAAAGAGTATCGCATTTTACAGGTTTTGCGCCTTCTACCAGATGTGTGCGTCGCACATTTATATCGCCAGTAAACAATAACACGCTATCAGATACAATCTCAAACATGACTGCACCTGGAATGTGTCCGGCATCATGCAATGTAATCTGAGCCCCGGTGGTCTCGATTGTATCATTGAAAGCGAGTGCCTCCATTGCACTTCGCGTTTTTCTTATGTCGCGCATGCTGTAGTTTAGGAGGTAGCCTTCCGTCTCCGAGATTTTCAAAGAATCTTCAAGTAAGAGCGTGGTCACATCGATAGTAGGATGTGTTGCGAAGATTTGTGCATCGTAGCGATTTGATATCCATGGTAGCATTCCAGAATGGTCTATATGCGCATGTGAGAGAAATACATAATCCACATGTGGGCAGGGTAAAGGCAGTCCTGGAGGATTGTCCGGCGTAATCCCGTAGTCAAAAAGTAATTTCTCGCTGCCTGTGTTGAGGAACATACCCAGCGAACCTACTTCATCCGCGCCGCCTAGAAATTTTGCCTGCATATTTATATAGAGTATATTCGGTAGTTTATGAATGTATCTATGGATGTGCGTCGAGTACAAAACAAAATCCCGCACACAAATGTTTTATAGTGAGAAACATTAAGTTATCTCGAATGTTTGAAGAAAGTGATGTATTAACAAAGGCAATGATTTTCATTGCGGTCCTCGGTATAATTTTTCTGGCCAGTGCTATAGTGCTCAGCATCCTGTACTACGCACAGCCCTCAATGCGATTTGTCGCACTGGCAATGGGAATCGTTGGTGCGGGTTTGATAATTACACCGCTCACAAGGATGCGCGTTTATGTCTAATTGCCTGAGCCAGTTACCTGTGCGTCTGGAATCAATATGCTGGGCATTTCAAAGTTTGTGGGCATAAATGTGCCGTACAATTTGCGTGTATCATTACCCAGCACCACATGCTGGCTCAGCCATGCTATGATGTTTCCACTGAGCATCCCCTGTCTTTTCGGATGGAACTCTGCGTTTGAGTATTCAAATACTATTGGTGCATTAACTGCAAAATCACCTGTGACTGGATTTGCGGTATGTGCCCCCAGTACTGCATGAACTACGAGACATGGGGCATAATCTTTAAGAATTTCTTCTAAACGCCGTGTATCTCCCCGCATTACAAAGTTTCGCATTTTCGGGGAGGGTGTATTCTTGAATGTTCTCCCTGCAGAGAGCCGCATTGCTCTCACGCCGTTCCCGGTAGAGCTCGTACCATGCTCTGCAGCACTCAGCGCATCAAATATATACTGCTTTAATACTCCATTCTCTACCAGAATATTTTTCTGTGATGGCACTCCCTCGTCATCAAACGGCATCGAACTTAATGTATTCTCAGCCAGCCCATCATCAATTATTGTCAGGTCCTCAGCAAACACCTTTTTTCCAGTTTTTCCTGTGAGCACACTTTCTCCACGCATTGCGTAATCTCCCTGGAACATCGTGAGTAAGGCGCTTTCTAATATACTGCGTGCAGCATGCGGAGTAAGTATTACATGCATCCTTCCACTTTCAAGTTTTGTGGGATTCTTACTGTCCTGTGCGAGTTTAGCGGCACTCCTTCCAATCTGCTCAAAGTCCACATCAAAGTCAGTGGATTCTGCTTCTTCAAAACCCACATACACACCCTCCGGTGTCGGATATGCGGTGCTGATGAATATGCCCATCGCAGTTTTTTCCCACTCTGCGAAGAGTCCAGATGTATTTGTTATCACGGTCTTTTCCACACCGCATGCAAAATGCCCTTCCGCAACAAAAATGTCACGGTTTAAAGATTTCACCGTATCCAGCAACCTCTGAATATGCTCTTTTATGGTCTCTACATTTAGGTCTTTGATTTTTTTACTCGCATCTTTTTTCATTGAGGGGATGTTTTTTCCATCTGGCAATCTGAAGCCCTTGCATTCCTTACCATGTTTTGCGGACCTTATTGCATTATCTAAACAGCGTTCAATTGCCCGTGCAGTGTTTTCAGTGGTGTATGAAAAACCAGTTCTCCCATCAACGACCACCCGTACACCATAGCCATTGTTCTTGATTTTTTCGATTGAATGGATTCGATGATTATCGATGTTCACATTCATGGTCTCTGTGCTTAAATTGAAAATCTCAGCTTCTATGCCCTTTCCTCTAGCCCATTCTATAATTTTTTCGTAGTTCATAAAATCACCCCTTAGCCCCCTCCAACACGCGCATTCTGTATCCGGATGTGTGGCCCGCCATCACTAACAGGCACCCATTGTCCCTTGCCACAATTACCGGGATGCCCGACTTTAACATCATTGCCCACCGCATCAATTTGGTGAAACACGCCAAGTATATCTCCTGCAAGTGAGAGGTCTCGTAGTGGTTTTGTGAGTACGCCGTTTTCGATAAGAAAGCCCTCCTCCGCCGAAAACTGAAAAGTCCCCTTTGTAGTATCTACCTGCCCGCCACGGGAACCTTTCGCATACACGCCAAACTTTATTTCCTTTAGCATTTCCTCGAATGTATAGTCACCGCCCTCAATGTAGGTGTTGCTCATGCGGACAAGTGGTGGTACAGCGTAAGATTCTGCCCTTGCACCTCCGTTTTTCGACATCTTCAGTTTTGTGGCAGTTTCCACAGAGTGAATGAACTCACGAAGATACCCGTGGTCAATCAGTACCTTGCGTCTGGCTTTAGTGCCTTCGTCATCGTACGGAAAACTTCCATTCTGGTGTGGTAATGTGGGGTCATCAACAATCGTAACAATATCATTCCCGATCTTCTCTCCGATTTTCCCTGCAAGACACGAAGCACCAGCAATCACAGCATCTGCCTCGCATGCATGTCCCACTGCCTCATGTGCAAATACGCCTGTAAGTGCATTATCAGCCACAACGGTACACAGTCCACTGGGAGCCCTTTGTGCATGGAGTAATCTTACTGCAGACGCACATTTGTTTTTTAGTTCTTCCGCAGGCGGATATATATCAAGAATTTCAAGCTCGCCAGTGCCTCCAACACTTCCCGTGATATTTGAAATTGCACCTTCTGAGTGCGCTACAATCTGCATTCTTACTGCAGTTCTGGGTACGCGTGTAAGTAACTTTGCACCATGGGTGTTATAGTACTCATTTTCAATCGTGGATTCCATATATGATAATGTTACACTTTTTATCTCGTTGTACTGCTTTGTGAGTGCATACAACTCTCCTATGTACCTTATTTTTTCCTCAAGTGACAGGTCTGCATGTTTCTTCCTGCCTGACCAGATTGCAGTACTGCTTTCTATACTCACATCTTCAAGCTTGATGTCATGTATATCCATGTTTTTTGCAATTTTGTAGGCATTTTCAAAGCATCTGGCAAATTCATTCTTTCCGAATTTACTCGTAGACGAAAAACCCAGTGCACCATCTGAGAGTAACCTGATGGACAATCCGCTGTCGGTACCCTGGACACACTTTGTTACCTCTCCGTTTTTCATTTCTATAACAAGATTTGAAATTCTCGCAACTCTAAGTTCTGCATATTCAACATCTGGCTTCATGTGCAGTTTTAGAAGATTTTCCATGGGTTCACCCAGGGGGGAAGAGGATATTCTGTATTTTAGTGTATCGGTGCATGCATTTTATCTTCTCTTCGCATCCCTAAAAATATATACACCCTCAGATTACCCTTTCACGGGGGTAATAAAATGGCTCAAAAAAGCAAAAAGGGAAAGGGGCAGGGAATTCAGCCAGTGACAAAGGAAGAACTGCTCGCAAAGGCAAAGAAACCTGGCGAAGACGCAAAGAAGTTGCATCCTTTCTATAGAGGAAAGATTGAGGTTGTGCCCAAGTGTGTGATAAGAAGTTTTGATGACTTTGCAATCTGGTATACACCGGGTGTTGCGGAGCCGTGCAAGATGATAAAGGAGAACAAGGAGCTTGTGTGGAGCATGACAAACCGCTGGAATACAATTGCAGTGATCAGCGATGGCACACGCATACTTGGACTTGGAGACATTGGTCCAGAGGCAGGACTACCTGTGATGGAAGGTAAATCACTGCTATTCAAGTACCTCGGTGGCGTGGATGCATTTCCACTGTGTCTTGGCACAAAGGACCCGGAAAAAATCATTGAGACCGTGAAAATTCTACAGCCATCAATTGGTGGTGTAAACCTCGAGGACATTGCACAGCCGAAGTGCTTCTATATTCTGGATAGATTGAGAAAGGAATGCGAGATTCCAGTTTGGCATGATGACCAGCAGGGGACTGCAACGATTGAGGTTGCGGGTGCAATAAATGCTGCAAAGATTGTTGGTAAGAAACTGGATGAGATGCAGTTCGTGCTCTTCGGTGCGGGTGCTGCAAACATTGCGATTGGAAGGGTGCTTCGTGCAGTGGGTGTGAAAATTGAGAACATGGTGCAGATAGATAGCAAGGGTCCGCTGCATCCAGACAGAAAGGACATTGAGGCGGTAAAGGACCAGTATGCGGACAAATGGATGATGTGCCAGAAATCAAACAAGCGAGGAGCAAGGACAATTGAGGAGGCGTTTAAGGGTGCAGATATTGTGATTGCTGCCTCAAAGCCAGGACCAGATACAATAAAGAAAGAGTGGATAAAACTCATGAACGATAAGGCAATCGTGTTTGCGACTGCAAATCCAATTCCAGAAATCTGGCCATGGGAAGCAAAGGAAGCGGGGGCATACATTGTAGCAACGGGCAGGAGTGATTTCCCGAATCAGATAAACAATTCACTGGGATTCCCGGGCATCTTCAGAGGCACACTGGATGTAAAGGCAAAGACAATTACAGATGAGATGTGCGTTGCAGCAGCGTATGAACTCGCAAAGACAGCCGAGGATAGGGGATTAAGCGAGGATTACATTGTGCCCACAATGGATGACTGGGAGGTGTTCCCGAGAGAAGCAGTTGCAGTGGCACTGAAAGCAATCGAGCAGGGAATTGCAAGGGAGAAGCCATCCAGGCAGGAATTAACTGAGCGGGCTGAAACAATAATCAAGCGGGCAAGAGACCAGGCAAAATTCCTGATGAAAAAGGGCTTTATTCCACCCGCACCAGAAGAATAATTTCAATCCCTTATTTCCTTTTTTATTTTCAGTTTTGTTATGCACGCAATATATTTATCTTCCTAAACATTCAGTGGTATTATGAAACTTCAATTTGAAAAGATTAAAAACGGAATTCAGAAAAGCATGCTGGCTAAGGTAATTGTATGCCTCATCGTGATATTGTTGAATGTGTGTGCATATGTCGTAGCCATATGCCTTGTGCCCATTGCAGGCGTGCTCTTCACATTCGGAATACCAGTTCTACTGGGCTGGAAAAACATAAAATTCCTGGCTGGCTTCGGAATCCCTGTAATTGTAGGCACCGCAATAATTGTAGCAGCATACCAGACAGATTATGTGCAGGCGGGACATGATATTTCCCTGTCTGACGATAATGGAATTTTTGCAAACGGTACCGTTACACCTTATAAGGGAAGCGCAAATACAAGCTTTAACTTCACGGTAGAAATCAAGAAGGAAAACAATTCCTGCGATGTGGTTTATCTCATTCGTTCCAAGGACCTGTACATTCTTGATGACCCGCTGGAACCCATGAACAGGGGCTATGAAAATAATACAACTGCGGAATACTACTTAAACAGGTCTGTAGAAAAAAATATGATATGGTATTATACATTTTCAATAAATCGCACATACAACAATGGAACTTCCAGATGGATAAACATCACAAAAAATGGCCAGCAAATGATTCGCGTTGGGCCCGTTACAATGGAGTACGCTGAAATGCTCGTCTCATTTATCGGGCTGTATTTGCTTAACACCCTCCTTATGCTCGGTGTGGGTTATTACCTGCTCGTGAGCATGTACTGGTGGTTTGGAAAGGCAAAGGAACGGCGTGAGTCGATATTAAAAGAGATGAAGGAGAAAGAAGTGCAGAAACCTGCCCCTGAAAAGGAATTGGAAAAGAAGATGAAATGCTCGAAATGCGGTGCGATTGTGGACGCAGATGCAGAGAAATGCTGGAAGTGCGGTGAGAAGTTTGAGAATAAAGAATTAAATACTCATGAGGATTACACACAAACGGTGAAATGATGATGGGCGATAGAGAAATCCCCGCTGAGATTCAGAACAGAATCATTCAGTACAAGCAGATTGAACAACAACTACAGATTTTACTCCAGCAGAAGTTCCAGTTTGAACTGCAGGTAAAGGAAATCGAACAGGCACTGGAAGCACTGAAAGACATAAAGGAAGACGCTCCGATATACAAGAGCGTGGGTGCACTCCTGATACGGGCAAATAATAAAACAGAAATTATTGACGAATTAAATAATGCAAAGGAGAGCATCACACTGAAACTCTCGAGCATAAAAAAGCAGGAAGAGAAGTTAAAAGAAAAATATGAGAGCTTGCAAAAACAACTCACAGAAGAATTGAGAGAACTCCAGAAAGCATGATGGATTTTGAATCTTTTTGTAAACTTTTTTATGCCAGAGCACAGAACACGCATAGCGGGCTCATACTCACACATTGTCTGACTGATGGAGATGCTGCAGGTGCAGCCATTGCTTTGAAAAATGCATTTCATAAATTTGAGATTGGCATTCCAGACAATCCTACAAAAATTGCCAGAAAAATATTCAATGATTTAAACACATCCTTTCTCACATCACCTGACCCTTCCAGCTTTGATGCAGTCCTTGTGATAGATGCGGGAGCACCACAGATGCTCGGAAATCTCGCAACAAAATTAGGTGAGGCGTTTGTGCTGGACCATCACAGCAGAAACCCAGAATGGGAGAAATACATCTATTTCACAGATGAAACTCGTGTATCATGTTCTGAGATTGTGTTTGACATGTTGAAAAACACAGGCATTGCCATGAACCAGAAAATTGCAAAGGCACTGGCATACGGAATTTTTTCAGATAGTGCACAGTTCCAGATTGCAGATGCCAGAACATTTAAAACAATGGGAGAACTTGTGGAGTATGGAATCAGAATTCAGGATATTTACGAAAATCTCACTGAAAAATCCATTGACATTTCACAGCGCATCAGTGCAATGAAGGGCTTCCAGAGGTTGATGTTCCGGCATTACAAAAATTTTTTGATTGCGGGCACGATTGTGAGCGCACATGAGGGAAGTGTCTGTAATGCACTGGTAAATGCGGGTGCGGATGTGGCGTTTGTTGGGAGTGTAAAAAATAGTGGATTCAGAATGAGTGGAAGGTTAAGCAATGAGGCACTTAAACTGGGACTTAAATTACCAGAAATTTTTGGAAAAATTGCCAGCGAGGTCTCACTGAACGCTGGCGGTCATGATGGGGCTGCGGGCATCAGTGGCGAGGGAGAGGTAGAATTTGTGCTCAATGCATGCATGGAGGTTGCGGAACGCTGGATAAGGGAAAGAGCATGAAGTGCACATGTGTGAGAGTTGAGAAGAAACAGGCAATGCAGGTGCACAAGATGCTGCTGTCTCAAAACATACTTGACCGGAATAAGCACCCGCTCCGTGACGATAAGTTCGTTTATTTTCCAGTGCTTGATGTGCCTGAGGGATTTGAAATTGTGGAGATGGATTGTGAGGAACGCAATAACTTCATTCCCATTTCTGAAATTGCCAGAAAACTGGACATGGATGAAAAACAACTGCCAGATAAATGGGAGAAATTTGGAGATGTGCTTGTGCTTAAGTTACCACATGCCCTGTATTCCATGCGGGAGAAGATTTGTGCGGCATATGCAGATGTTCTGGGTGCAAAAACCGTGCTCATCGATGTGGGTGGCATTACAGGCGAATTGCGTAAGCCCGTGTTTGAAGTTGCATACGGTGGAGACACGGTCACCGTGCACAGGGAGGCAGGCGTGCTCTTCAAATTCGATGTAATGAAGATAATGTTCTCCTCAGGTAATGTGTTTGAACGGAGCAGATTGCTGAGCCAGGTGGAAGATGATGAAGTGATTGTGGATATGTTTGCAGGAATCGGGTATTTCACGATACCACTGGCATTAAAAACAAAGGTGGCACGAATTTATGCATGTGAGAAAAACCCTGAGGCGTATGCATTTCTCAGGGAGAACATCAATCTGAATAGAGTGGGGGAAAAGGTTGTACCACTGCCTGGAGATTGCAGGGAGGTTGCACCAAGAAATGTGGCAAATCGAGTTATTATGGGTTATGTGAAGGATACGCATTTGTTTCTCTCCACCGCACGCATGTGCCTGAAGAACGGGAAGGGATACATACACTATCATGACCTTGCGAAGGTGGATAGATTTCCAGATGAGATGGTCAACCGATTAAGAGAGCATATAACTGATTTTGAGATAACGGGTTTAAGAGTTGTAAAATCGTATGCACCAGGTGTGGTTCACGGTGTTCTGGATGTGAAGGTAAAGACAGGTTAGAGCGGAATGCCTATTCTTTTATCCGTTTTATCAACCCGTAAAATCGTTTCGTGTCTTCTAATTCACCGTTTGGCTCACTTATCTCGCTCTCCAGTTCTGCCCTTGCTCGTTTCAGTCCGAGCACCAGGTCCTTTATTTTCAGCGCTTCCTCCACGGTTATATCTTCATATATCCGTGCCTCATGTTTTTTTATGGCTTCATTTATCCCCTCAATCAGTGAAAGTATATACTCGATTTTCTTCTGCTTACCTGTGCGTATCTCCAGCACAATATCTCTGAGCGGTACCTCAAATCCTTTAATCTCCGCTTTTTCAGGTATTTCAGCATTGAGTATTGCGAACGAGCGTCGCATCTCATAAAGTATTGATTCTCTTGAGCCGTCACTCAGCTTTTCCTCAGACATTTGCTCGCCCTATTATCTTGTTTGCTTCATTTGCACATGCGATTGCCTCATTATATCTTCCGATTTTCACAAGCACATATCCTTTGTTAACCCACGCATCATGGTAATCGTGTCTTATCGAGATAGCTTCATCGTAGCAGCGCAGCGCCTCCTCAAATCTTCCAAGCCGTGCAAGTGCATTCCCCTTATTGTTCCATGCAATCTCAAAATTCGGGTTTATTTCAAGTGCTTTTTCATAGCAGTGCAGTGCATCTTCGTGCTTCTCCAGTTTGGAAAGTGCACTTCCGAGATTGTTCCATGCCACCTCATTTTTCGGATTTATTTTAACAACATTTTCAAATGCTCTTACTGCATCTGCATATCTCCCGGTTGCAAGGTATGTAGAGCCCATGTTGAACTCTGCAAGCTCTCTGGACTTCGATTCTCCCCTGCCTGGAGGCACTTGCACTTTTTTCTCCTCTTTTTTTCCTCCATATTTTCTCAAGATTACGAATGAGAATAACGCACCGATGCCGAGCATCAGTGTACCAGCGACTGCAGCTGCAATAAGAGATATGCCAAAGATAATAATTGGAACTGCGCCAGAGACCGCGATACTTACAAACAGCATCGTGTAGTATTTCCGTTCGTCAAACTCTTTTCGGACACGCACCTCCTTTGCCAGTGCCTGCACCCTCGTTGCTGTTACCAATGATTTAGTTTTTACTGTTGGCTTTATCTCCCTGAACTCAGACACTACTTCTGTTTCCTGCTTCACCTCCGGTTTGACCTCTACCGCAATCTTTTTTACTTTTTTCGGTGCAGGTTCAACAGGTTGACTGACTTCTTCTTTTACCACATCACTCGGTGCAATTGTTGAACCGCATATCTCGCACTGGCGTGCATTTTCCTTATTTGCATACCCGCATATAGGACAGATATTTCCTTCAGGCGCTTCCGTGGACTCAGCTGGTACATCCAGAATATACTCCCAGAGCTCCGCCTCCACATCAGATACAGGGTCTGATGACAGTTCAATTTTCTCTGCAGATGTATCCATACCAAACTGCTCCTGGACTACCGCCTCCGCAAGAATGTCGCCCAGTTCAGATTTAACTGCAGCACTCACATCTGCGAGGTGCGACACATGCTCAATCTCCCCATGTTCTTCCTCTTGCTCACCATCTGCTTCTGATTGTTCGAATGGCACAATTGCTTCCGCAATCTCTTTTTCCAAACTGCTGAAGTCGTTGAGTTCCACCTGTTCCACAACTTCTTCCTTTTTTATGCTCTCTATTTTCCTCTCCGTTTTTTGTTTTTCCTCAGGCATCGCCTCTTGAATTGCACTCATTATCTCGTTTTCCAGAAGTGATATAACTTGCTCGCTGGGTTCTTTCTCCTCCGCTCCTATGCGTATTATTTCCTTTTTCATTCGGTTCGTCGGGGAATTGCATATCGGACATCGGTCTGCATCCTTGGATACGAAGGCACCACATACCTCGCATAAAAATATACTGCCACTCGTCTCAAGGCGGGCATCAGAAGCAGCAATTGCATCTGCAGCAGTTATTTTAACGGATTCCTGCTCCGCAGTATCTTCTGTGCCAGCTTCAGTTGAGGTGATTGCGATACTCGTGCTGTTTTCTGCAGGTGCACCGCATACTGGACACACCTCCGCTTTTTTCGAGAGAAATGCGCCGCAGGATGAGCACACTCCAATAATTGCACCGTCGTCAATTTTTACCTCTGGCACGGGTAGCGGTTTCTCAGTCACAGAGGTTTCTGTGCTGGGTGTTTCACCTGGTGTGCCTTCGGTTCCGCCCTTCTCCATCACTGCACCGCAATTCGGGCATCTTTCCGCCTCGCTGGACACGAAAGCACCACAGTTCGAACATAGAAACAGTGTGATTTTGGGTTTTTCCATTTCTTTCAGCACTTTTTCCTCATCACTGGTAACTGGTTTTGTGACAAGCGGGACCTCCGCCTCTGTGCTCTGCTCCACCTGTGCACCGCATTTTGGGCACACCGTTGCCTCTGCAGACAACAGGGCACCACAATTTGAGCAGATATACAGCGACATCTTCTCATCATCGACCTTCCCTGCGGTACTTCCCTCAAGCTCCTTTTTGAGTATCTGTTCCTTTATTTTTTCAGCAAGTATGCGGGTCATTCCTGTGACCTTTAACAAATCCCCTACTCTGGCAGTTTTGATTTCTGCAATTGTTTTATAACCCGCTAAATACAGATTGTTGATAACAAGTGCGTTCATGTTTGGTACATCGAGCAGGAATCTGAGTTCAGCTGGTACAAATTCGTACTTACAATTAACACAGAACACTGACTTTGCATCATTTTTTGTTCCACATCGAGGACATACGATAGTTTTTGCCATGCTGAGAACTATATCTTTAAGAGATTATATAAATTTTTTTCACAACCTATATATACACCAAGCATAATTGTGGGTAGATGGAGGAGTTCATATGAAAGGAACGCGCATCGTTTTATGTGCTCTTGCATTGAGCATGATTTTAGTGCTGACACCAACAGCGACTGCAGACCCATGGACCGCTGGACAGACCTGGGCATACAAGTGGGAAAAGGACTACAGCCAATCTGGCAGTATCGGACTGAACAATGCCACAATATCAGGTAGCTATGCAGGTAAGGCAGTGTACGCCTACTATGTGGAATATGCAGGAATGGAAAACGAATACTACCGGTTTAATTTTACAGGTGTACACTACAGCTGGGCAAATCTTGATGTCTCATTCACAGCTACATCTGAAAACGAAACTGGACAGGGAAGCTTGAAATTACAGCAGAAGACAATCTGGGTTGAATTCTATGGATATTTCTACATGAAGGAGAAGAACATCTCAACATTCTCCGGAGAGCATTCAGTGTATGCAGTTTATAAACTGGATTATACCGTGTATTCAAAGGCAGATGTAGAATACAATGCAGAGATGCATGCAAGAAGCGGGGATAACAACAGATTTGATGCAACCGCAAACGCAAAGGGCAGATTTAACATCTCAGTGGTTGAGGAATTTGAGGATGGACTGCCATTTATTCCCATAGATGCCGGTAGCTATACATACTGGGGTTCTACGGAGTGCAACTATACTGCACATGCAAATGCCAATATAAATGGAAAGTGGAATCTAAGTGCACTGGTGAACGGGACCACATTCTCTCTGGGTGGCGTCACGGATATAAATGTGAACAAGGACTACTCTGGCACCACCTCAATATGGTATACATTCAGTGTATCCGGCAACCGGGTTACAAGGGCAGGGCTTATTGCGAATATCGGTACCAAGGTACTTGACAGAGTCGGATGCCATGGCTGGAATGGTGCAGTCACACCGACACCCACCCGCGGAGACCCGGAGATAGAGAGCTACGCTGGAGACATGGGCTCAAGCACAGATGCCACATATGACCCGAGCAGTAACTACTACAAATCCGAAAGCAACAGTGACTACGGTAATGCTCAGCAAACTGACAAGAACACCGTGAGCCAGATAATTGCAAATCCCGCAGCAACATATGGCTCATACTCTGCACCTTCAACAACAGAGACGCAAACCGGTGCAATGCCAATGCTCCTGATGCTGCTCATTGCAGGCGTTGTAATAATTCTCGTGGTTGTCGTAGTTGTTGTGGCAATTGTGCTCAGACGCAAGAAGACACCGCCAGCAGCACAGTCCGTGCCACCTGCACAGGGGTATCAGGAACAAGCACCGCAGTATCCACCACAGTACCCACAAAATCCTGCACCACAACCACAGCAGCCAGTACAGCCATATCCCCAGCAACCGCCGCAAAACCAGCCACCACAACCCCCAACATACTAATTTTTTTTAATTTTTGTTATCTTTACATTCTTTACAAATATTTTTCCCATTTTGACATGAACTTTGCTCTGATTTTTAAGACGATAAAAAGAATCAGCATTCCGATGAGTATGCCAAGCAGGACGCCAGAAGCATCTGCCACTGCGTCTTTCCAGTCCGCAGTTCTGCCTGGAACAAAGCTCTGGTGATATTCATCAGTGAGTCCATAGAGTGTTCCTGCGAACCATGCAAGGTTTAATGCAAATTGTCTGTACAATCTGCCAGGGATATAAAACCCGAAGTATAGCAGGACTCCGAACCCGATATACAGGAAGAAGTGCAGGTAATCTGGCGTATATCTCTGTGGCTGTCCTGTAGGTACAATTACGGTATTGGTCACGGTATCATTTATTACCTGATATGTGGTCTGAATGGGTTGCGGCTGTGCCTGCATTGGTGCAGAGGAGAGTTGAAAGATGAGGGTTGCATATATGAAGATAGAAATCCAGATGCCTGCGGTCAGTGCCTTTTTCCATGTGACTACATACATTGTTCTTACAATTGCGTTTCAGGATAAAAACATTGCTGTTTGATGCCCGCTCATTATCATATTTGATAACCGAATAATGAGGTATATATTGCAAGAGGTAGATTTTTTAAATGAGGTGATAAAGATGCCCGCAGACCTTGACTACATAGTCATCATAAATCCTGAAATTACAGATGTGCTATTCCATGTCATCGTCTCATTTATCCTTGCACTCATCGTTAATGTGCGCTTCAGACGCCATAAGTATCTCTGGTATATCCTCAGTGCAATCGGGATAAATGGATTTATTGATGCAGACCACCTGATTGCTCCGTATTTTGGCGGGGTGAATATATTCCATAACATGTTCGTGTTCGTTATATTCCCGCTCCTCGCCTACGGGCTTGCATTTGTTTATGCGAGAAAGCATGCGAAACCAGTACTGCCAGCAATTTTCGTCATGATATTTGCAATTACACTCTCCCATCTTTATCTTGACACGGTGAGTGGTACGCCTATATATCTCCAGTATCCGCTTTCAACCACAAAGTACATATTCAATCCCGGGATAAGTGTTGCCACTGGCTATGTTTTGCTCCGCACGCAGGAATGTGGTTTGATACTGCTTGCGATAATTGGACTCGCACTGAATAGAGTTGCAGCATATCACCAGGGTGCAGGAGCTGAGGAAATCGTGATTGAGCCAGAAACAAAGATGCTTGATGTGAAAGCGCTCAAAAAAGTAAGGGATAGAAAGATGGCAAGAATTCTGTACCTGCTTGCAAAAAGGCCATTTGCACCACATGAAATCACGAGAATCACAGGTATTCCACTAACCGAGGTATATGTGTGCATTCACACGCTCAAATCACTGGGTCTCGTGGAACTGCGTGGTGTGCGATACTTTAACGGAACAAGAATTCAGTTTTATGAGGCAAGAGCTGGTAGGGTGTATGCGACAAATAACGCAGTGTATATAACTGCAGAATAATTTTACACCTTTGAGCCACAGTACTTACAAAATTTGCTCTCACGGTCGAGCTTTGCACCACATTGCGAGCAGTACAATGCTGATTGAGATTGTTCCATTTGCTGTCTGTTTTCCGTCATTGCCACCTGCTGTTCTGGCGTGGGGAGAACAGGTGCAACAATATTTTTATCAGGTGAATCTGCAACAAGTGTCATATATTCCCAGAATGCACGCATGAGGTTGTTTGCATCGTTTTCATACTCAAAGTAACTTACTGCTCCAACTGCAACAGCAACCGGGAAAAGCAGGACTGCACCAATTGCACCTGCAACTGCGCCCGTCTCTGTGATTTCAGCACTGAATGTGAGGTCGATAAGCACATTATTTCCGTTTCCAGCCATACTTACGAAAATCTTTCTTTGCAATCCAAGGCGTGGCGTGAAGTGTTCACCGCGGTATGCATACTCGGTAAGAGGTATTATATTAAATAACTGGTTACGCCAGAATTCCATGCTCTTTGCATGCAACTTTTTGATATCCACGCCCTGAAAATTGCGTTGCTCCCTTTTCTCAAGCATGCCAATCAATATACCGAGAGATATACTTATATATTTGCCTGAGTATTATGCCATATGGTGAGATTATGACGAAAAGGAAGATGTTGATGGTGGGAATAGTAATGTGCGCACTCGTTTTGACAGTGGTGCCAAATGTGTCTGGAAGCGGTTTTTCCAGCGTCACAATAAACACGGACAAGACCACTTATTTTGCAGGCGAAACGATGCATGTGACAATTACGGGTACAGATTCTGACACGAACCCAAATGATAACTATATTGATATATACATATATGTGATAGGAAACGCAAGCTACAGCTTGATTTATATGAACGAAGGTGTGCGTGTGCCACACACATGGGGAGGCAATGTGGATATTCCCGGCGATGTTTCTGGTACTGGCTGGATTTATGTACTGGATTCGAACAAATCCACAACACTGGGCACATACACATTCACGGTGCTTGGTGGTGGTGCAGTCAGCGGGGCACTCACGCTCCAGCCAAGCATGTACACACACACTCTGACCTTTGTGCCTGGCGAAACGCTCCACATTACAGTGCATGACTGCGTACCGCTTGGCAATTACACACTCAAAATCATGCTGGGAACCAACATAAAATATGAGGTGAACATCACGGTGGATGCTGATGGAAACTACTTCCTGAATTACACAATCCCGGAAAGTGCACCGGACTCACCAAGACCTGATGGAACAAGGTACAGCGTAGAATTGTACAACGGCACAATCCGTGTGGACAGAATCAGGTACGATGTAAAACTCTATGATATTTATGCTGCGTCTTCAAGATATGCATATATCCCTGGTGAGACAATAAACATAAATTACGGTATTTTCTATCTCAAAAATCACACACTGGTCTCTGATGAACTCTATGGCACATGGTATGTAATAACACCTTCAGGTACGCTTTTGCAGAACAGTACGCAATTCCGTGCTCAAGCGGGCGTGCTCTCATTTAAGCTGGGAAGTGCTGCAGACCTGGGATATTATACTGTTTACATTTATTACAACGATTCTGCCACAGCTACCGAGCCAGATAGATGGGATATGTACACTATGATGTTCTACTGCGGAAATCTTGGTGTTTACATCTACGCACCAACTAACGGTGCGATTGTGATGGCTGGTAGCACACTTTCAGTTGACCTCAAAACATATGTATCAAAGAGTGGATTGGATATCGGAAATCTGCCAGAATGCGACATTCGGCTGAACATTCTGAATGGTGCTCAGACACTGTACTCCGGTACTTTCGTATCAGATTTCAATGGATATATGAGCTTCAGGTGGCAGATTCCAGCTACAATTTCAGAAGGCACGAATTTAGAAATAAACATCACAGTTTCAAAGATGGATTCCACGATTTCTAAATCCGTTTCAGTCATTGTGTCAAAACCAGTATCTCTAGGCATCACTGCAAATCTGATTTTTGACCGTGCAGCCTATCTTACTGGTGAAAATGTAACCCTGCATGTGGAAGCAACATATAAAGATGGAACTTCTGGTAACTTCTCCTACATATATATGGTGTTCCGTGACTCAGCAGAGACCCAGCTGCTTGCAATGCAATCTGCAAATAATCCTGATTTCACATATGCAACACCTAACAATTTCCATGGAGATCTCTGGTTTGTAGTTTATATTTCAGACAATTATGGAAATTCAACAGAGGCAAAGAGCAGCGTTGAGGTTGAATATGCTAAAGTACTGATTTCTGCGGATAAGACGATATACAAAGCAGGGGAGACGCTTACATTTAACTATGAAATCGTGTCGAAGATTATGAAAAACCCGGAGTGCTTTGCTGAGATATGGGATAGTGCTGGTAAGGTAATTAAGAATATGCCCATCGCAAATGGAACATTTGAATTTACAATCCCGGATAACCCCGAGACGGGATATACCATTTATGTGTTTGCCCAGGAGAACGGTGTAATTGTCAGCAACTATGTATCTATTTCTGAACTCAGTGGATACGATTTCAAGATATCACTTCGTGCATCCGCATACACCACGAATGTATATAAACCAGGTGAAACGGTGTTTATTACCTATACACTCAAGCCAATCGGGAACGCACCAGTACCGCATTCAATCAAGTTAGAAGTGTATCTATACGCATCTGGAGCAAACGAGAAGGTAATTGAAACACAGGAGTTGAGCGGCACGATTTCTTACACGCTACCATCCGATTTGCCAGAGGGTACATATATTCTGATGACGGTATGCCATGTCGGTTCATCCAGTTCTGAAATCTACAATGCCTGGTCTGTGGTGAGCGTTAACCCGAATCCATCTGGTGCAGATTTGAATGTTGGTGGCATGCGTGCAATGGACCTATCACTCCTTATTCTGTTCATAATCGCCCTCGTGGTTGCGATGTTACTGTTCTTCATTGTCTACAGAAAACTCAAGGACATGCAACTGCTGATGGGAGCACAGGGGAAAGGCGGTTCTCAAGGTCAGCAGCAAACACAGGAAGCATCCACGGGCACGATGCAGAAGAGCACACAACCACAGATGCCAGGTCCTGCTCAACCCAGACCCCCGCAACAGCCAGCACCACCAGCAAATCCACCAAAGTTGTAATTCACCACCCAAACTTCAAAATTTTTTAAACAATTTTTTTAATTGACCCGATGAAATCCTTACGAAATCTATATCTATAAAAACCGCTTTACATGGGCGGTGAAAAAATGGATATAGAAAATGTTAAAGCAGGTGCGCAGTCTCACGAAGAAAAAATCGTAAAATTTCTCAGGGACATAATTGCCATACCCAGTTTGCCAGCTGAAGAAGGCATGGTGATTGAAAGAATCCGTCAGGAAATGCAGGCCGTGGGTTTTGATGATGTGTTTATTGACCACATGGGCAGTGTTGTAGGAAGAATTGGAAACGGAAAAACAAAAATACTGTTCGACTCACACATAGATACCGTTGGTATCGGAGACCCGAATGCATGGAAATTCGACCCATTTAAAGGCAAGATTGAAAACGGAATTGTCTATGGAAGGGGCGCATCCGACAATAAGGCAGCAATTGCATGCATGGTGTATGCGGGTAAGCTTATTAAAGAACTCGGGCTTGAGTCAGATTTTACATACTACGCTGCGGGCATCGTTCAGGAAGAAGATTGTGATGGACTTGCAGTGCGTTCTCTCATCGAAGATTACGGTTTGAAGGTGGATTATGTGGTGCTGGGCGAGTGCACGAATTTAGATATATACCGTGGACACCGTGGGCGCCTTGAAATGAAGGTAATCATGAAAGGGAAATCATGCCATGCAAGTGCACCTGAGCGTGGAATAAATGCAGTATACAAAATGGCACCACTGGTTCGAGATATTGAGAAGCTAAATTCCAAGCTCAAAAAAGATAGATTTCTGGGCAAGGGCAGTATTGCGGTTACACAAATCGCATGTAAAACACCATCTCTGAATGCGGTGCCTGATGAATGCAGTATCTATTTAGACCGGCGCCTTACATTCGGTGAGGATAAAGAACTGGCCGTTTCTCAGATTCGTAATTTGAAATCATTCGGTGATGCCCGGATTGAGATACCCATTTATGAACGCCCCAGTTATAGAAATTACAAAAAAGTTGTGGAAAAGTACTTCCCTGCATGGGCACTGGATGAGAAACATGAACTTGTCCAGAAGGGTGTAGATGCCGCAAAACTGGTTCTGGGTAAAGACCCGGCAATTTCAAAGTGGGTATTTGGCACAGACGGATGTTACACGATGGGCATAGCACACATACCCACAATTGGATTCGGACCTGGCAGGGAAGAACATTCACACAGTGTGGAAGACCAGGTTCCTGTTGAGCACCTGGTAAAAAGCACTGCGTTTTATGCAACTTTGCCAGCCCTGTTAATGAGGTGATAAAAATGAAGACACTATTTAGAGGAAAGCACTTTATAACGGACCAGGAATGGGATGTTGAGGAGTTAGAGACCGTGTTTGAGGTAGCAAAATATCTCAAAACAAAGTTTGCACTGGGCGAGGAACATCGACTACTGCAGGACAAGACGCTTTTCATGATATGGTTTGATAAGTCAACCAGAACCAGAAACTCCTTCGAAGCTGCAATGACACAGCTTGGCGGACATGCACACGACCTGCCATCTGAGCGTCTCCAGATAAGTCATGGCGAAAGCGCCCAGGACACTGCAGAGGTGTTGAGCAGGTATGGACACGGAATTGCAATAAGGCACTGTCTCTACGGTGAAGGGAACAGGTACATTCGGGAAGTTGCAAAGCACTCGAAAATTCCAGTCATCAACATGCAGTGCGATGTGTATCATCCGTGCCAGGTGATGGCTGACCTGTTCACATTGAAGGAAAAGATGCAGAAAATCGAGGGAAAGAAATTTGTGGTTTCATGGGCATATGCACCAAGCTATATGAAACCCATGTCCGTGCCCCAGTCACTCATTCTTCTCATGCCCAGATTCGGGTTTGATGTTACACTTGCACATCCACCAGAGTTCAAATTAATGCCTGAGATTGTTGAGCAGGCAAAGAAAAATGCAGAGGATGCGGGTGTGCACTTTGAAATCACGAACAACATGAAAGAGGCGTTTGAGGGTGCAGATGTGGTATATCCAAAAAGCTGGGGATGCTTGCAGGTTACCCAGAACCCCGAGGAAAGCATGAAAATTGCAAAGAAATATACGGACTGGATTTGTAACGAAGACCTGATGGCACTCACAAATAAGCATTCCTACTATATGCACTGTCTGCCCGCGGATAGGGGCTACGAAGTCACAGACGCAGTCATCGATGGTCCGCACTCGATCGTAAACGATGAGGCAGAGAACAGATTGCATGTGCAAAAGGCAATACTTGCATTAACAATGGGTGGTAGACCCTGAGCGCAATCACGGTTAAGTTCTTCGGGTATTTCAGGGAAATTACTGGAGTGAGGTTGATAAATCTCACAGGCAGTTACACCACGGTCGGAGATGTGCTAAATGCAGTGGTTGAGAAATACCCGGAAATAAGAGACAAAATATTTGAGGGCAAGAAACTGGTGCCATTTATCAAGGTGCTTCTAAATGGACTTGCAGTGGAAGTCCTGAATGGTCTGGACACCCCGGTGAAAACGGGTGACGCACTCGCAATATTTCCACCTGTTGGTGGCGGGTAAGTGGGGAAACAGCAACAATGCCTGTTCGGGAAAAACTTTTTCTAATCCTAGTATATCAGTGATTTATGGCAATTCCTTTTGTGGGCAGAGAGAAAGAACTGCGTGAATTTCGGAGTGCAATGGATGCGGTGAAGACAGGAAAAGGGCGCATGTACTTTATTACAGGACCTGTCGGCATTGGAAAAACGCGGCTCATCCAGGAAGTTTGCAACATGGCTGAGAAAGAGGGCTTTGAGATACTCTTTGGCAGATGCTTGGATGAGAAGGCAGTTCCATACTTACCACTCACCGAAGTGTTTGAAAAATATGCGAAAAAGACAGTTGCAGAATCATACACTCCACTTGCATTGATCGGTGGTGGTGCAGTAGAACAGGAAGTCGTGGAAGAAACCGGGATAAATGTATCTCGTGAGCGTACACGGGTTCTCGAAAACTATCTGAGAAAATTCAATGAGATTTCGCAGAAGGCACCGGTGCTGTTTGTCCTCGATGATGTTCAGTGGGCTGATTCCGGAACACTGTCGTTTATCCATTACTTATCTCGTGCAATATCTGACATGCGTATGCTTGCCCTATCAGCATACCCTGACGAGTATCTGAAAGTTGCAGGAAATACGCCATTTACAGATACAATCCAGAATATAAATATTGAGCGCAATTGTATGTCGGTCACACTCTCTCCGCTCGGAGTAAATGATGTATCCATTATTTTAGGAGCAATACTGGGAACCTGGAAGTTGCCCAAGGAACTCGTAGTAGAGATTCATGAGAGAACTGGAGGCAACCCGCTATTTGTAGAGGAGGTTGGCAGGGCAATTCTCGAACAGGATTTGTTTGACATAAACAAACGCGATTTAAAGGTACGCATAGATGAAATCCAGTTGCCTACAACGGTAAAGAGCATTATCTCACAGCGCATTGCAAGGTTTGATGAGGACACAAAGAAAGTACTGAGGGCATGTGCGATATTCGGGAGAGTGTTTGAATATGAGGCGGTAAAGAACACGGTTGATATCGAGGAGGATGTCCTGCTGGACATTATAGATAAACTCATTGCAACTGGCTACATTGAACAGACATCTGGCAGGGAGGAGATGTATAAGTTTGTGCACAATCCAGTATATGAGGTAATCTATACCGAGACCTCCGCACCCAGGCGCAGGTTGATGCACAAAAAGGCGGGCATGGAACTTGAAAAGTTGCACGGCAATGAAAAGAAGTACTTCTCAGAACTCGGCAGGCACTTTTTGCTGGGTGGCGAGATTCAGAAGGGGATTGAGTACAAGATAAAGGCAGGCGAGTATGCACTGGCAAATTACGCGACCGAGGAGTGTCACAGAAATATCATGGATGCTGAGCAGGTGCTTGAACAACTCAAGGATGAGAAACTCCGGAAGGAAT
>Ga0272448_1002088_pt1 | contig 25779 bp, 25 predicted proteins | sample YNPCB0191_FD_202220 | JGI IMG/M metagenome (GOLD analysis project Ga0272448, IMG submission 202220) | Hot spring sediment microbial communities from Yellowstone National Park, WY, United States - YNP-CB-019-1 | ecosystem: Environmental > Aquatic > Thermal springs > Hot (42-90C) > Sediment... | reverse complement strand
CGGCGTATCGGGCGTCGGCGCATACATAATTCGCCCCGGCGTAAATGCCCTTGGCCAATTCGCGGGCGGCATGGGCGGCGGCCTCTTTGGCGCTGCGTAGGGTGAGCAATTCGCGGCACAGCAGCCCGCGTGAACGCGGCTCCGCCGGCACTTGCGATTTCCGGCGGTTACCTACTGCACAGAAAAGACCGTATTGGTTTACGCCCAGCCAGGTTCCACCGGCGCGGCGGTCAATACCGCATACTACCCTGGGCGTACCGGACTGGATTTTCGGATATTGCGTCGGTCGATCGTATCGCTCTTCGCGGTTGGCGGCCACAAGGATGGGCGTCCCACGGGCAACACGATAGAGAATGGCTAGCGTACACATGGCTCCTCCAATAAAGCTACCCCTCACTTCCGTTCAATGTTTTAATGCGTTTCTTATATTCGTAAAGATACAGGAGAGCCAAACAGGATTGTACCCCTCAAATAGGTTGTGCGCAAAATGTTTTTCTCAACAGAGGTTGAGGGAAAGAAGAAAGGGCTACAAAAGGAGAGGTTTTTCCTGGCTTTTTTAAGAGCCGGGCTTTTTCATCGCCCAACTGTGCAATATCAGCACAGTGCCGAGGGAAATCAACGACCAGCCGAGCCAATCCGGTGGATAAAGGGTGGTTTTGACAGGTGGGGCATCGGATTGGAGCAAAGTTTGAGTTGCCGCACCCGTGGAGGCCAGCGGATGGCCTGACCGCTCCGCCAAAAATTGAGCGAATGCCGGGGTCAGTTCGAAGGACTCCGTCATGCGAAACTCGATGCCCAGCAGCAAACACAGCAGGCCGGCGAAAAAAAACTGGTTTCGAGTAATATCCATAGAAAAAGGCCGGAAAATTGCACTGGTGCTCAGCCCCTCCTCGGTTTTGTCTTCTTAAACCCCTTCTCGCCTGAATTTAGGTATCGAAAGGAAAAGAGATTGTCCTAAAACCGAGGTGCGGCTAGAAGGTGTTTTCCGGCTCAATCAGGCGGGTTTTTAACGGTTAAAAATCAAGGAAGAATCATAGGGATTTTACCGTGTTCCTCGCCGAACAAAAAGTATTGTTCACTTGTTGACAGGCCGCCGACTGTTGTTCACAATTCCACCGTTGGGCAATAAAGCCCGCTAGGTATCAGGTTATGGATTTCCTTTGCCGGACTGCACGACGTTTTTTTCAGAGGAGTAAAATATGCTGTTAGAAATCGATTTGTGGCGTCGGTCAATAACCAAGTTTGCCGCCTCTTGTAAGACACGGTACGGCAGGACTGCGCTTTCCACCAGCGCTGTTCCCGTTTATGCCGTCGAAGAGGAAGACGAGTTTGATGACGATGACTTTGATGATGATTTCGACGACGACTTCGAAGAAGACTTTGACGACGATTTTGAAGATGAGTTCGACGACGACGAGGATTGGGAAGAGGAAGAAGAGTTTGAAGACGAAGAAGAGGTTGACGAAGAGTTTGAAGAGGATGAAGAAGAGTAACCTCTTGTTGCTCTCCTAACCCTTTCGGCTCCGGCTAGTAGGTCGTGCTATGCAAGGGCTTGCCGAGCAAATTGCTCAAGCTGTTGAGGTAGTTTACACTCAATGGGGTGAACGCCCTTTGGCGGGCATTGTCCTTGGGACCGGTCTGGGCGGACTTGCCGGTGAGATTCAGCAGGAAGCCGTACTGGACTACGCCTCAATTCCTCATTTCCCACAGGCCACGTCGCTCACGCACGCCGGCCGCTTGATCTGTGGAGTTTTGGAAGGCGTTCCGGTTGTGGCCATGGAGGGTCGCTGTCATGCCTACGAAGGCTATTCTTTGCGGCAGATCACGTTTCCTGTTCGGGTGATGCGTGCTCTGGGGGCCGAGATGCTCATTGTTTCTAACGCTGGCGGAGGTTTGAACCCGCATTACGAATTGGGCGACATCGTGGTGATCGACGACCACATCAACCTTATGCACGACAACCCGCTTATCGGTCCCAATGACGACGTGCTCGGTCCGCGATTCCCTGATATGAGCCGGCCTTACGATCCGTGGCTGATGCGCCGCGCGCTGGAAATCGCCCGGCAAGAAAACTTCGTCGCCCATCGCGGCGTGTATGCGGCCGTTACCGGACCAAACCTGGAAACGCGGGCGGAATACCGCTTTTTACGGCTGATTGGGGCGGACGTGGTCGGGATGTCCACCGTTCCAGAAGTGCTTGTCGCCGTTCATGGCGGGATGCGCGTCCTGGGGTTGTCCATCATTACGGATTTGTGTTTTCCCGACGCCCTGAAACCGATCAACCTCGAAGAAATCCTGGCCACGAGCGCCGAAGCCGAGCCGAAGTTGCGAAAAATCGTGCGCGGTGTGCTCGCCCAAGAAGTCGGCCAGGGATAGAGCCGCGCTTTATATCTGGCCTAAGCGTTGAGGATTGCCTGGTATCTCCTCTTGCATCAAACTGGAAGGCTTGGTTTACTAATGACTTGCGCCGTTTCGCCTTCCATTTCTTCTAGGGAGCAAAAATGTTCCAGCCGGTTGAAAGTCAGGTTTCTTTTCCGCAGTTGGAAGAAGAGATTCTGCGGTTCTGGAAAGAACAGAGAATCTACGAAAAATCTTTGGCTTTACGGTCTGATGGGCCGGCCTTCGTCTTTTATGAAGGCCCCCCTACGGCCAACGGTCTGCCGCATCCCGGCCACTGCCTGACCAGGGCCATCAAGGACCTCTTTCCCCGCTATAAAACCATGCGCGGTTATCGCTGCCTTCGCAAAGCCGGCTGGGATACGCACGGCCTGCCGGTCGAAGTCGAAGTCTGTAAAGAGCTGGGCATTCACTCCAAAGAGGAAATCGAAAACTACGGGGTCGAACCGTTTATCCGCAAATGTCTGGAAAGCGTCTTCCGCTACACCCGCGAGTGGGAAGAGCTTACCGAGCGGCTGGGCTTTTGGATTCGTTTGGATGAAGCCTACGTTACTTTCCACCAATCCTATGTGGAGAGCGTGTGGTGGGCGTTACGCACCTTGTTTGATCGCGGCCTGCTTTATCAAGGCTATAAGATTGTCTGGTGGTGGGCACAAGGCGGCACGGCCCTGAGCGCCGGCGAAGTCGGCCAGGGATACCGCCAGGTGGCTGATCCGGCTGTCTATGTTCGCTTCCCGCTGCTGAAGGAGAGTGTTCGGAAGCTGAACCTTGCTGCGGGAGGCAAAGATTTTTCCGAAGTCGATCTGCTCATCTGGACCACAACTCCCTGGACGTTGCCGAGCAACCAGTTCGCCGCCGTCAAAGCCGACCTGGAATATGCCGTCGTAAGCATCGAAGGCGAAAGCCGGCGTCTGATAATCGCCGGCACGCTTCTTGAGGCCGTCAGCGGCAAGGTCGGAAAAAAGTTCACCGTGGAAGCAGCCCTCAGCGGCCGGGACTTAGTAGGCTTGCGATATTTCCCCCCTTTTCGCTACTACTACGAGCGCGACGGAGAAAAGCTTGGGCGGCTCAAAGGGCGGAATGAACGTCAACATCTTGCCTGGCGCGTCGTTCCGGCGGAGTTCGTTACCGTGGACACCGGCACCGGCGTAGTCCATCTGGCGCCCGCCTTCGGCGAAGTGGATTTCGAGCTGCTTCAGCAGGAGCAAGCACGTTTCTGCGAGGGCGAAGGTCCGCCGCTCATCTGCTCGGTTGCTCCCGATGGAACTTTCACTGAAGAAACCCCGGAGTATCAAGGCCGTTGGGTAAAAGACTGCGACCGCGAGATTATTCGCCAATTAAAAGAGCAAAATCTGCTTTTTCATCAGGAACAATACATCCACGATTACCCCTTTTGCTGGCGGGCGGAAGAAGACCCGCTCATTCAGTATCCGCGCCGAAGCTGGTTTATTCGTACCACGGCGTTTAAGGAAAAGATGCTCGCCAATAATCGGCTGATTAACTGGCTGCCGGAGCACATCCGCGATGGGCGGTTCGGCAACTTTCTGGAAACCAACGTGGATTGGGCGTTGTCGCGGGAGCGCTATTGGGGTACGCCGCTACCCATCTGGCAATGCTCGGCCGATGAGCGCCACATGACGGCTATTGCTTCCTACGAGGAACTGGCCGCCAAACCCGGCTCCAACGCTCGAGAGGTTTGGGCGGAAGTCAAACGTCGGGCAGCCGATCTGCCCGAACATCTCAAAGTTCACAAGCCCTATATCGACAGCGTAGAGTTCGACTGCGAAGTGCCCGGCTGTCCGGGGCGGATGCGCCGCGTGCCGGAGGTCATCGATTGCTGGTTTGATTCCGGGGCGATGCCGTTCGCCCAATGGGGCTATCCCTACCGGCCTGACTCGCCGGAAATGTTCCGCGATCAGTTTCCCGCCGATTTTATCAGCGAAGCCCTGGATCAAACCCGCGGCTGGTTCTACAGCCTGCTGGCCATCAGCACGTTACTGTTTGGTGAGGAAAACGGCGCCGGCGACAATACCCCGCCGGCCAAGGCTTGTCCGCCGCCGCCAAAGTATCCTTTTCCGCATCCGTTCCGAAATTGTATCGTGCTGGGCTTGATGCTCGGCGAAGACGGCGGCAAGATGTCGAAGCAGAAGCGGAATTACCGTGACCCCGACGAAATTTTCCGCAATTACGGGGCCGACGCACTCCGCTGGTATTTCTTCTCGAACCAGCCGCCCTGGACTTCAATCCGCTTCAGTGAACAGGCCATTAAGGATTGCATCCCGGAATTCCTGCTGCGGCTGTGGAACGTGTATAGCTTTTTTGTGATCTACGCTAATATCGACGGCTTTGACCCCGCAGCGAAAATCACCGGTCCGGCAGCCCAACTGGACGGCAAGGTGTTAGCCTCCGCCACTGACTATCGGCCTATTCATGAGCGCAACGAGCTGGACCGCTGGATCATAAGCGAACTTAACCGTACGGCAGCCGCAGTTGTGGAACGTATGGACGTCTATGACAATTTCGGCGCTTGTGAAAGATTGAGCAACTTCGTGGATGCACTCAGCAACTGGTATGTCCGCCGCAGCCGGGATCGCTTCTGGAGTTGCGAGAAAAGCGCTGCGAAGCTCGACGGCTACTGGACGCTTTACGAATGTCTGCTGACAACCTGTAAGTTAATTGCGCCGTTTACGCCTTTTTTGGCTGAAACGATGTGGCGCAACCTGACCGTAGCGGCTTTTGCCGGACGAGCACCTGATAAGGCGCCGCTGGAAAGCGTCCACCTCTGCGAGTACCCGACTTGCCAAACATCGCTTGTAGATGAAGTCCTTTCGGAGCGCATGGCCCTGGTTCGGGAAATCGTTTCCCTCGGTCGCAGCGCACGCATGAGCGCGAAATTGAAGGTGCGTCAGCCGCTGGGGCGTGTAGAAGTGGTTTTGGCCGACGAAACGCACGCCGCTTGGCTTGAGGAGCACGCTTCGCTTATCGGCGAAGAATTGAACGTCAAACAGGTTGAGTTTATCAAAGAAGCCGAGCGGTACATCACCCGAACTTTGCTGCCGGACTTGAAACGGTTGGGGCCGCGTCTCGGACCGCGACTTCCAGAGTTGCGAAAACTGCTGCCAGAACGTCCGGCCGCGCCGCTTCTTGCCGAGCTTCAGGCGCATGGCCGAATCGTCTTCCGCCTGCGCGACGGCGAAGTCATCCTTCAGCCGGAAGATTTGCAAGTCCGGCTTCAGGCTAAGCCCGGCTGGACGGCCGCCGAAGGGCGCTCAGTCGTAGTTGTGCTCTCCACCGAACTGACGCCGGAATTGATCCGCGAAGGGCTGGCCCGCGAACTGGTCCGCGCCGTCCAGGACCGGCGGAAGCAGATCGGCTGCCGCTTTACCGACCGCATTATTCTCGGCATCACCACGACTTCGGATGAACTAAAGTCGGCAGTGGAGCAATTCAGCAGCTATATTTGCGGCGAAACCCTGGCAGTCAAACTCACCTACGCCCCCTTGTCCGGCGTGGAACCTGTAGAAATCGAGGTCGGCGGCCACCCGTTGACCTTGTACCTGAAAGTAGCCGAAACGTACAAGTAGTATCTGAGCACGCCTCACCTGAACACGGGGAAAACGTCAGACCGCCTTGAAGAGCATGTGGGGAATGAAGCATCGGTTGTCAAAAGACGTTGCTCAGGATAAATTACCACCATGCAGCAGCCCAAAGAGTTTTGCATCGCGGTCCTGATTTCCGGCGGGGGGACAACTCTGCGAAATCTGATCGAAAAGATCGCCGCAGGACAATTGCCGGTGAAGATCGCTTTGGTCATCTCCAGCAGTTCCACTGCACGCGGCCTGCAATTCGCCGCTGAAGCCGGCATCCCTTCGCGCGTCATTCGCCGCCATGATTACCCCACGCAGGATGAGTTCAGCCAGGCGATTTTCGACCGCTGCCGCGAAGCCAAAGTCGATCTGGTGGTGCTCGGCGGCTTTTTGAAGCGACTTACCATCCCGCAGGATTTCCAAAACCGTGTGGTAAACATTCATCCGGCCTTGATACCGGCCTTCTGCGGTCGGGGCTATTATGGTCGCCGGGTACACGAGGCCGTGCTGGATTACGGCGTGAAAATCTCCGGCTGTACGGTGCATTTCGCTGACAACGAATACGACCACGGCCCCGTGATTCTTCAGCGCGCCGTCCCGGTGTTGGACGACGATACTCCCGAAACCCTGGCCGCACGGGTATTTGCCGCCGAATGCGAAGCCTATCCTGAAGCCTTGCGTCTGATTGCCGCCGGTCGCGTGAGCGTCGAAGGTCGCCGCGTGCGCATCAAATCGGAGTAGCAGCCGCTCTCCGCCGTTGTCTGCCGCCGCTGGTATCTCGTACAATTTCATAGCAGGGCTACGATGGACCGCAATACCATACTCCACTGGCTGAAAGAATCCGATCCCCAGCGGCTGGCAGATTTATGGCATACTGCTGACCAGCAACGCCGGGCTTGCGTGGGCGATGAAGTACAACTTCGTGGGCTAGTGGAAATATCGAACCATTGTCGTCGGCGGTGTCTCTATTGTGGTCTCCGCGCCGAAAACACAACGCTGTTGCGCTATCGCATGTCGGACGACGAAATCCTCGCCTGTGCTCATCAGGCAACCGAGTTCGGCTTCGGTACGCTTGTGCTCCAGTCGGGCGAAGACCCGGCTTTCGACGGCCGGCGAGTAGCGCAGCTTGTGCGGCGAATCAAACAGGAAACTTCGCTCGCGGTTACGTTGAGCCTGGGCGAACGCAGTCCGGCAGAGCTGGCTGCCTGGCGTGAAGCGGGAGCGGATCGGTATTTGCTCCGCTTCGAAACTTCCAATGTTTCGCTTTATCGACGCATTCACCCGCTGCCTGGTTCTTCTCGCAATTTCGCCGCGTGTGTGCCTAGCTTGTCAGGGCAATCCATCGAACGGCTGAGGCTGCTCGGCGTGTTGCGTCGGCTGGGCTATGAAGTCGGAAGCGGAATGATGATCGGCATTCCTAGCCAAACCTACGAAGACCTGGCCGCCGACATAGCGTTATTCGCCGAGCTGGAGCTGGATATGATCGGCGTCGGCCCTTATTTGCGACATCCGGCAACGCCGATGGCCGACGCCGGCCGTTGGCCTGACGCCCCGCCGGACCAACAGGCGCCGGCCGATGAGCTGACGACGTGCAAGGTTATTGCTCTTGCGCGGCTGGTTTGTCCCTGGGCGAACATTCCGGCCACTACCGCCCTGGCTGTACAGGGCGGCGCCGAAGCCTGGAAACGCGGCTTGCAATGCGGCGCGAATGTGTTGATGCCCAATCTGACGCCGAAAAAGTATCGGGAACAATACGAAATTTATCCCGGCAAGGCTCAAGCAGGTTTGGAAAATATCCTGGATGGGCAACCCCTCCGGCGGCTGCCTGACTTGCTCAAAGTCTTCCTGGCGGAAATCGGTCGTCGGCCCGGTTCTGGGCGGGGTGACTCGCCGGCCTTCCTTCGCCGCAACCCAACTCGAACCTTGCCGGCAACAGTTGATGGGTAATTGTTCCCGCCTGATAATTATTAGGAGTATGCACCACAAGGGGCAATAAATGACAACGATTAGTAAGCTAGCCCGCTTCAGCGAAAGCGGCTGCGATTTTATTGCGGAAGAACGCTTTCTTAATTTGCTTCATTGCAAGGCCGATTCGCGTCGCGTGGAGGAAGTGCTCGACAAGAGTCTGGCTTTGGAGCCGCTAACTGTCGTAGAGACGGCGGTGCTGATTGCCGCCGGCCGACCGGAAGAGGTAGAAAAAATCTTCGCCGCCGCACGACAATTGAAAGAGCGGGTTTACGGCAAGCGCATTGTGCTTTTTGCTCCCCTGTATGTCGGCAACCATTGCGTGAATGATTGCCGGTATTGCGCCTTTCGACGCTCCAACCGACAGGCGGTGCGACGCACCTTGACGAGGGAGGAACTTCGTCGGCAGGTGGCAGCTCTGGAACAACATGGGCATAAGCGGCTGATTCTTGTTTTCGGCGAGCATCCCCGGTATCACCCTGAGTTTATCGCCGCCTGTGTGCGGGAGGTTTACGCCGTGCGTGAAGGCCGCGGAGAAATCCGCCGCATAAACCTTAACGCCGCACCGCTAGATCACGATGGCTTCAAAACGGTCAAGGCGGCCGGCATCGGTACTTACCAGATTTTCCAGGAAACTTACCATTACGAGACCTATCAGCGGGTGCATCCGCCGGGAACTCCTAAGGCAGATTACCGGTGGCGCCTGGACGGCGTCGCCAGAGCGATGGAAGCCGGTTGCGACGACGTGGGGATCGGCGCCCTGTTCGGTCTCTACGATTGGCGTTTTGAGGTTTTAAGTCTGGTAAGCCATGCCCTGCATTTACAAAAACATTACCACTGCGGGCCGCATACCATCAGCATTCCGCGTCTTCGGCCGGCGCAAGGCGTGCATCACGAAAAGCGATACTTAGTCAGCGACGGCGAGCTTCAGCGGATTGCAGCGATTTTGCGGCTGGCCGTGCCCTATACCGGCCTGATACTTACCGCCCGTGAACCTCCGCACGTCCGCCGTGCCGTGCTGGGTCTGGGAGTATCACAGATCGACGCCGGCAGCCGCATCGAGCTGGCCGGTTACACCGAGGCCGGCGCGGAACAATCGCCGGAGCGCGAACAATTCGAGCTGGGTGATCTTCGCTCGCTGGAAGTTGTCGTTCGAGAATTACTCAACGATGGATATTTGCCCAGCTTCTGTACGGCGTGCTATCGTGTCGGGCGTACCGGCGAGCATTTCATGGAGTATGCCATTCCCGGATTTATCCAAAACTTTTGTACGCCGAATGGGCTGAGCACCTTGCTGGAATATCTCTGCGACTACGCTTCACCCGAAACCCGCGCCGCCGGCGAAGCCGCCATCCGCCGGGAACTGGAAAACTTGCCCGACGGAACCCGAAAGCAGCAGCTACGCGAACGTTTAAGCAGGATTGCGGAGCAAGGAGAACGGGATTTGTACTTTTGACCGGCTAGATTTATTTTATGAAGACTACGCCCAGGGGTTTGCGATTGCACATCGGCATCTTCGGCCGTCGGAATGCCGGAAAATCGTCGCTTTTAAACGCGATTACTGGGCAGCAGGCGGCTGTGGTTTCCGACGTGCCCGGCACGACTACCGATCCCGTGGAAAAGCCGATGGAACTGGCGCCTTTGGGGCCGGTACTGTTCATCGATACGGCAGGCATTGACGACCAGGGAGAACTGGGCGCACTCCGCATGGAAAAAACCCGACAAGCTTTCGATCGTACGGATATAGCCATTCTGGCCGTCGCCGCCGGGGAGTGGGGAAGCTTCGAAGAAAAAACTTTGCAGGAGTTACAGGCTCGAAAAAAGGCGATTATCGTCGCCTTTAACAAGGTGGACGTAGCCGCCCCCTACGAGGCACTGCGGAGCAGACTGAAAGCGCTGGGCATCCCTTGCGTGGAAACCGCGGCTCACGAAGGTCGAGGGATTGCTGAGCTGCGCAACGCCTTGGCAGGCCTTGCGGATGCGGCAACCTTCCGTCCCTTGCCGCTGATGTCAGATTTGGTATCTGCAGGCGAGACAGTCGTGCTTGTCGTGCCCATCGACCGCGAAGCACCCCGCGGCCGTCTGATACTGCCGCAAGCCCAGGCGATTCGTGAACTGCTGGACGCTGATGTATGCGTCGTAGTGGTCCAGCCGTCGCGGCTGGAAGAGATGCTTCAGCGCTTGACGATACCGCCGTCGCTGGTGGTTACGGATTCGCAAGCCCTGGCCGAGGTAGCCGCCGCGACGCCGCCGCAAATCCGCCTGACCACTTTTTCTATTCTCATGGCCCGGCAGAAAGGCGATTTTCAGCAATTTATCGCCGGCACGAAGGCCATTGCCCGACTTCGGCCGGGCGATCGCGTATTGGTGGCCGAGGCTTGCACCCACCATCCTGTAGAAGACGACATCGGTCGCGTGAAGATTCCCCGCCTCATGCAGCGCTATGTCGGCGGCGAATTGGCGTTCGATTTCGCCCGTGGCCGCGATTTTCCTGACGATTTGACTCCATATCGGCTCGTGGTCCACTGTGGGGCGTGCATGTGGAACCGCGCGGAAGTACTGGCCAGACAAACCGTTTGCCGCACGGCCGGCGTCCCGATCAGCAACTACGGCATGAGCATCGCCTGTTCGTTAGGGCTGCTGGATCGCGTGCTGGCCCCGCTGCTGGAGGCCGACCGTTCGGCAAGTTAAGCGGCCGCTGTTTTCTCTTCAGAAGGCCTTTTCTATTTCATACGGCCTGTTCGAGGACGGCCCTGGTAGGCGATTGGTAGCCTTCCGTAACAAACTGTTCCAATGTGTTAATCAACATTCGGCGATCGAAGGGCTTGATAAGGAAGTCTGCCGCGCCGAGCTTGAAGGCGTCCTTCAAAATGTCCTTTTGGCCTAAGGCGCTAATAACAACGACCTTGGCTTCGGGATCCACCGCCAGTATTTCGCGCAAGGCCTGCAAACCATCGCATTCCGGCATTACGAGGTCGAGCGTAACGATAAGCGGCTTCTTTTGGACGAAGAGTTCTACAGCCTCTTTGCCGTTTTTGGCTTCGCCGACTACGACCCAGCCGGCTTCAGTCGCCGCCTCTTTAATCTTTGTCCGTACAATTGCTGCGTCATCCACTATCAGCAGTGTTTTCATCATGGAACTAACTCCTGTTTTATAAAGTTTCAAACAATTTTTTTCTTTCCGCTTCAGGTTGAAAAACAAGCTTCCGCTTCTTCTAACAAGGCACACAACGGTTCAGCGGGAATGAACAACAGCCACCAATGAATTTGCGTGCCTTCGTAGCGGCAGCCGGTGCGACAAACTACCACCACATCGGACAAGAAGTTCTGCCCCTTCAGCGCTTCCTGGAGAACGTAAGCCCCGCAACCCTGGACGAGCAGAGGGGTCGAAGGGAGCAGGGGACGTTCCACGGCTTCGGCCAGCGCCTGAGCATAGGCACAGGCCAGTAAGTTGCCGGTTTCGGCAAGAGCAGATTTTTCCAGCTCTTCCCAGTGGGCGAACTTCAGTGAGCGCCCGGTCAACATGGCCGCCAGTCTTTGTCCATCTTCTTTGCCGAACAGCAAGATCAACGCACCGCCGAGGTCGCCTTGAAAGCTCAGCGTTACGGCCGTGGCCGGTTCGTCGCTGAGGTCAATCGCCGCGTGGACATCGGCCAACGGCAATTCTTGAATATCCTCTAACTGAAGCTGGACCGGTCCGTGCGTCCACCGACGCATGGCGGACTCGGCAACCAGATTAGCACCTGTGAAGACGCGCTCCAGTCGAGCGAAAGCATCGTTTCGGACATGCTGGTAATGCATTTTTTCGTTATCCTTTCTGATGGCAGCAAGTCATAGTAAAGACATCTCTAAGGCTTGATCAAACAGTGCGGCAGGGTCCAAAATCAACAATATGCGGCCGTTACCGTCGATGCTCGCCCCCGCCACGCCGGGAACGTTTCGATAATTCGCCGCCAGCGACTTGACGAGCGTTTCGCGGACGCCCAGCAGCCGGTCCACCTTGAGCGCCAAGCGCCGCTCAGCATGGCCGAGGATGACGGCGAGAAAAGAATGCTGGTCGTATTTCGTACGCGGCGCCTGAAGAGGGTTATAAAAGTCGGCCAGCTTCAGCAAAGGCACGAGGCGGCCGCGAACAGCGACCAGCAGACGCCTACCAAGAGTTTTTACACTTTCCGGCCCGAAAGAGACCGCTTCTTCAACCGTATCCAGCGGCAAGGCGTATCTCGCGCCGCCGATTTCCACATGCAGACATGGCAGAACGACCAAAGTAACCGGCAGCTTCAGTATTACAGAAGTGCCTTGTCCTGTTCGGCTATGCAGTTCGATGGTGCCGCCTAAGCGTTCAATTCTTGCCCGCACCAAATCCATTCCCATCCCCCGACCGGAAACTTCGCTAGCTTCATCTCTGGTGCTCAAGCCTGGTAGCCAAACCAGTTGCGTAAGTTGTTCCTCGGACATGCGCTGGATTTCCGCCGGCGGGAGCAAGCCGCGTTGCAGCGCTTTGGAGCGTAGTTTTTCCATGTCGATCCCCCGGCCATCATCCGCCAGATGAATAATCACATTATGTCCCCGTCGGCAAACCTCGAGCGTAATCGTACCATACGGGGGCTTTCCGCAGGCCGAACGTTCTTGCGGCGATTCGATGCCGTGATCCGCTGCGTTGCGAACCAAATGAATCAACGGCTCTGCCAACTCGTCGATCAGCCGTTTGTCCAACTCCGTTTTCTCGCCGCTTGTAATCAAGCGCACATCTTTTCCGCTGCGGCGGCGGATGTCGCGGACGACTCGATTGAAGCGCGCTAGCAGCGGCCCGATGGGCGTCATCCGCATCTCCATGGCACAGCGCCGCACGGCATCAGTCAGCCGACCCAATGAGGCCGTCGCCTCGTGTAGTTCTGTTAGTAGCGTTTTCCAGGATTGACCGGCCTCGGCGGCGACCTTGCCAAATCGCTCGCCAAGCTGTAAAAATCGCATTTTGCAGAGCGTCAACTGGCCGGCCAGGTTCAAAAGACGTTCCAGCCGCTCCAGCTCCACACGGATGGTTTCCGCCGGTTTGGCATACTGCAGCGGCGCAAGGGCGTCGGTCGCCGGCTTCAACGCCACCTGTTCCACGCCGACAATTTGCAACGCTTGCCGAACTCTTTCCACCTGTTTCTCAGTACGTAAGCCGAACGATACGGTTCGTACTTCCGCTGTTTCCTCAAGTTGTTCGGGCGGCGGCTGAAAATACTCCACCTGCCCCAAAGCAGACAGCCTCTCGTGGAGCAAGCAGGCTTTGAGTGCGGCATGAGAAAGACCCGGCTGAAACGTTACCTGGCCTTCTATCAACCCCTTCCTGTCGGCAGGAGAAGGTTTTTCTGCCGGCTGGAGCAGGGCGGAGGATTCCGCTGGGTTAGGTTCCGACCGATGTTTCGTAGGCGAAGCCGAAGCTTGACGCAGCGCTTCCTTTACGGCGGCAAATGTATCCTCTCCAAATCGCCCGCTGCGCAACGCCTCCACTTGTTGTTGCAGACCGTCTGCAAAGGCAAACAGAACCTCGCTGAAAGCAGTATCGTATGGCTGAGGATTATTGCCTAAAGCCTGAAGCCGGTCTTCCGCCTCGTGGGTGAGTTCAGCCAGGCGGTGTAAACCAATCGAGGCCGCTGAACCCTTGAGTCGATGTAAAGCAATCGCCAGCTTGCGGACCTCCTGACTGCCGCCCCCGGCTTCCAAAGCCAGAAGAGCATCGATAATTTCGTCGTGAGTTTGTCGGGCTTCATCGATGAACATCGGCAGATAGCGCACGGCATCCTGCCAATCTTCGCCTGCGAGATTTTGTTCACTTGACGCCGGCAGGGCGATGTTCAGTCCGTGGGGCGACAGTTCATCAGCGACGGGGCGGCTCATAGGGTTTCAATACCTTGGGTCGGCTTTGCGGTCGGCTGCCCCTCGTCCGCAATGAATAACTCTTCCAACGGCAATTTTTCCGGCGCAAGTAAAATCACAAGGTCTTCATCCATCTGGACCAAACCCGTAATGTACTCCCGCTTTGAGGTCAAGCCTATTCCAGGCCGGCCGATCCGTGTCCGCTGCACCCGGCTTACGGCTTCCACTGCGCCGACCAAAAAGCCCAGCGTTTTCTCGTTAATTTCTACAAGGATTACACGGGCGTCATCGTTACGAGGATTCTCCGTCAGGCCAAGGCATGCTCCCAGGTCAACGAGCGGCAACACTTCGTTCCGCAAGTTGAACAAGCCCTTCAGATATTTGGGAGATTGCGGCAAAATCGTAACCTCGTCAGGCGGCAAGATAATCTCACGCACCCAACGAACCTCCACGGCATATCGCTCGCCGGCCAGGCGAAAAATGACTAACTGAATGCAATCAGCAGGGGCCTGGCGACGTTCGGACGGCGGTTCGACGGCAGTAACCATATCGCAAACAATAGCTGCTACTGTTTCCTACTTCCGATAGGGGGCGACAAAACTTTTCCGCCTCAGCGGCGCGAAAATTTTCCGCACAATTATAGGTCAAACTTGCCGCCTAACCTTTTCTTGCCGTGAATGAGAAAAACGATTGTAGGGGTTATTTTGCCGGCACGATTTCTATGACCTTGCCACGGCGATGGAAAGTAAGGCCGCAGGGATTGAGAAGCTTGGCGAATAGCTCATCGATCGTGGCGTTTTTTATTTCCACCGACACCCTTTGGTCAAGCGAGATGCCGGCGGCGGCTATCGCCTGGCGGTCTATTTGGAGAGTCAAGCCGAGGCGGGCAGCCAATTGATTAAGCACTGCTTCCAACGGCTTCTCCCGCACGGAAAGGCGGTCAATGCGAACCTGTTCCGGTGGGGTGTCGTCTGCCGGCAAACGATGCGGCTTGGAGGGAGAAGTATCCGAAGGGGCCGGTTGTTTCGGCAGTCCGGGACTTTGGGCAATGTCCTCCGGCAACGGCTCCAGTTTCAGTCGCGTGCCGTCGCCGACAATCTGTATCCTCAAGTCGAACTGGATGGCAATCAGAGTAAGCCGATCTACCAGCGATAGCGGCGGCAAATCGGCAGCCGCCCACAGGTCATGCGGGACTTTTTCCACATTGACAAAACTCAGCCCTTGCCGGCGGGCCGATTCGAGAAGCAACTCGCGCGGCTCGGCCAGGTCTTCCCAGATGCATGCTTCCCTCGAAGTATATTTTTCTCGCAAAGCCGGCGGCAAGCGACGCACGGCGCTTTCCAATGCCGCCGTGGCCGCCTGGAATCGTTCGGCCGCAAAGGGAGGACCGAAATAAACCACCGATCCTAAAGTGGCTATTGCCGCCTGATTCTTTTCGGCAATTGTCTGCAAAGCGCTGCGCAACGGCACGCCCTGAAGCGAAACATTTTGCCGCCGGTCGGGATCAATCCGGCGATCAAGGAGCACAGCAACACCTTTTGCCTGAGCAAGCCCTTTGAGCGCCTCGCGCAAGGGATTATTGGTCCAAAGGATGTCCACGGGAGCAGAAAGCTGCTCCTGAAATTGCTTGCCGACAGCCCAGCGGCTACTTTCTTCGGCCTGAAGGGGACTCACGCCCAGCAATATCAACAACAGCCGGCCGGCGGCAAATCGAGAAGATGTGTGGAACATGGAAAGTTCTTGGCTGCCGCGTATGAAGCGAAAAAACAAACCCCGCTCGAGCCGCCGCCGTGCGCTGATACAACCCTTCCGTCCCAGGGTGGTGTGAAATTGACCGGGAAAGAACGGCTGTCAAGACTGCTTTTCTTCTTCTGCTGGTTTAGCATCGTCCACGGGCGTAGCAGGCTTGACTGTAGCGGTGTCGGATACGAAGGTAGGCCGGACGGCCTTGCGTCGCGGCCGGTCGTTGCGACCGACCAGTTCCAGGACCGCCCTTTCGCCGGCGTCGCCCAGGCGCGGCTTCGCCAGCCGCAGGATGCGGGTATAACCGCCGTTGCGGTCGGTGAAGCGTGGCGCGATTTTCTCGAAAAGGACTCTGACCGCTTGCTTGTTGCCTAGCAATTGCAACACGCGACGTTTGGCGTTCACGACCGAAGCGATAGTCTTGCACCACTCGCGCCACCGGTCGCTTTCGCGCCAGGCACGCCATTGCTCACTGTGCCGATCAATAAACGGTTCCAGTTCGTCGGCGGCTTCCTGATGCGGCAAGGCTTGGCGGGCAATACTGATGCACCGTTCCACAAACGGGCGAACCTCTTTCGCTTTCTGGAGCGTGGTGATAATCCGTCCCCGCACCTTGGGCGGCTTCTCGAAAGCTTCATCAACGTCTCGTTCGGTCAGGAACAAGGCGCAAGCCAGACTCCGCAGCAACGCCCTTTGATGGTTGGGATTCCGTCCTAGTTTTCGGCCTCGTCGTCTATGTCGCATGGTTTCGTCAATAAATTCGCGGAAAATGAATCACACTACAACAGCACACGGGTCAGCACATTGTTCTTTGTATTCCTCAAAACGCCGCAGAGCTGGCGGAGGGTAGTTGCATGCCCAGCCGCAAACCGATGTCGGCCAGCTTCTCCCGCACTTCGGCCAAGGTGGTCTCGCCGAAATTGCGCAGCTCCAATAATTGCTCTTCAGTGCGGGCAACCAAATCGCGCACCGTAGTGATATTCTCGGCTTCCAAACAATTGGTAGCACGCACCGATAAATCCAACTCCGCCAAACTCATGTTCAGTTTGGCCTCGATGGCCTGATCAACAGCCGCCTGACTCAAGGGTTTGGCTTCGCCATGCACCATCGGGCCCAATTCGGTGTATTGCACGAAGGGGTTGAGATGCTTGCGGAGGATTTTTGCGGCTTCCACGAGCGCCATCTCCGGGGAAATCGAGCCGTTAGTCCAGATTTCCAGGGTGAGTTTGTCATAGTTCGTTTTTTGGCCCACGCGCGTCTCTTCCACTTCGTAGCGCACCCGAACCACCGGGCTGAAGGCGGCATCAAGGGGGATAATGCCGATTTCTTGCAGTTGCGGCGTGTGTTCGTGGGCGGGCACATAGCCCCGACCGTTCTCTACCACCAACTCCATGATGAACGGCACATCGTCAGTGAGCGTGGCAATCAGATGTCCTTTGTTGATTACCTCTACCTGGTCGTCAGTGCGAATGTCGGCGCCGGTTACCGGACCGCGCTGGTTTTTTTCGATGTGTACGACGCGCGTCTGCTCGCTATGGTTTTTCACCACCAGAGATTTGACGTTTAGCACGATGTCGGTTACGTCTTCGTACACGCCCGGCAATGTGCAGAACTCATGTTGCGCACCGTGTAGTTTGATTTGCGTTACCGCGCTGCCTTCCAGGCTGGAAAGCAGCACGCGACGAAGGCTGTTGCCCACCGTCACGCCAAAGCCGCGTTCGAAAGGCTCGGCAATGAATTTTCCATAGGTAGGTGAAAGCGTGGCGCGCTCCACCGTGACCAGACTAGGCAATTCCAGGCCACGCCATCGAATACGCATGTGAAAACTCCACTCCAAATACAGACGTCAAGAAAAATATCCAAATCAGCGACTATGATTACTTGGAACAAAATTCGATAATCAAATGCGGTTGGACCGGAATGGAAACATCCGCCGCTTCGGGCAGACGAAGAACGCGGCCTTCCGGCGGTGGCCCTTCGCTGCGGCTGAGAAAGTCCGGCACTTCGCGGCGGCATTCCGCTAACGCAGCCGCCACCATTTGCAGGCTTTTCGGACGATTCTTCACGCTGATTACATCGCCTGGTCGGGTGAGATACCCCGGCCGGTCAACTCTTCGACCATTGACGGTTACATGGCCGTGGCTGACCAGTTGCCGGGCTTCGGCGTGTGAGCGACCGAAGCCGAGCCGAAAGACCACGTTGTCCAACCGCCGCTCCAACAAACTCATCAACTGTTCACCTGTGTTGCCCTTGCCTTTTTCCGCCAAGGCGAAAATCCTGCGGAACTGGCGTTCCATCAGGCCGTAATAATTTTTCACTTTCTGTTTTTCCCGCAAGTGCAGGGCATAGTCCGTCAATTTGCCGCGTCGGGCGCCGCTCATGCCGGGCGCAGATTCACGCCGTTCAAAAGCGCACTTGGGCGTTTCACAGCGACTGCCCTTGATAAACAATTTCGTTCCTTCGCGACGGCAAAGCCGACACACCGGAGAACTATGTCGTGCCATAGCTGATCCCTAATAACAAACTTGATTCACTTCCTTTTTACACTCGGCGCCGCTTTCTGGGGCGACAGCCGTTATGCGGTAGCGGCGTAACATCCTCGATGGACTTGATTTTCAAGCCTGCGGACTGGAGCGCGGTAATTGCACTTTCCCGCCCGCTGCCGGGTCCTTTGACTTTTACATCCACCTCTTTTACGCCCAACTTCATGGCCTTTTCTGCGGCTTGTTGTGCCGCCATTTGACCGGCGAAAGGCGTGCTTTTTCGGCTGCCCTTAAAGCCGCATGTCCCGGCGCTGGCCCAACACAAGGTTTCCCCTTTAACATCAGTGATGGTGATAATCGTGTTGTTGAAGGTGGCCTTGATGAAGGCCAAACCTGCTGTTACGTTCTTTCGGACCTTTTTTCTGGCGGTAGCTGAACCTGTCTTTGCCACTAGCGAAACACTCCCTTACTAATAACCGATTATCGCAAGTCCTTCACACCTTTCTTTCCGGCAACGGTCTTCTTCGGCCCCTTCCGCGTCCGAGCATTCGTGCGTGTGCGTTGTCCGCGAACCGGCAAACCCCGTCGATGTCGGATACCACGATAACACCCGATGTCCTTCAAGCGCGCGATGTTTTGGTTCCTTTGACGGCGCAACTGACCTTCCACAACGTAGTCTTTATCCAACAAAGCCGCCAGGCGGGCCAGCTCATCTTCGCGCAAATCGCGGGCGCGAACCTGCGGATTTATCCCCGCCTTATAGCACAAGTCCCGCGCGATTTTAGGCCCTACGCCGTACAAATACGTGAGGGCAATCACCGCCGGACGATCATTTGGAATATCCACTCCCAATAAACGCGGCATGTTTACACACTCCTCGGAATGCTATCACTCATTGCAAAAGGGCGCTACCGATCCGGATGGCCTGGACTTTAGCAGATAGTTTACCCTTGCCGCTGTTTATGTCGTGGATTGCTGCACACGATGTACACCACACCCCGGCGGCGCACGACCTTGCAATGCTCACAAATCCGTTTTACGCTGGCGCGAACTTTCATATTTCTACCCACTTAGAAATTACGGCATAGGGCAAAGCATTTAAGTTTAATAGAACTATCTATATTTAGGCAAGACCCCTGCTGAGAATCATAAAAAGATTTTTTTCCTCAACAAAATGCTCTAAGGGAGTTACTCTGCACAATTTAAGAAGATTGAGCCATGAAGATAAGGGGCGGTAGCTACAAAGCTTGGAGCAACACATCCCACGCTTATCCATTTTATCATCTAAAGAAAATAGTCTGCTATCATCTGTGATAAACCTTTCGTCCTTCCATTAGGGGGGAGAAGCTGTTTTTTATGTATCATCTTTGATGGTAAAGTGTTATCTGAACGGAACTTTGGCCATTGACTGACAATTGGTGTTTTGTGTTTTGCAAAAGAGGGGGGTAACAATTTTTGTGCCAACTTCAAAAAATCATCAAAAAATCCTTAGAATTCGCTTGACTTTACCGGATTCCAGCGTATCGTAGAATGGTAGCGGCTGTATGCGCTTGTGCTTCGTTGATCTTTGTCGGCGCCCGGAGAGGACTCCGACAAAGAGTCGAAGGAAACGAACATGTTAGTTTTGTCTCGTAAGAAAAACGAAAGTATTGTCATCAATGATGACATTACAATCGTGGTCGTAGAGATCCGAGGCGATAAGGTCCGTCTTGGCGTTGAAGCACCAAAAGAGGTGCCGGTGCATCGTCGCGAAGTTTTTGATGCCATTCGTCGCAACGAATCGCCCTCCAACCGTCAAGGCACCGAAGCTCCTACCAATTCCACCGGCTCTACCGGTAACGGGGGCAATAAGCAGTAAGCGCCTGCCTCAACAAGGCTGCGTGTCTTACTAGCCTGTCCGTGAATTATGTTGCTTTTTCGCCTCTCGTAGTTTTTTTACTTCTCAACCACCAATAGCAGCTTTAAAACGTAGTACCATTTTACGCCGCCTTTCCTATTTCGCGTCTATTTGTGATAATAACACATCGATTTCGGCGAAGACCCTTGATTTCGATTTGTCGAAAAGTTATACAGAGCGTTTCTGGCCCCGTCGTCTAGAGGCCCAGGACACAGCCCTTTCAAGGCTGCAACACGGGTTCGAATCCCGTCGGGGTCACTGAACATAAATTCAGGCAATCGCCACGACAAGCAAGAAGTGGCATAATGTCGTTGCCTCCTTCTACTTATGTTGTTTTCTGCGATTCACTTCCATTCGCTGCCGTAGCCTGCTGCGCCGCTTTTTGCGCTTCAAATGCGCCGGATTTTGCGCCGCCTGTTGCTCTCTCGAAGTCGGCGTCGGTCACAGTGAGATAGTGCCGGCCAGCTACGGCCACGGTATGACCGGCCCAGGCCGCCACACAATGAACGGGATGCTCCCGCGCCCAGTCTGTCACGCAACTACTTCGCAGAACGCGAAACGGCCGCTTCCACGCGGGGACGCCAGCTCGCCGCGCGATCCGGGCCAGTTGGGTTCGGATGTTGCAGTTAATCCAGTTCTCTGCAGAATCCCGATACTGCGGAAGGTCTACAACGTATTCCGCTCCCGGCTCGGCCAGCTCCCATGCTTCGCGCAACACCTCGGCCAAGCGAGGAACAATGGGCACAACCCGCCACGGCTTGCCTTGGTTCTCTGTCTTGGGGCTGGTGACGGTCAGCCTTCGGCTAGGCAGGTTTACATCCGTCCAGCGTAACAGCAAGGCTTCGCTAGGACACCGCAAGGCCGCATACCTGCCCAGGGCAATCAGGACGCGCCAAGGGGGCGGGGATTGCTCCAGAAGCCTTTCCACGTCCTTGACCTCGGCGTAGTCCCGTTGTGGCAGGTTACCTTCCCGGAAATTGTGGGACAGACAATCGAACGGGTTTCGCTGGATCAGGCCAGACAGGGCCGCCATGCGGAACAGCTGCCGCGCGAAACGCAACCGCCGGCCAACGGTCGGGCCCGCCAGACCGGTCTGGACCAGGGCGTCCCGAACACGCTCCGCATCCCTCGGCGTAATGGTTGCTACGGACCGATTGCCCAGCAGTTCAATCAATTGCTTGCCCCAGCAACGCCTGGCCGTCTTCGACGATTTCTTCACATCAGCCCGGCCCAAGTATTGCTCCAGCAGGTCCGCAACAGTCGTAGTCAGCGGCGCGGGGTCCACCAGCCCGCACCGTGCCAGCCGGCGCGTAGCTTGTCGCCGATATTCGACAACCAAACTGCCGTCGCTTGTCGCACAGGTTCTCCGGTCAGCTTGGCGGCCAACAAAGCCTCCACATGTCGCCGGATGCTCTCTGCGGCCTTGCGGTCCAGCGCGCCGAGTCGCAACGTGCGCCGTGCGCCATCAACATCCACGAAGAGGATGCGCCAACCCTTGCCATCCTTTGCGATACTTGCCACATTCGGTCCTCCTGCATAGGTTCACATATCATACCGTCCTACGCCCCCGCCGGCCAGGGCTTTTCATGGCCCGCCTTTTACGTCGGCACCTAGGGTTTTGATGCAAAACTCACCGAAATCTGCATCGGGGAATCTTGCCCAGATTGCCAAACTGGGGTGTTTGCCCCCATCAGTTCATTGGTGCCGCCCTGTAGCAATCCACGTACCGGCCGATGGCGTCGCACCGACGCTTGACTATTGCCAGCCGGTCCGCCCGCTGAAAACATTGTGCACAAAGTGCATACCAGTATTGCCGATTCGGTTTGTGAGAGGGGATATACAACCCCACGTACTCGGTCTGGGCCCTGCCGCACAAAAAACATTGTTGCATCATGGCTAAATCCTCTTCCTTGCTTAGTCAACGTAGCTTGCCTCGTCAAACAGGCGGTTTATCGCGTCCACATCCAACCCACCTTTGGGGGGCATAAGGTTTGCAGCTTGGGGCTCGGGGGGCGTTGTGGTGGGCTCGTCACCGCTGTCACCGTCACCAAAACCCCAAAAATCCCCGAGAATGCGAAGGTTTCGGTGACGGTGACATTGGTGACACAGCCGAAAAACGCGCTTCGGCCTACCCCCCTTTTTGTCCGCAGGAACGTCTTCCCACACCCCAACGCCGGCTTGCACCAGGCCGGCCAGGGCCGCTTCGGCAGCGTCGGGCTTGCCCCGAAACTGCCGCAGGCCGTGGGTCAAGTCCCGAGCCGTCACCGCCCCGCCCCGCCGCTCAATCCACTCGACAAGCCGCCGCTCTTCGGCGTTCGCCGCGTCCAGGGCGTCATACACCCGTCGGGTTTCGTGCTTGTGCCATTCCGTTAAGGCAATGGCCCGTGTCATGCTTGCGGCGTCCACCACGTCCGGGTTGACGGCTTCGCCGGCCGCCCAACGCACCAGGTGGAACACCAAAGCCAGCCGGGCCGGTAGCTCTTCCAGCTTGCTCAACGCCGCCGCCATGTCCCCCACGGCATCGGCCAGTTCAACGGCGTGGGCGTTGTAGAACGCGATGTAAGCCGCTTGGGCGTCGGGCGACAGCCGAAGCACCCGGGCCACGGGTTTGCCGTCATCGCCAATGTCATGCTCCAAGGCAAACAGCGCGTCGAATACCTGCCCCACGCTCTCGACAAGCGCCGGCTCCACGTGGGCAGTCGTCCAGCGCTTGGCCTTCGCGGGCGGCATCACTAGCAACAGCCGGGCCGCCAGGCCGTTCTCTCGATTCGCCAGGCCCAAGGCTCGTTGCAATACTCCGGGTTGAATCCCGCCAACAATCGACACAGCCGCCACGGGCACGTAAATCGTGCCGGAAGTCTTGCGGTCAACGATGATGCCCTTGGCGTTGTACATGCTCAGCCAATGGGCTACATCGGCCCCTCGGGTGTTCACGTATCTGTCGAATCCCGTAAGCCATCCGGCCAGTTCATCACGTGCAAGCAGCACGCCGCGCGGATTGGCCTTCAGAATCGGGGCCAAGGCTTCTACCGTGGTGTCCTGCACGAGCATCCGCGTTGCCACCGGGGCTACCGGCTTGATGGGCGGCAGGCCGCCGGCTTTGCTGCGTTTCCATTCGGCAACGGCCTTTTCGTAAATCAGCCTATCCGCGTCGAATTGGGCCCGGGCTGCATCGTGAGCCGCCAGACACTCAGCTTGTCGCCGTTCCGCCCACTGAAGGGCAGCCCACAGCGCGGGCGTCTTTAGGGTGCCTGATTCCCCGACGATGGCCCCCCAGAGAATCGACGGGGCGCGCCAGCCGGGTTTCAATTGGAGCACTCGCGTTGTGCCGATGGCGGCCGCAGCCGCTATCACCAGGGGTAGTGCTACGTAGGACGCATCACATACACAGGCCCGGGCCGTTACTTCCGCAAATCGCCGGAAGGGTTCGGGCAGCGTTTCCGTGGGATACGGTTGCCATGCCAAGGGTTCGCCAGCCGGCTCAGGCCGCCAAGGCTCGATGGTTTCGGCCGTGCCGAGAATCCAACGCCCCGCGTCGGCCGGGCCGGCCCCTTCGCCCACGGGCAGGCCGCACCACGTGGGCAATGCCGCCATGTCAGCCAAATCCCCGCCGGCCGGCAGCCCGGGCGCGTAGTCGGCCAGCCGTAGGATGCGAACATCCTTGACCCCGGCCGCCACGCACAACCGGGCCACGTCTTCGGCGTACTGTTCGCCGGCTTCGTCATTATCGGGCAGCACGACCACTCGCCGGCCGGCCAGGGGCTTCCAGTCTGTCTTGCTGGCCGCCTTGGCCCCGCCGCTCGATGTCGTGGCCACCAGGCCGCAGGCTACCGCCGCGTCCGCCGCCTTCTCGCCCTCCACCACCACAACGGGCACGTCGGGGGCAGCCGCCAGCACCTCAGGCAGCCGGTACAGGGGCCTCGGCTCGGGCATGGCCCCAATGGCCCACGTGCCGTCCGGATTACGGCGGACAGGCCGAATGTCCTTATCGCCGTCGGGGCGATTCCATCGAAGCACAACCCCCACCACATTGCCGGTCGCGTCGTGGTAATCCCACCGATGATCGGGCGGGCGTCCGCCAAATTGCTTCGCTAAGGCCCCAATCGCCGCTTCGGCCGTGGGGTAGCTTCGCCCGTTGCCGGCCGCCGGCTTCGGGCCAGGCCGGCTGTTGGGCGTCCCAGCCTTCCCGTTGTCGGGCATTAGGTCGGCCAACCCAAGGCCAAGGGCTGCTACTACAGATTCCACCGAACACCCGGCATGGCAATGAACTACACAACCGCCATTGTTACCACCCGATACGCTCAGGCTTGCGCGCTTGTCTTCGTGGGCCGGGCATCGGGCCCGCCAGCCGCTTCCGGCCCGTTGAGGGGCGCATCCATGCGATTCTAGGGCGGACACCATCCTGTCTATGGGCTCGCTACTCATCGGCCGGCCTCCGTGTTTCCGACTCGGGGGCCACGTTGCGGGCCGCCTGGTCAGCAAGCCAGGCCTCCAGGGCCGCACGTGGGTAGCGCAGCGTCCGGCCAATTTTGATGTGGGGTAGCAACCCGTCCTTGGTCCAGGACCAGAGCGTCCGCCCGCTGATTCCCAGCAGCGCCGCCGCTTCGCGGGGCCGCAGGGCCAAACGTTCAGTCGTGTCCATTGCAATTGCTCCTTGAAGGGTTCCTATGGGCCGGCACCATGCCAGCCCCCTACCCCTTTAGCCCCTGCGGCTACCAAAATCGGCTACCATGCGCAAAGAAAAACGCTGTAAGGTTTTGTACCGTACAGCGTTACAATTTCAGACGCTTTTAGGCACCGGTGATTCACCGGTGCATTGTCAATGCCACCGGCGCCGCCGCGGGCCGTACTTGCGGACGTAGGGTGCCTCCGCGTCAGCTTGAGCTTGGCGTCGGTTGGCCATGTGGTTCCGCCACCAACGGGTTTTTTTGACGGAGGCCGGGTTCACGCCCAGTACAGCCGCCAGTGCACTGGCCGACACATCCGGCCGCAGTAGCCCAGTCCTGGCCATGTGCTGGAGTTTGGTTTCCACCGTGGCATTCGAATCGGCAATGTTGATGAGTCTTGACACGCCGGGCGTGGCCTTACCGCCAACTACCAGCTTCGTGGCTTGGACAATCCGCTCTTCCCACCGCCGCAACCCAGCGGCTGGTTCTGCTGCCGTGGGCACTACCGCCGCTGCCATCGTTTGCTGGGCCCGCTCGATGCCTTGAAGGGCCTTGGCAATGTCGCCAAGCATCGTGTCTTGCGACACACCCCCGGGGGCCGGGCCTTCATTGCCGATGATGCGTACCGTCACCCGGCCACGCACCAGATGGGAGCAGATATACTCCAGAAACAGCCACTCGCCGTGGGTGCATAGTTCGCTCTTGGCAGCTTCCCCATGAGAAGTCAGCCGTGCCTTGATTATGGGGTTCAATTGAACCGCCACCGCCGATTGTGCCCATGCGGGCACCGCGTGGCGCAGTGCATCGGGCAGGATGCTCTTGCGCTCGGCGTCAATCCACACGCCGGACACCGTGGCTTCAAAGTCCAGGGCCGACGCGCTTGTCCATGCACGCCCGGAAAACTGCAATTCCGCCAGGCCGCCGCCGCACAAAAGGTACAAGACAACGGTGTCCGAAACGGGCGTCCAATCGGCGCTTAGAACGTCTAGTAGAGCTACCAACCGGTGTCGGATGGCTTCAAGCCGCTGTTCATCCGGCATGATGATTCCCTTTCGTGCTTTGCGGGCCGGCTTGGGCCGCGGGGCCACGAAAGGAAACCAAACCTACCCCACTAGCCCAAGCCGTTTGACTTAGCTGCCCGCCAACGTCGTCCCGCCTGGCTCCGTGCGACGTAG
>Ga0272448_1002086_pt1 | contig 25790 bp, 18 predicted proteins | sample YNPCB0191_FD_202220 | JGI IMG/M metagenome (GOLD analysis project Ga0272448, IMG submission 202220) | Hot spring sediment microbial communities from Yellowstone National Park, WY, United States - YNP-CB-019-1 | ecosystem: Environmental > Aquatic > Thermal springs > Hot (42-90C) > Sediment... | reverse complement strand
GTCGTCGATTTCAACATGCAAATACCCTCGAACGCGTTGCTGGCGATTGTGCTGCTGGCAAACCTCTCCAGTCACATGCGTTTTGCCACTGACCGGTACTGGGTTGCGATCACGGGCTGGCGCCGAATGGTTGTCATGGTCGCCGGGCTGGCGCTGATCATCTATCTGGGCCGGAGTGTCGGGAACCGTTACAGCGAAGGTGTTCTTTTGACGCGTGCGGCTGCGGCAGAAACATCAGTCGATGCACTCCGTCTGTTGAGACAGGCCTACCAAAAAGAACGCAACAACCCCGAGACAGTCGCGCAGATAGGCGAAATCATACGCCTGCAGAGCTGGGAGGGTGCACCCCAGTGGCGCGAGCTTGCCGAGATCGCCATGGAATGGTTCAAACTCGGGATGAAACTCAATCCTTTCGACGCATACTGTTACGTGCGATACGGAATGTGCCTTGACTGGCTCGGCAGGCACGACGAAGCGACGGAATACTTCGATCGGGCGCTCAAGGTTGACCCCGTAAGTTACTATACGACCTTGATGCGCGGCTGGCACGAATTGCAAAGGGGCGACTACGCCTCTGCCAAAAAGTGGCTCGAAAAATCAATCGAAATCAATGATTGGAACAACGAGCTGGCATATTTGTACCTCGAAAAGGTGAATCAGAAACTGGGTGCGGCCAACCCCAACCCGAACCCCAAACCCTGAGAGCACAAACAAACATTTCCATGCTTCTCAGTGCGACGCAGGAGCAACCAAATGATCTCAGCGCGGCGCAGCCGCAACCGAATTACCGCGGCTAGCCAAATGCGTTCGTTGTGACCTCAAACCCTTACTTCGTACCGGGTCCGCAGCGCGCGGAAAAGGTCAAGTCCTTGTTCGACACCGTCGCAAGCCGGTACGATTTGTTGAACGATCTGTTAAGCTTCGGGCTGCACCGCCGCTGGAAGAAACGGCTTGCGCGCATGGCAAAAGTTGGGCCGGCCTGCCGCGCTCTCGATTTGTGCTGCGGAACCGGGGATGTCACCTTGGCCCTCGCATTGGAAGGTGCTGCAGTCGTCGGACTCGATTTCAGCCCGAGAATGCTCGAGACGGCGCGCACCCGAACCGAAAGGCGGAGACAGCACTGCCATGGCACATTCCACGGCCATGTTGCCTACGTACAAGGCGACGCGCTCCGTTTGCCGTTTTCCGACGAGACTTTCGATGCGGTAACCATCAGCTATGGATTGCGCAATCTTGCGAGTGTTGAGAGCGGTTTGCGCGAGATGATTCGCGTTGCCAAGCCCGGAGGAAGAATTCTCGTACTCGATTTTGGAAAGCCAAACTCGGTTTTGTTGCGGCGGTGTTATGGCTTTTTTCTGCGCCGGGTTGTGCCCGTGTTGGGCAAGCTTTCCAGTGGCGGCACTGAAGCTTACGCATACATTTCGACTTCACTGGATCACTACCCGGCGCAGCGCGGCGTGGCTGAAACAATGGAGAGGTTTAAACTCGAGAATATTTCCGTGATCAACCTGCTGCTGGGAACCATGAGCATCCACTGCGCCCGGAAACCTGTTACCTGCCCTGTCCCTGGGACGGATCAGACGTCGGCGCAGAAGGCAATGTAGGAGCGGGCGGCTGCGGCGAAGGCGCCGGATTTGGCTGTTGTTGCAAAGCGGGGGCTGGAGCCTGGACGGGCATGCCCGGGGGCGGTTGGGTGATGATGGCGATTGCCTGCTGGACGATCAGACGTCCCATTTCACTGCCGCTTCGGTGCAGATTCGAAAGAAGCTCGAGTGTTGCCATGGCCGGGCCGCTGAATTCCCACCGACAATCTTCAAAACGGCAATTATCGATCCTGATGTTTGAATAGCCGCAGAAGATCAAACGGCATCGTTTGAACGTACAATGTCTGAAATCGTGAAAGTCCATCAGGACCGGTTCGGCTTCAAATGTGTAACTCTTGATAACCATAAGCGATGTGACGCTACACTGCGCCTGCGTCTTATGCAAGGAATCGCCGTTCCCAGCGATTCTGGTTGACGCTCAGGAGCTCTTGTGGGAGGAAAAGGACGCGCATGTTCGGTTTGAAGCCGGCGTTGCGACAAGCATTACGAGTCAACAAACCAATAACTTCAGAAACAGCATGTACAAGACGGCGATGCGGGTGGTCGGGATGGCAGCATTGGCACTTGCAGGTGTGGCAGCTCTGCAGGCCGCCGAAGGACGCGAAAAAGTGGACGAGGTGCTGTCGCGTTACGTGAAAGCGTTGGGCGGAAAGGAAGCCATCGAAAAAGTTAAATCGCGCGTAATCAAGGGCACCGCAGAAGGAATGGGAATGCCCGCGGGATTACCGTGGGAGTTTTACGCCGCCGCACCAAACAAACAGTTGAGCAAGGTCGAGGTCGCCGGATTCGGCGCTGTACTCGAGGGATTTGACGGGCAGGTCGCATGGTCGAAAAACCCGATCACAGGCGTCCGCGTAAAAGAGGGGGACGAACTCGCAAAGGTAAAACGCGAAGCCGCGCTGGATCGCGAGCTCCGGTTCCTTTCGATTTATCCGGACCTGGCGTATAAAGGCACCGAAAAGATCGACAACGACGAAGTTGTCGTGCTCGAGACAAAGCCGACTCCGACGACATTGGAACGGTTTTCATTCAGCAGCAAGACCGGCCTTTTGGTCAGGCAAGAGTCACAGTTCCAGACTCCTCAGGGAGCCGTCAAAACAGAAGCGCGCATGAGTGATTACCGGACCGTGGACGGCCTCCAGTTTCCGTTTCTGTTGAAGGTCAAAGCCGAAGCCCCCGGTCAGGACCCGGCGGAGTTCACCATCAAAGTCACCGAGGTGAAATACAATGCGCCGGTTGCAGATTCGCTGTTCGCCAAGCCGGCGAATTAACCCCGTACCCACAGCCCTGAAACCTTTCAGCACGGCGTAGCCGCAACCGAAGGATCGCGGCGAGATAAATGCGTTCGTTGTAACCCCGGCACTTTGTCGCGGGTTGATTCTCCTGGCTGGCGACCATGGCCGAGGACGTTGGTCGGGGGCAGTCTTCCCTCGGACTGACCTCAGCGGCTGGGCGGTTTCGTCGCCCACAGCACGAGAAGTGATCGGGCGTGGAATCGAACGCCGCCATCTCTGAAGCGGTCTATTCTGTCAGATGAAAGCGTCATGGTTTCCAATCGTTGTGGCGCTGGGTGTGGGGATTATTGCCGGCCACCTGAGCACGAGAATCAAGCAATTCGCTTTTCAAGGGCGCACTGGCAGCACCAATTTAACCGAAACAATCAATGGGCATGCGACCAATGTTCGTGTCTCCGACACATCGAGCACATCAGCCGCTCCGAAACGTTTCGGTCGCTCGCTCGATGACATCGAAACGATCCTGATCAAAGCCCAGCGCAAAGAGTGGCACGGGTGCATTCATGCATGGAACGAGGTAATGCGCGATGTCGATGACGAAACTGCGACCATGCTGTTACCGAAGATTCAGGCCATCCCGGACAAGTCAGTGCGAATCAATGCACGCGATGCCCTGCTTGGACAATGGGCAAAATCGAATCCGAACGCCGCCATCAGAGCTGCAGAATCAATTGCGGAACAATCTGAAAGGGACTCGGCCATCGAATCTGTCCTTACAGGGTGGGCTGAAAAGGACCCCACTGCAGCAGTTGCTTATGCGAATGCAATCCCGGACATCAGAAAACGCCGAAGAGCAGTGAAGGCGCTGTCGGACGGCCTCGTCGAAAAAAATCCTGCTCTGGCTTTTGAACTGCTTGTGTCCAGTGGAGGGAACAGATGGCTGCAATGGGACCTTACCAGGGTTTGCAGGGCCTGGGGCGCCAAGGACCCCCAGGCAGCTCTTCAGGCGGCCAACAGCCTTAAATCCTCCATGGCACGCAAGAAAGCGCTCGCTGAGGTCGCATCCGGCTGGGCGGAAACCGATCCCGATTCTGCACTGGCGTGGGCCAGAAGCCTTCAAAACCCCGGCTATCGGATCGAAGCCGTCCGCAATGTATTCAGCGAAATAGCCGATAACGACCCTGTCAAGGCTTCCGAGTTGCTGGCCGGATTGACTGAACAATCTCTGCGCAAGGAGGTGATCCACAACATAGCCAGCGGATATGCGGAAAAGGACCTGCCAGGAGCATTGCGCTGGGTGGAATCGCTCAAATCCGACGCCGCCAAACAGTCAGCTATGGGCGTAATCTTGCAGCGCTGGGCGGAAGAATCGCCTCAAGCAGCAATTCAGTATGTTCTGGCACTCGGGGATGAACCCGGACGCGACTCGTTCATGGACACCATCTTGTCGAAGTGGTGTGAGTCTGCACCCAACGAGGTGAAGACGTTTATCTCGGGTATTTCGGACCCGAAACTGCACGACAGAATCAGCCTCAATGCCATCGAACACATTGCGAGCGTTGACCCTGAGTCCGCTATCGAACTTGCTCAACAACTCCCGGAAGCCCAGCGGCTAAACGCCCTCAGATCAGCCGTTTCAACTCTCGCTTTCGAAGACGTGTCATCCGCGATCAAGCTCCTTGAACAAATTCCACCGGGCCAGGCTCGAGAACGAACCTTGTCAACAATCGTCCACGCGCTCGTATCCACCGACCCAATTGCCGGGCTGCGCCTTGCCTCGACAATGGCGGAGGGAACAGCGCGTGACATGACGATCAGACAGGTGATCGGCGGTTTGGCGGCAGTGTCAGTTCCCTCCGCCTTGGCAGCACTTGATGAACTTCCGCCGGGGTCAGCCAAGGTCCAAGCCCAGCATGCAATAATCTCGCATTGGTCCCGGGAAGACCCTGCCGCGGCGCTTGCTTATGCGCAGGGACTGCCAGTCGATGAACAGGACAAAGCAGCTCGCACCATCGGTTCTGTGTGGGCCAATGAATCGCTTGCCGATGCAAAAGCCAAACTTGAACAGCTCGAAGACAGCCCAATGCGCACTGGATTCATCGAAGGTCTCTGTTCTGCGCTGGCCAACAAATCCCCGGAAGAAGCAGCAAGACTTGCCGCTGCGATGCCGACTGGCGACGCTCAAATGCGCGCCGTCAGCGCTGTGGCTGCTGGATGGGCTTCCCAAGACCCTTCCGCTGCGGCTCAGTGGGTAGCCAGTCTCTCCAATGCCGACTTGCGCACACAAGCCGTCAAAGGCATTCTCGGAACGTGGTTTTACAAAGACCCTGACGCGGCGGACGCGTGGCTTCGACAATTTCCGCCCGGCAAAGAACGCGACGTGGGCAGCGAGATCATTGCTGCACAGGAAGCGTGGCGGAGGCCGGAAGCTGCAGCAGCCCTGGCGAGCGAGATTTCCGACCCAACGCGCCGAACAAGGGCAGCAAAGATTGTGGCCACCATCTGGCAGCGTAGCAATCGCCAAGCCGCCGATAGTTGGCTCCAACAAATGGGGTTCTCTGCCGAGGAACGAACCAAAATACTCAAGCCCGACTTCGAGCCGGTCTATGTCGAGGAGGATTTCGACGAGTAAGCAGTGCGTTGATGGGCCAACCCGGAAACCCACCGGCCAACGCCCTCAGCGCGGTGCAGCCGCAACCAAATGAACGCGCCGAGGCAAGGGCGCGTGTTGCGAGATCGGCACTCTGTCGCGGGTCAGTTCTCGTAGTCGCCGACCGTAGCCGCCGGCGTAAGTCGGCGGCAATCTTCCTGCGAACTGACGTCCGCGGCTACGAGGCGCTAATCAGGGATTGCTAAATTACTATATTGAGAAATCGATCATTTTTGCGAAGATTTTCAGGCTGCGAGTTTGCTCAGTTTGTCACCAGAGTCCGGCCTTTGGAGTGGAGTATAACATAATAATCTGCGCGGAAATTGCAGATCAGCGCGTCGTTCGAGGCTTTTGCCTTCGAACTTTCCGGCCACTGATCCCACTCGCATCTGCCCATTTGGCGACGAAGTCGCCCCTTTCAGCGCGGCGCAGTGGAGTGCCAAGTCTGGAACAAACGCGTTTATCTCGCCACGATCATTCGGTTGCGGCTGCGCCGCGCTGAGCAGATTCTCCAAGAAGTACTACACCGGATAGTCCAATGCTTCGGGAACCATGACCGTGGTCAAGGCCTGCGCAGCGCGGTCTTTCGCAAGTCGGGCTCCGCTCAGGCATAAGTCGAGCCTCAGTCGCAGTTCTGCAAACGGCGTCAGTTCGCCAAGTTCTGGCAATGCACCGGTCCGACCCGCCCCTGCAACTTTGGAATTCGACGTTCCGCTGTCTTGGCCTTGTGCAGCACCAGCAGCAATTGCCTTTTCATCGTGACTCTTGCATCCGCACAGTTTGCTGATGTCCGGTTGCATGCCGTGCGCGCGGTAACCATGGACAATCTCAGATGTAATCCGACCGACCTCACCCGCAGCGCGAGCTGCCTGCACATGCGCAAGATCGCCGAAAAACGACACCAACCCCGGCAACGCATCATCGAGCGCATGGTTTTCCCTGCCCTTGGTCTCGAGTTCGAGAACGTCGAGCATGAACTGCCTCACACCAAGGATCCAGCACAACGCATCCGCGAGAGCAAAAGTAACCCCTTGTCTGGTCTTGTGGAACAGCTTGGCGCCGTGGGCATCCGTTGCAGACTGAACGTGCTTGAGCGTCCAAAGCCAGAGTTCCATTGCAGTGGCAAGAACGCACGCCCCCGTCCCCGGCCGCTCCGAGGCGATCGTGCGCATCTCGGCTATCCATTGCTCGAACTGAGCGATGAACAATTCGTTGGTCATCGTAACAGATAACTGGAGTCTCTGGACCGCTTCGGGGCCTTCGTATGTGGCTTCCAACTGGGCGTCCATCCATTTCTGGCCGAGAAATCCGGGGCAATCTTCCGTGACGCCGTAACCGCCCATCAAACTCACCGCCTCGCGCATCATGTTCGCCCCATGGCCTGTATTCCACAGCTTGCACGCGGGACAAAGCACATTGGCCAGCGAGTCAAGCATCAGAAACCGCACAAGAAGGTTCGATTCCAGCTCCGCCATGCGCGTCTTGTCCGGCGCATCAGGTGGCAAACTCCGAAGCCGGACAAGCTCGATCGCCTCAGTCTGCGCTTTTGCCAGCTCTCTGAAAGCGGACCGACCGCTCAGCCCTCGTTCGGCAAACAAACGGTCCTTCTCGCGTTCGATCGGGTCCAATTCGTCGAACAAACGCGCAGCGGCGAACCCGAGCGATGCGCTCGCCTCCCCAGCAGCCCAAACATCCACCAGCCGGTGAAGCGAATCCTCTTTCTGTTGCAAACCAAGCTCATAACGCGGCATCCCGGGCGCCACGTCGCCACCACGAAAACGCCGACGTTGATACATGATCACAGGCTCAATCGCCGACAGCAACTTGGCTGAAGTCATCAACCCCACCGTAACGCGCGTTCTGCGGAAAACCGCCTCGATGATTTCCGCATGCGAAAAGTTCGGTACAACAACACCGTCCTTGACAGTGTAGCCGCCAACAATCCGGCTCGCCGGCACGCGCATGCTGAACACCGGATCGCAAGTTGAACTCAGTTGATGAACAAGTTTCCTTGTTGCCGCACCGCGATCGAAAACACCCTTGTCACCCTCCTCGAGGATGACCATGCACGTTCCCTTGATTCTCGGGTCGTCAGATGCGACCGCAGCAGTTACAACATTCGCAAACGCCATGTTCGTGATGAACCGACCGCGCTTTTCCACATGCAAAATCGGTTCGCCGCCATCCGGCCACTCCGCAACCCGCACCTTGCCAGACAGCATGCCCGTTTCGACACCCACAAACGGCAACGGCTCGGTCAACGCAAACGCAGCACGCACCTGCGGTTTGCCGGAAACAGCCGAACTCCCGGGCGCAGCACGGCCAAGGTATTCGGCGCGCTGCTCTGGTGTTCCACGTTCATGTATCGGTGCGAGCCCGAGATTCCCCGCCAGACTGCAGGTTGCAGCCCCGGCATCAACCCATGACAACTCGAAGGCAATAAGCGCCAATGCAAGGTTCTTCGGACCGTTTATGTATCCGCCATGCTCGGGATCAAGAAACGCCGCCGTAATGCCGCTGTCATCGAAAACCTGAAGCAACGCCGCCTTTTCGGGCGTCCAATCGTGTGTGTTTCTCCCCCCGCCCGCCACAAGCCGCGCGACCGGGCCCCGCGCAACAGTCCGGGCCGACTGCACAAGAAGTTGAAGATCGTAGCGGTCTGAAAAACGCCACATTATCTGTCGGACATCATCGCCCGGCATGGTGCGCAACGTCGCCTCAGATGTTTTGTCAGTGTTCGGTTCCATGTTTGTAATGCTCGATTCTGCGGGCAACAACAAATACCAACCGGCGAACGCAGCATTGCGCCCCGCCATTCTTTGCATTCCATTGGCTTGAGTTGCATCGCAGTCGGTGTTAGAAGTGCATAATCTTGAGCCCGATGAAAAGCCTAAATTCGCGACAAGCAAAAACCGTCCGGCCTGACGCGCCCCGGCTCGAATCCTCTTTGCGCCCGGACACGGTCAGGGACGGGCACCCCATTTCTGCTCGACGCCGATTGGTTGGCCGGCGCATCAGTTCGTCACCTGCAAATGCCGCGCCATCGTCAGAGGCGGGATGTACACTTCGAGCGTGCTGCAATGCGACGTCCAAATTCGGCGCTGCGTTGTTTGCGGCTCTCCTTTTGTCCGGGCCCGCTTGCACAAAATCGTCGCCAGCCGACCATGCCGACGCAAAACCAGATGCTGTTTCAACCGCAAAGCGCATCCGCCAACCTGCCGTTGCCGGTCTGTTCTATCCGAGTGAACCGGCGGCGCTTCGCCGCGCAATCGACGGTTACCTCAAGGAAGCAAAAGACTACAAACTGAGTTCTGTCCGGGCAATTATTGTGCCGCACGCCGGCTATCAATACTCGGGCTTGACAGCCGCACACGCTTACAAGCTTGTCAGCGGCAAACCATACAAGACCGTGGTTGTTCTTGCTCCGAGCCATTACGCCCTGTTCAACGGCGCGAGCGTTTGCGGCGCAGACGAGTTTGAAACTCCGCTTGGGCACGTCCCGATATCACCCCTCGCCAAGGAGCTTGCGAAACAGAAACCGTTTGTTGCCGAAGCGCCTTGCCGGGTCCAGCGCCCTGCCTGGGCACGTCAATCGCCACGTCAAGCGCCGCCTGTGGGTGAAGACACGCCGCATACATGGGAACACTCGGACGAAGTTCAGGTGCCGTTCCTGCAACAATCGCTGAAAGGATTTGCCGTGGTACCAATAATCTTCGGCAGGGTTGACCCGGCAGAAGCAGCCCGAGTGTTGGCTGACAAGCTCGACGACCAAACTCTGCTTGTAGCAAGCTCGGACTTGAGCCATTATTACCCCTATGAACGGGCCAGAGAAATGGACAAGAAATGTGTCGATGCAATCTGCCGGCTTGACATCGAATCCATGGCAGGTCAGGAGGCCTGTGGCAAAGATCCGATCCTGTGCGTAATGCAGATTGCCCGGCAGAAAGGCTGGACTGCACAAATGCTTGATTATCGAAACAGTGGCGATACCGCGGGCGACAAAAACGGCGTTGTCGGATACAGCGCCATCGCTTTTACAGCCCCTTCCGAAACCCAATACTCCAAAGATGAACGAAAGGCGCTCCTTGCCCTTGCCCGCAAATCCCTCACCGAGGTCGTCACACACGGTCGGTTGCCAGATGCAAAAGCCTCCGACTTCACCCCGCGTTGCTCGGAGGAAAAAGGCTGTTTCGTCACCCTGACCAAAAACGGCGTCTTGCGCGGTTGCATCGGCAACATCATGCCCAATGGCCCACTCTGGAAATCCGTGATGGAAAACGCACGCAACGCCGCAATCCGCGATTACAGGTTCCCACCCGTCCAACCTGACGAGCTTCGGCAGATCGAAATCGAGATCAGCGTGTTAACCGTGCCACAACCGCTGAAGTTCGATTCGCCGGATGATCTCGTCAAAAAACTCCGGCCCCATAAAGACGGCGTTGTGCTCGAGCTCGGCTTGCGCACCGCAACTTACCTTCCACAAGTGTGGGAACAAATCAGCGATCCTGTCCAGTTCCTCAGCAGCCTCTCGATGAAAGCAGGCGCCGGCCCGGATGACTGGCGCCGACCCGGCACCAGAGTTCTCGTCTATCAGGTCGAAGCTTTCAAAGAGAGCGAGTTGTGAGCCGCCCGACCGTGGTCCGGCACCAATTCTTGATTCGATGACCTTGCATGGCCCTGTGCGCACGGCGGGCAAACCGCAATGCACGACCCACCCACCACCAAACAGCAGGCCCTGAATCTCGAAGCGCAATTCGGTGGTGTTCGCATCCCCGGACTCTCGTTGTGGCTTGATCCGCAACGCAAGGTCACTGAGCCCGGCCATGTCTTCGTCAGCCACGCGCACTCGGATCATGTCGCGCGCCACAAACATTTCATTGCCACAACTGCTACAGCGCTGTTCCTCAAAAGCCGGCTCCGAACCACAGCCGTTCCAGAGCAGCTCGACTATTTCCAACCTCGAAGTTTCACCTCCGGCCCCGGTAGTTTCCGTATCACGCTCCTGCCCGCAGGACACGTGCTCGGCAGCGCCATGGCATTGCTCGAAACAGACGTTGGACGTCTCTTGTACACTGGTGACTTCAAGTTGAAGCCATGCCCCGTCGCCGAAAACTGTGATTTCTCCAGGGCAAAACAGTGCGACGTGCTCGTTATGGAAACCACTTACGGCCTGCCTCAATACGTTTTCCCGCCCGAAGACGAGGTCCATTCACAAATCGCGTCGTTCTGCAAAGAAACCATCGCCGCCAACGCCACGCCCGTGTTGCTGGCATCGTCGCTCGGCAAAAGTCAGAAACTAATGCTCGGCCTTGCAAGGTTCGGACTCCCAATCATGGTCCACAACACAATCCACACCCTCAACGAAATCTATCAGCAAATGGGTTTCCACCTGCCCCACTGCGAAGTATTTGACCCCGACCGGCTCCGCGGAAAAGTCCTCATCTGGCCCCCGACGGCAGCCCGCAGAATCGCCGCGCTCTGCCACACAGAATTGCGGCTGGCCGTCGCCTCCGGATGGGCACTGGACCCCCGCTGCCGATTCAGACTCGGCGTCCATGCGGCCTTTCCGCTGAGCAATCACGCTGATTACAATGAGCTTGTCCGTCTCGTGGAAAGTCTCCAGCCACGGATGATCGTCACCCTTCACGGCTTTGCAGCCGAATTCGCCCGCACACTCCGTGCAGCCGGCTGGAACGCGCAAACATTGTCAGTTCCAGAGCAACTGGACCTGCCGCTACGGCCATCCCCCGATTGAATTGGTTTCGAGGTTGAATGACAGCCAAGCCGAATTCCGCGGCAACACACCAAATCGCCCGCGCACAGCAAGATTCGGTTGCCGTGACGCGCGCCCGTGGCATACTCAACCCGGAATCTGTTTGTTGTGAGGCTGTCAGCACCAAAGTATTATGTTTGAGAATCTGCGCAGCGATCGCAAATTGGTGGATCGTTCGAGACTCTTGTCTCAAGGAACTCATCCACTCATCCAGAGTCATCACCGCCGTGGGCGGAGTCGCCCCGGGCAGTGCGGTGCGGCAGAGCACCGAGCGTGCAACGGACGCATTTGTCTTGCTCCGATCATTCGGTTGGGGCTGCACCGCGCCGAGGAATTTGCGCGTCTGACAATCGACCTCGGCAAATCGATTCGCCGGCACAGAAACCATCAACAGGCATAATTGGAAAGTGAAACCAACTGACCTGCGCGGCATCTTGCAGTATGTGCCGCATTTTCGCGAAAAAGCGTTTGTGATCAGCCTCGATGGCGGCATCGTCGCGGACGAGAACTTCGCCAACATCGTGCTCGACATTGCTGTCCTGCGTTCCTTGAACATTCGCGTGGTTATCGTTCACGGCGCTTCGGCGCAAATCCGCGCCATGGCAGAACAACAGGGCCAGACACCGTCCGATTTCGACGGCACCGGTGTCACCGATGCCGCCACGCTCAGCCTTGCCGTCACAGCAGCAAGCCGTGTCACCCAGGAGATTCTCGAAGGCCTCGCAACCCAGGACCTCCGCGCCGCATGCCCAAACGCGATCGTCGCCCATCCAATGGGCATAATCCACGGCGTCGATCACCTGTTCACAGGCAAGGTCGAGCGCGTCGATTCCGAGCTTCTCCATGCTCTTCTTCTGCAAGGTATCATTCCGGTGATTCCGCCACTGGGATTCGACGGCGAAGGCCGGACTTATCGTGTGAATTCAGATGCGGTTGCAGTTGCAGTTGCCGAAGCACTCAAGGCCGTCAAGGTTATCTACATCACCACCTACGAAGGCCTGTTCAAGCAGGGCAGATTGTTCCACCAAATACTGGCGAGCGACCTCGAACAATGGCTGGCCCAAAACCGCGATGATTTCCAGCCGTCCACGCTGTCAAAAGCCATTCACGCCGCCGCCGCCTGCCGCGCCGGCATCCCCAGAGTCCATATAATCGATGGCCGGGTCGATGAGGCACTCCTGACCGAGGTCTTCTCCAACGAGGGCGTCGGCACACTGGTCTATGCAAACGAATATCAACAAATCCGCCGCGCCCTCAAAAAGGATATCCCAAACATCCTCAAACTCATCCGACCTGCAATGGAAACCGATGAGCTGATGCGCCGCACCCGCGCAAGCATCGAAAAATCACTCGGCGATTTCTACTTGTTCGAAATAGACCAAAACCCCGTCGGCTGCGTCGCCCTGCACGTGTACCCGGAAACTGGCAAGGGCGAGATCGCCTGCCTCTGCGTCAAGCCTTCCCACGAAAATCAGGGCATAGGCCGAAAACTCGTCCAGTACGCCGAAAACAAGGCACGCGAACTCGGCCTGCGCGAACTCATAGCGCTCTCAACGCAGGCATTCATGTTCTTCAAATCCAAAGCCGGTTTCCAAGAAGGCACGCCCGACGACCTCCCCGCCGCCCGACGCGAACGCTACGAACATAGCGGTCGCAAATCAAAAGTCCTCATAAAGAAACTGCAGTGACCAGCCCCGGCCATATCAACCCCCATTTGCCCTGCCAACAGTTGATCCGGCGATGGCTCTTAACATGTCGCCGTCTCCAAATTCGCCCAACCAGACACGCCCTGATAGTCAGCGTTCGCCGACAGCAAATGTGGTGGCTCTGTAAACCAATCGCGTCTGCCACCCCGAACGCCTACCGCATTGCGCGCTCTTTCAGAGTGTCAACTTCGAGGTTCGGCGTCGGCCAGACCGCAGGCTCGAACCGCACCCCGCTCGGGCTCCACAGAATCGCCACAAAAATCGGCGCCGGTTGGCCGGTCGGAACCGCTTTCGTCGAACGTCAGCCAATCGGTTACACATGGCAAGGCCTGCCTTCAGCCCCAATCGCCCACCGCATCCTCTGGCTCGAGGGGCTCGAGCCGGGATTCAACTCCGGCGCCGGCTGCGATTCCCGCCAGCGATTCATCTACATCCACGGCGTCGCCGACGAATCCAAGCTCGGCCAACCCAACTCCCATGGGTGCATACACATGCTCGCATCTGACCTGTTGTGCCTCTTCGACCGTATCGAACCCGCAAGCATGGTCTGGATCGACGCCGACTGACCCCGGCAACCCGTTGGAAAACTGGCAGTTAAGGAAAAAATCAGATTTTTCGAAATTTTGCTTGCCACCACAACAGGTTGTATTAGCGTGCTGTGGCTTACCCAACTAAATGGGGTGTTGCGGCCGGCCCGTGACCAATCCCCCATCCAATTTGGGTTTGACGGATTTCTCAACGTTTGCCCATGCCGGCCCGGCAACGTCATAACGACGTAACCTGACTGTAACAGTCATAGACCAGTGAATACAATGACCCAGGCCAATGCACAGTTAGTTTCGGCTTCTGCGCAGCCAAACCGCAAGCCCAAGCGCAATGACCAACCTGCCAACCCCTCAACCCCCAACAACGCCGCCGGGCAACTGCTCCTCCGCATCGAAAGGGTGTTCAGTTCCCCGGATGTTAACCCGTTCGACGAGGTTGAATGGGAAAAGCGCACAGCCGAAATCACCGACGACACCGGCAAACCAATCTTCAGACAGGAAGGCGTCGAAGTCCCCAAAAGCTGGTCGCACCTCGCCACCAAGGTCGTTTGCTCGAAGTATTTCTACGGCGACCCACAGAAACCCGACGAACGCGAGTACTCGGTCAGACAACTCATTCACCGCGTCGCACGAACAATAGCCGACTGGGGTATTAAAGACGGTTATTTCAGCGCCGAAGACGGCGAAGTGTTTTATCAGGAATTGGTATGGCTTTGCCTGAACCAGTACGGCGCGTTTAATTCCCCGGTATGGTTCAATGTCGGGCTGTACCACCAGTATCGCGTCGGCACAAACTCAGCCCGCGGCAATTGGTATTACAACCGCGAAACAAAAACCGCTGAACGCAGTCCGACACAATACGAGCATCCTCAGGCCAGCGCCTGTTTCATCCAAAGCGTCGAAGACAACATGGAGAGCATCATGCAACTCGCGTTCAGCGAAGCCATGCTCTTCAAATACGGGTCGGGCACCGGCACAGACCTTACCCCGATCAGGTCATCGAAAGAAAAGCTCAGCGGCGGCGGCAGACCCAGCGGGCCGTTGAGTTTTCTCAAAGTCTATGACCAGGTCGCAAACGTCGTCAAATCGGGCGGCAAAACACGGCGCGCCGCAAAAATGAACACGCTCCGTGATTGGCACGGGGACATCGAGGAGTTCATCGAAGCAAAACAAAAGGAAGAACGGAAAGCATGGGCGCTCATCGAGCAGGGTTACGACGGCTCAATGAATGGCGAGGCGTACAGTTCCGTAATGTACCAGAACGAGAACCTGTCCGTCCGAGTCAGTGACGAGTTCATGCAGGCCGCAATTGAAGGACGCGAATGGTGGACGCGATCCGTCACCACCGGACAGCCGCTCGAGAAAAAAGACGCAGCAAAGCTGCTCTACAAAATCGCCGAAGGCACATGGGTCTGCGGCGACCCGGGCATGCAGTACGACGGCGCGATCCAGAAATGGCACACTTGCAAGGGCACTGAACCCATTCACTCGACAAACCCCTGCAGCGAGTACGTCTTCATCAACAATACCGCCTGCAACCTCGCCTCCCTGAATCTCATCAAGTTCCGCAAACCAGACGGCACTTTCGACGTCGAACGATTCAAGGCTGCCATCCGCATATTCATCACCGCTCAGGAAATCCTCGTTGACAACGCCAGTTACCCGACCCAAATCATCGCTGAAAACTCCCACATCTTCCGCACGCTCGGCCTCGGCTACGCAAACCTCGGCTCGCTGATAATGAGTTTCGGTCTGCCCTACGATTCCGATGAAGCCCGCGCGCTGACCGGCGCCATCACAGCCATAATGACCGGCCAGGCTTATGAACATTCCGCTCAAATGGCAGCCATCCTCGGCCCGTTCCAGGGATACCACGACGCCCGTTGCGCCCACGTCAAAAACCCGGTCGCAAAAGACAACGTCGAGTCCATGCTCGGCGTCATCAAACTCCACCGCAAGGCCGTCGAAGCAATCACCCCAAGCGCCGATTTCGCCTACCTCAAAGAGGAAGCCCGCCGATGCTGGGACCGCGCGCTTGAACTTGGCCAGCGTTTCGGATTCCGCAACGCCCAGGTCACCGTCCTCGCTCCAACCGGCACAATCGCGTTCCAAATGGATTGCGATACCACCGGGATCGAACCCGACATCGCGCTCGTAAAATACAAGGTCCTCGCCGGCGGCGGATCACTCGCGATCGCAAACAAAACCGTCCCCGACGCACTCCGCCGACTCGGATACAACTCCGAAGAAATAAACCGGATCATTGCGCACATCGAGAAGTTCAACACAATCGAAGATGTCGAGGAAAACGGCAACATTATCCAAAGCGGCTTGAAACCCGAACACCTCCCGGTTTTCGATTGCGCGTTCAGACCAAAACGCGGCAAGCGCTCGATCCATTACATGGCGCACCTCAAAATGATGGCCGCCGCTCAGCCGTTCATCAGCGGCGGCATCTCGAAGACAATCAACATGCCCAACGAATGCACCGTCGAGGACATCCGCAACGCTTACATCCAGGCATGGCAAATGGGCCTCAAGTGCGTCGCAATCTATCGCGACGGGTCGAAACGTTCACAGCCACTCAACACCCAGCGCGTCACACAAGGTTCATCGGCACAGACACAGGAACTCGAAGCGCTTCGAGCTCGTGTTGCCGAGCTCGAGGCCGAAGTTGCAAGACTTCGCGCGCAGGTTGGCAAACCGATTCGCCGCCGGCTCCCCGACACACGCCGAGCCGTCAATCACAAGTTCAATATCGCAGGGCATGACGGTTACCTGAATGTCGGACTGTTCGATGACGGCCAGCCCGGTGAACTTTTCATCACCATGGCAAAGGAAGGCTCAACCATCGGCGGTTTGATGGATACTGTGGCCACACTTACCAGCATCGCCCTCCAGTATGGCGTGCCACTCGAAGCGCTCGTCAGAAAATTCAGCCACCAACGGTTCGAACCAAGCGGCGTCACAAACAACAAGGAAATCAGAAACGCTTCATCAATCATCGATTACATCTTCAGGTGGCTGGCACTGGAATTCATTCCCGGCTACAGAGAAGAACACTCCCCAAACCACGGCCAGCAGGAACTGCCAATCCCCGGTCTCCAGGAAGAAATCAAAAAGCGCCTTAACAAGCCCGTGCCTGAGTTGCCAATCGAGCAGGATACCGAACAACCACAAACGCAGGGCCAACAGAAAAACCCTGCAACTTCCGGCTCGAGTCCATCCCAAACCGACCGCAGCCAAAACCCGTCGTTCGCTTTCGTCAACCAACTCGACACGCCACTTTGCACAAACTGCGGGCAGGTCACCGTGCGCGCCGGCAGTTGCTACACTTGCCCAAACTGCTTCACCAGTCAGGGTTGCAGTTGAGCCGTGGACTTGCACGAGTACCAAGCCAAACAGCTCCTTGCCGTTCGAGGAGTCAACGTGCCAGCCGGCGATGTGGCCGAAAACCCCGCCGGGGCGCGCACGATTGCAGAACGCCTGCTCCAAAGCGACGTTCGGCGCTTTGTTGTCAAAGCGCAAATCCACGCAGGCGGTCGCGCCCTTGGTTCTCTTGCCGGACGGCCCAATAAATCCGGGATCGCTTTTTGCTGCACGCCTGAGGAGGTCGAACGCGCCGCAAACGAAATGCTCGGAAACACACTGGGCACCGAACAAACCAGGCCCGAAGGCAGACGCGTCGCGAAGGTCCTCGTCGAAGCTGCCATCCCGGTCCGACACGAGTTCTACGCCGCAGTCGCTCTGGACCGAACAAGAGACTGTCCCGTTCTTCTGGCCTCAGCCGCAGGCGGTGTGGGCATCGAAACCGCTGTTACCGCCTCACCAGACCGCCTCATCAAAGAATGGATTGATCCGCTTGTTGGGCTTCGACAGTTTCAAGCACGCCGGGTGGCCGCGGCTCTGGGGCTGACCGGCAGCTCGATTTTCACCGCAGCCGACTTCTTCCACAGCATGTGGCGCACATGGTGGGAATGCGAAGCCCTCATCGTCGAAATCAACCCGTTCGTTCAAAACCCCGGCCCCGCCACACAACAGTCAATCGTCGCTCTGGACGCACGAATCGCCATCGACGACAACGCCCTGTTCAAACATCCCGAGTTGGCCTCTCTCAGGGACGTCGCCGAAGAGGAACCAATCGAAACCGAAGCCAGAAAACATGGCCTCGATTACATCAAACTCGACGGCAACATCGCCTGCATGGTCAACGGAGCCGGCCTCGCAATGGCCACCATGGACGCCATCAAAAATTGCGGCGGAAAACCGGCGAACTTCCTCGACGTCGGCGGCGGCGCTTCCCAGGAACAGGTCGCTGCAGCATTCAAGACAATTCTCACCGACACAAACGTCCGAGCCATACTTGTAAACATATTCGGCGGGATAACGGATTGTGCCGTCGTTGCCCGCGGTGTTGCTGCAGCAATAAATCAATCCGGAGTAAAGGTGCCCGTGGTCGTTCGGATCGAAGGCAACAACGCCACCATGGGCCGAACCATGCTCGTCGAGGCCCTTGCAAAGGTTATGGTCGCCCATTCAATCGAAGAAGCGGCAAGAATGGCCGTTCAAGCCGCCGCTGGTTGATCCCGGCAAAGCTTTATGGCGATCCTCGTTGATCCAGCAACCAAGGTTCTGATCCAGGGCATCACCGGAACGTTTGGCGCATGTCATACCCGACTCAGCCTCGAGTACGGCACCAACATCGTCGCCGGCGTTACTCCCGGCAAAGGCGGACAGTTTTTCGACAACCGAATCCCGATTTTCGATTCAGTTGCAGAGGCGGTCGGCGCAACCGGCGCGACAGCATCGTGCATTTTTGTGCCCCGTGCGAATGCGGCTGATGCCGTCCTCGAAGCCGCTGACGCCGGGTTACAGCTTGCCGTTTGCATCACAGAGGGCATTCCCGTGCATGAAATGCTCGTCGTCAAACGCGAGCTCTCGAGATATCAGATGAAGCTTGTCGGTCCCAATTGTCCGGGCATTGTAACACCCGGTCCCGGGCCGGATTCGCGCGGCGGATGCAGAATCGGGATTGCTCCGGGTTACATTCACCGGCAAGGGCACGTAGGCGTAGTCTCCCGCAGCGGCACGCTCACCTACGAGGCGGTCTGGCAAATCACACGCCGCGGCGCAGGACAGTCAACATGCGTCGGCATTGGCGGGGACCCTGTGTGCGGATTGTCGCTACTTGATGTTGTGCGGCTTTTCAACGAAGACCCGGACACACACGGGATCGTCATTATCGGCGAAATCGGCGGGTCGGCCGAGCAGGAAACCGCCGAGTGGATTCATAAACACTGCAAAAAACCCGTCGCAGCATTCGTCGCAGGCACCACTGCGCCTGCAGGGCGACGGCTGGGCCACGCAGGCGCTATCGCCAATTCAGCCCCCGAAACCGCAGCCGCAAAAATTGCCGCATTTCGTGATTGCAAAATCCCGGTTGCGGAGTCTCCCTCAGCCATCGCCGATACAATTCTCAAGCTCCTTTGATGCAACCAAAGCTTGTGCGAATTGAAATGATATAGACAATCCACCCCAACACATTGCTGGAGCGCTGGCAGCATGGCCTGACGGGCCCGTCAGATCGCCAGTCACGGCGCTTTGCGGAGACTGCAATCTTACAGCCAATGAATCTTGCCGATTACCTGCTGAATGTGGCAGCGGTATTGCTCTGGTTGAGCTGGCGATCAGCTCGATTCATCAAACCCGCACCCGCAGCGACGATTTCATCTGTACTCAAACACGTGGGGACAACACGTCCGCGCCGATGGCTTCTGCTTGTTTGGTTGCTGGTGTTGTTGCTGGGCAGAGGCGTGCTCTATTGGCGGATTGGATCCCGCGTCAACTGGGTGCCGCTCTTGAACATCGGCTGTCTCAGCCTCCAGTTCAACAGCGTTTCACCCACGCGCATGCTGATCTTCTCTTTCGCCAGCTTCGGAGTGATGCTGTTTGTTTTCTATGTCTGGCTCCTTCTGCTGGACGTTGTCAACCGCCGTGTGCCCGACACCGATATCTGGCAGAAAATGGTCAGACTTCACCTCGGCTGGCTCCACAACCTCCCCGCCGTTCTCAAAATCACGTTGCCGGCGTTTGTTCTCGCCGCAGCCTGGGTGTTCGCAAACCCATACCTCGTTGAAGCCGGAATGGCCGTCCGCCCAACCTCCGCCGCACAAATGATCCAACAGGCACTCGTCGTCGGCCTCGGCGCTTTTCTGGCGTGGAAGTACCTGATCGTTGTTGTCTTGTTCCTCGGCATCGTGAACACATACCTGTATCTTGGCAGTCATTCGTTTTGGAGTTTTGTCAACGTCACCAGCCGCAACATCCTCGGCCCGCTGCGACGCGCACCGCTTCGCACCGGGCGCGTCGATTTCTCAGGCGCCGCCGCGCTTGCCCTTGTATGGCTCGCGTGGACGGCCGCAGAACGTTTCTTGAGCGTTCTTTTCAGACGATTGCCACTATGAACCCGGCATGGCTCAACCCGTCTTCCGACTTTGTTACCATCTCGATCAAAGTCCAACCACGCGCCGCACAAAACGCAGTCCGGGATACAGGCGGACCCGAATTGCATGTGCGGCTTACCGCGCCACCCGTCGATAATGAAGCAAATGTCGAATTGGTCAGGTTTTTCGCCAAACTCCTCGATTGCCCGAGAAACTCCATTCAAATCCGCCGCGGCCACTCTTCACGTCACAAGGTCGTCGAAATCCGCGGACTTACACCCGACCTGATCGTAAATCGCCTTCTCGCCAACAAAGACTGAGTTCGCCCACCGCATCCGGCACAATAAATGCTCTTTTCTTAATCGTGAATCTTACAAGCGATCGATGCCTGTTGGTAAAAAGACAACTGCTGTTGCAGTTCGCACGACGTCATCGCCGTCGTTTTCCGCGCGCGTCAGTTGGTCCACTGCGCTCTTCAACCGCTGCTTTCGCCGCCTCAACCCAGGCTTGTGGCAAATCAACGTTGCCGCAGTCGTGTCAAGCCACAGCCGAAACCGAATGATCGGGATGAGATAAAGGTCTTCGCTTCAAGCGCCGCGATCGGAACAGGATTATCCGTGCCGGCCCAAGATTGAAACCGCTAACCCGGATCTCACACTCACAAGCCGAGTGCGTCCAGGACCCGGAAATAAATCCAGTGCCCGAAATCGTTCGGGTGATTGATGTTGTTCCCCAACAAATCCTCGGGTTTCTTGTGCGCTGCCACAGACTGCCAGTTTGTGAACACGTCTGCGTAGGCACACGCTGACTCCACAGCCACCTGCCGAGTCGCCTCGGCATAGTCAGCCATCCGATGCGACCCGAACTTCCACTTCGGATTGGGCGGAAACGCCGAGAACAGAATTACATCAGCGCCTGTCTCGCTTCGAATGCGCTCAATCATCTCGTGCAGGTTAGCCTTGAACTGTGGGATAGGCACGCCCCCAACGTTGTGGTCGTTCATCCCAAAACCAATCAGCACGAGGTCCGGCCTCTCATTGAGCACCTTGGTCTGAAGCCGCTGCAACCCCTGAACCGTTGAATCACCCCCTGTGGCCCCATTGACGGCGGTTACATTGGCCTGTGGGTACTTGCGCTGGAGCGCATCAGCCCAGCGTTGCCAGAAAACCAACTCCGGCTTTGTAGCGTCGCCACCGGCAGTAATGCTGTCGCCAAACGCAACAATCTTGACCTGTTTGCCGGCTTTGAGCATGGCATGTGTCGATTTGAGCAGATGCACCTGCGAAGCCTGCACCGGCCACGGTGCAACACGCACATACGAATAATCCACAAATGCAAAGTACTTCGTATTGCCAAAGCCGGGGAACTTCGTGTGATCGAATTGTTCCTGCCCATATAGAACGTTCGTCCGAAAATCCGGCAATCGCGAACCGGGCGGGCGCTGTATCGTCGCAGCCCGATAATTCACCACATAGTCCCTTCCATCTTCGTAAGTGACCGTGTCGGGCCCTTGCAGGTACGTGTTTCGAACCACAACTCGCTGGCTTGGGACGGGAACATGCGCCAACGACGCCGGTTCTTGCCCTATAAAGACAACCGACTCGCCTATTTGCCGTTCAAGCGTGGTTTTGCCTCTGATGGCGCAACCCGGTGTAAGCGCAGCACAACACGCCAGAACGATCATTAAATAACTCGATGCCCGACTCATGGTCCTTCTCCGTTGAAAGGTTAACCGCACTGCAAAGAGCTTCTCAGAGCAGCGCGCGTCCCTCAAGAATACTTTCAGCCAAATCTTGCAGCGTCCGCCAACGGGATCGAATCCCGCTCCCAAGAACCCCGGTAACTCAGCGCGGCGCAGCCGCAGCCGAATGTTCACGTCATAACAATTGTACTGGTTGCAGGAATACCGCTGTGTCGCGCCGCGCTTGTAACGAATGCATTTGTTTCGCTGTTGTCATTCGGTTCCGGCTGCGACGCGGTGATGTCATTGATCGCGGTTGCGCGCCGCTCTGATATTTGAATTTGAATGCGCCCGCGGCGATCAAAGTTACTATTGGGCTTCGCATCATCAGCCGCAAAACACGACGTTATATTATTATAGTGAGGAATCGATCATGTTTGCGAAGATTTTCAGGCTGCGAATTTGCTCAGTGTTTCAGGATCTGCTTCTTTGGCAGCGAGCAGTGCGGTCAACACAGCGCGGTCTTTGGAGTATGATATCTGATAATCTGCGCGGAAATCGCAGATCAGCGTGTGGTTCGAGAATTTTGCCTTCGAACTGTTCGTCCGCTGATCCCACTCGCACCTCCCCCCGTTGGGCGACGAAGTCGCCCCTTTCAGCGCGGCGCGACAGAGCGCCCAGCTTGGAAGGAACGCCTTTACCTCGCCCCAGATTCATTCGGCTGCGGCTGCGCCGCGCTGAGCAATGCCGCTACACATGAATACACAAGTGATAATCTCGGCTCTGTGCCTTGTCTTTGCCGCACACGGCGGCCGTTCAGCGGATACCATCGAATCCGCCATCACAGATTCCGCGTCGAGCATCCACCGCCGCCACGGCCAATTGTCTCAGGCGACCACAAAAGACATTCGCCTCGCTACCCCCAAACTCCGCACACAGCCGGCGGAAGCGGAGGTTTATTTCCCGCCCCCCGAGTCCAAAGGCGGTTGGCGTAAATTGGACAAACCGGACGACATCCGCAGAATCGCCGGCATGGACCCGGAAAAGCTTGAAGAACTGCGCGACTGGCTCCTCAAATCAGACAACCGCAATTTCGCAGCCGTCGTCATCCGACACGGATACATCGTCTTGGAACTCGAACGCGGAAACAGCTCGAAAACCGACACAGGCCGCGTCGCTTCGGTGTCCAAAGCAATTTGCGCGACGACGTTGGCGATTGCCTCCGAATTAAGCCGACATGGAAAAACACCAAAGCAAATGACCTTTGGCGATCAGGCTTTCGATTTCATTCCATGGGCACAGCCGCTGTCAGACCCGCGCAAAGCACAAATAACAGTAAGGCAGTTGCTCAATCACACTTCCGGAATTTGCCCGGAGGCCACGGGTGCGCCCAACGACGGGTCGTGGGAATACATCCTCGGCCACACTGGAGACCGGCGCACAGCAAAACTCGCGTTCGATCCCGGCACAGGTTGCGGTTACTCAACGCATGCTTTCGCCCACGCAGCATTGGTCTGCGAAACCGTCACCGGCAAACCCTACGACGAGTTCGCCATTCAAGCCCTGTTCAAGCCGCTCGGCATCGAACGCTGGTGGTTCCAATACTACGTCGGCAATGAAAAGATCGGACGACATCCGTCACACGGCCTTGGCATGTCGGCACGTGACCTTGCGCGGATTGCACATTGCATGCTCCACAACGGGCGCTGGAACAACGACCAGATAATCCCGGAATGGTTCGTCCGCGAAACAGCTCAGCCTACCCACAACGTCACGACCCCCGAAATGAGATGGAAGCTCAACCCACAAGTGTTCTCCCATGGCTGGGAATTGCCCGCCCGCCACTGGCCTGCTGACAACCGCAGCGGCGAAAACATTCCGCCCGATGCCAGAAGTAAACCCGGCTCGGGCGGCCAACTGATCGCTTTTGTCCCAAGCCTCGATCTTGTCGTAACACGCCAGACAGGCAGCAGCGGCGATTGGCAGTACGAAGAATACCTCCGCCGCGCATGTGCCGCAGTTCTTCAGCAAAACGCTTCCGATCGGTAAACCATCGATACCGGTCTGAACACTCCGGACGGCACGACCGCCACGTTCATCGCCGTCGCTCCCTATTCTACGTAAACCGGCATTCCAACCCAAACCAGCCCGGCCAAAAACTCCGCATCCCAATTGGCGAGACGAAAGCACCCATGCGATTCCGTGCGCCCGACTTGTTCGGGATTCGGCGTGCCATGAATGCCGTACCCGGGCCTGTCCAGTCCAATCCACGCGGTCCCGACAGGGTTGTTTGGTCCGGGAGGTATGATCAGTTTCTGGGTCAAACGCCTTGCTTCCGCAGATTCTGGAAACAACTGTGGATTGAAAGTGTAATTCGGATTGCGAACAACGGTCACCACCCGTAACTGGCCGAGCGGTCGCTTTTCAACCGCCCGCGCAATGCTGCACGGGAAATGTGCGATCAGATTTCCATCGGCATCGAACACCTCGAGAATCTTGTCCGCCAACGAAATCCGAACCGATGCAGCTTGAGCCCTGACGCGCGGTTCTTCGAGAGCCACCACGGTCACTGCTGTACCCGGTCCCAAAGCGTCCCAGTCAACACCATTGTTCAGGCGCCGCACCAGACCCGGATGCGATCGTGTCTTTTCAGCGATCAATTCAAGCAACGTCGCGTAGTCCATTCGCAACTGCTGCGATTTTCCGACCCACGTTGGACTCACGGGCAACAGCCTTGCGACGTCTTCCCTGGTCACAACGTAGTTGGTGAATACGGGCGTTTTCACGGTCAAAGCCCGGCGTGTCTGTGCGTCAAGCATGCCGCTAATGAGCAGGCCCGCGCTGCGTTGGTATGCTCGCAATGCCGCGCGTGTCTGGGACCCGAGAACTCCGTCCAACGGCCCGCACGATATTCCCCGGGCCGCCAAAGCAATCTGAGCTTCAAGCACATCGCGCACGGGACGCATCCCGGGTGTCTCGGCTATGTCCGGCTGCAAAGCTGGCGCGGTGTTTGTAACCATGGGCTGCACCGGTTGTGCAACAGGAGCATTCGTCGGCCGAGCCGGTTGGGCCGGCACTGGTGCCCGGGCAGACAGAGGTTTGTTTTCCACGAGCGCAGGTTGAACGTCGTAGCTTCGCGCCATGCGCCAAATCATCCACCCCAAGAACAACAATCCGACGACTGACCCCAACGCGTACCATGCGTTGTGCCAGTGCCACTTTGGCCGTATCGGTTTGTATCTCGTGTAAACCCGCACGGGAAAAGTTAGCCACAGCGTCGGCCACACTCGCAACCAAATGTTCGAGACGCAACCATTGTGCTGGTTGCAGGAATACCGCTGTGTCCCGCCGCGCTGAAAGGGGCGACTTCGTCGCCCACGGCGGACAGTGGGGTTCGCATGGTGCTTGAATTCCGTGTCTGTCCCCATATCCCGCCTACCATGCGCCCTTTCGGTCGCCCCGTTGAACGTTGAGAGTTGAACGTTTCACGTTGAACGTTCCTGATCGGCATACCGGACATCGTGTCTGTCCCCATGTCTGGACGCCCCGCTGGCTTGGACCGTGCGAGCGGCGCTTGGACAGGTGCACCGGGCCGAGAGTCCGGTCGTCCAAATTACGTGTCTGTCCCCGTGTCCCGGCCACCATGCGCCCTTTCGGTCACCACCATTGGACGTTGAGAGTTGAACGCTTCACGTTGAACGTTTCTGATCGGCATACCGGACATCGTGTCTGTCCCCATTTCCGGCCCAGGATGCGCCCTTTCGGTCGCCCCGTTGAAAGTTGAGAGTTGAACGTTCCACGTTAAACGTTCCTGATCGGTGTATTGGGCATCGTGCCTGTCCCCATATCCCGGTGCCGCAGCCGGCTTGGACCACCCGACGGGCGCTTGGTCAGGTCCACCGGGCCAAGAGTCCGGTCGCCCAAATTCCGTGTCTGTCCCCATTTCCGGCCCAGCATGCGGCCTTCCGGTCACCCCGTTAAAAGTTGAGAGTTGAACGTTTCACGTTGAACGTTCCTGATCGGTACATCGGACATCGTGTCTGTCCTGATATCTGGGCGCCACAGCCGGCTTGGACCACCCGACCGGCCCTTGGTCAGGTCAACCGGGTCAAGAGCCCGGTCGTCCAAATTTCGTGTCTGTCCCCATATCCCG
>Ga0272448_1002085_pt1 | contig 25803 bp, 18 predicted proteins | sample YNPCB0191_FD_202220 | JGI IMG/M metagenome (GOLD analysis project Ga0272448, IMG submission 202220) | Hot spring sediment microbial communities from Yellowstone National Park, WY, United States - YNP-CB-019-1 | ecosystem: Environmental > Aquatic > Thermal springs > Hot (42-90C) > Sediment... | reverse complement strand
CGCCTGTTGTCTTCGAACGTGTCTTTCGTGTGCTCACCCTGGCGTGCGCATCACCCGCCCAGCAAACTGGGGGCCCCCCAGTGTTACTGAATCCCTTGACAGTTAGGCCCATCTGGTGGTACACTAAGCATGCAAAACAGAATACCTCGTTAGGTGAGGCGTCTGCGCGAGACACAGGCCGCTGTCCCGAAACGTCGAGAGACGCCGAGGGATAAACCAGACAAAGTCGGCTTAAGGCTTTGTTCGAAGTGGCTGGGGGCATAAGTCCTACGCTACGCAGTGCCGAAACTCAACCAGGAGGTCTCCTTACAGGCTTAGGCTGTAAGGTCTGTGCTGCCAGCGGTATGGCACCAAGCGGATTGCTCCGTGCGGGCTTTGGCTGGCACAGCGACGTAATTGTCGTGTGTGAGAGGCCTCCTTGGCTATACAGGGAGGCCTTCTCTTTTGTCTCTGCGTCAGAGCTACACTGTAGCCCAATCCACGTGACGCGGATGTATGAAGGATGGTGATGGCTTCATGGACGCGAGTCATCGTAGGGACTCTGCAGATTCTACAGATTGTTCCCGGTCAGGCAGGTGGATCAATGTGATCATGCTCGCGCTGAGCAGCCACCTTCTACGTGGCGCGTCATACGTCTACATCTGTTCGAGCGACATGACGAGCAAACCGTAACAGCGTGATGCATCTGCAACACCTCTGAGTATTGCCACCTCCTGAGCCAGTGCTGAGGTGGCTTTTTCGCGTTATCTGCCCGGTGGGAAACCCGCGCTACCAGGGAGACTGCTTGGCAGGAGTGAGAAAGCTGTTCACTCGGCACAGTAATCGGCATCTATTACCGACCGCTTAGTCAAGCGGACGGTTTCCCAAACTGTCGCAAAGGTAACCATGTGCGCTCCCAGGCCTGCTCTCGAGCAGGATGGTAGATGTGCTGCATCCCTGCCCCTCAGACAGAGTGCCACGACTGAATAGTGGCCACCGACAGTTTTGGAACATTCCTGTCAAACACAAAAGGAGGTGTAGTACCATGCGCTCATTGACAGAGCTTGTTTCTACCCCCACGCGCGTTGCTGCCGTCGTGAACAAGAGCAGGATCCGCGTGTCCAGGCAATTGATTGAAGCAGCTCAGGCGCACCCGACGGTGGTGCTTGCCGACCTACATACGGATACAATCGGCCTTAGCGAGGAGGATGTGCAAGCGCGCATCGAGAAGTACGGGTTTAACGAAATTGCTACGGAACCGAGACCGACAACCCTATCGCGTCTGGCTGACAATGTGCGCAACCCTCTCGTAGTGTTACTGATCGTATTGGCTACGGTGTCGTATCTTACCGGAGACCTGCGTGCCAGCTTGATGATGCTGCTCATGGTGACACTTGGCGTGGTGCTGCGGTTTGTCCAGGAAGCACGTGCAGATGACGCTGCCGCGAAGCTTAGGGCTATGGTCAGGACCACGGCCACGGTGGTGCGCGCAGCACAAAAAGTGGAGGTTTCCCTGCGTGAGTTGGTGCCGGGTGATATCATCCTGCTGTCGGCTGGAGACATGGTGCCTGCCGATGTACGGGTGATCAGTGCCAAGGATCTCTTTGTCAACCAGGCGGCGCTGACGGGTGAATCGGTACCTGTTGAAAAGACGGCAGCGCCTGTCCCGGGTTCCGTGCAAAACCCACTGGAAATGTCTAGCATCTGCTTTCTGGGCTCAAATGTGGTGAGTGGTACGGCCATGGCCGTGGTGGTGCAGACCGGTCGCGAGACGTACTTCGGCTCACTGGCCAGTAGCATCGCTGGTGCACGACAGCTAACAAGCTTTGACAAGAGTATTAACAACTTCACCTGGCTCATGATCAGCTTCATGATCGTGATGGTGCCGTTGGTCTTCCTGGTCAATGGGCTAACCAAAGGCAACTGGCTGGAAGCCTTCATGTTCGGTTTGGCCGTGGCCGTCGGCTTGACGCCAGAAATGCTCCCGATGATTGTCACTGTGAACCTATCCAAGGGCGCCATTGCCATGTCGCGCAAGAAGGTCATCGTCAAGCGGCTTAACTCGATTCAGAACCTTGGCGCGATGGATGTCTTGTGCACCGATAAAACAGGAACAATCACGGCTGGCAAGGTCGTTTTGGAGAAGCATCTCGACGTGTCTGGTCGAGAGAACGACGAAATCCTGGAATATGCCTATCTGAACAGCTATTACCAGACCGGCCTAAAGAACTTGTTGGATGTGGCCATCTTGGAGCACCACGAGTTAAAGACGGATGTCGCCACCCGTGGTGGCTATCGCAAGCTCGACGAGATCCCGTTCGATTTCGTGCGCAAACGAATGTCCGTCCTTGTCGAGGATGCGGCCGGTCGTCATCTGCTGATCTGCAAAGGGGCAGTTGAGGAAGTATTCGACATCTGCAGCCACGTAGAGGTTCGAGATGAGGTACTGCCACGCTTGCCCGAATATGACGTAAAAAGACGTCACCTCGTCAATAGTCTCAATGCCCAAGGCTTTCGTGTCATTGCCCTGGCCTACAAGGTTCTGGACGGCGATGGTCATACCCCGCTTTCGGTATGTGATGAGACTGGCATGATTCTAAAGGGCTTTCTGGCCTTTCTCGATCCGCCAAAAGAGACTGCTCATGAGGCACTGGCCAAGCTCAGGCAGCATAATATCACGGTCAAAATTCTCACCGGCGACAACGAAGTGGTGACCACGAGCATATGCCAGGCAGTCGGCCTGCCGGTTGAGAAAACCTTGCTTGGGCCGGACATTGATGTCCTATCTGATGCCCAACTGGCAGAGATAGTTGATGATGTCACCGTGTTCGCCCGTCTGTCACCTGGCCATAAAGAGCGCATCATCCGTGCCCTGCAAAGCAGAAGACATGTCGTCGGTTTCCTGGGGGATGGCATTAACGATGCCCCGGCCCTCAAGGCCGCCGATGTGGGTATCTCTGTGGACTCAGCCGTGGACATTGCCAAGGAGTCATCTGATATCATTCTTCTCGAGTCGAGTCTGCTGGTCTTGGAGGAGGGAGTGCTCGAAGGGCGGCGCGTCTTCGGAAATATTATCAAGTATATCAAAATGGCGGCCAGTTCGAATTTCGGCAACATGTTCAGTGTCGTGGGCGGCAGTATCTTCCTGCCATTCCTGCCCATGCTGCCCATCCAGGTGCTCACCAACAACCTGTTGTACGACTTCTCGCAAACGGCTATTCCGACCGATGAGGTTGATGCAGACTGGCTGGCCAAGCCGCGAAAATGGGCAATTGGCGACATTCGGCGGTTCATTATCTGTATCGGTCCCATCAGCTCTATCTTTGACTACCTGACGTATTTCCTGATGCTGTTCGTTTTCAATGCATGGAATAACCCGGCTCTGTTCCACACAGGTTGGTTTGTGGAGTCCTTGTTTACGCAGACCTTGATTATTCATGTCATCCGCACGAACAAGATCCCGTTCATCCAAAGCCGGGCAAGTAAGAGTCTGACGCTCACATCCTTAGCCATTGTGGCAATTGGTGCAGCGCTGACCGTCTCGCCCTTGTCCGAAGCGCTTGGTCTGGTGGCCTTGCCGCCTCTCTATTGGCTGTTGCTGGCAGGCATGCTGGTGTGCTACGTCGTCCTGACCCAACTTGTCAAGACTTGGTTCATCCGCAGGTTCGGCGAATAGTTGCCCATGCCCTTGTGGGGGGCGCTCCCAGCAATGAAAACAGCAACGACTGCTGCCACACCCGACGGCGTGGCAGCCCGATCACCAGATGCGATGGCAGACTCACGTCGTCTGTGAGCATACAGTCATGCCAGATAGCCCTGGGCCACGCCGATGAGGTTGCAGAGCAGGCGAGCAGCCAAAGGATTGGGCGTTTCCTGATCGAAGACGCGATACTGGCAGAAGATCAATCTGCCTCGTCCAAACGGCACTGCCTCGATGTCACTGTACCAGAGGATGGCCGGCGGTTCCAGGCGCGACTGGGTATTGCGCAGCGATCCGGCAAGAATATCGCCGCCTTGCTCCGACAAGACATAGCGCGGCAAGACGTCTGCATACGGCTCGCCGGCCAGTCCCGGCGCGGGAAGGCTGGCGAATAGCGGCGAGGCAGGAATCCAGTGGTAGCACCCCATCCAGTTGCCAATACCCATGTAGAGATTGACAGCGACATCATGTCTGGCCAGGGCAGAGAGAGCGATGTCATCATGGGGTGTGAGTGGGCCTATAATCGCCACACTACCGGCTTCCACCTCGACCAGAAGGCTCTGCCAGTCCTCAGTTCTCAGGGAAGCGGGCCGGGCCAGGCCGAGCAAGCGTCTGTGGCCGCCGTCGGCGACGCCCCCCTGGACTGGGCTACCCACGTTGGGAAGGCCACCCGGCCAGGTTACCTGCCGGCAGGCAGGGCCGACATCAATCGGCGGCAGGACAAGAATAGTTTCTACCGTCTCGGCCAGTATCGCACCTGCGTCGGCCAGCAAACGCGCCACGACCCTGAACTCGCCTGCTGCGCTGCCCGTATCGAACGCAATCGCTCCCAGCTCAGCAACACCAACTCCCGGTGGTGCAGTGATGTTCTCGCTCACCACGGGAATCTGTTGCGTATCGTAGACTGTCACGGAGAGAGTCGCGCTCTTCTCAAGTGGAGCAGTGTTGACTAAGGTCACCGTCACCGCTATGTGTTCGCCAGCGGCGGCTACCGCATGGGCCGCCTTCAGGATCAGACAGTGTGTCCGGTTGACCCGTTGCATCGCCCAATAGGCCTTCTTTGGGTTGCGCCACACGTCGAGCAGGCCGGCGTGGAACTCCCATGCCACATCATTGAGTTGGGTCACGACATAACCGGAGACACGCGGGTTGGTCAGCAGGGCTTCAACCTGGCGAACGTTTCCCCTTGCCTGGGCTTCCTGGCTGGCAGCGATCAAGTTTTGCAGCGAACCAAAGACACGTTCCAGATTGCGTTTGGCAAAGCCCTGCTGCAGGCCATCGCGAAATGTGCGCAATTCCTGCGCATCCACCAGATCGCGGCCGCCGAACCGTTGCACCGTATCGTCCAAATCCGACATACCGCCACACCCTAGCTCGGAGACGAAGACTTTACCCCGGTAAGAGCGTAGCTCACGGTTGAACTCGGCCATGATAGCCGCCGAGCCAAAGCCGTACGCTGTGATGTCCACAGGGGGATCGTCCGTGCCCAGCGTCCGCAGCCACTCATACACGCCGTTGGCAATCGGCGCTCCAACATAGATGTGCACGTCAACGATCTTCTGCCTCTCAAGCCGGCGGTTTGCGATCACAGTTGCCCTGTCTACCCAGCCGAAATCCTGGTCAATGGCCATGCTGCCGCCTGAATTATCTACCACCACCCGTGTAGAGTCGAGTGCTCGCGTGAAGCGTATCAATTCGTCGCTGGCCACGGCGCTGGCCTGCCTGTTTTCATTGAAGATGCCCCAGAAGACGACTGAAGGGTGGTTGCGGTCGCGCCGGATCATGGCCTCGATTTCGCGTTTGCCGTGTTCCAGCAGGCGTGGATTATCCCTGATCCAGGCCAACGGTGTTTCGGCGTAGACCAGCATGCCCAGCTCGTCGGTGATATCGAGGTAGCCGGGAGGCGACGGGCGGATATGTGTCCTGATGAGATTGAAGCCGGCTTCTTTGCTCAACTGGATTTCGCGGCGCATCATATCCGGCTCTGGCGGGCAGATCAGGGTGACGGGGTAATTCGGCTGGAGAAGCACGCCGCGCAGGTAAATCGGCTGGCCATTGAGCAGAAATTGCCCATCCTGCACGGTGAAATCACGCATGCCGAACCGTGTCTCGGCGCTGTCCGGCGGCTCACCGGCGATTGTCAGCGTTGCCTGCAGGCGATAAAGCGCCGGATTCTCGCATGACCAAAGCACAGGACGCGCTAATGGCAGTCTGAAAGTATGGTGGGTCGCGCCTGGCAGCAGGGTAACCGAATGAACCTGTTCAACCGCCGTCTGCCCGTCGGGAGCGGTGATGAGCAGGTGTAACTCAGCGAGGCCCGGCTGCGCCTGGGCATGGTGTATTTCGATGTCTGCGACAACACGCTCGCGCTGTACGTCCGGTTCCACAGCGATGGCCTCACACCAGGACGTTGGCAGCGCCTCCAGATAAACGTCGCCCCATAGCCCCGCTTCGATATAATACCAACTTTGCTTGGAGGCCGGGCAGTGCTGAAGCACCAGACCATCAACAGCCTGGGTTTTGCAAAGGCTGGCCACGCGCAGCACCAGCTCGTTGCTGGCGCCAAAGCAAGCGGCCCCGGTCACGTCGAACGAGAACGGGGTGTAGGCGCCTTCGTGGCTGCCGACGTAGCGGCCGTTCAGCCAGGCATCCAGCCGGTAGCTGGCGCCGCCGATGCACAGCCTGACCACGCGCCCATGCCATTCGACCGGAATCTCGACCGTTTTGTGATAGAAGCCAATACCCACCTTGTCGGGATGGGTGACCGTCCAAAGAGCCGGCACCTTCACGCTCTCGCAGGCGTCTTGTGGCCAGTTGCCGGCCGCCCATCCAGAGCTGAGGCCTGCGCCATTGGCATCAAAGGCCAGATTCCACTCTCCCGCCAGGTCAAGACGCCGGCGCGCACTATGCATCACGATGTTATCTCCTTGAATGGTTTCAGACCGTACACGTCACCGATTATTCGACTTGAAGCAGGCAGTGCACATCAAAATCAGGAACGACAATCTGGATACTCTTGCCCAGGGCTCTCACCTCGACGGCTTCATGTTGTGGGAGCAGCCAGGCCCGGCTCAGGTGCCCCAACCGTTCGTTGTTCAGCCGCAAGACGATGTTTTTCAAGACCAGACGCTCGCCGCCATAGGACGGGTTGAAAGCATCGCCGGCATAGTGGTTCATCAGATGAACAAGGTAACTGCCCTGCCAGCGGTTCACCGTTACTTCGACCCCCGCCGGAGCATCGGTGTCGAGCACGGTCTCCGGCAGCAATCGGCTCACGATGTTCCTTGCCAGGCGTTCTGTCCAGATCACCTCCAGGGCGTTACCGGCCGCCGACTGCGCCGTCTCGCGTCCCCGCGTCACCATCCTGGCCCAGTCATTTGTCCGGTGCGGAAAACCCACGCTGCTGTAGATGCACAGACCGCGTCCGTACTGGTTCAGCACAATGGCGGGATGGCGCTGTTCCCGGTCTGGCGGCGGGTAGCCCCAGAGGATCGTCAGCACGTCCGTCCGTTTCAGTTCAGGATACTCTGCATAACCCAAGACCTGCCCGCTCGTCACCTCTACCTCCACCGATGGCATCTGCACAAGGAGCGGCATATCGGGGATGGTGTTACCGATCTTTCCGTCCTCTAGCCGCAGGTAGACGAAGGGGTGCTGGCTGTGGCTCCTGAAGTTGGCGCCGAGAACGTCGGCGAGGGCAAAGTTGCTTCTGGCCGTGCCTTCGGCATCGAGTAGCGACGTCGCTCCCGTCGCGAACAAACAGCCGCCGTTGTAGACGAATTCTCTGATCGCCTCGGCGTCCTCGTCACTCATAACTGTTTGCTCCGCCAGGACAAGCAGGCGGTATTTCGACAGGTCTGCCGGCAACTTCAGGATGTCGAATTGAAAGTGCCCATGCACCAGCGCCTGATGAATTGCTTCAGTTGCCAGCACACTCTCGTGGCCATGCGTGGGCGCCGAGTAGGGGCGGTTGGTCATCACCAGAGCAACATCACTGACCGATTGTGTGTCCCGAACGTAAGGTTCAAGCGTCTTCACAAATGTGAAGATGTGCTTGAACATGTCGTATTGGGCCTGATCGGTTGACCCATCAGGGTAGGGGTTCTGGCAGAGCCAGAGCACACCTCCCTGGGACATGACGATTGTCGTCTCAAGTTTCAGCATCTCAACCGGCTTCAAGTCCCAAGCGTTGAAGCCCAGTCCTGAGCCCGGCAGCCCCTGTGGACTGTAGATCTCGGTCATACGGCCGCTGTGGCGTCCCCATCTGGCGAAGAAGCTGGTCTGCATGTAATCCGGAGCATGGGCTTCGACACTGCTCAGATCGGCGCAGCCAATGGCGTCCACCGGTTTACCGGATCCGTTGTAGGTCACGATGGCATCGGGACGACGGCTCTTGGTGATGCGAGCCACCTCCTGCACGAATGACCTGGCGCCATCGACGCGTAGTTGGAAGCCGCGCACTCGATCTGCCTCGTTCGGGATCAGGGGAATGTCATAGCCGTAGCGCTCACGGTAGAGAACCTGGCAGGTGGGGCAGTAGCATGGTGCGTCGGGCACATAGGTGAGGCCCGGCCGGGCATCTATGTCCACAGAGGCCGGGCGTAAGGGGAGGATATCGAGCCAGACGCCGTCAACCTCATAGTTGTTGACCAGTTCTTCAATCTGTTGCAGGCAGTAGTCGCGATAGGGTGAGTTCAGGCACGCCCACAAAAAAGGGCCTGTCGGCGTCGCCCGTGGCTGTCCTTGGGAATCTACATAAAGCCATTCCGGATGCATGCCGGTGGCATAGGCATCGAAGCCCACGCTGAAGTAAGGGATAACCCGTATGCCGCGAGGCCGTGCTTCCTTGACCAATTCTCCAATGACATCGGTCGGGTATGATCTACCGAGACTGCAGTTGAAGTAGCAGTTGCCGTGGTGATCCTTGGCAAACGGCTGGACGCATCGCGCTTGAGCAGCCTCGAGGGAGTCTATGCACTCCCGGGCATTGAACCTGGCCCCACGTTGTTTTGCCCATTGCGGGGAGACGTAGAGCATCAAGACCTTTCTGAAGTCCTCTTGAAACCAGTGCACGCTGCCTCCTTATTCTGCTCAACACAGCGGTAGCCACACCGACATCTCGGTGAGGCCGCGGTTGTTCCAGGCGTAGTAGGGAATCAGTCGGATCGGTACCTTGCTGGCGGCATCACCGGCGAGTGGGCGGTAGAGTTTGCCCTGCCAGTCGCCGGCAGGGATGCGCCAGGCGTCGCCTTCAAGGACAGTGACTCCCCCGAGAAGGCCGGCGTCATGGCGAGGCGTCAGTCGGATGTCACGTGGAATGTGTATCTCAGACAGGCGGACTCCCCCCGGCAGGTCAATGTCCTCCAGGCAGTAGATGACCGGACCGCGTTGAATAGCTACCTGATTGCGCGTCTCTTCGACCTTGGGATGGGCTTCCAGCAGGCGCACAGGCATGGGCAGGGACAGCTCGACCGTATCGCCGCGCGACCATCTGCGCTTAAGAACGGCATAGCTGCCCGCACCGGCAGGCGACTCCACCGCTTGATCGTTGACGGTGATCGCCCAATCGTCGGCCCAGCCGGGGATGCGCAGCATCAGTGCCAGCTCGCCAGAGGGCGCGTCATCAAACGTTATCCTGACCGTGCCCTGCCACGGATAGGACGTTTCCTGCGTCAGGGCAACCGATGATCCGTCGGCCAGTCGCGTTTGCAGCCTGCTGCCGCCATAGATATGCACCCAAATCCCTTCAGCAGAGAGGCTATATACCCAATTGTGCAGGCCTGCAAGCAGACGGGCAATGTTGGGCGGGCAGCAATAGCAGGAATATGTCTGCCAGCGCGCCGGTTCATCATGAGACAGTCGCTCGTGCTCTGCACCATACCAGCGCAGCGGATTGGTGTAAAAGAAGTGCTCACCATCAATGCTGATGCCTGATAATGCGCTATTGTAGATAACCTGCTCCATGACATCGGCATACCTGGCCTCGCCGCTGATCCCCAGCATGCGCCAGTTCCACATGGCGTTGCCGATGTTGGCGCAGGTCTCGTTGTAGGCACTGGCATTGGGCAACTGATAGTTCAGTCCAAAGGCTTCATCCGTCCGATCGCCGCGCCGTGACCAGGACTTGTGTTGTGCGCCGATGCCACCGGTTACGTACATCTTATGGCTCACCACATCGTTCCAGATGCGCTCGATCGCCCGCCATAATGCATCCTCCCCGGTCTCGGCGTAGACGTCGGCTGCTCCACAGTAGAGGAAAGTTGCCGCGACGGCGTGGCCCACGGCCTCGGTCTCCTGGCGCAGGGGCACGCGGTCCTGCATCTCGTCGCTGCCTGCGGGGCCTGCTGGTTGCGCCGATGATCCGGTATTACGAGGAGCCGTGCCGCGACTGGTGACGAAGATGTCGGCCAGCTCGAGATAGCGCCGGTCGCCCGTCACCCGGTAGAGATCCACCATCGCCATCATGTGCGATGGGGTGAAGCCGAAGTGGGCGAGCTCAGGCGGACGCGGACTGAAGGCGCGGTACAGGCAGTCGGCGGCCCGACATGCAACCTGTAGGAAGTTATCCTTGCCCGTGGCGCGATAATGCACGCAGGCCGCCGTGATCAGGTGGCCCATGTTGTAGGCTTCCTCCTGAGTCAAGTCGGTCCAACGCTCAAGGCCCATTAGCTGGATTCTCGTCGAGAGGTAACCATCGGGGGCCTGGGCTTTGGCGATGACGGCGATGTGCTCGTCCAGGAGGTGGTCGAGCTGTGGGTCGCGGGTCATGCTGTAAGCGTGGGCAACCGCCTCCATCCACTTGAAGCAGTCGCCATCACTGGCGGAGAGACCGCGATGTGCGCCCTCCTGCAGCCTGGCCGCCACATAGAAGTTGCCGAAGCAGGCGGCATTGTCAGGGTGATCGAGGGCGCGGCGCATGCTGGGGAGGGTAACATTCTTGCACAGAGCAAATCTGTCTGCCCAAAAGCCGGTTGTCCACGTCACCGACTGGGGGGTAATACTGCGCAGCCTGGCATGGGGGCTGGTGTGGACACCGCGTGTGTCGGCCCCATGTATAGGTTCAGCGTTGGCCATTGCTAGACACTCCGGCAGTGCTTGTTGCCATAACCACGGGCGCACCTGTGGTGGCAGACCGGGTCGCTGCCAATGCCAGGCCGAGCGATCGCACACCCTCCTCGATGGGAACGGCGGTTGGCCGGTCATCGCGGATGGCAGCCAAGAGATCCAGCGTTTGGGCCAGATACATATCTTTCTCGGCAGCCACGGTGACAGCGGATGGCCAGGTCTGGCTTGTCTGGTGAAACACAGCGTGATTGGGGTCTTGGAAATCAGCAGTCAGGCCCGGCAAAACGAGCCGCCAGTCGCAATCCCAGCGGCCGGGGATGGCGCCATTGGTGGCTGAGATGGTGGCAATACTGCCCGTGTCGAAGCGAATGATGGTGACGCTGACATCTTCGACCGTGTAGTCTGGCACATGACGGTGGAAGAGATTATCCTGCACCGAGTAAACCTCGACCGGCTCGCCCAGGTAGAACCTGGCCAGGTCAACAATGTGGATGACCTGCTCGACCAACTGCCCACCGCTGCGGGCCCGATCTCTCCACCACGGGCGGTGTAGAGAGTTGCAGGCATAACGGCCCATCATGAAGCCGCGCGCAGGAGGGTGCATCTCCGCCATATAGCGCTTGAGCCAAAGCGCCGCTTCGCCATGCCGATACATGAACCCCACCTGTGTCTTCACGCCGGCAGTCTTCACCTGGGCCTCCATTTGTTTGGCCAGCTCCATGGTAAGGGCGATCGGCTTTTCGATGAGGAAATGCACCTTGTACTGGCAGGCCAAAGCAACCTCATTGCTGTGCGCATACGGCGGCAGGCAGATATAGACGAGATCCAGGCCGGCCTGCTCGAACATGGTCTCGGCGTCAGCATAAACCTCGCCCCGGCCGAATTGCTGCCTGAACTGCTGTGCATTGGCCGGATTCTCATCGCAGAAGGCAACCAGGCTCACGTCCTCCAGTCCGGCCAAGATGGTCGCATGCCTTTGAGCGATGCGGCCGCAACCGAGGATTCCGGTTCGCAGTGGTGTCATCAAGGCGTCTCCTATGTGCGTCTGCAAACCTTTAAGGTCCTAGAGACCTTAAAGGTTCGAACCATCGTAGGTCAAGATGATCTTGACCGCATTGGCGGGCGATTGATCAATCATGGCATAGGCCTCGGCTGCCCGCCAGAAGGGAATCCTGGCCCCGATCAATGGCTTGACGGCCAGCCTACCCTCTTCCAGCAACCTGACGGCTGTCTGCTCCAGGCGCTCCAAATCCCACAGTGGGTAGGAGCGGTGTGAGCATCCCCACACCGGCATACTCGAGCGCATGGTGATGCGGTTGTGGTGCCATTCCCGCGATAGATCGACGCGGCCCACCATGTCGCCATAGTAGCTGGCCGTAACGACCAAACCCTCTTGCCGTGTGCCTCGAATGGCATGCTGCAAGGCGCTGTAGACCCCCGAAATCTCCAGTGCAACGTCAACGCCGTGTCCGCCGGTGGCGTCTTTGATGGCCAGGCCGGCATCACAGGCACTGGGGTCAATGACGTCGTCGGCGCCCAACCGGCTGGCCAGGGTTCGTCGTTGTGCGATCGGATCAATGGCCAGAACCTGGATGGCGCCGCTCAACCGCGCCATTTGCACGGCCAGCAACCCAATAGCACCCAGGCCGAAGACGGCGACTCTATCCCCCAACTTGATTTGGGCATCATGGACGGCGGCCAGGGCAAAGCGGGCCGGATCGGTGAAGACCATCGTCTCGCCGTCGGCCTGAGCAGGAATGGCATACAGCGTCTTCTCCGGTTTGATAACCGTCTCGCGATGCTTCCACTCACCGTGCACCAGGTCACCGGGTCGGAAGCGGCGGACGTCGGGGCCTACCTTACGCACCACACCGGCGGCCCACGATCCCATGGTGTGCGGGAAAAAGGGGGCTATTTGCTCGTCGGCTCGCGGCGGGCGAAACAGCCGCAGGTCAGCGTCGAACAGCTCCTCGGCAAAAGGCAACGTGCCGCGGTAGATATTGAGTTCGGTGCCGTGCTTGATGCCGCTGACGGTCGTTTGAATCAAGACCTCATCGGCAATAGGATCTCGGTCCTCATACTCAGCGTAATCAATCTGTCGTGGTGCACGTGTAATGAGTTCTCGGGGCATGAGCATCACTCCATTTTTTCAATTGATGGGATTCTCGGCTTGCTTTTTCACGTCGCTAGGCATGATAGGCGCTGTATACCCGCGCCAAGACACTCGCCAGCTCATTATCGGATAGCCCGGTGCGGCCGGCAGCAGGCTGGCTGACAATAGTATCGATCAGGGCCACTGCGTTGGGCAAAGGGACGTCAGGCAGAATGGGTTTGGCTGGGCCCATAATGTATCCCCCGCCTTTGCCCAGGATGCGTATGCAGGCTGCGACCTCGTCGCGAACGTCGTCGACACTCCCGTGTGGCAACGTCTGCTGGGTACTTATTCCTCCGTTAAAACAAACGTGTCTCCCATAGCGCCGCTTCAAGTCCAGCACATCCATTGCCTCGGGCTGGAACGGGTTGATGATCTGCACTCCCATATCAATGAGATCGGGGATGATCTCGGTGATGTCGCCACATGAGTGTACAGCAATAACGAACCCCAACTCACGGCCGCGTTGGAAAATCCTCTTGAGCCTTGGCTTCAAGAACTTGCGCCAACGCGGCGCACCGATAAGCAGGCCCCGTTGACTTCCCCAATCATCGGCGAAACGGAGACAATCGAAAGCGTAATGGGCCATCTGATCAATGACACGTAAGTTCAGGTCCAGTAGACCGTCCAACAGCTCCTCGACGAACGTGGGGTTATCTTCCATGTCCATGAGGTAGTTCTCCATTCCACGAAGCATCCACGCTCTGTTGTCCAGCATAATGTTCAGAGCGCAGGCGGTGAAATAACCCCTATTGGCTGACAAGAAGGCCTGAGCGCCGTCAAAGAGGTTGCTCTTGGTCAAGTCTGGGAAGGTGTAGCCCCGCAACGAAGGATGCTTGAGAGGGTAATCCTCGCCATGCCAGATATTGCCAACGCGTTGCACACACCCGAAGTCGTCAACGAATATGTCCTGTGATAGCCACTGCTTTGGCGGCTCGACCACATAGCGTGGCAAATGATTCACGATGCGATCGGCGAAGCGGGTGCTGCCGTAATGCTCGGCAAGCCTGCTGGCAACGGCCTCGTCGATGTCGATCTGATAGGGTACGATATCCGTTTCTTCAAAGGCCAACGCAGCGAGAACGCGTCCGCGCGGTGTCACGCCGGGCATGTAACTCCTCCAGCATCTGTAAATGGATGAAATGATCTCAGGACGTAGGTGGCATGCCTACACCGCACAGGCTGATCAGTCTCACCCTTTAATGGCCCCCGCTGTAAGCCCTTCAATGAACTTTTCCGACAGCAGGATATACAGGATCAAGATCGGCAGCATGGCAGCCACCAGGCTCGTGGCCACCATGGCGTAGTCGGTGCCAATGTCGCCGACGAAATTCATCATGGCGGCCGGCAGTGTACGCAGCGACGGCTTGGTAACCATGGTGATGGCGAGCAGAAGCTCGTTCCAGTAGCTGAGAAAGTTGATAAGGATAACTGTCGCCAGAGCCGGTCGCGCGATCGGCAGCATGACGTGCCAGAAGGTACGCAGGTCATCGGCGCCGTCAATGCGCGCCGCGTCCTCGAGTTCACCGGGCAATTGCGCGAAGTAGGTGCTCATCAGGTAGATGCTCACCGGCAGGCCAAGTGAGCCGTAGATCAAGATCAATGCCCATCGTGTGTTGATCAGCTTATACTGCGCCATCATGACGTACTGTGGGATGTAGAGGATCTGATGAGGCAGCATGAGCGAGAAAAGCAGGAGCCCGAACAGCGCACTGCGCCAGGGGAACTCGTAGCGCGGACGCCCAAAACCATAGCCGGCCAGGGTGGACAGCACAATTGTAATGAGTAGGGATAGCGACGTCACGATGATGCTGTTAACGAAGTACTGGTAGAACTTAATGGCAGGATCGAACAACAGCTTCCAGTAATTGCTCCAGCGCGGGTTCAGCGGCAGGCCATAGGGATTGAGCAAGATGTCGCCGCTCGTTCGCAGCGACAGTGAGATCATCCAGGCGAACGGGATAATGAAGATCAGTGTGAAGAGCATAAGGACAACCGTTATCGGGATCGAGCGTATCCCGGCCAGCACACGGGCTCTGGATATGTGCACTGAGAACATGACTTGTCAGGCTCCCTTGTGAGTTGCTGAGTGTCGCGCCACGTCAAATACTGACTGCCTCGCGCCGGCGTGTCAATCCGTCTTGGGCTGCAACCACCGCCGCAGCACGAACACGCCGATCATGACGGCACAGAACCACACCACCGACAGTGCCGCCGGGTAGCCGAGATCAAGGGTACTCCAACCGAAGGCGCGCTTTTGGATATATGTTGCCACGGTCTCTGAAGCATGCATTGGCCCGCCCATAGTGAGTGCCCAGACGACGTTGAAGGCGTTCATCTTGCCCATAAAGGACAGGATCAAGACAGTCACCCACGTGGGCCGCAAGAGCGGCAACAGAACATGCCAGACGGCCCGCAGTCGCGATGCGCCGTCAATGTAGGCTGCCTCCATAAGATCCACCGGAATGGCGCTCAGCCCGGCCAGCAAGAGGACAAAAGAGTAGCCAACCGTGGCCCAGAAATGAACGGCGATGACAACCCATATCGGGGTGTCGAGACGCCCCAGCCAGTTGAGCGCCAAGGCATCCAGGCCAACGGCGCGCAGGACGCTATCCAGAAGTCCCCAGTCGTAGTCGAAGACCCAGCGGAAGATGATGCCCACAATGACGCCCGACATGAGAATCGGTGTGAACCAGGCCACGCGGTAGAAGCGATGGAATGGCACCCGGAAGTAGATGACCACTGCCAGCGCGGTGGCAACCGTCATCTCGAGCGCCGGCCCGACCACCGACCATAGCAGCGAATTGCGTACCGCCTGACGGAAAACGTCGTCGGTGGTGAAGATGGCAATGTAGTTCTGCAGGCCAACAAAGGTCGTGGTGATCTTGCCGCCGACCGGCGTGATACTCGTCACCGAATAGTAGATGCTGGCAAAGAAGGGATACACGGTAAAGATGAGATAATAGATCATAGCCGGTCCGAGGAAGAGGAGAATGCCCCCCCACGGTCGGCGCACTTTGCGGAGCGCGACCTCCTCGGCAGCCACGCGCTGTGTCTGCACAGAACTGGTCATGAGGTGTTCCTCGAGAAACCTGCCCGGCGAGCACGAGCGGTAGCGCCTTGCGACGGGTAGCAGTCGTGGGCCGGGCAGGCAGCTAGTGAAGCAGGTCTGCTTCTACTTCTTGCAGAGAGCGGCGTCCAGCTTCTTGATGGCCTCATCAATGGTGATCAGGTTCTGTGGCAGGCCTGAATTGAGCACGGCCGTGCGCACATCAACGAAGCCGGCGCATTCCGCATTCTCGCTGGCCAGGTTTGGCTTCAGCGGAGCCGGGCAGTCACCGTACACCTTGGTAATCAGTTCCCAGTACCATTTCCACTGATCAGAGTCCTTGACGTTGGTCGGCCAGTCCTTAGCGACGTCATACTTGAGTGTGCTCGGTTGCGTGGTGAGTGCACTCCAGAGGGCGCCATACTTGGGCTGGGACATGAAGGCGAAGAAGTCCCTGACCACGTCGGGGTACTTTGTGCTCTTGATGCCCATGAAGCCCGAGTCGAAGTTGGACCAGAGATTCTTGGGATACTTGGCGCCGTTCATGAGCGGTGGGATCAGGGCACCGAAATGGAAGTCTGGCGATTGGCCACCTTCGGACACCGGCTTGAAGGCGCGGGCGGGATAGAAGCTGCCGATGTAGATCATGGCCGCTTTCTGCTGGGTGTGGAAATAGGTGTGGAAGGCGTCAATACCCATGGTGGCGAAGCTCTTGGGCCAGGCGCCGGCGTCACGCAGTTGGTTCATCCAGGTCAGCACCTGTCGGGCCACCGGCGTATTCCAGCTCGTCAGCCCACCGTCGTACCGGGCTTCCTCTTCGATGCCGACCAGCTGCACCAAGGCGGCCCAGATGGGATAGAGGGCGGGATAGTTGCGATCGCCCACGGCATTGGCGAAGCCAGAGTAGCCGCGTGCTGCCACCTTCTTGATGACGTCCACAAACTCGTCTTGAGTGAACTGATTGCTGTCCGGTACCTTGATGCCGGCTTCGTCGAAGATGCGCGGGTTGTAGAACAGATAGAGAAGCTGAATGCCGATGGGGTAGCTGAAGATGCCCTTCGGCTGGGTTAGGGTAATTGCTTCCAGGATACCGGGTTTGAAGGCAGCCGCGGGTAAGGCGCCGCTCAGATCAAGCAGCCAGCCGGCCGGTCCGAATATCTGGGATCCCACATCGCCTGCGATGTCCGGGGCGCCTTCGCCTGCCGTCAGGGCCGCTTTCAGGGCTGCTTCTAGGGCCGATTTCTCCCAGTAGGGGACCTGAATCGTCACATCGGGATGCGCCTTCATGTAATCGGCGACGACGGTGTTGACAAACTGCTGGTTGAGCGGCTGTGTTGACCACATGCTCCAAAAGGTCAGGATCTTCTTACTGGCGGTCGGCTTGGGAAGGGGCGTCGCAGTCACTACCTTCTCGACGACCTGAGTAACCGGTTTCTCGACAACCTGAGTAACCGGTTTCTCGACGACCTTGGTTACCTCGACAACCCGCGCCGTTGGAGTGGGCGCCGGTGTCGCCGTTGGCGCTGCGCCGCAACTGGCTACGACCGTGCCTACGATTGCTGCTCCTGCGACTCTGAGCATCTCTCGCCGGCTGAGACGCGTGTCCTTGCTAGACATTTGTTACCTCCTCCTTAAACAATCAATCGAAAGCCTGACCAAGGCAGCAAAGACTGTAGCAATACCACCCACCTTGGGCCATCATCGTTTATGCAGACATCACCTCCATTCTTCAGCAAGCCACCCTGCATACCCGGCATGCCGGGCAGTCTGAAAACGGCTCTGCTCAGACCCCGATGTCTTTAAAGACATCGAGAGTCTGGAGCTGCTTTCATCCTCCATTATCCCCCCACGGGCATGAATAACCAACTTGAGGAAGCCCGTGGCGGATAGGCAACATCTGGCCGGGTCGCCGATGCTCAGGTTGAGCCGCGGATCTCGATCGTGTACGGCAGAATGATGCGCTGTGGCTCGCGTGGCTCCTCTTTCTTTAGGCGACAGAAAAGAATCTCGGCAAGCTTCTTTCCCATGTCGTACTTTGGTTGATGAACAGTTGTTAGGGAAGGAGAGACGCAGGCAGCCTGGTCAATGTTGTCAAAGCCGGCGACGGCGACATCGTCGGGTATGCGCAACCCTGCTTCCTGTACGCTTTGCATGGCGCCAATGGCCATCAGGTCGTTGGCGGCGAAGACCGCCGTCGGCAGCGGGCGACGCTGCAACAAAGTCTTCATGGCATTGTAGCCGCCTCTCTGTGTCCACGGGCCTTCTGTGACAAGGGCAGGGTCCACGGGCAAGCCATGTTCGCGCAGGGCCTGCACATATCCTTCGTAGCGCAATCGTCCTGAGTTGGGGCGAGAGCTGCCGAGATGGGCGATCCGCCGGTGCCCGCGGGAAATGAGATGGGTGACGATGTCCCGCGCCGCCTGGCGGTCATCAATCATGACCGAGTCGAAGGCGGGATGATCAATCTGGTGACCAAAAATGACGATGTGCACGCCGCCGGCTTGAATGGGCAATAGCTCTTCGGCTGTGACCCCACCCGGATTGAGGATGATGCCTTCGACGCGCTGGCGAGAGAGAATGTGTAGGATGCGTCGTTCCTGAGTAATGTCGCGGTCGGTGTTGCCCAGAATCATGACATAATCATTCTGGTTGGCCACGTCTTGAACGCCGCGCGCCAGCTCGGGGAAGTAGGGATTGGTAATGTCGGGGATAACCAGGGCAATCAGGTTGGTGCGGTTGCTGCGCAATCCGCGTGCCACCAGATTAGGCTCATAGTCCAGCTCGCGCATGGCTGCCAGAACGCGCTGGCGCAGCTCAGGCGTGACATAGCGCGTGTTGTTGATGACGTGTGATACGGTGGCGACGCTGACGTCGGCATGGGCGGCTACATCCTTGATTGTGGCCATTGGCTACCTCAGCGGTGAAACGTTTAGCTAATCGTTTACGTAAACGTTTATAGCATATCTCATCTCGTTTGTCAAGATGTTGGACGACGAATATTAGGGCAACATGGTGGTTTTCGCCCGCGCAGCAGGCAGAAAAATGTACGAGAGGGGGGAGTGAGGTCATTCCGGTGAAGATCCTCCTACCCGAATCGTGAACTGTAGCCTCGGTCGTAACTGTTCACGTTTACCCTGGAAGCAGGTGCATCGGCATGCCTATACCCTGCCGCAGGTTACCCAAACCTGCGGCAGGGTCAAATTGCCCCGCCCACGGGGGTGGGTCAGGGTGGGAGCATTTCAGCAAAAGTCGTGTTACCCCAACGGTGAACAGTTACTCCTCGGTCAGAGCTTGACACCTATTCTTGCACATGTTACCATGAGGGCACTCTCATCATACGGTCATGGCTGTTCATCAACCTTAGTAAGGAGCGCTGGTCATGCGTGCTGTTCAAAAGTGGGGAGATGGAAAAGAAGGCATGGGCCTGCGGGATGTCGCGGAACCGGAGGTGGGGCCTCATGACCTGCTGATCGAAGTCGCTGCTTGCGGCATCTGTGGCAGTGACCTGCATATCTGGCGCGACGAAAAAGAGCATCGCCGGCCGGTAACGCTGGGCCATGAGTATTCCGGCGTCATCATCGGCAAGGGAAAGGATGTCAGCGAGCAGTGGCACATTGGAGACCGCATCGTTGGCGATCTGGAGACTCTGAACGGCCGTGTGGGAACCCATGTCAACGGTGCCTATGCCGAGCGCCTGGCGCTTCCCGAACGGCTCGCTCATCGTTTGCCCGACAACCTGACGTTCGAGGAAGGCGCGCTGCTCGAACAAGTGACGTGCATGAGCCACTCGCTGATGTATCGCACGCGCATCCATCCGGCCGATTTCGTTGTCATTACCGGTCCCGGCCCGATCGGCCTGACCATGTTGCAGATGGTCAAACTATACAGCCCTCGCGCCGTCATGGTAACAGGACTCAAGAGCGACGACCTGCGGCTGAGCAAGGCCCGAGAGCTCGGCGCCGACTATATCTATTATAGTGAGGATAACCCGGTCGCAGAGGTGCTGCGCCTGACGAACGGGGCAGGCGCCGATGTGGTGATTGACTGCTCTGGTGGTGAAGAGGCCATTACTCAGGCAACGCGTATGGTCAAGAACGGCGGCTGGATCACAGTCATCGGTTTGTGGGGGCACGACATCAAGGTCAATATTGACAGAATTCCCTATAACAATCTGACCGTGCGCGGCGGCTGGGGCTGGGATGGCATGGAGTATGCCGACCAGGCGGTACGCATGGCTGCCGGCTGGCACTCATGGGAGAAGGCTCTGCAGATCATGGCCATGGGCAGGGTGAGGCTGGCGCCCATGATCACGCGTCGCATCCCCCTGGAGGATTGGCGTGACGCCTTCCAGCGGCTGGAAGCCAAGAAGGACATCAAAATCATGATCTACCCCAACCAGAAATATATGCCCACGGGTTTGGCGTCATAAAATGTGTCCAATCACAAAAGGGTAAGGGGGGCAATCATTCTATGGCTACCTTCGAGCTGGCCTTCAAGCCAGGGGTGACAACACAGGTGCAGATTGATGACAAGAATGTGCTCTTCTACGCTGCCCAGCGCACGGTGTCGGCTGTTCCTGATCAATCTCATATCGTCAGCGATGCCCTTGCCCACCCCATTGGCACGGAGACGCTTGATCGGCTGCTGCGGCCGGGACAGAACGTAGTTGTCCTCTTTGACGACATAACGCGGCCAACGCCGACTGCTGCCATCCTGCCGCCCATCCTACAGCAAGTCCACCGGGCCGGCATCCCTGCTTCTCATGTCACACTCTTTGCCGCGATGGGCACCCATCGCCCCATGACCGACGAAGAGCTACTCATCAAGCTCGGTGACCTGGTGCACCACTATCGCGTGATCAACCGCGACTATCGCTGGGCCGATTACGTTGATTTGGGCAAAACGGCCAGCGGTACACCGGTGTTCGTTGATCGCGCCGTCGTTGAGGCCGATGTCAAGATCGCCGTGGGCAACGTCGTACCCCACATCTCGGCCGGTTGGGGCGGTGGCTCCAAGATACTCCTGCCCGGCTGCTGTAGCCAGACCACCACCGACATGATGCACCTGATGGCCTGCATTGTCCAGCCGGTGCTAGAGGTTCTGGGGACGCGGGACAATAAACCACGGGCCGAAATGGACGACATCGCTGCCAAAGTGGGGTTGGACTTCATCGTCAACACGGTCATGGACGAAGACAAGCACATGCTCGGCGTTTTCGCCGGGCACTACATCGAAGCTCACCGCGCTGCCACAGCAATGGCCGAACAGGTGATGGTCATCCCCATTCCCCGCCAGGCCGATATTGTGATCGTCTCCGCCAATCCCTGTCACTTCGACTATTGGCAAGGCATCAAGCCCTATACCTATGCCCAGCGGGCTGTGCGCGAGGGCGGCGTCATCATCTTTTTGCTCGATGGAGCCGAGCACCTTTGCGGCGATGCGCCCTCGCACGAGGAGACCGTGCGCAGGTATTTGCCGTGGAGCTTTGAGGAGCAGAAGGCGGCCGTGGCGCGAGGCGACGTGACGGATTTGGTGGGCCTGAATGTGCCCATGTATCATGCCACCGTCCGCCATCGCGTGGCTAAGACGATCTGTGTGACAAACCATCTCACGGCAGAAGAGCTTGACCTGCTTGGCTTTGAGGCAGCGCCCACCGTGCAGCAGGCCCTGGAACGCGCCTATGCCCTTCTCGGTCGTGATGCAGCGGTAGGGATCATACCCTTCGGCGGCGAGACGCTTGTGCGCGTCGCCGGCGACACTCCCTGACACAGAGCATGACCAAGCACGGCGCAAGCCTGGTGTTGCCGGTGCTATCATACGACTGAGACACGAGGATAATCATGAGTGTGCATCTTGCGTATGGCAAAAACGGGCTCGATATTGACGTTCCGGCAGAGCGCACCACCGTTGTCGAGCCGCACTACCCGCCGGCGCTGGCCGATCCCCAGGCCGTATTGCGCAAAGCCCTCGCCGATCCCATCGGCAGTCGGCCCCTGCGTGACCTGGTCGGCGCACGAGATACGGTCGGAATCGTCATCAGTGACCTGACGCGGCCGATGCCCACCGCCGACGTCGTGCGGGCGGTGATGGCCGAGCTGCCCCATGTCGCTCCGGAGAACGTGACCATCTTCATCGGGCTGGGGACCCACCGCCTGATGACCGAGAAAGAGATAGCCGGTGTGTTGGGCGATCTGGCCGGCCGCTACCGGGTTTCGCAGACCGAATGCACCGACAGCGCCGCCTTCGCCACCGTCGGGCGAAGCAAAGATGGCAACACGATTCGCTTCGTCAAGGACTTTCTGTCGTGCAGTGTGCGTATTATCACCGGCTTAATGGAGCCTCATCTCTTTGCCGGCATCAGCGGTGGCCCCAAGGGCATCCTTCCCGGCCTTGCTCATATGGACACCATCATCGCCAACCACAGCGCGGCTCATCTCCTTCACCCTAAGGCGACCTATGGTGTTACCCACGGTAACCCTCTCTGGGAAGAGATCCATGAGGGTGCACTGATGGCCCGACCAACGTTCATTGTCAACGTCACGGTCAATAAGGAGAAGGCCATCACCAATGTGTTTGCCGGAGACATTGATGCAGCCTTCGAGCGTGGAGCCCGCTTTGTGTATGAGACGGCCATGGTGGCCGTGCCCCAGCGCTACGATGTCGTCGTGACGACAAATAGTGGCTACCCGCTCGACCTGAATCTCTACCAGGCAGTCAAGGGGATGACGGCGGCGGCGCCGATCGTGAAACCTGGGGGAGCGATCATCACTGCCGCCGAGTGCTGGGACGGCATCCCCTATGGCAGTCGTATGGAAGCCGTTTTGCGTCAGGTGAAGACGCCCGATGAGATCATTGCCGGGATCAAGGATGGGCGCTACGCCGGCATGGATCAATGGCAGTTGCTGCTGTATGCTCAGATACTGCAGAAGGGCCCGGTGTACCTTAAGACGTCACACCTGAACGACGACGATGTGCGTGCCTGCCTGGCTATCCCATGTCATGATGTGGGCGCCACGCTGCGCTCGCTGCTCGAGCGTTATGGGCCCGACAGCAAGGCATGCATCCTGCCTGAGGGGCCGCAGACCATTCCCTATGTGGCGGATAGGGCGTAAGGCGCGTCACGTGTAATTGTTCACGTTTACCCTGGAAGCAGGTGCATCGGCATGCCGATACCCTCCCGCAGGTTACCCAAACCTGCGGGAGGGTATGGAGAACGCCGCCGGCAATCCGTGTTTCGTGCCATCCACTCCTGCATCCGTGGCCAGATCGCTCCGCTTTCCAACTTTCCTTACCCTAACCGTGAACAGTACCGTCACGTGAGCGCTTGTTTTTTGGCAGCGCTTTATGGTATAATGCCAGTCGCACCCGTCCACGGAGAGGTGTCCGAGTGGTTGATGGAGCGCGTCTCGAAAACGCGTAGGCTAACTGCCTCGTGGGTTCGAATCCCACCCTCTCCGCCACCAACGCACATATGCGAGGAGAATGCTGCCATGCGGAGGTCATCTTTTTGGCGCTTCGCTCTCATTGTCCTGATCGTGCTCGCAGCCGCTGCTTGTGGTGGTACACCAATACCAACACCGGCTCCGCCGACGGCGACGCCAACGTCGGCTCCGCCGACAGCAACCCCGACACCGGCCCCGCCGACAGCGACGCCGACACCGGTTGCCCCTGCCGTGACACCGACCGTGCCGATGACCACGAGGCCGACAAGCGGGGCGACAGCGGGCAATGCATCGGCAGCCGATCGTGAGCTTGTGGCAGCAGCCTTTAACAATCTCTCTCGGGCCGTATCCTTCGGTATGAAGGTTAGCGTTGTGGGTGAGAGCACGGCGCTGCCGTTCAGTGGGGATATTGTCATGGAGATCTCGCAGGTGCCTACGCGCAGCGTTGACATCAAGATCAGCGATCAGTTGGAGATGATCATCATCGGGCAAGATGTCTACGTGAAAGCCGGCGCCGCGACATGGCAACAGACGCCCATGGATCCGTCCCAACTGAAGGGGCTACAGGAAAGCCTGAACTTTGCCCAAAGTGTCAAGGTGGAAGACCTGGCCGCAGTCGAGATCAACAAACTGGGCAGCGAAAAGGTAGACGGTGTAGATAGCGACGTGTTCAACGTGACGACATCTGTGAGCGGCAAGCCTCGGGTTACCACGGTATGGATCGCCAGGGCCGATAAGACACTGCTGAAGCAGGAACTGAAGGACGATTCGGGGACGATACGTGTTACCTTCTATGGCTGGAACAAGATCACCGTCCAGCCGCCAAAGCTCTAGCCGACCAAGGGAGAGGTGCTGGAGTGGTCGATCAGGCACGTCTGGAGAACGTGTAGGCGATGAGCCTCGTGGGTTCGAATCCCACCCTCTCCGCCAGACGCATCACAACGCCGCCGGGATAGGTTGCCCGGTGGCGTTTTTTCATGTGGGCCGGCAGCGTGTGGGTAGAGAGCGGGAAGCCAGCACCCCAGCAAAACAAAGGCGGCGCTGAGGGAAGTGAAGCGCCGCCTGATGATGGTGCCATATGTGTGGTGTCTCTACATTGCTGGTAGCAAGAACAGATGATCAGGCTGCCTCATCTAAGGGCAATGACAGCCGTCTAATGCCGTGGGGGTGGCCACGGCGGGTAACGCCTATCCTGTTTTTGTGGCCAGGAGAGCCTGCACAACCTGACTGATCACACGATTATCGGCCCTGCCCTTGAGCTGGGGCATCAACACTGCCATGACTTTGCCCATATCGCCGGGGCCTTTAGCACCCACCTGGGCAATCACGGTACGAGCGTGGGCCTCAATCTCCTCAACGGACATTTGCTGGGGAAGATAAGAGAGAAGGATAGCCAGTTCGGCCTCTTCCTTCTGCAATAAGTCCGGTCTATTGCCCTTGGCAAACTCCGCAATAGAATCACGATGGCGCTTGACATCACGGGCAATGACATTGAGTACGCCTGCGTCGTCCAGTTCGTGGCCCTGCTCGATTTCGGCATTGGTAATAGCCGCACGCACCATGCGAATCACAGACAGACGCAGCGCGTCCTTGCGGCGCATGGCATCCATTTGATCCTTGAGCAGGGTCTCCTTCAGGCTCACCTCACACTCCTATCCACGTCGAGCAGCAGCCGCAGCCTTACGCCGACGAGCTGCTTCCTTCTTCTTGCGCTTAACGCTTGGCTTCTCGTAGTGCTCACGCCGACGAGCCTCAGCCAGAATGCCGTCTTGCTGCACTTTTTTGGTAAAGCGCTTCAGGGCGCTCTCGAAGCTCTCGTTTTCTCCGACGATGACCTCAGTCACATACGTTCCCTCCTTTCTTCCGGTCCGGCATGACGCCAGACAAGGTTGCCGGCCTTCCCTCCTGCCCAACCTAGTCCAACCACGGCACCGTTATTTACGATGCCATTATACGTCCTATCGCCGGTTGTGTCAAGAAAAAAGCCCGATGAACGGCCGTTTCGATCTTGGAGGCGCCGTCTGTGTGCAACCTCATGCTATATACTCATGGCATCCCTGCAAGTGCCCCTCCCACAGGTTACCCAAACCTGCGGGAGGATTGGGGGGGCATTCCGGCGCAAGTACTGTTACCCTAACGGTGAACAGTTACAATGTGCTTGACTCATAACCAAGAGCGGCTTATAATGTATCGTGGGTTCAGTATTTATCGTCATGCGGGGACATCATCACTCAGGGGCAACGGGCTGGGCATGAGGAGCAGTCACAAATATAACCGTTGGAGGTGTGACATGAAGGGCAACGACGCGGTCCTGGCAACGCTGAACGGGCTGTTGGCGGATGAGTTGACCGCCATCAACGAGTACATGGTCCACTCGGAGATGTGCGCCAACTGGGGCTATGAGCGGCTGCACAAG
>Ga0272448_1002084_pt1 | contig 25806 bp, 23 predicted proteins | sample YNPCB0191_FD_202220 | JGI IMG/M metagenome (GOLD analysis project Ga0272448, IMG submission 202220) | Hot spring sediment microbial communities from Yellowstone National Park, WY, United States - YNP-CB-019-1 | ecosystem: Environmental > Aquatic > Thermal springs > Hot (42-90C) > Sediment... | reverse complement strand
TAGTTTCAGCAAGTACGATGTGTTCACTCCGCCTCAATATGTAGGGTTGCACAACTATATAAAGTTGTTCCATGATCCACTCTTTTGGACGTCGCTCAAAGTCACCACGGTTTATTCGTTTGTGAGCGTTCCGCTTGGCTTAACTGCCGGTCTTGCCGTTGCACTTCTTATGAATCAGAAGGTCAAAGGGATAGCATTGTTCAGGACTATCTACTTCCTTCCGGCAGTAGTCTCCGGAGTAGCCGTTTCGCTCCTGTGGGTCTGGATCTTCAATTCCAACTGCGGATTGGCAAATGTAGCATTGAAGTTCTTGCACATTCCGCCGCAGAAGTGGCTGGAGAGTCCCAAGACCGCGCTCGGCTCACTGATTTTTATGAGCCTTTGGGGAGTCGGCGGCGGCATGGTGATTTATCTCGCCGGGCTGCAGGGTGTACCGCAGCAGTTGTACGAAGCAGCAGAAATCGACGGCGCGAACAGCTTCCAGCAGTTCCGGAACGTGACCATCCCAATGCTCACTCCGGTGATCTTTTACAATCTCATCATGGGTATCATTGGTTCTTTCCAAGTATTCACCCAGGCTTACGTGATGACCAAGGGAGGGCCATCGAATACAACTCTCTTCTATGTCCTGTACTTGTTCAAGAATGCATTCAACTATTTCCACATGGGGTACGCATCTGCAATGGCGTGGGTGCTTTTTGTGCTTATCCTGATTATGACACTCCTGGTATTCAAGTCTTCGGCAGCATGGGTTTATTATGAGGGAGAGAGGAAGTCCTGAGGCAGATTTATGAAAAAGCAAAGTTTTGGCAAAGTTGCATTTGTATATTTATTGCTCGGTTTGGGCTCGATAGGAATGCTCCTTCCATTCTTGTGGATGGTATCGACCGCATTCAAATCCGCCGACAAGGTGATGGTATTTCCTCCTCAATGGATACCTAATCCGTTTGTATGGCACAACTTCGTCGAAGGCTGGACAAGCCTTCCGTTTACCATGTTTCTCAAAAACACATGCATCATCACAGGTACGGTGATCGTGGGTACTCTCTTTTCGGCGTCTCTGGCAGGGTACAGCTTTGCCCGATTGAGATACCCGGGAAGAAACGCGCTCTTTATGATAACTTTGGCAACGATGATGCTCCCGGCACAGGTAACTATGATCCCGATCTTCCTTATGTTCCGAGATTTGGGCTGGCTGAACACGTTCAAGCCGTTGACCATAGGTGCATGGCTCGGTGGTGGAGCGTTCAACATATTCCTCGTACGACAGTTCATCATGTCTATCCCACAGGAACTCGATGAGGCTGCCCGTATCGACGGTTGCAGTGCATTCGGGATTTATTGGAGAGTGATCCTCCCGCTTATCAAGCCCTGCCTCGCAGTAATCGCGATCTTCACTTTCATCGGCACTTGGAATGACTTCATGAGTCCTATCATCTACCTGACTACTCCGGATAAGATGACTTTGGCGATGGGCCTTCAGTATTTTCAGGGCAATTATGGAGTGACGCTGCACTTGTTGATGGCAGTCTCTCTGGTTGTGATGGCGCCTTGTCTCATACTGTTCTTCCTTTGCCAGAAGCAGTTTATCTCCGGCGTAGTAATGACCGGCATTAAGGGCTAAAAAGGAAGTAACGAAAGGACGCGTATAATGAGGTCTTTGGTTGGGATACCCTTCGTGGTTACTCTTTTGTTGTGCTGCCTCCAATCATTTGGTTCTGACAAGGCCAACGTTTTTCCCGCTGCAGGTGAATGGTCTTGCTTCAGAAGAGATGGCTCACTCGACGCCCATTCAGCATTGAAGGGAGATATCTCCAACCCCGCAGTCGCCTGGAAGCATTTTACCGGCTCACACTGCTGTTTGACCGAGGTCATTCCCAGCCAAACAGATACGGTATATTCTACACCTGCAGACAGCGTTGTATATGGCGCGTATCCTCCCGAGGATTTGCGCTGGGGCATGTCCGAGCGAGCTGCCGATATTGCCGGCGAACTCCAGCCGATTCATCGAGATGGAGATACTACTTATGCCAAGATTTTCTCCGAATACCCAGGATTGCAGAAAATAGAATTTGAAAACGGTTTTGCCAAGGGACAAATAGGCGACAAGTGGCAAGATTGTGTAGGAAGATGCTACGGTTGGAAAGACGGCAAGTGGCAACTGATATGGACTACTAGCCCGATTCAACTGCTCTTTCAGCCGTTGCCCTTGGTCGGTGATTTTGACGGCGACGGCAAAAAAGAAGTGGCCGTCCTGCCTTGGAACGAACTCCTGGTCCTCGATGCGAATACCGGAAAGATAAAGGACAGGTGTACCTTTACCGAGGGCAGGAGTTACGGATTTCTGGGTGCGTATGACCTCGATCATGATGGCAAGACGGAATTTGTGGTTCAAGCCGATTATTGCAAGCACATCGACGTGTTGGGATATCGAAACAGCAAATTGAGCCTGCTTTGGCGAAAGGTGATCGAGCTTGGTTTCGAAAATCCTCAGAAGATTTTACGAGTAAGGCCTGATGTGGCTGCCGATGTGGACAGTGACGGTCGATTGGAAGTGATCGTCAACCTGTTCAACGATACCGGCGACGGCAAGTGGCACGCGTTAGTTTATGATGGGATCAAGGGAGTGATCAAAGCTGATCTCCCGGATGAATTTATCAATGGTCTGGTAGATATCGACGGTGACGGTCAGACCGAGATGCTAACGACTCGGACAAATGGTGCAAATGTGCCTCAATACGGCCCGATCATGATCCGCAAACACGATGTGCATAAGGGCTTTTATGTTGCGTGGCAGAGTAAAAATTCAGGCTGGCAGGAATGGGAACGCCCATTACCTCCAAATGTGCAGAGTCTGGCAACTCAGGGTACTATGGATGTGCTCTATAGACGCATCGGTAAGCAGGTAATAGTTGCACTTCGTGAGAAAACATCTGACGGCGATAGGATTTCTTTGTGCAAGTGGAACGGTAAGAGTTTATCTCCTGAAACTTCCGTTAACGGTCAGTGGATTTCCGGTTTGGCCCTGGATAACAAGGGCAATCTCCTTGTGTTGAATATTGAACGTCCCGGCGCAGATGTCAAACTGGAATTGAAGAAGGGAACAGCTAAAGTGCTGTTCCAGACGCCTATGATTATAGGGCAGGGGGCTGTAACCGTAGCACAGGATCCAGGTGATAAGCTTCCGACCATTATGGCGCAGGGTTTTAAGGAAAACTTGATTGGATTTTATCCTCCTGATGCCGGCAATAAGATAGTCGAGCGATGGAGGATTCGTGGCTGGGGGCAGAGTGATGCATGGGATTGGGGTGTGTACGGCCCTGTAGTCAGCGAGTTGTACGGAGATGGACGCAGACAGCACATATATGCCTCGACCGGACCTGGAGGCGAGGCTCGATTGGTAGTGTCGGATTTGGGTGGCAAGGAACTCTGGCATAAGGACATTCCAGGCATTCTCGGAGGGCCTCCTGTCTGGAATATCGGTGGGATTATCTTTTGGCAGATTGGGCATTTCACCAGTAAAGATCGCCAGGACATAATAGTCACTGTTCGTCGTTCAATTATGCACAGCGAGGAAACCTTGCTCATATCGAGCAAGGACGGTCGCATCATCTGGCGAAGGGCACATGAAATCGACCATCGAGGTGTTGGCGGCGGCGCACCGTTTGCGATCACTGATGTTGATGGGGATGGATTGGATGATCTGGTATCAGTGCATCCGAATATCTTCTACGCACTTAAAGGTTCAACGGGTACGGATATTGTTTCCAAGATCGCCTTATACCCGAGCATCGGCTTCCAACTATATTGGGGATTACCGATTGCCGGGGATTTCAAAGGAAACGGAACTAGAGACATTTTATACACCTCCAAGAGTGGTTTTGTCACGGGTCTCTTAGATTCCAGAGGATCGCTGCTTTGGAGTGATGCCGTAAATACCAGCCCCAAGACTTATCCAGCAGTAGGCAACTTTAACGGTGATGGAAAGTTAGACGTTGTAGGCATAGGATACTCGGGCGGAGGCGACAATGTAAGGTGTTATGATGGTGCCACTGGAAAAGTAAAGTGGCAATTGAGTGTTCCGCTCGATGCAGATGTGCACGGCACGGCAAGCGCCGATGTAAACTCGGATGGCAGGGATGAGGCGATCTTCACATCCGGCAATACCCTGTACTGCGTGGGAGCCGGAAAAGATGGAAAGAGCGGCACATTATTGTGGAAGATTTCGTTGTCGGAAAAGCTCGGGCCGCCGACAATAGCATATCTTGGCGGAAAATCGAAAATGTCCATCCTGGTATCATCGCGCGATGGATATGTATACTGTATCGAATAACGAAGGAGTTTGAGCATGGCTGTGGAAACACGCATGAATTTGGTGACCAACGGCAGTTTTAGCGCCGGTCAGCCCGGGGGTCTTCCTGAAGGTTGGGAAGTCAAATCGTCCTATGAGTTCTTGACACCGGTATTTGAATTGGTCGAATCAAAAGGCAAAAAGGTCTTGCAAGCATCCGGCGCCGGGAATCCCGACTGCCTGGGCTGGTTGACCACAAGCTTTTCCATCGAGGCGGGAAAGACTTATAAGTTGAAGGCAAAATTCAGCTTTGAAGGTGATGTTAACCCGCACCAAAATCTGATATTCGCCTTTTATCAGGATCAGTTCAACGAAGGCATCTTGAATTTCAAGCGCTTGTCCGATAACTCCGGAGAAGGCGAGAAGAGATTTTTCCTCCCTGGTGAGGGGACTGTTAATGCCGAAGTTCGCATATACTTCAGGTACAATGCCGATGGCAAAGTACATGTGGAAGAAATCTCCGTTGAAGAGTGCGAGCCCATTCAGCCGAGGTTGGCGAAGGTCGTTGCCACTCATGGTAAAGCAACCATCGAGCAATGGCAGGAGATTCTCGATGTATTGGGCGCATCCAAACCCGATGTGGTTCTGCTTCCGGAAACCTTTAACGGACTTGAGCCGGAGCCGCTTGACGGGCCTTGCGGGACCTTGATGAGCAGTTATGCAGCAAAGCACAAGATGTATGTTTCCGGCACATTCAAGACTCTGGATGCAAAGGCAAACCGTGTATACAATATAGCCGTATTGTACGATCGCAACGGAAAACTCGTCGGCCAGTACTACAAGAATCATCCGTACAGCCCCGAAGCATTCGAGGGCGTTACCCCCGGCACGGAAGTTCCGGTTTTCGATACCGACTTCGGTCGCATCGGTATGATGATCTGTTACGACAGCTGGTTCAACGATGTTGCCGAACTGCTTGCATTGAAAGGCGCTGAAATCATCTTATTCCCAAGCGCAGGTTACAGCCACAGCATGATGCCTGCTCGCTCGGGGGACAACGGCACGCGAGTAGTCGCCAGCAGCGAATACATGAAAGCCGGTATATGGGATACAAGTGGCCGGGAAGTGACTCGCCCGGATGTCGATACTACACTGAGTCCAAACTGTAAAGACTCGTTCAACGACGTAGTGCAGAGAAAGATCGGCCCTATCGAGGTCATCGAGGCAACCTTCGACCTTACCAAGTGCCCTTCGCCGCATAACTGGGGCGGCCCGATGCTGTCAGCGCCGGGTGGGCGACGGAACCGAAGAGACCAGAAAAAGCTCCTGTTCAATGAGATCGAGCAGGAAGTTTTGAGATGGTGGGATGAGTAGCTGAGAAGTCGGAGCTCAATTCTTCTTGTGATTCTCAGTAGATAGAACGGATATGATGTACTTGAACCGGGGGCTGCATCTTGCTCGCCCCCGGCTGTATTTTCGTTATTTTGATCGAAAAGGCATAGATAGAGGAGTTATCGCGGTACAGCATCAGGGAGACCGCCGTCAACCGGAATAGTAGCACCTGTGGTAGGTGTGAGCCTGGATGCAAAGAAGATGACGGCGTTTGCAACATGCTCGGCCGTTACGTGTTCCTTCAGCAAGTTCCGGTTTCTATAGTACTCTTCCAGTCCTTTTTCGTCCAATCCTCGTGCTTTCATACGATCGGGGCCGACTTCCTGCCACAAGCCGGATTTTCGTTCCCCGTCGGAGAAAACGGCGTCAGGGGCAACCATATTGACGCGCACTCCTATCTCTGCAAGCTCTAGGCTTGCTATCCGTGCCAATTGATGCGCCGCCGCTTTTGTGGCACTGTAAGCACCGAAGTTTGCTCCAGGAGCAAAGACATTCTTAGTTGAGATTACTATTATATCTCCACCCGAACCTTGACTTCTGAATAATCGAGCCATTTCACGAAGCATGAGCATCGTGCCTTCCGTATTTATACGTTCCAGCCTGCGAAATGCTTCCAAATCCATTTCTTCGAGAGAGCCAACCAAGGCCACTCCCGCATTGATCACCGCGATATCGACGCTTCCGAATTCGGTTGCAGCGGACAAAACCCCGTTTTTCACCGAATCTTCGTCCGTTACGTCAATAGGGATGCCTACAGCTCTGGATCCGTAATTTGCACTCAATTCGTTTACCATGCTATCGAGTCGATCTCCAGGCAGGTCTGTAATCGCCACATTGCATCCGTGGGCCAGCAGACTCCGGCAAATCCCGGATCCGATAGCGCCGGCAGCACCGGTTACAATCGCAGTTTTCCCGATCAGTGAATCATGGCAGTGGCAGAATTGTTCGTTCACAGTATGTCTCCGAAGTTGGTTGATAGAGGCTCAAAAACTTATTTTCCCTGAAATAGCTTGCATGACACCTGGGTATAAAGAAAAGTAGCGAGAGAAACGCGGATTTTTGTTGACACTCGCCCGTATATCTGCTAAACTACAATGTAATTTTTCCAATTCTGCGACCTGTTAAGGGTGTCATCGAAAGGTCGATGACTTGACGATGTGGACCCGGAAACAGGGAGGCATTACGAGGTGGTAGCACATAAACAGAGAAGTCAGAGTAAATGAACGAATCCGTGCCCGAGAGTGTAGACTCATCGGCGAGGATGGTGAGCAGCTTGGCATCACAAATGTCCGTGATGCAATTTCGATGGCCAGGGAAAAGGGACTCGATCTCATTGAGATTGCTCCTACTGCAGTGCCTCCCGTATGCAAGATCATGGACTATGGTAAGCACAAGTATGATCAAGGGAAGCGCGACAGGGAAGCCCGAAAGAAACAACGAGTCAGCGAAGTAAAGGGCATTAAGATGAGGCCCGGAATTGATGAGCACGACTTTCAGTTTAAGCTCAAGCATACTCTGAAGTTTCTCGAGGATGGGGACAAAGTCAAGGTAACGGTCTTCTTCCGAAGTCGAGAGATCACTCATCCTGAGTTTGCTGCACGTTCTCTGGAGCGTATGGCTGAGGCGACCTCCGAAATTGCCATAGTTGAAAAGGCGCCCGGAATGGAAGGGCGTACCATGACAATGGTGTTGAGTCCGAAGTAACGAGACTAGGGCGCTGAGTCTCAAAGATATATCCAATAACGCGACCTTGCCACGAGTCTATTCGGCGATCCATTCGGTATGCCGGAGATTGCGTGGCAAGCGCCGTCTTGAAAGGAATAGTCGGAATGCCCAAGATTAAGACTAGGAAAACAGCCGCAAAGCGGTTTAAGGTTACAGGCACTGGCAAAATCCTGAGAGGTAATACCGGAAAAGGTCACCTCATGATGAAGAAATCCAGCAGCCGAAAGCGAAGATTGAGCATGGATGCCGGCGTATTCGCAGGAGAAGTACAGAAGATCCAGCGAATGGTGCCGGGCATAGGTTAAATTGTATTGATCAGCCTTCCTCGTTAATAGGCTCGTAAGCAGCTCGAGGTTGCGCTTTGAAAGGAGAACTTGTATGGCACGAGTAAAGCGTGCAACTATGGCCCATAAGCGGCACAAGAAAGTACTTGACCGCGCAAAAGGGTATTGGGGTGGTAGACATCGCTTATTTAAGACAGCGAATGAAGCTGTCATGCATGCACTCCAGTATGCTTATCGCGACAGGCGCAACAAAAAGCGTGAGTTTAGACAGCTCTGGATTGCCCGTATCAACGCGGCTGCAAGAATGAATGATCTTACATACAGCCGATTTATCGAAGGTCTTACCAAGGCTGGTATCCAGATCGACCGCAAAATTCTTGCTGATATGGCAGTGAACGATATGCCGTCATTCGCCGCACTCGTTGAGAGAGCCAAAACTCAACTCAGCGCATAATCTTATAAACAGATATCAATTACGGAGACACGGAGGTCACCGAGAAGGCATGAATCGCAAATCCGCTTTGCAAATAGACGGATTCCTGCAGAACATTTTATTGTAATGCTCTTTCTCTGTGCTCACCGTGTCTCCGTAGTTTTTATCACTTTTCACGAGTAGAAGATCAATCGATGTCTGAAAACAACCACACCATAACACTTCAAGATACGCTTGCAACACTTCGAGCGGAAGCTCAGGATAGAATAGGCCGGGCTGTGAGCAGCAGCGATCTCACGCAGATCGATATCGAGTTCCTCGGGCGCAAAGGAAGGGTAACTGAACTTCTGCGCAGAACGGGTGAATTACCGAAGGAAGACCGTCCTGCGTGGGGTCAAAGCGTCAACGAGCTCAAGGATTATTTGACAGGCCTTTTGTCGGAGAGAAAAGCCATTGTCGAAGCAGAGGAACGAGACCGCAGACTGAAAGCGGAAGCCGTAGATGTCACTCTGCCGGGCAGACTTTATCGCTTGGGCAGGCAGCATCCGTTATCGGCTACAATGGCCGAAGTCAAGCGAATCTTCATAGGTCTCGGCTATCAAGTAGTAGATGGCCCGGAAGTCGAGCAGTATAGATACAATTTTGAAGCATTGAATTATCCGGAAGACCATCCGGCCATGGATGCACAGATGTCGTTCTACGTGACGGATGATTTGCTTCTCCGCACCCAGACGACTGCGTTGCAGGGCAGGGTGATGGAAAACCAGTCTCCGCCTTTCAGGAGTTGCACCATAGGTCGATGTTTCCGATACGATGCCGTAGACGCAACTCACTCGCACACATTCCATCAGGTCGACTGCTTTACAGTCGATGAGGGAATAAGCATGGCCGACTTGAAAGGCACGATCACCCAGTTTGCCCGTGAAATGTTTGGACCCGACACCCGTACGCGTTTCCGCCCGGATTTCTTTCCGTTTGTAGAGCCGGGAGTCGAATATGCAGTAAGTTGTTTCGTCTGCAAGGGAAACGGATGCTCGCTTTGCAAGGGCAGCGGATGGCTCGAACTTGGTGGGGCAGGGATGATTCACCCCAATATACTTGAACGATTCGATATCGACACGGAAAAGTACACCGGTTTTGCATTCGGACTTGGAATCGAGAGAGCCGCGATGCTCAAGCTCGGAATCAACGACCTCCGACTCTTCCTTGAGAATGATCTCAGGTTCTTGCGGCAGTTTTAGAACGTGACAAAAAGTTGTCATGGGCAGTGAACGTGTCGTTCCTGTGAGATGTAATGCGTGCAATTGTCAGTAGGGGAGGACCTCCGCGTCCTCCCGAGATAAAGGGAGCTTGGAAGTGCTCCCCTGCGATAGGTGCTCGACCGATAAATTTTCGTTTCGTGTCATCCTGATTTTTATTTAGAGGTAGCGTGACCTTGTTAGTTCCAGTTGAATGGTTAAAAGAATTCGTAGATTTTGATTTGTCGCCGGAGACTTTGGCACATCAGCTTACAATGGCTGGTTTGGAAGTCGAGGAGATACGTGAGATCGAAGGACAAAAAGTGTTCTCCACTTATGTCACTCCAAACCGTCCGGACCTTCTCTCGGTGTTTGGCGTTGCCCGTAACATTGCGGCACTTTTGGATATTCCGTTGAAAACTCCTGCTGTCGAGCTTCCTGAGACCGGTGAGGATGTAAACAAGCTGGTAAGCGTGGACATCCAAACTCCGGTTAATTGTCCTCGATACTCTGCCCGTGTCATAACCGGCATCAAAGTCGTGGATTCACCGAAGTGGATGCAGGATCGGCTCATTGCGGCCGGAATGCGCCCGATCAACAACGTAGTCGATTCCACAAACTATGTTCTCCTGGAGATGGGTCAGCCGTTGCATGCTTTCGATTACGATTTGGTCGCAGGACATAAGATCATAGTTCGCCAAGCAGGACCCGGAGAAAAGATTACTACCATCGACGGGGAAGAGCGTGAACTCGACCCGACAGTCATGCTGATTGCAGATGCAAAAAATGCTGTAGCGGTGGCTGGTGTAATGGGCGGATTCGACTCTGAGGTTACAAGCAAGACAACCAATATTCTACTGGAATCGGCGTATTTCAATCGCCTGTCGATCAGGCGAACCGCACGTAAGTTGCAGATGAGCACAGAGGCATCGTACCGATTCGAGAGAGGTATCGATCCTGGTGCTACCATACAGGCTTTGGATAGAGTGGCACAACTCATAACAGAGACTGGTGGCGGCAGCGTAGCAGCCGGATATGTCGATATGTATCCATCCAGGATAGAGCCTGTAGAAGTAAGTATTCGTCCTTCGAGGGCGAGCATGATTCTCGGCTTTGATGTAACCGAAAAGCAAATCGAAGATTACCTCACCAGATTGGGCATGAGCATTACTCGCAAAGAAGCAGACAAGCTCGACGTGCTGGTGCCGACATTCCGACCCGATATCACCCGTGAAGAAGACTTGATCGAGGAAGTAGGGATCATCTACGGATATGAACGTATCCCGGATACACTTCCTTCCGGCCTGTCGATGCAGGGGCGAGACAGCGATCAGGGTCTATTTGCTACAAAGATATCGAGCATCCTGATTTCCGCAGGCTTGCAGGAAGTTACCACGAGCAGCATGGTGACGAAAGCTGAAAATGTTGATCAGATTGCGATAAAAAATCCACTAAATGATGATTTATGCTGCCTTCGAGGCAACCTCATGCTTGACCTCCTCGGTGTAGTTTCGTATAATAGCACTAGAGGCATACGAGATATCGGTGCCTTCGAGATCGGACATGTATTCGGTTCTCAGGATGAAGGCCTGCTGGTAGAGAAGCTATGCGTAGGAAGCGCAATTACAGGGAGTCTGTGGGGTCAAACCTGGAATATAGACAGATCCTCCCTGGAAGTGGATTTCTTCCTTCTCAAAGGTATATTGGAAAACCTTTTCGAGCGATTGGGTATAATGGGCGTTAACTTCAAGCCCGCTACGCTCATCGACTTCCATCCCACAAGGGCTGCAATCATCGCAGTTGGCGATATGCAGTTGGGAGTCATGGGCCAGATCAACCCGCAGGCAGCCGCGCGATATGACGTTCCGGAGCGCACTTACGTTTTTGAGCTGGATTTTGACCAGTTGATGGAACTGTCCGGGAAGACCGGCAGTTATCGGCCTCTATCCAGATACCCTGCAGTGACAAGAGACCTCGCCGTAATTGTGGCGGACGATGTATCGTATAAGAGGGTTGCAGATTTAATCTCCGAAGAAGCCGGAGATCTATTGGAAAGTTTGTCTCTCTTCGACGTTTACACGGGGACTCCTCTACCAGCCGGACAGAAGAATCTGGCGTTCTCTGCAGTTTTCAGATCCCGCGAACGAACTTTGCGTGACGAAGAGGTAGACGACAGTCTCGAGCGGATCAGGCAGTTGTTGGCCGCAGAGTTAAATGCATCGTTCCGGGATACCTAGTTTTGGGGGTATTCAGAATGGGCATTAAAGAACCGATCGCAGCGTCAGATATCGAATCGGTCATCTGTTCGCTTGTGAACGTCAAGTCGGCACGAGTAGTCAGCGACAAAGGTATTATCGAAGAAATCCACGTACTTACCGATTCAGCTCGCGCACCCAAGCAGGTGGTACGCGATATTGAATCGGCCCTCATGGCACATTTCGGCATCGAACTAGACCACAAGAAGATCAGCGTGGCACAGACTACAAACGGCAAGAGATTCCGTTTCATCGAGAATCGCCTGAAATTCCACGACGTTTCCATTTCGTTGAATGGAGTAAGGTCAGAGGCGACAGTCCGTTTGGATAAAGGAGAAGATACCTTTTCCGGCAGTGCTACGGGTCCAGGTACAGGACACAATCAGCAGCGTCTCGTTGCTACAGCCACCATCCGAGCCATAGAGAGCAGCCAGGGAACCGAGGGGGTTCTTATGCTCGAAGACATCAATACCTCTGTTTCGCTCTGCGGTCGTACGGCCGTAGTGGTCTGCGTAAGCGTCATTACCAACAGAGGCGATGATTATCTTATCGGATCTGCACTCGTAAAGCAGGATTTATGCAAGGCTGTGGTGAATGCAACTCTAGATGCTGTGAATCGTCGTCTCAGTTCGATTTACGAGCACTAAATACAAGTTCAAAGTTTGGGCCGGCGGACAGAACGAGATAAGTCAAAACCCGAGCGGAGCGGTGGAAGAGCCTATTCTAGCGAATCTAGGCCCTATTTCACCACGAAAGGGGTTGACTTCATAATGAAAACATTGATCAAAGTTCTGCTTGCCCTGTCAGCGTTGGTTCTCAGCGCCGGAGCATCAGGTAGAATATGGCCCCCTAACTAGGATTTATCATCCTACAGTAAGGGATAACATCTATTGTTATTGGTTGCTACCGTCGGCCCATGAATATGAATTGAGCAAATTAGATTGAGGCTGATCACCCCAAGTTTTCATCAGTTTAGAATTGCGTTAAGTGCTGCAGGTGTGGTTCTGTTTGCAGTCGCGCTTGCCAATGTATTACACGAGCCGATTAGCAGCGAAAGCGTGTTGTCTCTCCTGGTTTTTCTTGTGTTTATCTTCCTCGCAGAAATCTGGCCGATCAAGTGGGCCGGTACAAACAATGAATTCACCATGACTACTCCGGTGATAATCAGCACATTTCTTGCCTTAGGAACAAATCAAGTTATTGTTGTCGCAACATTGAGCCTGTTCCTGGCGGGTTTATGGTCTCAGTACAGTCAGTCTTGCAAATTCACAGTTTCTTTGGCTTGCTGGTGCTTCTTTAATACTTCACTTACTATATTGTCATTGTGGCCTGCATCTGTGGCGTTCTTTGCCTGCGGGGGCGAGATTCTGTCTCGCGGAGGCACTACCACGCTTGGATTGGCGTACGCGCTCCTTGTCTGGTCAGCTGTTTGGGCTACCATCAATATGTTGCTATTCACGCATGGAGCAGCTCTTGCCGCTCGTGAGCCCTGGAGAGTTGTAATTAAGCAGAGTCTTACTTGGTATCTTCCAAACTACCTGGTCATAGGGCCATCCGGCATACTCTTTGCGATGCTGTACAGTCAGTACGGCATTATCGGAGTTTTACTGATCATAGCACCGTTTATCGTAGGACGTCAGGCATTGAGTCAGCACGCAACTCAATTGGACGCTTATCGAGATACAGTTACCACACTGGGCTCGTACATGCAGTATTACCATCCTTACACAAAAGGGCATCTGGAAAGAGTGGCCGACTTTGCAGATGCAATCGCGAAGGAGATGCACCTCCCTCCGAATAGCTTGATGTACATCCGCAATGCGGGTCTTCTGCACGATATAGGGAAGGTAGGAGTGAATGAGGAAGTGCTCGATAAGGTCGGCAAGCTCACCCCGGAAGAATGGGAACTGATCAAACAGCATCCCGCTCGCGGCGCCGATATAATCGCTCAATTGAAATTCCTCGACCCTATCGTTCCTTGGATTCGAGGCCATCATGAGCGCCCGGACGGCAGGGGGTATCCGGATGGATTGAATGAGGAGCAAATCCCGTTGGAATCAGCCGTAATAGCTGTGGCAGACGCTTTCGATGCCATGACGGGAGGCCCTGAAGACAAGGATAGAAGAGTGTATCGCACTCCATTGACGGTAGATCAGGCCATCGATCAGTTGCGATACGGAGCCGGCACTCAATTTGATGAACGAGTGCTAAAGGCTTTCATGCGAGTTATGGCGCGCAGGGGTATCGGCAATGGTTAACGATATTTGGACGAGCCCACTCTTTATATTGTCATCACTCGTTACTCTGGGAGTAGGCTTATACTCGTTCGTATACTCGCGTATTCAAATGGGCAGGGCTTACCGTAGAAGTCTGATGACACTTGCAAGCGCAGTAGAAACCAAGGATGTGGGCTCGGTCGGTCACGGAGAACGTGTCGCTCGTTACGTTGTAGCAATGTGCAAATCGCTTGGGCTTTCGGGTAGAGAGGCCAGAAGATTCGAATACGCCGCATTTCTGCAGGATATCGGAAATGTGAGCGTGCCCCACGGTATTCTCAACAAGACTTCAAACTTGACGCAGGAAGAATTCGAAACTTTGAAGCAGCATACGGTCGTCGGTGCCGAAATGTTCAGCGAGATCAAGTTCCTGAAGGACATTGCACCGATAATCCGTCATCATCATGAATCCTGGGACGGGTCGGGATATCCGGACGGCCTGCAAGGCAGAGATATCCCATTGGGTGCCAGGATATTGGCGGTGTGCACGGCATACGACTCGATGATGAATTCCAGGGCGTATCGGCCCAGGATGAATGAAGACGAAGTAATACGTCAACTGCGCGCCGACATGGGGATCAAATATGATCCTGAGATCGTGGAAACATTTTTGCGCATGCAGAAAAAGTTCAGATAGTGGGAGGGTAGGGGAAGTGCTGGTCGAATCGGTAATCTTTTCAATTATTATAGGTTTTGCTCGTAAAGGCAGGATAAGCAATCTCGACCGCATAAGTCTCAAATATCCATACTTGTTTATTGTATCGGTCCTGCTGTTCGGCCTTGTGTGCTCGGTGGCGGCCAGCCGTGGGAGCCTGGCAATGGTTCGCTATGCTAGAATGACCAACATAATCGAGTACGTAGGCTTGTTGACCGCTATGCTTCTCAATTTGAACATACGGGAAATGTGGCTTGCGATGGCAGGAACGTTTATGAACTTCCTGGCGATTGTGACAAACGGCGGCGTGATGCCGATGAGCCCGGATGCGCTTCGGAGAGCCGGAATGCCCGAATTGATGAACCCTGAAACGGTGTCTCACATGGTTCGCCACACGTTATCGACTCCTGAGACGCATTTGAAGGCACTTACTGATATAATTGGTATCGGTTCGTTTTCGTTTCTGCCGGACGGAATTGCGTCGTATTTGCGCGAGGTATCCAGCATCGGTGATGTGTTGGTATCTTTGGCCGCATTCATGTTGATTCAGCGATACATGTGCAATCCTCCGCCTGAGGTAAAGGAGAAACCTGCATGAGCAAAAAACTTACGGTTCTTGCCGTAATTGCGATAATCATTCTGGCTGCATGTCTAAGATTGTGGGGGTCCAGATGGGGTCTCCCTGACAGCATGCACTACTATTCATATCATCCTGACGAGAACATGGTTCTCGGTGCCGCAAGGGCTGTCAATCTCTTCGACGGCCAATTCGATCCGGGTTTCTACAACTATGGATCGCTTTATATCTACATGGTAAGTTTTGGCATAGTTCTTTCTGCTATGTTCGGTATTATAAACCTCGACGCCACAATCACTGCTGCAGTTGTCCGCGAATTATCAGGAATGTATCTTGCCGGACGCATGATTGCATTGTTCCTCGGTCTGTCTACGGTATATCTAGTCTATCTCATCGGCAAACGCGCATACGGCAACAAAATTGGGCTGCTCGCCGCATTGATGATGGCAATCGCACCAATCCACGTCATGCACTCGAAATTCATTGCTGTCGATGTGCCGGCGACTTTCTTCATTGCTTTGACGCTTGTTTTCGCCTTTCGCATCCCTCAGGAAAATCATCGACTGCGCGACTACGCTCTGGCAGGTCTTTTTTCCGGATTGGCAGCGGCTACGAAATACAATGCCTGTTTGATAATGCTGACACCGATAGTAGCTCATCTTGCCACATCGAGGAGCAAGGTTGTTTCAAGAATCTTGAACCCAAGACTTTTCACGATACCGGTTTGCGCTGTGGTCGGCTTTCTTTTAGGAACACCGGGAGTGATGATCAACTACCCCAAGTTCACGCACGATTTCATGTACGAGGTGCAGCACGTACGTACAGGGCACGGTCTGGTTTTTGTGAACACCGGTTCAGGTTGGGTGTACCACATCGTCCATTCGCTGCTGCCTGGTTTGGGTCTTCCCCTCCTTCTATTGGTCGCATGCGGGGTTTTGTACGCCCTGAAGAAGAGGACTGTGGGTGATCTGGTGCTCTTATCATTTCTGGTGATTTACTATTTGATGATAGGGGCGGCGCAAGTACGGTTTGCCAGATACATAATCCCGATGCTTCCGATACTGATGGTGCTGGGCGCCAGGGGCGTAATCGAGTTTATTTCCTATCTTCGCTCCGGATCTCGGCTGGTCGGAAGTGCCCGGTTTGTGGTTGTTGGATTACTCGTTTTGATCTGCACGTATTCGCTCGGTGTGTCGGTCGCATTGGATAAGTTGTATGCGCGTGAAGACACGAGGAATCGTGCCGTGGCATGGATGAGAGGAAACATTCCCCAAGGTGAATCGATCGGATTTGCGACCATCCCTTGGTTCTACACACCTCCTTTTGAGCCTACTATCGGCGCATTGGCTGTGGCTTCAGAACGGCTGGATAGAGCCGCTTCCGTCACCGACTACACTCTCGTAGTGAGTCCCGATAAGGAATGGGACAGAGATGAATTGGTAAAAGAATTGCCGGATCATTTAATTCTATCCCAGTTCGAGTACGAAGACTTGCAGCGGCTGAAAGATCCGAACGCGGCAAAGTATTTTGAGACACTCGATCGATATTACGGCTCACCGCGTCGTTTTGAAGACGGCCCAAGGCTTTTCGGCAGGAGCATTCCACTCCTCGGTAAACTCCCGCACGACATGTCGTATGCCAGCCCAACGATCCTTATATACACTCGAAAGGCCGGATAAATCTATGGACGAGGTAGTACAGGCGTTTCTGGACTATCTTAGTATCGAGAAGGGGCTCTCTCCGAATACTCTGAGCGCGTACGGCCGCGATCTCTCGCAGTTCGCGCACTTCATCGAACGATCCGGTATATCCTCGTTAAACGAGATAACCGACCCGGTTCTTCGAAGCTTCCTCAACGATCTTAGAACCCAAGGTATGTCCGCCAATAGTATCAGCCGCAAGCTCTCTGCAATCCGCTCCTTTTGCAAGTTCGCATACAGAGAAGGGCACATCGCCAAGGATTTTACTGCGAATGCTGACGGCATGAAAGGAGTGAAGAAACTTCCGGGTGTGCTTTCATTCGACGAAATACTGAGTCTTCTTGCCCAGCCGGATGCGCTCGATCCTGCCGGTTCGAGAGACCGGGCAATGCTCGAAATGCTTTACGCTACCGGATTGAGGGTTTCAGAATTGGTGAATCTGAAAGTATCCGATGTAAATGCCGAAGTAGGCTTTGTGCGCTGTATGGGCAAAGGTTCAAAGGAACGCATCATCCCTGTAGGCAAAGTTGCGATCGAGTACATGAACCGCTATCTGGTGAACGGCCGTCCTAAATTCTCGAAGGTAGGGAGTTCGGAATACCTGTTCCCTACCCATCACGGGCGGAAGATGTCCAGGGTGGGTTTTTGGAAACTGCTGAAGAAATACGTCTCAAAGGCAGGGATTACAAAGCGAGTCACTCCGCACACTCTACGGCACTCGTTTGCTACCCATTTGCTCGAAGGTGGCGCCGATTTGCGTTCGATCCAGGAAATGCTTGGGCATGCGGACATAGGGACTACCCAGATTTATACTCACGTTTCAAGAGAACAGTTGAAGGCAGTATATAAATCATCTCATCCGAGAGCGTGATGTTGAAGCGGTATTATGGTCGTGGGCGACCGATCGGCGGGCAAATCCTGGTTTGAATTTTCTGGCCGTTTTCATCTCGGAGGAATCGGCCGTACTTGACTGCTCTACGTGCTCCGCTTGCAAGCATTCCAAGACCGAGCAAGACCACTTTGCCCAGCGAAGAGACAATTTCCACAATCGTCGCTTTTCTCCTCGATCCTTGCATCTTCGCCAGCAGTGGATACGCCGCATTATAAAGCTTAGGGTTCATCAGCTTCAATGCCTCGAACTGACATCTGGCAGCGAGTTGAGCTTTCCCCAATGCCGTGAATGTTCTCGCAAGCCCCGAGTATCCATCAACCCATGACGGAGTGCGAAATGCCTTGTCAGTTGAAGAGGCGATAGGCTGCTCGATCGATTTCCCTCCGTGGCACAAGCGGAGATACGAAATGTAGCTCTTGTGGGCTTCTTCGATCCGGCCTTCCCATTCGGCAAGGATCGCTTGATCGCGGTAAACCTCCGCATGTCCATTCGGTATGGATGCACCGGTTGAAAGATATTTGCGCGCTGCCTCGTAGTTTCGTTCGCTCACGGCAAGTCTGCCTAGTCCATGCCAGCCCAGCGGATCATGTTCATTCAAATCGACTGCCTGCTGAAAGGTGTTTTTCGCCTGCTCGTATTCGCAGCCTGCTTCTTGTACGAAACCACAGTGGGCGAGAGAAACTTTGTAGCATGGATCGGACTCGGTTGCCTGGAGGAACAACTGTCTAGCCGAGTCACGTTTCCCGGCTTTGAGGTCTGCCAGAGCCGTCCAGTAGCTTAACATTCCGGAAGAAGCCGGGGTGTCTGGCAAACTAAGGCGTATCGAGTCAGCCAGTGCTGCATCGCCGTTCAACGATGCCTCCGCAAAAGACCGATGTTGAAGCGCCAGGTCGAATGAATCCTTCGAGAAACCTGATGAGATGATGGCCGCCAAATTATCTCCAAGATGCTTCCACAATGGAGACGTGTAGCCGCCGGAAACCGAGTAACATACGCTGGCTATTTCCGCGTTCTGTGCAATCTCTCTGAGCTTATTCGCCAATTCGTCGGGCCACATCCAGGGTCTGTCTGCAACCGGATGCCAGGCGGTAAATGGAGGCTCTTTTATGAGCATGAAATCCGTATCGATGTCGAGAATTAACGGTTTGCCATTTGTCATAGGCATTGAATCGATGGAACATGCAGTGACCGCGCGCCCGTAAAGCGTTACCTGTCCCAAATGCTTCGACCGGTCGAAATCAAAGCTGGAATCCTCTGAAGTTGTAGATAGTATCTTCAAATGCGCGTGGATATTTTCCAATCCATCAGCGGTTTCAAAAGCAGGCGATGGAACTACCCAGATTATCTCACGAACGATCCCTTCTCGAAGCGACCATCTGAGGAAGTCACCTATCGATGGGATCTGCATCCCTGTCCGGTCGAATAAATCGTGGTGGGCATCGACATGGACTACTGTAGCATCCTTTATTCCACGGCTCTTCCATAAGTAATAGGCCATGTCATGATTGTCGAATACGGGAATATTCCCGATTTTGCGGTCGATTAACGTTTCAATGCTCATTGTATTGGCGATTGCTTTCTCTGAGATACAGTATTATTGTCCAAGGCAGGTAAAAAATCCTGCGGAATCGGTTACTGCGAGGAATACTTATTGCTCATATACTTTCTAGCTTCGTCTATCCAGCTTTGGATAACCGACTCGGGTATCTTCCATTTTCTCGCTGTGACGGCAACATCTACAACTTCCATACCATCCACCTCGTGCATGGAAGCGGGCTCCCATCCGGAAAGCGCAGCATTATATCTATACAAGTCGATCTCATATTCGCTGTCTTTCCAGGCGATAACTATGGATCGGAAGTCGTTCTTTCTAACGCGATATGCCGACACATAATCGATGCTTACATTCCCTTCCTTCTCACAATTCCGCTTCAAGGAATCGAGAAAGGTCTTCCAATGCATATCCGCTGGTGAAGGCATCTCTTTGATATCTATCGATACGACAGCCTGTTGTTTGGCTTTCTCTGCATGCTTGTTCGAGCGCTGTGAATCTCTGCTGATCCACAGGTAAATGCATCCTGCAGCTAGGGCGGCGATCAGCATGCTGATGTAGATCTTTCCGTAATTGTTCAATCTTACGTGAGACACGATATTTACTCCTTCTCAAATCGTTGTGAAGCTCAGTCTACGCCTAGTTTTCACGTAGATACCAGCAAAAAAGATCAGGAAGACAAAAGAATCCGCAATGCATCCAGTGGTATTCTTGGCAATGGGAATAACCCTCAGCCCGAACAACAGGGAGAAGATGGCATACAGAACCAGTGCTCCTATCACCAGGGCCAGCGAATGCAGATCCGACCAACTCGATACAATCCTGGACAATCGCCAAAGTTTCCGATCGATTGCAAAAATCAGTATTCCCACGGGGAGAACCAGCAGTCCATTCAGCTTCAATTTCCCGATGGCAGCCGCCGTAAGAAGAACAATCACCAGGGAAACAATGGATATGCTGATGACTCCGATTGCAGTTTGATGGAAGCGAGACCACGATCTATCCGTATGCGCCCAATTCCATACCGATCGGCATATCAGAGCGGTAATAAGGGAGATTATCGCCAGCGCGAAAATAAACGGCATCTGGATGGATTTCAGTATTCCTGTAACCGCGTACAGCATCACCGCTGACAAGAATCCGACAGCCCCGAGCCAGAAAGGATGCGGGCATTTCGATATTCCACTGTAAGTCGACGAAAATGCCTTAGGCAGGGTTTCGGCTTTCTTGTATAGAGCTAGTATGCAGAGAACCGTTATCAGCAGGTGGACAATCGAAGGGCGATAAACGAATGCGCGACCGGGAGGATTAAGAAAGAAGAAACAGAATAGCATGTTGGTTGCGAAAAGATATGTCAGGGTCTTGAAGTTGCGAGGCGTCACCCAGGGCGTTTCACTTTGTTCCGGGAATAGCATCATAACCAGAAAGATGGAAGATGCAATGCTTATCAGAGAATGATAAATGATGAGATTCAGAGTCCATACCCAGTTTACATCTAACCACCGCCCATACAAGCCCGTCGACGTGAGCACATCAGGCCACTTCGGATCGAAGAAGCTTTTGCACATGATACCTTCTTCGATAATCCCGTAAGCCGCTCCCAGAGTGAGAATAGTCGGCCATCCTTTTCCCCATTTCAAGGTTAGTTCTCTAATGATGATTGCTCCTCCGCCGTAAAGTAAGCATTGCAGGATCAGGCTAAACGGATTGAAGAACATCACAGGAGGCGTTGAACAAGTGAGCATCTCGGCTATCATTGGAGACAGAAAAAGGAGAACCAGTGCCGGAGTAAATGGAAAATGCCTTTTCATCTACTTCACCTCGGATACTATCATTATGAGTCTGAGACATATCGGCTGGAATCATCGGGGGACAGTATTTGATAAAAGAGCCTTAGACCAAATCTCCATCGACATTCATCAAGGTTGGTTAACCCCATGTCGTTTGAGTGATCAGTCTAAGGCCCTCCATGTACAATTTCAATCCGTACTACAAAGTGGTACGGAGGATTTTCTAGAAGATCGCCTGCTCAGTTTCCTTGTTGAAGATATGACACTTCTCAAGATCAAAGACAAAGTCCAAAGTCTGCTCTTCCTTTGCTTTTGACTCTGCGTCGATAGTCGCGACCATCGAGTGCTTTCCAGTGCTGAGGTAGATGGTAATGACGGCACCCATCGGCTCGATCACATCGACCGTAGCTCTGACCGTGTTCTCTGCCGTAACGGAGATAAGGTTTGTGAGGCTCTTGTCAAAAATGTCTTCGGGTCGAATGCCGAAAACAATGGGCTTGCCCACATAGCCTGCGAGTTTATCGGAATTTTTCGATGCAGGCAGAGTAACCTTGAAGCTCCCCACATCTACCAGGTAGCGGTCACCGTCCTTGGTCAGCGTTCCATCGATGAAGTTCATGGATGGTGTGCCGATAAAGCCAGCAACAAACATGTTGGCAGGGGAGTTGTAGAGACCCATCGGAGTGTCTACCTGCTGTACGAGACCGTCTTTCATAACGACGATCCGGTCGCCCATGGTCATAGCTTCCACCTGATCGTGGGTGACGTATACAGTGGTGATACCGAGTCTGCGGTGCATCTTGATCAATTCAGCGCGGGTCTGAACTCGGAGCTTCGCGTCCAGGTTGGAGAGAGGTTCGTCCATAAGGAAAACCTTCGGCTCGCGAACAATCGCTCGTCCGAGTGCAACTCTCTGTCTCTGGCCTCCCGAAAGCTGTTTAGGCTTGCGCTCGAGAAGATTTGCCAGACCCAGGAAACTTGCGGCATCCGTTACCCGTCGTTTGATTTCATCTTTTGGAACTTTTCGGAGCTTGAGTCCGAATGCCATGTTATCGTAAACGCTCATGTGCGGATACAGCGCGTAGTTCTGGAAAACCATCGCGATGTCTCTGTCCTTCGGGGAAACGTCGTTTACGAGTCGGTCGCCAATGAGAATTTCACCCGAAGTAGCTTCTTCGAGCCCGGCGATCATTCGGAGTGCTGTTGTTTTGCCGCAGCCCGATGGACCGACCAGAACCAGGAACTCCTTGTCCTTGATCTCCAGGTTCATATTATTGACGGCAATGACTGACTTGAAGGATTTAGTAAGATCCTTCAGAAGAACTTTGGCCATGATTCGATTTCCTCCTCATGCTAATTGGGTAGCCAACTTACCCTGTACCCTCACAGCTTAGCCAAGATGTGGGGTAATCTTGTCCGAAAGCGTCTGCTTTGGGATCAGCCCGACGATCTGTTCAGCGATATTGCCGCCTTTGAACAGAATCAGCGTGGGGATGCTCATGATACCGTACTTGGCGGCGATCGATGGGTCATTGTCGATATTGACTTTGCATACCTTCAATCGGCCGGCCAATTCCTGTGCCAGTGCATCGACGCTCGGCGCAAGCATTCTACAAGGACCGCACCACTCAGCCCAAAAGTCTACAAGAACAGGAATACTTGATGCAATTACTTCTTGATCGAAATTCTGCGCGGTAACGTCCATGGCGCTGTTCATCGGTAACTCTCCTCCTCGGGGATCCCGGAGGCGTTTGATGTGTATTCGCTCCGGAACTATTAACCTCATTGTAGTCTGCACGTCAGGTGATTGTCAAGGAGAAGTGGGGTAGGGAATGCAGCTGATATGCTCGTAATACGAGGCGTTGATTTGGAAGTCGACCCAAGAGTTGTGATGGGTAGTGAAGGGGGCTGATCCGAATGGTCGAGACATTTTGTCTGATCAGTGAGGCGCCATGCAGCGTTGCCAATGTGTACAAGGGCTTCTAAGATGTGGCTATCATCGGTCTTGCCGTTAAGATTCGGGAGCCCTTGGGGTGTGCAGATAAATAGCACAACTGATCGTTAAATCGGGAAAGGTAGTCTCCGCCCGCCCCTCGGAATAGACACCCACGCCAAATGGCAGAAAATTCTTGATACGTGCATCCGTTCGAACGAATACTATAAGGAGAAGTTGGAATACGCCAGGAACAACCCTACAAGAGAAGGGCTGGTCGATGATCCGGAGGATTGGTTGTTTCAAGGCCGCATTCTATAGTTCGAACTCGTAGGGGCATTTCCGTAAATCTCACGTGAGACTTCCAGGCAACATACCCCTTTTCGGGGTCGGCTGAGCCTTCCCCTCCCAGTTCTGTTCGAGAATTCCTACTTATCCATTGGGGGGCCGTCTGTCCCCGAGCTTCCACGGTCGCTTGCAGAGCCGATCCCGAAACCCAAGGTTGCGTAAAGACTTGCTTGCCAAGGCCAGTGATAATTCTCTATGACTTCGACGGAATCGCCCGTGCCATGCCCTGAAAGGGCACAATATGTTAGCCGGAGGCAAGCAGAGCGCAGCCCCCGGTGAATGCCACAACAATTTCAAGCCCTGACAGGGCGACAGGATCATATAGTTCATGCTTGCATAAAGTCTTTGACGGCTATAGAATACTCTGGAATAAGTGGGATAATACTCCATATTGGAATTGTATGGAACGTGGGAACGATTGATAACAATTAGACCGTGGTATCGACGCGCACATACACCGCATTCGGAAACATGACTGCAAATGACGCTATAGGCAATCCGTACTGGTATGTTTGAGCACAAGTAGTGCAAAGTAGCGTCGAGAACGGTATCTGGGTGTTGACGGAATGACTGGTGATATTTCCCGAGCACCGAAGGTGCGGAGACATATCAGCCTGTGGGCATCGCCCCAGGAAGAAAGCCTCTAGGCGTATCTGAAAGTCAGGCGACTTACCGGTATGATGGAAACGGCGCGATAAAGTCGGAACAGACCGAATCGCTTATTACTTCATCTATGACGGCAGCAGCGTTATGATGCGGCTTGATGGGAACGGGAACTCGTTCGTTTAGTACACATACATGCCCGTACGGATTAATCCCTGAGCAAAAATATGGCACAATCCGTCTGTGCTGGTATCCGACCAAAAATCGGATGTATCGTGAAGGGGATCTAATCTGTTTTCTTCGCCTTACGAATAATAGGGTCTGACCCGTGAGACGGCACACGAAAGTAAATTGGTCGAGCGCCGGAAACCGTAATCACTAGAATTGGTTGTCTATGATCATGAAATCCCGGATTATGTATATAGAATTGAAGAGCTGTGAAGGTGGGCATGACGACCACGGACCTGCACGTATTGGACGCGTCACATTTTCTAAAAGCGGTCGGACGATTTACTACGGCAGCATGCAGTTGCAGCGGGCAAGGCTGTTTTGCGGAAACTATCAAAACGTAGAGACAGGTGATGAATACTGGATATCAGGACCCAAGAAAGATGGTAGGGATCGCTACCCTTGGGCTCAGCGATCGCCAGTAGAGATAGACGAAGATGTCCGAGAAGAGTATTGGACAACAATCAGAAATGAGCCGAATAGGAGAAACGAGCGCTTTACATAATTGATTGGCGTATTCTGTCGAATTTGGGGTCGAAGATCGGTTTCCCGGTCACCGAAAGAGTCCCGTAAATAGCAGCCAAGGATTAGGCGATCATTCGATAAATAGGGCTCTGACCCCATTTTTATAATTTTGTCGACCATAGAAAGGTATTTGATAGACGATGGTACGTGCAAGTGATTATTAAGGGGGGTATTGTATATGGGTTTGTCTAGTCCAATATTTCCCATCGGTGTGTTGATCGCACTGCTAATCTTTGCCTCTATGACGATTGTATTTGTATATGGCAATCTGAGGCTCTGGCAATTTGGAAATTACTTGAAATGCTATTTTCCCGACAGATGGAAATCTATTTTTGATGGTGGAGGTTACGCTTTCTGGGACGGGACTTTCATCCGTTATATCAATAGCAATGAAGACAACAATGATGATGCTATATGCAGGTTTAAAGCGCAGCTTAATACCTGTATTAAATTGTTTACAAGATTTTCGGCCATACTGGTTATAGATATGGTTTTTCTTGCATTAGCAGCAATGGTTTTCCATATAGGATCGTGAGGTGGCTATACAGATAATTCGCCACAAAGGGATGAATTCCTTGGGGCATGTAGATCATGGGGGTGATAAAGTGTACCGTATACTTGGGTACGGCGTAGTGGCGCTTGAGTTAATAGTGTGTATTCTTTACAGCTCAAACGTCCATTGGGTAAATTACAAAGCATTGTTAATGACTCACGTTGGCCTGGCATATATAGCAGGTTGTTTGGCTAGCAGTGCGGTAACTGTGATTTGCATGCGCAGTTATTATCAACGCGGTAGAGAGATCAGTACAGAAAATTCGTCGTCCGAGAGTTCATTAGCAACATTTGTTGAAAGGGGCGCTATCGTTATACTATGTATGGTCACTCTGGCGGGCAATATGCTTATTATATGGTGTTATGCTTTAGGTGCAAGTCTGACTCACATACTCAAGAACTGATCATTCCCGGATTTCGTAGGAAGCCTGAGGCGACTGCTTGACGGCAGGAGTGTAACAACACAGAGAATTGAGGATTAGTCAGTGACATCGGAAACAAGACAATATCGCAAGGATATGATTGCTTTAGGTGTGGCAACATTGATGTGCTCGATG
>Ga0272448_1002083_pt1 | contig 25811 bp, 27 predicted proteins | sample YNPCB0191_FD_202220 | JGI IMG/M metagenome (GOLD analysis project Ga0272448, IMG submission 202220) | Hot spring sediment microbial communities from Yellowstone National Park, WY, United States - YNP-CB-019-1 | ecosystem: Environmental > Aquatic > Thermal springs > Hot (42-90C) > Sediment... | reverse complement strand
AAGAATGCAGAGCCAAGCACATACACACTTGTATCGAGACATGTGGTTACACGCCCTGGGGCACCTTAAAGAGGCTACTATGTTACACCGACCTAGTACTTTACGACATCAAACACATGGATGAGGAGAAACATATAAGATTCACCGGCGTATCTAACAGGTTGATACTAGCGAACGCTAAAAGGATAGCCGTGGAAGGAGTTAAAATCGTCATAAGAGTCCCTTTGATCACAGGCTTCAATGATGATGTGGACAATATCAGAGCTTTAGCGGAGTTCGCCGACGATTTAGGCGTTAAATGCGTTGACCTTCTACCTTATCATAGATTAGGCGTTAGCAAATACAAGCTACTTCAGAGGGAATATCTCTTAGAACACCTTGAACCGCCAACAAAAGAACACGTTTCAAATTTGAGAGATATGCTCACTTCAGACTACAGACTAGATGTCTCCGTTTACGGAGGGAGATAGACAACTTTACAGCCAATTTTTTAAATTAACCCATGCTCTGTTCTTAATATTATATCTTCTTGAATTTCAGAGTCCAGCTCAGCGAATAATGCACTATAACCCGCAACCCTTACCATTAGGTTCGGGTATTTTTCAGGCTGCTTCTGACAGTCCCTCAAAGTCTCTGCGGAAACAACGTTAAATTGGATATGCATACCTTTCAAATCGCACAAGTACACCCTAATGAGCTGCCACAGCTTTTGTTTCCCCTCCTCCCCTGCAACAATATCTGGGCTAAACTTAATGTTATGTAGCTGCCCACCTGAAGCAAGCACATTTGGTAACTTAGCGCAAGACTTTATCACCGCAGTTGGACCGCTTTTGTCTGTCCCATGGAATGGGGATATTCCCTCTGAGACTGCTTCACCACTTTCTCTCCCATCAGGTGTAGCGCCTATGAAATGCCCAAATGGAACGTTCGCTGACACGGTACTGGTCGAGGGTTGCCAACGCATGTAGATAGGGTCGGGTGTGCCGGCGTAACCTTTCCACGCCCACCTCATCGTCTTATGGGATGAGATGTAATTGTAGATGAAGGTGCTAAGATCGGCGGCGATCGAGTCGACGTAGTCATCGTCGTTTCCAAACTTTGGAGAATCGATACACCACCGTCGGACTTCTGCGCCATTCGGTTCCTTCTCAGTTTGTCTCCAGTTGGTCTTTAACGCGTGTAGAAGCTGTTCACCAGAACACTTCTTCTCGTCGAAAACGATCTTCTTTATCGCAGCCAAGCTGTTCACCGTGTTCGCGGTACCGATAAGCAAGTCGCCTACATGATCATAAATAGAGCCCCCACGCTTTATTGGTTTTCCTCTGTTCACGCAGTCTTGTACTAGAGCTGAGATATAAGAGTCGGGTATGACTTCGTCCATGGAGATATCTGCAACCGCGTCAGCGATAATATGCTGATCGATGTAGAACCTTATCTGTTTTCGGAACGCGTCCATAAGGTCTTCGAAGTCTCTGAAGTTGGCAAGGTTTCTTTCATCAGGGCACAGACGGTACCCAGTTCTAGGATCTAAGCCTCCATTTAACGTCAGTTCAAGGATTTTAAGAAGGTTGACAAAGCACGCCCCATTCGGTCTATACCCGCCCTTTCCAGGAACTATTGCCTCCACGCATCCAACTATAGCGTAATCGCAGGCGTCCTCCCATGGGATACTCCTGTTCATCAGTGACGGGATCATGACTTCGTCGCTGAACCAAGCAGGCTGCCCACCGCCCAGCATGTTGACATCGAGGGCTGCGTAAGCCAATTCGTCAGGGGTCTTGTCGTGAACCCTAATTGATATCGAGGGAGCAGGTAGCCTCATAATCGCCTGGCATTCTAGAACAAGGTAGGTTAGCTCGTTTGTAGCATCAGAGCCATCAGCCTTCTGGCCGCCTATGGTTAGGTTCTGGAACATGGGATACCCTCTGAAGAACTGGGTACACTCCCATGGCCTAAGTTTGTTTATAGAAAAGAGTTTAAGCCATAGGCATCCGAGTAACTCCAACGCTTGCTCACGTGTGAGCTCACCTGACTTGATGCTTCCTTCGTAGAACGGGTACATGTACTGGTCGAACCGCCCTAAGGACATCGAATGCCCATTATTGTCGATCTGCAAGGTTAAGTGGACAAAGTAAAGGGATTGTATCGCTTCCCAGAAGTTTCTCGCAGGGTTCTCTGGAACCCGCTCGCAGACTTCCGCTATCTTCATTAACTCCCAACTTCTAACCTTATCCTTCTCCTCAGCTGCCATAGCCCTTGCTAGTTCAGCGAATCTTTTAGAAAATTTTATAACAGCTTTGAGGTAGATTATCACAGCCTTAAGGAAGTTTACTCGCACAAGGTGTTCAGGGTTCGTCAGGTCTAAGCGGCCAAGATGTTCCTCTGCTTCTTTAATTATTCCAGCTAACCCATTACTCAATATCTTGGGGTAATCTGGGATTATGTGACCGTCTCCTCCCACCATAACCCAGTAGTTGTCGATCACACCCATCTTCCAAGACTTCAATACGGATTCTGGCATAGTGGCGACGCATCTTTCTGCATGTGTTCTACCACGCCAATACTCTGAGAGAGCAGAGAATTCTTTTTCAGTTTCAGGGGAGTAGTAGAAGCAATCACCAGGCCTTTCTGATGGCTTAAATGGCACACCATTAAATTCTCTTTCAAGCCATTGAACGTCGAATTCCGGGAAGATCGGGGCTGCTCTAGGCCTACTTGCTTGGTTGCCTACGATCAATTCATCTTCTAAGATGTAGATCTTCATCTTACTCAAGCAGTTGTCAAAAGCTAAAGCCCTTCTAATATTGGTAGGTAAGTGTTCCGTCTGCTTAAAGGATTCAGTATAATAACGCATTCTCTCTATACATATTTCGGGTTTAATAGAGAGTATAAAACTCCGCATTTTATCGATTCTTGGAGGAATCTTCAATGAGCGACCTCTAAACTTAACAGCCTCCACCATACTCTCCAAATCTACTCTAAATCTATAGTTGGGAGTTTGTATAAAAATGTTGCACAAAAACGAAATGGAAATGAAAGTTGAAGGGATCGGTGTCTTATATAAGCGGCTATAGTTTAAATTACAAGATACGAGATTAGCTGGTGCTAGCGTAATAATCTGTTAGAGGCTGGTTTTTAAGTATCGTTATGTAATTCAGCGGAGAACTTCTTCAAGCCTATTATTTACTTCTTCCCAGTTTACGATGTTCCAGAAGGCCTCTACGAACCTAGCTCGCTCATTCTTGTAGTCTATATAGTACGCGTGCTCGAAAACATCTAGAACCAACAGTTTCCATCCTGGGTAGACGTTCATGTTATGTTTCTCAACCTGCATGATCATCGGTTTCTTAACCTCTTTCTCAAAGACTAGAACAGCCCAACCTGAACCTTCAACGCTAACTGCGGCTTGGGTGAACTCCTTCTTGAACCTTTCAAAGCTCCCAAATTCGCTGTTTATAATTTCAGCTACCTTCCCAGAAGGGCTTCCACCACCTTTTCCAGCTGGGGCAAGGTTATTCCAGAACATGGAATGTAGGAAATGCCCACTTATGTTAAATGATAATTCTTTAAGGGTTGCTCTAATGTCAAGATCAGTTCCTTCTCTTCTAGCCTTTTCCAGTTTTTCAAGGATCGCGTTAGCACCGTTTACATAGGCTTGGTGATGCTTCTGATGATGTATCTTCAACTGTTCCTCAGAAATGTATGGCTTAAGTGCGTCATACGCGTATGGAAGAGTTGGTAGAACATATCTACTCATATTTATTTCACCTATGTTTTATTTCACCAAACGCTTCTTTATATATTTTGTTTATAACAAGTTCATGTAAGTAGAATTTTGTCTATGCAATAGTATCTTTATGCATCAAATGATTGGGATGAACTAATTTGGAGAATTTAAATAGAATAATAGAACATCTTTTAAAATTTAGCATATGTTATACCTAAAGTGAGATAAAGATCAGCGGAACTGTGTAATAGCCAGAAAATTCAATAGACCATTGTATTCGTTTAAGACGTCGAAAGGGTATCTTTTTGCTTCAGATCCAGTCTGGTAATTCGATTGGATGTGGTTCTGTTCCTTCCTCAACCGATGATATTTCGAATGCGTACGAGGGCCGTGTCTCGTTGAACCTGTGTCTGAGGTAGATCCTTGCCCAATCATTTGGAGGAGTCATGACGTGCCATGTGACATACATCTCCCATTCTTCAGACAAGAAGATGTAATGCATAACAACCAAGATTCTAGGGTTTACAATCGTGCCCTCCCATTCAGTAACATTTGAAATACCAAGTTCCGGGTAATTTACATTAATCCAAGGGATGAATTTATCACGTATTTCTGCTGCAGCCGGACCTATCAAATTCTTCCAATCGATTACTTGAACAAAGGCAGTCTCCTTTTGAACAAGACCACTCCGTTCCCCTTTGATTACAATAGTCAAGTTTGCGCCAACACTTTCCGGCTTTGGGACAACGATAACTTCAGCTACCTGCCCCACATGTATCTGTTGAGGGATGACTTGCACATCAGCCATCCCTTCTCCACTTAAGACTGAAATATTAATTGATTCGAAGCTACCATGAGACCCCTCTTCGATCGACACCAAAAACATGCACTTCTGCCCAACCACACCCAACATCCCCTTATGTGATTCCTCTATACTAGCCGGCCTCAGAGGCCTAGTCTCCACATTCAAAGAAAATGGCGCAGGACTAGTCGTCGAAGTATCAGGCTTACAATAATACCATGTGAAGCCAGATAAAGCAGCTACAATGATTAAGACTATAACGGAAACGACGACAATCCTCCCTACACCAAATAAATATTGATTTCTTGTATTCATTCTAACATACTACCTTATATCGATATATATTCATTGACGAGAAAGGTTTTTACATTCTAATATTTGTCACAGTTGGTGGGCAAACATCAAATGTGGGAAAACTTAAGTATATGGGAACCTGTACGTTAGTGGGTTAAAGTTATGGAAGTCGCAAAAGTTGATGAGAAAGGCAGGGTGGCGATTCCGAAGGGTCTACGTGAAAAGGCTAAGGTGAAGAGAGGAGGATACGTTAGAATAAGAACGGATGGGAAAAGCATCATCATCGAGGCTCTTGAGCCTATAGCAGACAAGTATTTCGGAGCCTTTAAAATAACGGAGTGGCCAGAAGACCTAGACGAATTCGTGGTGGAGGCAACGGGAAGATGGTGGTCTCAAAAAGCTACGTAGACATCAACGTCTTCATATATTGGCTCGGCAACCACCCGGTCTTCGGTAAGACGGCCTACAAGTGGGTAAAGAAGGTTGAGGAAGCTCCTAAAGGAAGGTATGTGACATCCACCATAACACTCTACGAAACGCTCGTGATAATGGCTGGCTTAACAGGTAGAAGCCTAAAAGACAAAACATTCGTTGAAGAAATTACGAAGCCCATAGTGAGCATCCCAAGCCTACTAATAACACCACTAACCATAGAAGACATATCTGAAGCATCCAACCTAATGGAAGAATATGGCCTAGACTATGAAGATGCCTTACACTTGGCTACCGCAATAAGAAACAAAGCTAAAGAGATAATATCAAACGACGAAGACTTCGACAAAGCACCACTTAGAAGAAAGTTCATCCAAGACAATACAGAAGATAACTCTTAACGTGAAGCTTTCGCTCAAAGTTCATAGAGGCTTCCAAGTTAGATATCTTATTGGAAAGGCTAAGATCAGAGCGAACTCATAGAGGACTTAAAGACATTCACGGAGGTTTTTGCGAATGAAGATTCAACACATAAACAACAAAAAACTTAAAACCACCAAAACAACACACACAACACGACCGCCCAGATAGTATAGCCCGGCCTAGTAAGGATGGAAATTTTTTCATCCCTAGAATACCCGGCTGTCACCCGGGCGACCCGGGTTCAAATCCCGGTCTGGGCGCCTCCTGATTTAGGTATTGTGTGATATTGTTCTTAGAGTTTTTTGGGAAGGATAGGAGGTCATTTTCCTTATGGCTCTTTTCCTATGTTTCTTGTTCAAGCCTTTTTTGCGGTCTGTTATATCCTTTGAGGTATTTTGTGTATGCTTTGACATACTTCTTTATTATCCTGACTTTTTGTCTTTCATCGAATCTTGATTCGTCGCCATTTTCGGACCCTTTTTCTTTCGTTACTTCGAATTTGATGAATATTCGGTTCTTGTAGAAAGGATGCTGTGATAATTCGATTTTGCTTTTATGTATATTCATATAGCTATTATCTTTTGGATAAGTATTTAATCCTATTTTTCATATTAGAAGCCAGATTCCATGAAGAAGAAGCGGAACTTTATCAATTGGCATTATCAAGGTGACCCACATATTACTTTCGAGCTTTCTTATAAGAATACACCATGATTGAAGCTGTAATTAGACTTAACATTATCGAATTAAAGATGTTCAAAACATTAGGAGAAGATACTGCACGAAACACATAAAAGATGGTAAGTGGTGTAAAGATCAATAACGCAACAACAAGTTCAGGGTTATTCTTTATCGCAGTCAATAAACGACTTATCTTGTAACTAGTTCCATCAAATTTGGACCTTCTTACCTTCCCACTCCAAACCTGTTCTTTCTGAGTAGATATAGTAGGGCGTCCACTTAATATTAGGTCTGCTGACTTTGGAGGTGGCCTCCGCATCCAAGCATTTATATTTACGCAGTTGTGTGTAGGGGGTAATCTATGTTCACTACAAAAGTAGTTTCCGCAATAGTTGCATCTAAATGGTAGGTCGACCTCCTTTCCACAATAACTGCATCTATTCAAAGAGAACTCTATGGTTATTGTTATATTTATAGCCCTTTAAAAGCATACTGATTACTTTGTCTAGTATCGTGGTTGGGTTATAAAGGAAGAGAGAAAAGGTTTATGAAGCTGTTGGCGTTTTCTATAACATTCAGATCTCCACGGGTTAATCGAATATATATAGCTACAACCAAAGATATGGTGATAATAAAAATTACCAAGTAATCTTTGATCCTCATCTTTATTTCCTTTAGTTCGGTCGGTTTAATAGGGGCACCGTATCCTCTTGCGGATATGGACATGGCGATTGTGTTCATTCTTTCTAGTGAGCCGATCGTCAAAGGAACCAGAACAGGGAGTAGTGCTTTAAACTTGTCTATGTTGCTCTTAATTCTTACACCTCTTGCCCTCTGAGCGTTCAAGATCATCTTTGCTTCTTCAGACATTTGGGGGATCAATTGAATACTAAGTGTTAGCATTAAGCCATATTTTAAAGGCAATCCGATCTTTTTCAAAGAATTTATCAAATCTCTTGGGTGCGTAGTACTAACGAGCAGGAGAGCGCCATAGCCGAGGCCAAGTACCCTAAGGCCGAATACCATACCAAAGTACATTCCTTCCCATTTCATTGATTCAAAGAATGGTAAGGTCAGCAGATACCCAAATATTGTGACAGAGGTTTTGCCAGCAGGGTTCGCAAAGCCGTGTATGACAACGTTTAAGATCATTATTACAGCTAAGAGTTTAATAATCGGATTCTTGACCACATTTATTCCAGTGGACCAAGCTACCAGGGCAAAGTTCACTAAACAAATAAGTAAAGCTATAATTACGTTGAAAAAAAGAAAAGCAATAGTAGTTGAAGTTACAACGTAAATTATCTTGGTTCTTGGATCTAGGGAGTGCAACCAAGAGTTACCCGGCTTATAAAGAAGCTCAGATGACATACTATGGTCCTCTAAGTTTATGGGTACAAACTACGTCCGCAAATTGTGTTGGAGTGATAACATCTGTAGGAAAGCGTTGAACGTTGCAATCGAATCTGAGAGCATAAGATAACAAGCTTACATGAGGCGGACTAATTCGAGCTTCTTGGAGAACCCTTTTTGCACCATTATTAGATAAATCAAAAATCTTCTTCGGCTCATCATCTCCGATAACTCTGCCTTCCGCCATCACAATAACCCTTTTCGCGTGTCGCGCGACAAAACCCATATCATGGGTTATAACTATGATTGTCTTCCCTTCTCGACTCACATTAAGTATTGCCTTTTCGATTAGCTTCATTCCAACAAAGTCCTGCCCAGTAGTAGGCTCATCAAGAACAAATATCTCAGGTCTCATTACATGAATAGCGGCCATCGCTATAATCTTCTTGACTGGTAAGCTAAGACTAAATGGGTTAACATCCAGGATATCTTGAATACTGAAAAGTTCAACGGTTTCTTTAAGCCTTTTTTCTGTTTCTTCCTTACTAAGTAACCTCTTAAGACCGAAGGCAAGTTCCTGCTTCACTGTCAGGTTAAAAAGCTGGTGATTAGGGTTCTGATAAACATATCCAACTATTTTAGAAAGCTCTTCAACATCAGAGTTACGAGTGTTCTTTCCTTTGACAAAAACATCGCCTTTAGTCGGTTTAAGGAGCCCATTAAGGTGTAAAGCGAGGGTGGTTTTTCCTGAACCATTTTGCCCAACTATCGCGGTAAATTCCCCCTCATCTATCTTGATGCTTACATCCTCAAGTGCTTGGACGTTACCTGGATATACATGATATAAATTCCTTGTTTCTATCATCATCGTCTATTACCATCCGTTTTTCGCGAACTCTAAGCAGGCATCATGTAATCTTACAGGCGGGTTAATACCATTGTATAAGCCCCTCTGCTTTAATATGTAAAAGATTTCGGTGACTTCAGGGAACCATACACCATGACTTACTATGATGTCGAAGTTGCCAAAGACCTCTGAGGGAGCACCATCTAAGATTATTTCCCCATCATCAAGTAGTATTATTCTATCTGCTGATTCAGCGAGTAGATCCATCTTGTGCTCAACCATCACTATTGTGATACCTTGTTCCTTAAGATCCTTTATGGCTTGAAAGACTTCCAATGTCCCTACAGGATCGAGTTGTGTAGTCGGTTCGTCAAGCACAAGAACCAGGGGCTTCATTGCAAGAACTGAGGCAATTGCAAGTCTCTGCTTTTGCCCCCCGGATAATGTGTGAGGTGGCCTTTTCTCTAATCCATTTAATTTCATTGTTTCCATAACTTCTTTTGCTCGTTTGAAGATCTCCTCCTTTGGAACCCCTAGATTGGCCGGTCCGAACATAACTTCTTCTTCCACCGTTAGTTGGCTCAACTGCGATTCAGGGTCAGAAAAGACTAACCCAACCTTCTGTGCTATCTGTGGAACAGTACATTTTGATGTGTCCATCCCACAGATTCCAATTTTACCCTTTAGTTCCCCTGTTAGAAAATAGGGTACAATACCATTTAGTGATAGACACAACGTTGTCTTCCCTGCACCATTTGGACCTATTATTGCTACAAACTCGCCTTGTCCAATGGTGAGGTTTATGCCTTTTAGAGCCCAGTCTTTGGCACCACTGTATCTGAACCAGAGATCTTCGATGCTTATTATCTTATTCAAGGGTATCATACGCAGATATTTCTACCAGAACTTGGAGAACTTTTCCATTATTCTAGGAACTCTTTCGTTTATATTGTCCCTGAGCTTTTCTTCATCAACTGTTTGTAATACTTTATCCTTCATCACTACCTTTCCATTTATTATTGTGGTCTTAACGTCGCTACCAGTAAGTAGGTTTACAACTGCGAAGTACGGGTCAGGGCATGGGATAGTGTGTAAGCTATCACTCCCAACTATGATTAAATCCGCCTTCTTACCAACCTCTAAGCTTCCTATCTCATCTTGCCATCGAATTGCTTTCGCACCATTTATCGTCGCCATATTTACCAAGTCTTCGTCTCGAACCAGTGTTTGGTCTAAGTAGGGGGCTCCGAAATGTGAGAGCTGACAAGTCTTGGATATTTTCATTTCCTTGAAAAGGTCTAGGCTACCCCATCCTCCGCCATCAGAGCCTATACCTATTACTATACCATTCTCCATCATGTATGGTACCTTTGGAGAACCGAACATCGCAAAGTTACCGCTCGGACAATGCGCTACTTTTACGTCCTTCTCCTTAAAGAGTCGAACTTCGTTCTTGGAAAGCTGTGCTGAATGGGCTGCTAGCACCCTAGGAGACAAAAATCCTATTTCATCCAAAATTTCAGTCGTCCTTTTCCCATAATGTTGAATGCAGTAGTCTATCTCATATGCTCCTTCTGCAAAATGTGTCTCAACAATTACATCAAGCTCTTCAGCTAACCGTGCAAATTCTTTGAACAAATCGAGTGTACACATTATGATTTGCCTGCACGAGAGACTACCACGAATCCTCCCACCAGCCTTTTTATGCCACTTTCTAACTAGATTGACGTTTTCGTTAATAGCTGACTTTGTGGTATTTCTAACATTTGCTGGTAGACCATCGTCGTTCATATCAAACGTAGACTTTGCTATTACCCCTCTTATCCCCGTCTTTACGATAGCTTCACCCATCTCATCTGGGTGGGGACCACCATGCTCAGCAAAGCAGGTTGTGCCAACCTTTATCATGTTAGCATATGTCGCAGTTGCACTTAGGTTCATATCGGACTCGCTTAGACATGATTCAAAGGGTATTAGGTAAGTTTTCCAACCAGGAGCTTTTATTTGATAGTTCTTGTTCTTTGTTAAGTAGCTCAGATTGCCTCTAAGAAATTGTTGCCCTGAGTGGACGTGGGTGTCGATTAGCCCTGGCATAACTATCTGCCCATGCGCATCGATCACTTCTTCTGCTCGATACTGTTCTCCAATAATATGCGATTTACCTATTGCCACTATTTCCGATCCTTGAACTACAACCCCACCATTTTCGTAAACCGTGTTTCTTGGGTCAGATGTTATAACTATTCCGTTCTTTATTATTAAGTCTACCTTTTCTGTCATTCAGTTCACCCATTTGGTTTCTACTGATTCTATTTTGAGGTTTTTTCTTTGTACCAAGGGGTCAGTTTCTGAACATCCGACCTTGGAATAGCTCTTACAATTGACAACACGAGTACTGAAAGTATCACTTTATCGAATACTGAGGTAGGAAATTCAGCCCAGAACCTAGCGGTTAACATGTCTCCCCATGACTTATAAAGCACGGTAAAAAGTATATCAGCACCTCCACTTCCTGAGACACCACCGAACAAGTAAACGATAATCGGTGATGTGACGACAGAAAGTGAGAAAGCGAGCACAACCAGTAGAATAGCGTACTTTGGCCATGACTTAGTCATAGAATACTTAGTCCCAAACCCCCAAACTAATGCAGTCGTGATTGGTGTAGCCCAAAGAAGAGGAATCAATGAAGAAGGGTTCACAGTCAGACCCACCACCACGCTTCCCACTATGGCCGTAATAATTCCCCACAAAGGCCCTGCCATCATAGAAACCAGCATAATACCACCTTGGTCAATGAAAACTGGGAGATTAAGTGCTGTCCTAATAGCAACTAGAGACACATTTATGGCAATGCCAACAGCGACAAGAGAAATTTTGTACGTTTCGCTCAATTTAGGAAAATCTATCCTTTCGATCTTAAATTGATCTTTAAGATTTACCATACAACAAATGTTTTAATTCACACTTATAAACTTTAACAAATTGATATTCAAATATTAACATAAACAATGCAAAAATTGCATGATACGTGATGTGCCTCATCATCCATGACTAGCACTTACTTTTGCGCATCAATAAAAATAAGCATAAATATCAGGATTTTAGAATATCATCGTGATTGACAATTGGGTAAGGGTACTATAGACCCTTTTTTGTTTAGAATTTCAGAGGTTAAAACACCTAGAAGGATTGTTTTCGGCACAAACTCTTTAGAAAGAATTTGCGATGAAGCAAGCTTATTAATCGACCCGACCGGAACACTCGTCATCACCGATAATGTAATTTCGAAGATGAGCGTAGTTGATAGAGCTTCTAAAGCATTAGAACATGGAGGGTACAAAGTTTCTGTATTTGATAAGGTTGAACCAGAACCAAAATTAGAAACTATCGAAGCTGCTGTTGATGTTGCCAGATCTAGAAGCTTTGGGCTTGTTATTGGTATAGGTGGCGGAAGTGTGATGGACACTGCAAAGATTGTTTCAGCTAGCTTAACTAATCCAGGTGACATAAGACAGTATATTGGCCCGTATCTGATAAAGAAGCGTGGGGCCCCAATTATTTGTGTCCCTACAACTTCTGGGACAGGGAGCGAGGTGACACTTTATTCCATAGTTACTATGGGAGCGGTTAAGAAGGCATGCGTTAGCCCGCATATTATACCTGACACAGCACTTGTCGACCCCATGCTCGCGAAGACGATGCCTCCGAGCCTTACAGCAGGTTCTGGGATGGATGCGTTATCCCACGCTGTTGAATCGCTGCTCTCTACTGAGTCAACGCCTTTCACAGATGCCCTAGCATATTTGGCGATCAAGTTCATCTTCAAATATTTGAAGCGAGCTTACCATAACCCTAACGATATGGAGGCCAGGCATTACATGGCTTATGCTTCAACCATTGCAGGCATACCTTTATGCAACGCAAAGGTTGTTGCGGGACACTCCATATCCCAGACCTTCGCCGCAATATACAAGGTTCCACATGGGGTGTCGACTGGGATGACACTACCATATGTTATGAAATTTTATGCTCCAGTATCAGCTACTAAATTAGCTCAAATGTCTAGGGAGATCGGTTTAAACGTTGACGGTCTCTCTGATGAGGAGGCAGCTATTCGAGCAATACAAAAAACAAAGGAACTCGCGGACGAAGTTGGTATGCCGAAGTCTCTTAAAGACATAGGTGTACAGGAAGAGGCCCTCCCCTCGATGGCTAGGGACTCGGTACTTAATTGGCCCAGACCAAACAGCCCCATAGAATTAAATGGCAATAACGTTCTAGAGATATTTAATTGGATGTGGGAAGGAAGACTCTAAGAAAGATTTAAGAAAGCTAGATCCGATTTTCTCCAGTTATCTACCCTTCACTAATATAGCACATTTGATCAGACATCCTACGGATGAAGTGAACAACTCATATGAACGGTGCCAATAGCACTGTGTAAAGTATGAGCAGAGACAAAGCGACTACTGGTAGAAGTTTTTGTGCTTTATCTTCAAAGCTAGTTGCTTTATCTATCTGCTTTCTGTCCACAAGTCTCATTCCTTGTACACTTACACCTATGTTGTAAAGAAACAGCGAATAGATAGTCAGCATCACTCTGTCAAATAGAGTTAGATATGAAAGTGGTGGCAAGCTCCCCAGTGTTGCCAAATGATATGCGACTGCTGAGAATAGTGTTGTTATGCCTATCGATATCCTCTGTGAATAGTTCTGTATACTAACAGCGAACGATAGCAGGCTTATCAACGTGATCAAAGTAATCGGTACGAAGTTCTTCATGAAGACTGGGAAAACTTCCCTCTGTATCAAAACCGTGAAGACCAGCCTCGAGTAGCTTTCACCTGGATATTCGTGAACGTAGCTTTGATACCCAAATTCCCTCGGTTGCCACCCTACAATATAGGCTTGTGTGTCAAGACCACTTTGTTCAGCGTCTGGGATAAACTCTAACTCTGTTATATTCCGTGTTTTGTCTTCGATCATTATATCCAAATGTTGAGTGTCAAAAGGAAAGTTCTTAAAATCGTACTGTTGCACGAATGTCGCCTTAACCCTATATTCCACATAACCTTCTCTTTCGACCGTTTTCTCAATTCTAGTGGGGGCTCCGTTGATGAATTCAAAGTTAGGAGGTGTCCCATCGTATATGAACCATAGATAGAAGTCAATTGAGTAGGTGCCAGCGGCCAAGTCTACTTTATCTATACTGGTTATCCACACACCGGCCTTTACTTGGGAGGCTGGGGATGCCGCGCAAGCCTGCCCCGTAGTGTAAGTGATTATAGTTATCATGATCAGCGCTAAAATTAAAAAATTTTTTCTAGTCATCTCATCAAACCTGTCCCTAAAGTGAATTTTTAAGCTTTTTGATATGAGGATACAGGCTTCCTAAGTGTAATGTGAAAATGCTTTAACCAAAACGTATCCGCTCCGCACAATGGGAATAAGTAAAACTCTTGAATATCTTACGCGCTCAGGTAAAAGTTTGTACTCCCTGTCTTTAGAGAAAAGTAGAGCCTTATTCATAAAGCTTTAATAAGAATATATAGACAGAATAGTATTCTTAAGATGGTTTAAGTTTGAAGTTTAACATAAATGGGCTTCCACTTACTCCTTACATTCGGTTGATTCGACCGTTAGGCTCCATCCTTATAGGGTTGGTCACCTTTGCAGGCCAGATGATCTCCCTAAAAGGGTTACCTGAGTTGTCTTTAAGTTTTTTTCATTTTCAACTTCAGTTTTTTTAACTGCTTCATCCTTTGTCATAAACGATTACTTAGATGTTGAAATCGATCGCATCAACAGACCTAATAGACCAATTCCGTCTGGTTTAGTTTCAAAGAAATCAGCACTTTACTTTGGCTTAACATTATTTACTTTAGGCTCTTTGTCCGCTATTATGATAAACTTGTTAGCGATGCTACTGGCGTTGTTTACCTTTATTTTATCAGTGCTCTACAGTTTGTATGGCAAGAGGTATGGGTTGCTAGGAAACATGATGGTAGCGTATTGCGTCTCTATCGCTTTTATCTTCGGTTCCCTGTCAGCTACTGAGTCTATTAACCTTACGGTGGCTACACTATTTACTTTAAGCTTTTTCTCAAACTTAGGAAGAGAAGTAACTCAAGGGATAGCTGACATGGAAGGTGATAGAGTTAAAGGCGTTAGAAGCGTTGCAACAGTCAATGGACCTCGTTCAGCAGCTCTCTTTGCGTCAGCCTGTTATTCTATAACAGCTTTATTTGGGCCAATTATATTCCTTTATCTATTTAACAAACTCGATATCCTAAGGACTTTATTCGTTCTTACTTCGGAAGTAGGTTTCTTTTTTTCCATCATCTACCTTTTAAGAGAGCCTACAAAGGATAGGGCTCTAAAGACAGTAAGACAAGTCAATCTATGGATGATAATGGTTTTAGGAGCAGTTACCATAATAGGCTTATATTTGTAAGTTAGTAGATCCAAGCCAAACAATTCTATTATCATAGACAGCGAACTCTAGATATTTTAATACTTAATATTCAATGTTCTAAATCTATTTTAAACGCATGTTACCGTTATACAGGCCAAAAGCTCTTTTTCAAACGGAAAGATATAGGTTTCCTATTAGACTTTATAGTCTCTGCTAATGCATGTGAAATTATTGGTAAAGCGATTGTTGCGTCGCAGTAACATTGCACGAACTTCCCATCTGGAGACTCTTTACCCCATGATATTGCTTCTTCAAATGTGCATCCAGATAATCCACCCCATTGTGGTGCATCAGTTGTGATCTGGACTGCGTATTTATGCGGATAGTAACTTTCATTTGTTAGATTACAATAGATCGGCTTCTTATCCCTGCTTGGTACTGTCCTATCTTTATATAAAAGATCTGCTGTTACAGCGAAAAGTTGAATAAAATCCTTTGGAACGCCCCCACCAATATAGATCACGCCGGTGTCCTTTACTTCTTCTGCAAGTTTCATGAATTCAACGTAATCTTTTATAGCATCAATTGTTAGATGGAAACCATTGCTTTCGGCAATCAAGGCAGCATCTCCATACGGGCTATCTATGATTGCCGGGCAAAATATTGGAACTTTCTTTTCCGCCGCGGTTGCAACAATACTCTTTATTCCCTTTTTATAAAGGAACCTTCCAAACAAGTACAAGAACTCCCTAGAGGAATATTTGTAATCCTTATCTAAGGTTTGAATGAAACCAGCTATGAGTTCGGTCATTTTCAAATAATCATCTTCTCTTCCATAGATGTCATAGTATCGGTTTAGGCCTAGATCAAATACCTCATTGTCGTTGACTAAATGCGAGCCTTGGAAGTAACTATAGCCCATCGCGTCTACAATATCTTCTGAAATGTTGGCTCCTGTTGGCACTAAAACGTCGATGTAATTATTCTCTATAAACCAGTTTATGATACGCCATTGCCCTGCAGTGGACATTGAACCAGCTAAACCCATGAAGATTGTTGCGTCTTTGTCTTGTATCATTTCCCCTATAACAGTGGTGGCTTCCGCGAGTTTTCTACCTTGATAACCTGTCTTCGCCATTTTAGATAATAGTTTGGATATACTAACTTTGTTTTCTACTTTTATAGCTTGAACTCTTTTGGCAAAAATATCCTTTAATTCCATTTCATCCCGATTTATTAATTTAATGGTATTTATTATTTTCTCATCTCTGACATAATGATACCAACATTATTAACGCCCTCTTGTTAAAGATAACGTTCTTGCGTTAGTAGTAACTTTTAAAGATCATATTTGACTATAAACCAAACTCATTACGCCATAGAGACACTAAGTAGGGTTTCTCTTGTACGAATGCCTCTGCGTCTGAAACTATCCTTGCTTCTGCTTCAGAGTTTGATAATCCCAACGTTTCCCTCACAAAATTACCTACTCTCCCAATCCAGCAGACTTTAAAGGCCTCAATCACTTCATCCTTAACTTCTTCTCTAACTTTATTGAAATAGCTGGCAAAATGGTAGGTGATCCTAGCCCAATCTTTGGCGGTGATAGTGGCTCCACCAGCTGAACTCTCCTTCAGAGACTGTAACAGGTAATTTGGTAAAACTCTTTGTATTGTTCCCTGATGCCTTTCTAATCCGTATCTGAAAGCGTTCAACGCACTCTTATAATCCACTTCAAAAGGTTCAGGTTCTTGATCCCCTATACTCCCTCTAACAATAGAAGGGTCATGTATAGAATTAATATTCTTCCATTTATCAAAGTAAAGGTCTGTGCATGTGAAAAGAGCCCCGATAACTTGTTTGAACATAGGTCCTAGATGCTTTGTAGGATCCTTGACATCGTGGATCTTACTGCCTAAAAATGCTTCTTTTACTTCTAGACCGTGCGCTAAAGCGGTGTGTGTTATCGATATGTCGATTCCAAATCTAGGCGTATAGGGTGTGCGCCATAAAGGCGAGTTTATCATTAATGTTATGAGCTCCTTTGATAGCCCAAAATCTCCACCTATCGGCTGACGGATATTCACACCAAAAAGGGATAACGTGAATGGGTAGATCACTTGGTTTGTAATTGTCCCGTCGTACTTGTATCTGAAATATCTAGGAGTGACGAGCCCTGCTCCTTCGATTATTGGCTGTATGATCAGATGCATCCATTCTGGGGTTATGCTTCTTAGATCTGAGTCGACCATGGCCATTGCTCGACATCCAAGCCTTTTTGCCACTTCTAAGGCCAGTTTTATAGCGGAACCTTTTCCAGGTACTCCATCATAAATTGTGGCAATTAAGTCGATATTTTTTGGCAAATTAATTGATTTAGCGATTTCACGTGTTCCATCATCAGAGTTTCCATCAGAAACAATTATGACACTCTTCATGTGTGGAAAGAATTTGTCCAAACCCTTTGAAACTTGATCGACCACATAAGCTATTGTTGAAGCATTATTATATGATGGTATTCCTACAAGGATGTCTGCGCGTTCTACTCCTAATAGTTTTCTGATCCCCATTTCATTAAAAATAAGATAAACAGGCTTAATAATCTTTCCCAACATTGAAAACACTTATTAGATATTTAGTAACAGATAATATAAAATGAGGATTGCAGTTATTCGAACGACGCTAAATAGAGGGTCAGGGCAGGTTGTTCACATAAGGGAAACAGCTAGAGCACTAAAGGCAAAGAACCATTATGTTGAAGTCTTTTGTAGACAATCTTTAGAAAATTTGGGAGAGATCCCTGTGAATACCGTGAACGACCCTTTAAAGAACACCCCCTTCCTCCGTCACTTCACATTCTCTCTCTCGCTCCTTAAGTTCGTAGAAGACTTCGACATAGTTCATTCTCAATATCATCCTGGTGTCTTAGCGGGAAGCTTATCCCATTTAATAAAAGGAAAGCCTCATGTTTTTACCTTCCATGGTTTCGCACCTGTAAAAGTTTGGTCAAGTATAAGGCAAATGTTAAAGATGATCGACCACCGCGTAGGCACATTTATCGCCTTAAGGTATGGTATTGACTACATTTTAACAGTAAGCGAATATTTAAAGCGTGAACTTGTTGAGAAGTATTATTTCCCAAGTGAAAGGATTCTAGTATGTTATAATGGAATTGATTTTAGACGATTTAACCTAAATGTTAAAGACGATTTGATAAGGGAACGTTATAAACTTGGGGACGAACCTGTAGTTCTATTTTTTGGGCGTCTAGTACCATATAAGGGGGTTCAATACATACTTCAAGCAGCACCCTTAATATTAAAAGAGGTTCCTAACACACATTTCATTGTTGCAGGTGCCTCAAGGCATGATTCTATTAGAATCAATAGATTATTAGGTCATCAAAAAATAAGGGAGAGATTCATCTTCACAGGGTACATACCTGATGAAGAAGTCCCTCAGTTTTATTCAGCGTGTAACGTCTTTTGTTTTCCTAGTTTATGGGAAGGGTTTGGAATCCCACCAGCTGAGGCTCAAGCATGCGGCAAACCTGTAGTTGCCTTTAACAACTGTGCCATCCCTGAAGTCGTTAAGAACTTTGAGACAGGCATATTGGTTTCTCCAAGAGATTGGAGAGCGCTAGCAAAGGCAATATTAGTGCTCCTAAAAGATTCTGATAGAGCAATTAAAATGGGATTAGAGGGAAACAAATGGGTTACCAATCAATTTACTTGGGAAAAGGTCGCCACTGTCATATCAGAAGCCTATAAAAGGGCAGTCAATTACCATGGTGTTTGGTGTTGAGAAGGCTTGTGATTTTAGATATGGATGGGACTCTTCTAGCACAGAGGACTGTTGACGTATTATGTGAAGCTTACGACTTAAAGCATGAACTTGATAAAATCGATAAAGAAAGTAGCAAACTCCCCGCCTTTAAGATTGCAGAGAAAGTAGCAAAGCTCTTCAAAGACATAGCAATTACGGATATCCAAAGTATATTCAACAAAATTCCATTGAACCCCTATGTTAGAGAGTTCATAGAATTTATTAGACAAGAGGGGTTTATAACCGCTATCGCTACTGACTCTTATCAATTTTTAGCTGAAAATTTAGCTAGGAGACTAAACGTTGACATTGTATATGGCCATGATGTTGAAATTATAAATGGAAGATTTACTGGGTGCATAACCTCTGAGTATAAATGCCAAGAGATCAGAGGCTGTAGAAAATACTATGTATGTAAACTTTGGTTTCTACAACAGTGTCGTAGACTATTTAACCCTTGGACTATGACAATAGGGGATGGAGAAAGCGATTTTTGCATGAGCACCGAATCTGATTTCGCTATTGCTTTTAACCCAAAAAGTAAACGGTTAGGGAGAGTCTGCGACCTAAAGGTTTCCAGTTTCTCGGAGTTACTAGCTCTTGATTATAGTAAACTTATATAGTATTTAATTTTAATTATGAAATTACTATGGTTACTAGTAAAGTTATAACAGCCCCTATTGTTGGTTCAGTCAAGGAAATTGACTTGAAGCGATCTGTCAAGGAAAAATTAGATACAATGGTTATTGACGAATCGGGGTTAAAAAGGCCTTTAACAATTACGATCGCAATTCCAACCAAAATCGATGTGGGAAGAAAGTCGAGAAGAAAGGAGATTGAAACTTTAGGGAAGATGCTTAGAGAGTGTAGCCAGTTAGCTGACCTTGGATATGTGGATGAAATCATAGTCTTGGATGGTTCGGTGAACAAACTAGGTAAACCTGATTACAGTGTGTTGACTAAGGTGATTAAAACTGCATATCTTTACCTAAGCCTTTTTAGAAGGGAGGTAGGGCTGATCGCTTCTAGTAAAGCAGAAGCTATGCATGCAAGTAGAGGTTTTTTTGATTTTTTCGTAAAGGCGGTCCACCAGTATGATCCCAATATAGCTAAGTTAATAACTTCAAAGGTCCCTCAACTAAAAAACGTAAGTCATATGCCACCTGGCAAAGGGACCGCTTTATGGATGTTTATACCATTAACAAAAGGCGACATTCTATGCTTTCTTGACTCCGACATCATGAACTTTGAGAAGGAAATGGTAGTTGCCTTATGCCATCCTTTAGTTAATTCTATAAGAAACAAGAGATTAAATTACCGGATGACGAAAGCGTTTTATAAGAGGTTAACTTTAAGATATGAATCAGAACATAAGGATTACGTTTTTGGCGGTAGAGTCACAAGGCTCTTTGCGTTACCTTTAATCAAAGTTTTATCGATAAGGTATCCAACGATCTTTGGAGGTTTAGAGACTTTAAGATATCCGCTCTCAGGTGAGAGTGCGATCATTAGAGAGGTACTCGAAGAAATCGAATTTCCCTATGATTATAGTGTTGAAGTAGCAATCCTCTACCAAATCGCCCAAAAACATGGCCTTAAATATATATGCCAATCGGATTTGGACCTGTTCTATCATATTGGCCAATCGGTAAAGGGCCTTCAAAACATGGTACAACAGATCACGACATATTTTATAAACATTCTAAATGAGAAGAACATACAACTAAATAAAGAAGAAGTCTATGAATTAGTTCAAATGTATATAGAAGAAGCTAATTCACTATTTAAGGAGCATCGCAGGGTTTTTAACACATTAAAAAAGGACGTTAAACGAAGAGTGAAGGAACCCATCTTCTATTCTAAACAGACAGATATTCAAAGACTTAAGTTATTTTCTTCAATAATCACTGAAACTTTGCAGAACCCCATACAACCAAAAGATCACTTGCCTCCATGGAGTTCTTGTGTTAGCGACTTAGACTATTTAGTATTAAGCACGTTGATGAAAAGACGCGCAAACCAATCTACTTACAGTCGTTTAAGAAGCGCAGAGTTAATACCTAAAATATAGACTTTATAAAAGACTGAGAAATCTTTTAGCAAGTATATCATCCCACGAGAACTTCCTTGCTACATTGTTAAAGTTTGAGCCGACAACATCTAGAATGTATTCTTTATAAATTCGGAAAGCCACGTTTTTAGGACTTTCATAAGTCGAACATGAAACCGTCAATATCTTCTCTAATCAGCTCTTGGAATGGAGGTATTCGTGAACAAAAAACCATCTTTCTTGCTGCACCAGCTTCTATTACTGGCAGACCAAAGCCTTCCTCTTTGCTAGGTACAAAGACCAAATCCGAAATTGAATATATATCTCCTACGCTCCACTTCAATACCTTATTACCTACAAACGCTCTATCATATGAAATTAGGTCATGACAAAAGATTATTTCTTCTTCTAATCCCCTTCTTTTTATTAACTCATTAAGATACTCTAAGTACCTCATACCCATAGTTGTCGCTTGGTGATCTGGTGGGCCTGTAATTAACACTTTAAGCGTTTGATCAGAACCTAATAAATGTTTTAACTCCTCAGCAACCCAAATAGCCATCTCAATGTTCTTTCTAGGCGTAACTCTCACTGGAACTATAATGATTAAGTCCTGAAACTTAATACCCAACCTATGCATTAACTCAAGAGTCACTTTATCAATTTTAAGATAATCTTCGATGTTTACTCCATTTGGTATGACTTGAACGCCATCAAGTTTCAACCCCTCCAGTTGACGTGCTCTATATTCAGTAATAGTAACGTAGGTTATGTTAGGACCCCTATCAAGGAATAAGTTTGCTGGGAATTCCTTTTCCTTCCCTACCCACTCCGGCCTTAATAAGGCGATATCATGGATCCAAAAGACAAATCTTGTTTTTGATTCATCAGCAAGCTCATTTATAGCAGCAGTAGTGGCGAGATTAAAAGGCATCGAAGGAATATTGTGAACGATACACACGTCTAAGTCGGCTAAAATAGGGCTCAGTTGAGATTTAATTTTATTTTTAAGGTTGGTAAAAGATTTTACCTCTCTCCTCTCTGAAAACACCAGCTCTTGAGTTGCCTTGACCTCTTGATTTTGTGGGGAGAGTACTGAAATTTTGCTTTCAAGGATTCTGTCACTTTTGTATCACCGCCAGCTCCGTAGATTAGATGAATCTTGTACTCAGTCATTTTAGCGAGGAATCTTATATGCGCGTCGATGACTCTTTCAACCCCCTCCTGTTTCAGTTGGCGGAGCTGAATAGTGGATGAATCCAACACACTTTCTATGATCACTTAAAGAGTTGGAGAAAACAGGGTTATCCCCTTTTTCTTTTTTGACATCCATGATGATCATCTTATCCATTCAACATTATTAAAGCTTTGATGCGAGATTATTCCTTGACCTTTTAATAGTAACTAAAACTGGTAACTAAAAACAGACAATACATAAATAGCAAGATTACACCTTCTTTCCATGTCATTTTTAATCCTGAGAGAAAGTACCATAAAAACAACTTAGTTATTATAGAGAATATTACTAGGTTTGTAAACGCAGATAAACTTACAGTGAATGGTAAGGCTATTAATGATAGACCCAAGATACAAGTTATATTGACAAAACAACTCCCAATAACGTTTCCGAGCATAATCCCTATCTTTCCTTTTCGCACAGCAGATATGTTCACAGATAACTCTGGAACAGTGGTTCCGAATGCCACAATTGTCGCCCCAATCAAAACTTCAGGCACACCTAAAGCTAACGCAAGGTAAGTTGCTGAGTCAACAATAAGTGCCCCGCATGCAAGTACACCAATAACACCTGTTAACGCAAGTAAGGCGTATCTCTTAACCTTCTTTCTCTCTTCCTTTGACGCCTTCCCACTTTCCCCCCCTTCGGAAACCGAAATTTGGAAAGAAGAGAAAATGAATACGAATATCAGTATGATGCCAATAAACCGGCTAGCTTCTCCTAAATAGAGTAAGGCTAAAGGGATCATAGATGCAATGAAAAGGCCAAAATTTAGACTGTTAATTTCTTCCTTTTGAATCTGATTTATAGAATTGTCCCCTTTTTTAAGGAACAATATAAGATAACAAATACCTAGTATCAGAGTTATGTTGGTAATATTTGCGCCTAAAACGTTACCAAATGGTAAGCTTATTCCTTCGCCTGTTATTATCGAAGATAACGCTATTGAGAACTCTGGCAAAGATGTGGAAAAGGAAATCAGCAGAAAACCTATTGTTGTAGCTGAGATACCAGTTACAAACGCGAGTTTCTCAGCGTATTCTACGGTTACATCGCTTGCTTTACTTAAGATGAGAAATGATAACAATAAGACTATAGCATTACCTAAAAGACCGAGCCCTTCAAACAACTTAACACACCTTTATTCCGTTTTACTCTTAAGTATTATTTGTGATATTCCAAAGAGTAGAAAGAAGCTCCAAAGTAGAGCAACAATAAGCACTATGCCATTTATCGCCGGATTGAAGTTATTCAAAAAAGGAAAATAGAATGAATAAGTGAATATAATAAACACTATATAGAGAAACTTTTTGAAGACTATAATCTGGTCATCCTCTTTGACTTCTCTCATAAATTTAAATTTCCTAGCTAAAACTACCGCAAAAATATCTAACAGCCTCTTAACTCTAGGAATGGTTTTGAGTAACAGAATTGTAAAGGGGATAAATATGATTAGGTTTACGAAGAGTTTTGTTTGAGAGTTAATTGTTTCCGCTATAGGAATGAACACCAGAACACCGAAGAGCCATATCAAGAACGCGGCTGAAAGGTTATATGTTATACTATATCTAATAGCCTTTACAGTCGTCTCATCCGCTTCGGAGGCGTCCTTTTTAGCATTCAAGTTGGTTCACCCGCAATTATTTAAAAAAAGAGGAATTGCTCTTTATAGAGCAACTTTTACTTTTTGGAACGTTTTTCAAGCTCTTCAGCCCACTTCGATGTATGGCGTCCTAATTCAGATGCAATAGCCCTTGTACTCCTCCACAATGCAAATACCGACCATATCACGATCAGGATTAATAGTATAGCAGGTATTGCTGGGTGAATTTGCCCTAAATAATCCGCAAACAGTAAGTACGCCAATGACACAACAATCACATATATGATACCGTCCAAGGCTATCCTGTAATGTCTGAATGATTCGATGTTAGCTTCTCCGCTTACTTTCCCAACTTCGAAAGCCAGTATCCCCGCGATGCCACTAGTCAGCTTCCTTATATCCAAGAACACTGAGAATATTATGATCGCTAGTACAACAACAATTATGAAGCTTATTATTGAATGTACTGGGTATCCGTAGAATACATGTGCCATAGACTTTGCTATAGGTATGAATATCATTTCTCCAAAGAGCCATATTAGTACAGCTGCAATTATTGACAGGACCACTCTAGCACCCACTTCACGAACAGCTTTTGCAGATTCAGCGTAGGCCTCAGCCCCATACACTTCGATGTCTTTTCCTCCAGTTGTCCCTTCAGTTTTTACTTCTTCCTTTTTTGACATAAGTGCTTCAACCACCTATACATATTGAATATAACTTATAAATATTACTATTATTTTATATTATTAATAAATTAGTTATACTTATAAGTATTTATATAAGGGAATTGTACGTCTAAGGCGAGCATGATTGCCGCTTAATGAGATATGCGTTGAAGGTGAAGGAGTATTTAAAATGGCTCAAGCACTTTCATCGAAAACCAGCTTTAGGATATTACAATTGCTAGCTAATGAGAAGTTAGATGTCTCAACAATCGCTCTTCGCCTTGATCTTAGCGAAGCGCACATTAGTGAAGAGGTTAGCAATTTAGAAGATTTAAATTTGATCAGGGTAAGCTATGCCCCAGGGAAGAGAGGGATAAGGAAAATATGCGAACTTCAAGTGGATAAGATAATCTTATCTCTTAAAAAGTAGAGCAAAATATACTAACGAGTTATCAGCCAACTTTATAATTATGTTTAAATATACGACTTGTCGTAGTTTTGATTTAGTGTGTTCGTAGTGATGTTGTATGGGCAAAGAGGTTACAGCGATAGTTGAAGAATATCTTGAAGTCGTCTATAAGCTTCAAGAAAAAAATGGAGCCGCTAGAACCTCTGATATTGTTGCATCACTTAAAGTAGCTCCTGGAACTGTTACTAACACTGTTGAAAGACTGGAAAGGGATGGTTTAATAGTTCATGTGCCGTATAAAGGTGTAAAGCTAACTGATAAGGGACAAAGGATAGCTTTGAATGTCATTAGAAGACACCGATTATCTGAGAGGCTACTTACTGATATTTTACACGTGGAGTGGGAGAAAGCCCATGAAGCGGCATGTAAGCTTGAACATGCTATTGATAACGATGTAATTAAGAAGGTTGAGAAAGTTCTTAACCACCCTAAGACATGCCCCCATGGCAACCCTATCCCTACTAAGTGCGGAGGAATAATCGAAGAAAAATCACAACCCCTAGTAGAGCTTAACGTAAAAGAAACCGGTATGATAATGAAAATAATAGAGGAAAAACCTGAACTACTGCATTATTTAGGTACGCTTGGACTAGTACCTAGTACTAAAATAGAAATCTTGGAGAAGGCCCCTTTCGATGGCCCTATAACTTTAAGGGTTGGCAAGGCCAATCGAGTATTAAGTCACGAAGTCGCATCGATGATAAAAGTAAAACGGCTAGAGTAGGTGACTGATATTCTATGGAAAGACAGAACTCTGGAAGAGTTGAAGTACCATTATCCACCCTGAGAGATGGGGAAAGTGGTGTTGTCTCCTCTATAACGCCCTGTCATGGGAGGGGTTGGGGCTTTGAGAAGAGGCTTATGGACTTAGGCATAACACCTGGTACTAAGATAACTGTTGTGAAGTCAGCACCATTCCATGGGCCAGTAGAGATCTTAGTAAGAGGATCGAGATTGGCTCTTGGTAGGGGAATGGCTGACA
>Ga0272448_1002082_pt1 | contig 25811 bp, 21 predicted proteins | sample YNPCB0191_FD_202220 | JGI IMG/M metagenome (GOLD analysis project Ga0272448, IMG submission 202220) | Hot spring sediment microbial communities from Yellowstone National Park, WY, United States - YNP-CB-019-1 | ecosystem: Environmental > Aquatic > Thermal springs > Hot (42-90C) > Sediment... | reverse complement strand
CGAGCATCTAAATCCCCAATTGTTGAAGTAGCTAAAAAGGTTTGTCCGGCAGTAATTACTATTGTTATTTCAAAAGACCTGCCAAAAGTGGAAGGTTTTTATCTTTTTCCTTTCGGCGAAGAAAACCTTATGATGCCGAAAATAGGAAATGGGAAAAAAGAAAAAACAAAAATCGGCGGCGGTTCAGGTTTCATTGTTTCTTCTGACGGTTATGTCTTCACCTGTAATCATGTGGTAGGCGATCCTGAAGCAGATTATACAGTTATTATTGACCAAAAACATAAATATCAAGCAAAGGTGTTAGCCAAAGATCCTCTTGTGGATGTGGCTGTGTTAAAGATAGAAGAAAAAAATCTTCCATTTTTGCGGTTGGCAAATTCGGATAAAATTCAGTTAGGGGAAACAGTAATAGCAGTTGGAAATCCATTAGGAGAATTTGAAGATACTTTATCTGCTGGCATTGTTTCTGGTTTATCAAGAAAAATTACTGCCTATGGCGGAACACCATTGAAAGCCTCTAATTTAAAGGGATTAATTCAAACTGATGCTGCTATAAATCCCGGTAATTCGGGTGGTCCTTTAGTTAATTTAAGCGGAAAGGTAATTGGAATTAATACAGCTATGGTAATGGGTGTCCAAAATATAGGATTCGCCATTCCGATAAATTATGCAAAAAAGATTTTAGAAGAAGTAAAAAAATACGGAAAAATCAGAAGACCGTTTTTGGGAATAAGATACCTCATTTTAAATGAAGAGATTGCAAGCGCGAATAAGCTTCCGGTAAATTATGGCGCTTTAATTGTTAGAGAAAGTTTTGGAGAACCGGCAGTAATAAAAGGTTCGGTAGCCGACAGGGCGGGACTAAAAGAATATGATATTATTCTTGAATGCGACGGTAAAAAAATTAATGAAGAATCTCCTTTGGCTGATCTTCTATGCGAACACAAAATCGGAGACGAAGTTTCTTTAAATGTTTTAAGAGAGAGGAAAAAGATTAATTTAAAAATAAAGTTAGAAGAAAAAAAATAAACGCTTTAATTTTTCGCCAGCAAAAAACAGCCCTTACAGGGCTGTTTTTTGCTGGCGACTAAATTTCTATTTTAGAAAAAAGATAAGCGCCGATTGTTAAAAAAGCAACCGCAATTAAACTTAAAAACAAAAGATCAATATGCAAACCAAAATGAAAACCATTAGAAAGACAACCTCTTAAACCATCAACACCGTAAGCGAGAGGATTAAATCGAATAATTATTTCAAAAACCTTTGGTAGCCCCTCAAAGGGAAACAATGCACCAGAAAGAAAAAAAAGAGGCATTAATAAAAAATTTACAATCAGTTGGAATCCTTGCATATCTTTTAGAACAGAAGCTATTGCTGTGCCCAAAGCAGTAAAAAGTAAGGCAATTAAAAACATAAATAAAAGGGCAAGAAATATAAAATATATACCGTTTTTAATCCTAAAACCAACAAGAAAAGAAAGTATAAAAACAATCATCCCTTGTAAAAAAGCAACTGTCGCTCCTCCCAAGGTTCTACCAATCATTATATTTAAACGAGAAATAGGAGCAACAAGAGTTTCTTTTAAAAATCCAAACTGTCTGTCCCAAATAACTTCAATACCAGAGAAAACAGCTGTAAAAATAATACTCATTGATATAACCCCGGGCACCAAAAAAGAAATATAATTTCCCTCGCCAGCTCTTTGAAAAACTGGACCAAACCCAAAACCCAAAGCAACTAAAAACAACAGCGGTTGGCCTAAAGAACCTATAATTCTAGATTTTGATCTGAAATATCTTTTTAATTGTCTCAACCAAAGAATATAAACTGTATTCATAAAAATTAATGCCGCACTCTATGGCGCATACGCAAACGATCAAGTGAACTTGCTTCCTCTTTACGAATGGCGGTTCCTGTAAATTTCAAAAAAGCATCTTCTAAAGAATTGGTATTTGTTTTTTGTTTTAATTCTACCGACGTTCCTTGCACAATAATTTTTCCATGGTCAATAATGGCAATTTTCTGGGCAACGTTTTCTGCTTCTGTCATATAGTGAGTGGTAAAAAATATTGTTATGTTTTCTTTTGTGTTGAGATCTTTAATATAGTTCCAAATATGATTTCTCGTTTGAGGATCCAAACCAAGAGTTGGTTCGTCTAAAAAAAGAATTCTTGGATGATGAATTAGTCCCCGAGCCACTTCTAATCTACGTCTCATTCCGCCTGAAAAATTTTTAACAAAATCATCTTTTATCTCCCAAAGCTCAACAAATTTTAATAATTGTTCAATTCTTTCTTGGCGAACTTTTTTAGGTACGTTATAAAGCACGCCATGAAATTCCATATTTTCATAAGCAGTCAATTCTTCATCTAAACTAGGATCTTGAAAAACAATACCAAAAGATTTTCTAATTTCATTTTTTTCTGTTAGAAGATCATAGCTATTTATCTTTATTTTCCCGCTGCTTGGTTTTAAAAGGGTAGTTAAACATTTAATTGTTGTGCTTTTTCCAGCGCCGTTTGGCCCCAAAAAAGCGAAAATTTCTCCCTTTTGAACAGAAAAAGAAACATTATCAACAGCTGTAAAACCATTAAATTTTTTTGTTAAACCTTCAACTTCAATCATAAACAACCTTTATTTTATAACATTTTCTATTTTATTTCAAGAATATAAACTACCAAAAAACCGCTTTCTTAAGAGGCTGGTTTTTTTAGTTTCTTGACAGGGTGGCTAAGCAGATTCGAACTGCCTCTAACGCGGCCACAGCGCGTTGTGCTACCGTTACACCATAGCCACCATTTGTTTTTTATTTTTGATTTTTTTTCGCCGCCGAGTCGCAACCTCCCTTTATTCATCTTATTAGACAAAATCAATATTAGGCGGAAGTGGCAAGACGGAAAGATCGGTTAATTCTAAAATGTGCCCCTATGAGGAATCGAACCTCAATCTTCGCCTTAGAAGGGCGTTGCTCTATCCATTGAGCTACAGGGGCATTTTTGATGGAGATATTATATCTAAAATTTTTAATTTGGTCAATGTTGCGTTTTAAATAAATCTGGGTATTGCTCAAAATTAATGTTATTAAATTTTTCTTCTCTTTCTTGTAAAATTTTTAACATTTCATGATAATCTTTTTCTTTAAAATTAGATGGCTTTTCTTGAATAGTTATTGGGAATTTTTGAACTAGAATACCGTATTTATAAAAAACAATAGTGCCTAAAATTAAAGAGAGGAAAATAAACAAAATTGAAACCAAAAAAGCTTTTTCTGCTAAAAAGATTGGAATTTTTTTAACTTTATTAAAATTGATTTTTATCTTTTCCATAGTGAAAATTTTATTTTTCTGCCTTAGTATAAACTTTTATCAAGATATTAGCTTTTATATCTCCAGGGGAAAAAGATTCAAACCCTTTTGTTTTTAATTCTGTTTCAGTTAATTTATTAACGGTAATGTTTTTTATTTCAATCAAATAAGGCGCTGTTTCTATTTTTCCAATAAATTTTGCGAAATTTTGATACGATCCTAGAAGATAAATCTGAAAACTTAATGATGGCCATAGGACTTCTTTTTCTTTTTCGCCAATTAAAAGAGAAATTTTAATTTGTACTTTGGTTTCTTGAGAAACCTTTTCTAAAAAGGAAATAAAATCAACCGGTTCTTCCTGATTAATAAACAAGTTGTTTATTTTTTCGAAATCTAAAATGTTTTTCTGATAAAATTTTCTAAAATTTTTTATGTTTTCGCTTTTAATTTCTAGAGAAGCTAGCTCTTTTTTCGCTAATAAAAACTCTTCTGATTTTTTTTCAATTTTTCTTAATAATGGCGAAACGATAAAAAAAGCAAGTAATAAAAAGATTGTTCCAATGATTGTTATTAATATTGTAATTTGTTTTTTTTGGTCAAAAATCATTTTTTTATCGTTATTTTTATAAAAAATTCTTCGGGATTCAACCAAGAAGCAGGCGAAATTTCAACCTGCTCAAAGTTTTCATCTTTTTCAAGATTGTTTTTAATTTCAATCAAAGATTCTCTATTTGAAGCAAAACCAGATAAAGAAATCTGGGAACTGTCAACATTAAGAGAAGTTAAAAAAACATCTCTGGGCAAAGCAGAAGAAACCTTTGTTAATATCTCGTTAAAGCTTGTTTTGTTTTTTTCATAGAAAAATTTTAAGTATAAGATTTCGCGGTTAAAAAAGTCCAGTTTTTCCTGAAAAGATTTTTCTTCCGATTCTTGAAATCTTTTTTCTTCCTGAAAAAGAAAAACTTCCTGGCTTTCAACTTGAGATGAAATATAAATATTAATTGATAATAAGATCAATGTCAAAGAGATAATAAAAACAAATAATTCTATCCCTAAAATTAAGATTATCGTTTTTTTCTTCCGGATAACTAATTCTTTTTTTTCTTCTTCTGGTAAAAGATTAATCATAATAAGATTTTTACTTATTTTTCTTTAATACACCTTAACGCCAATCCTAAGGCAGTAGTATAAGAAAGCGATTTTTCATAAGGTATTTCCGGCACTTCTTTAAGGGGTTTGGGTAAAATATTTATCCAAGGATTTCCCCTTTCCACTGGAATTTTTAATTCTGATGTCAAAAACTCTGTCAATCCTTTTAGGTTCGCTCCTCCCCCACAAAGTAAAATTTTTGCAATCTTGTTTTCTTTTGAAGCTAAATGCTCGTGCCATTGGTGTATTTGATAATATTCAATGTATTTTTTAATTTGTTCTACCAAATCTGTTAAAGAAGGAATAAGTGCTTCAAAAATTTCATTTTTTTCTTTTTTTGTTTCAGATTTATTATTTTTTAACTCGATTTTTATTTTATCTTCTATCCCGTATTTTATTTTTAATTCTTCTGCTTCTTCTAAAGTAATTTTAAAATTTTTTGCAATAGATTCGGTAAATTTTTGAGAAGAAATAGGAATAAAAGCGGTGAATCTTAAAGAATAACCAGAAAAAATAATAAAAGATGTCTTCGTTGCTCCAAAATCAATTAAAAGAACTGGAAATGGACTTACTGAATTTTTTATTAAAGCGCGGGAAATTGATTGTGATTCAATCTCTAAAATAATTGGTTGTAAGTTAGCTTTTTTAATAGAATTTAAATAAGGATCAACAATTTTTTTTGGCAAAGCAGCAATCAAAACGTCTACGTGGTCTAAATGATTTAAAAATGGCTGAATAGTTTGGAAATCAAAATATGTTTCATTGATAGGCAAAGGAATGTAATTTTCAGCTTCAAATAAAACTGCCTTTTTTAGCTCTTCCTCTTTCATTCTGGGCATTTGAATCACTTGTAAAAAAGCCTTTTCTTCAGGAAGAGAAATCGCCACATAATTTGTTTTTAATTTTTCTCCTTTTTCCTCGTAAACAAATTTTTTAATAGCTTTTGCCAATTCTTCTTCATTTTTAACTTCTCCATTTTCAATAATCCCTGGTTTAATTTTTGTTTCCCCAAAAGAAGATAATGCAAAGTAATCTCGCTTTTTTTTAAGCTTTACAAGTTTCAAAGATAAATCGGATATATCAAGCCCAAAAGCGTCAGGTTTTAATGATAAAAAATCCATATTTTTTATTCTCCTTATTTATTTTATATTTTACTTTATTTCTGCCCAATTAACAATTTTAAACTGAGAAGAAATAAAAGGAGTGAAAACTGACGGATTATAAATCAAAGTCGGATCAATGTAAGTTTCCCGGTTTCGATAACCTGAAATCAAATGCCCGCTGGGAGTTTGAACCCATTGAGTTTCCACTCTACCGGCAGAAATAATTGAACCAAAAATTTGCAAGCTTTCTTTAATATTCCCGGAATAATGATTTCTTGAAAATCTTCCTTTTTGGGCAATAAAAATACCTTTTAATGTCATATAATCAGGAGAGTTGGGGCCAATTAAAATATTTCTTTCTGAAATTAAGGTTAGTCCATCATTGCCTGTGCCTGTATAATCAATATTAGATTGTAAAATAATATCGGTATCTATGCCTGAATCTATTAAATTTGCCGAAGCGACAATAACTTTACCTTTAATAAATCCTTCTGGCCATAAATTATCTTCCACAAAAACAGCAGAACAGGAAGAAGAAATATCATAAGTTTGATAATCACTCTCAGAAGTAATAGTAAAATAATCTTTATGATCGCCCTCTTCTTCGGAATAAGCATTGGTGGGTGCAAGGCCAGTAATTATTTTTGCTTGAACCTTCCCATCATTTCTAAAAATCAAGTGCCAACCTTTTCCATTTGACTGGATTTGGCTTGATGGTGGTAAATAAATTCCTCCTAATTGATTAGCCGCATTTTTAATTTTAGAAAGGTCAGCAGTAATTCCGACAAAATCAAATTGGGGAATAGGAGAGGTAAAAAGATTTCTATTAGAAACCTTAGTTGTAGAAAAAACTCCTGGGCAAACGCATTGTTTATTGATTATTTGGCACTCTAAAGGACAAAGGCCCAATCCATAACCTATCCCTTCGGGACCGCAACCAAACGAAGAGGTACAAATCCAGCTTTTTTGAGCAGAAGAAACTGTTGATAAATTTTGGCCATCAAATCTAATTCCTCCGTTTGAGTGATAGGGACCTCTGATGATATGGTCTGATCCTACCCAAACATTTGAATTTAAAATATAAGAATATTTGGCAACAGATTCTTTGCCATAAAGAACAGAAATCTTTCTCTTTAAGTCTGGGAATTTAAAGGTCCAGCCAGTAGAAATAATTTTTTGAGAAATCAGCAAACCGCAATTTGAATTGGCGTCAAATTGAATTTGAAATTTTCCAATGACATTTCCGGAAACATCCTCATATTCTTTTTCTAATTGACAATTTTCGGTTGCCTCATTGTTTAAACACCATCTCCAATATTGCATTCCAGCCTCAGCAATATTTAAACTCTCTTGCCAAGAAATCTTTTGATTGGCAACTCTTAATTGCAATAATATAAATCCTAAAAGTCCGCCCAACAAAATCAAAAAGATGGCGCCAAAAATTAAAACATAAGTTGTGATAATTCCTTTTTTCATTATTCGTTTTTAAGATTCCTTAATTGAACCATTGATTTCAATTGAAATTCATTTGGCGGCCGATTGGGATCAATGTTAACCACTAAAAAAACTTGCATCATCTTTACGTCTATTAATCTAGAGGGATAATCTTCAATCTTATCTCCATTCTTATCATAATACTCAAAAATAGGCGGGGCGTTTCTAACATAAGAAGTAATAATAGAAACTTTTTCTTGGTCTAAAGGATAGCTGGGAGGAGAACCAACGGGTTCTATCACTCCTTTTTTTAATTCAGTGCCTTGTGTCTCCTGGGTAAAAGAAAGTTCAAATTTTACCTTCATTGCAAAAGGGCAAATAGGATCAACCTGATTTGAAGCGTGCGCTAAAAAAGAAATTAAATTATCTTGAGCAAAAGAAAATACATCATAAACAGCTATTCCTTCCCAAGTCCCCGGACATTTTTGACAACCTGTTTCACAAACTGTTCCCAGTTTCTGTCCATCAGCAAAAATCTCTATATATTCATTATTTCTTCCCAAATCTCCTTGCACTGAAACTTTTAGTTGGGCAGATTTTAAATTACCGGTAAAAAAATTTGAAAATGAAACCGAACAGGACCCTCCTTTTTGCGAAGTTTGGCATTCTTGAACTAATGTTTGAGATTCAATCTTGCCTAAAAAATATCTCACTCTTTCTATTCTTCCATCGCCATCAATATCTGAATAAAAAATAAACTCTTTATCTCCAGCATATTCTATAGGATAAGAACCATTTTCGCCTTCAATCGCTCCCCTTATTTCTTTTGTCATTATTTCTATTCCCCTTCTTGCTTCAGAAACTGCCATTGATTGCTGCCACTCGTAGCCATGCGTCCGATAAAGCATAACTATCATTCCAGAAAGAATGCCCATCAAAAGGCCGAAAACGAAAATCACAACAATTGTTTCAATTAATGTAAATCCTTTTTTCATTTTTTAATCTGTTGGTTCTAATTTTATTAATTTTGTTGTTTTTCCTGAAACCGAAACTGTTGTTGAAATAGGCGAATAACCTACGGCCTCAACAGAAAGACTATATGTTTTTTCCTCCAAAGGAATAAAAACTGTTTGTCCTTTAGGGTTTGTGTATTGGGTTTCTTCAAGGCCAGTTGCTGAAAGAATGATGGTTGCAGAAAAAATCGGCTCTAAAGAAACTGAATCTTGAACTGTAATTAAGAGAGAATTTTGAGACCCCAAATAAAGATTAACCTCTGGATTTGTGTTAGGATTAAGTGAAATTGGTTGAGAAGGGTCAGAATTAATTAGATCTAAAAGTTGAGATTCTCTTTGAAAATTTGAGAAATGATAAACGTCCCATTCTAAATTTGAGATTTGAATTTCTCCTTGCGAATTTGTTTGATTGGTATTTGAAAATTTATAAACCGGATTTTCGTTTGCGTCTTTGCCGATTAATTTTTCTCCTCTTAAATCAAAAGAAACGTTACTAATTGGTGTTGGCTCTGAGTTTTTCCAAGAAATTTGCCAATCGTAAAGAATAGGTGTCAAAGAAGGTGACTCAGTTAAGAAATTCGCCTTTATTTTCAAGCTTGAATAAGTGGAAATGTCCAGATTTGATAAATCAACTGGCGAAATGTCAAATCCTGTTGAATTTCCTGGCAAATTAGAATCAGGGATTAAAATCCATTCTGTTTCTGGTTTATAATAAAGCTGGTATTTTAAATCCGTTCCTTCTGGCTCTTCGTCAGCAAAAGAAAATTCGCCCCACTCAGTTAAATTTGAAGGAGAAATTTCAATTGATATTAAATATCCTGTAGTTGTTGTTGAAAGAGTAGCTTGACCGTCAGAAATTGAAATATTTTCTTTTTGAGAAATCTTGCTTTCATCTAAAAAAGAATCAGAAAAAAATCCTTGGCCGTAGGTTGATAAAGTTTTTACTAACATTGAAGAAACCCTATCTATCAAAAAAGAAATTTCGGTTATTTGACCTTCTAAAACAAATGGATTTGGTTTTTCGGGAATAGCAATTTCATCAATTGAGTAAGTTCTTTCACTTGAATAATTGTTTTTGGAAACGCTAATTTTGTATGTGCCTTGAGACAAAGGAATATCTTCCTTGCCAGAAAAAGGGGTAGCAGAATAAAGCAATTCATTGGTTTGGGGATTAAAAATTTCAATTGTCGGGGAAGAAACGGGCTCGCCTATTGAATTAAAAACTTGAACTGACAAGATTCCAATCGGATTCTCCTCGCAAATTTGCGCTTCTTCTGTTTTGTCTTTTGGAATCACGTCGGTCGTTAAAACAACCTCTCCGGCAAATTTCCCGGAAAAAGATACTTTGATTTCAGCTTTTTTATAATCTACAGGACAATTTTCTTCCAACCCGTCAGCCGAATCTGAAATCAGCTTTATTTTTCTTTCAATTGTATATTCGGTTCCGTTTAAAGTTGTTGAAGATAAAGATTCTAACGAACCAGAAGCATAAGGAGGCTGGGCGCCAATTGTACCTACTTCTAAGTAAGGAAGGTTTCTTATTTTTTCAATTTCGCCTTGAGCGATTTGGGTGGCAGTGATTTTTCTTTCTGACAATCCAATAACTTTGAAACCCAACAAATAAGCTCCAAAAATTCCCAAAAAAACAATAAGCACCAAAGCTGTGCCCACTAAAACTTCTATCAAAGTAAAACTTTTTTCTTTCATCATTTAATAGCGCCTAACATTGAATACATTGGCTGAATCATTGAAATAGCAAAGAAACCAACCGCTCCTCCGATTAAAAGCATCATTACTGGTTCAATTACCGCTGATAAATTTTTAGTGGTATTAGCAACCTCGTCTTCAAAAAAATCTGATAATTTTTCTAAAATACTTGAGGTTTCTCCTGTTTCTTCCCCCACTTCAAGCATTTGAACAATAAGTGGAGGAAAAAGGTTTTGATAAGGAGATAAGGCCTCAAATAGTTTCTCTCCTTTTCTTACTTTATCAATAGAACTTACAATGGCTTGGTGAAAATAAAAATTACCAAGAGTTCCAGAAACAATTTCCAAAGAGCGCAAAAGAGGAACGCCAGCAGTAATAAGCGAACCTAATGTTCTGGTAAGAGTTGCTGAATTGCTTTTTTTAATAATGTTTGAGATAAATGGAATTTTAAGAAATAACCCATCAAAAAATTTTTTTCCGGAGTTTGTTTTTAAAATTAATCTAAAAAGAAAAATAAACGCCACAATCATCAAAACAACTAAAAACCATTTTTGAGTTAAAAAATTTCCCAATCCTATCACAAAACGGGTAGTAGCTGGAAGTTCTATTTCTAATTCTTTAAAAGTTTCTGCCAGTTTTGGCACTACCATAATTAGCATTAAAATACCAATACCAACCATGGCGCAAACTATAACAGCGGGATAAACCAAGGCACCTTTTATTTTAGATTTTAATTCATAATCTTTTTCCATTTGGCGAGCAAGTGTACCTAAAACCTCTTCTAACGTTCCTGACTCCTCTCCCACCTTAATCATACTCTGAAATAATTCTGAAAAAATATTGGAATGTGTTTTTAATGCTTCAGAAAGATTTTTCCCTTTGGTTATTTCTTCAGCAATATCCAATAATGTCTTTTTAAAATTTTTATTTTTTGTTTGAAGAGATAAAGTTCTAATTGCCCGAGGTAAAGAAATGCCAGCCGAAACCATCACTTGAAGATTCCTAGTAAACATCATTTTATCAGTTAAACTTATGGATTGTTTAAAAAATGCAAAAGAAAAATTTTTCTTTTTTTCTTTTTCCTGGCTCGCTGAAATCAAAACATAACCATCTTGACGAAGTATTTGAGCTAATTCTCTCTCACTTTTAGCTTCTAAAACGCCTGTTTTCTCTTCCCCTTTTAAAGATTTGGCAATATAAAAATAGCGGGGCATACGAATTAAGATGCAAATTTTATGCTCATTATGTGAATTCGCATTGAATTTGAATGGAAATTCCCATAGTTTATTCTATTATTACCCTTAAAACTTCCTCAATACTTGTTATTCCTTGAGCCGCTTTCACAAATCCATCTTCTACCATTGTTCTCATTCCTTCTTTTTGGGCTTGTTTTTGGATATCGTCAGCTGATGCTCTTTTTACAATTAATTCTTTTATTGTTTCAGTAACCGGTAAAACTTCATAAATTCCAATCCGCCCCTTGTATCCTTCCGGACATTCTTTGGTTGATTTTGGCTTGTAAAAAACGACATCTTTCCAGGTAGCTTTTGCCGAAATAATTTTTTCTTCTTTTAAAATTTCTAAAATTTTGTCTAAATCACAATATTTTGATATATCTTTTAACTCTGAACTTTTTAAGGTATATTTTTCTTTTTCGTCGTAAAGTCTTCTAACCAATCTCTGGGCCAAAACTAAGTTTAATGTTGAAGAAATTAAAAAAGGTTCAGCCTTCATATCAATCAATCTTGGGATGGCACCGGCGGCTGAATTAGTGTGTAAGGTTGACAAAACAAGATGGCCAGTAAGAGCGGCGTTAATTGCCAAACTTACTGTTTCTTCATCTCTAATTTCTCCAACCATCAAAATATCAGGATCTTGTCTTACTAAAGACCTTAATCCTGCGGCAAACGTTAAACCAATTTTTGGATTTACTTGTGTTTGGTTTACTCTCGGCATTCTGTATTCAATAGGATCTTCAATGGTTGAAATGTTTACTTGGGGAGTGTTTAAAATTTCCATCATAGCGTATAAAGTAGTAGTTTTTCCAGATCCGGTAGGACCGGTTATCAAAATCATTCCTACAGGTTTTCTTAAATTATCCTGAATATCTTCTAATGCCTTCCCTCTCAAGCCCAATTCTTCTAAAGTTAATGCTCTTGATTTCTCGGGTAAAAGACGCATTACAATTTTTTCCCCGTCAAAAACTGGTAAAATCGAAACCCTAACTGAATATTTGTAATCTTCTGTTTCAATTTTGAAGCGACCATCTTGAGGCAATCTATGTTCGTCTAATTTTAAATTAGAAAGAACTTTTATTCTGGCGACAATTCCAGCTGCCGCTGTTTTAGGTAAAGTCATAGCGTCTCTTAAAATTCCATCAATCCGATATCTTACCAATACCTCTTTTTCTCCCGGCTCTATATGAACGTCAGAAGCTCTTTGTAAAATAGCGTGCTTTAATAAAGTGTCAACGATTCTAACTATTGGTAGTTCTTCGGCTATTTTTTGCAGTTCTATTTTTTCTTCCGCCGTTTCCTCTTTAATTGTTTTTATACCATCTGCTTCTTTTTTAATAATCTCTCCAAACTCAGCTTCAAGGGTTTTTTGATATTGTCTTAAAACGTTTTTAATGCTTTCTGGTGTAGTTAACCTTGGTAAAATTCTGAAATCTCCCGCTTTTTTAATAAATTCGATTGTCTGTAAATCATCTGGATCTAACATTGCCACTTCAAGATCTTTTCCTTTCTTTCTAAAAGCAACGATATTGTGAGAACGGGCAATTGGTTCTGGAATAATTTTAAGAATCTCGCTGGGGACAACCTCTTTTTCTAAATTTACAAAAGGAATGCCTAAAATATAGGCTTCCAATTTAAGCAATTCTTCTTGGGCAATTTTCCCTTCTGAAACCAAAACGTCGCCAACTTTCTGGTTAGACTTTTCAGCTTTTTTAGCCGCTTCGTTAAACTCTTCTTCGCTCACCAAATTAGCGTCTAAAAGAAATGCTTTTAACTGTTGAGTTTCTACTCTCATATTTTTAATATTTTTTTCAGTTCAGCGAACTTGGCAGGTTTGATCTTTTATTCGCCCAATGCCTGCTTTATTTTTTGAATTACTTCTTCTAAGCTATATTGGGCTTTAACTAAATAAGTAGTTGCGCCTGATTCAATCGCTTTTTCTACGCTAGACACCTCTTCAAGGTTTGTTAAAACAATAATAGGAATTTCTTTCAATTGAGGATTTTCTTTTAACTTTTTTAAAACTTCAAAACCATTTAATCTTGGTAAAATAAGGTCAAGTAAAATTAAATCCGGCTTTTCATCTTGCGCTAATCTCAAACCAGTTTCGCCGTCAAGCGCCGAAATCATTTTATAATTGTTTTGTTTTAGTATCTCTCCAAAAGTTTTTTGAAGAGCAGATTCGTCTTCTATGAATAATATGGTTTTCATTTTTTTATCGGCGTAAATCAGCGTAAACTTTGGCTTCCACTAATGACCGCTGATTTTACTGATTACCGTTGATTTTTATATTAACTTTTTATAGGAATAGTAAACCAGAAGGTCGACCCAATATCCTTCTGGCTTTTAAAACCAATTTTTCCGTCTAATTTTTCTACTATCGCTTTTGCTATATACAATCCCAAACCAGACCCCTGAACTTGATATTTTGAACCACTTTCCGCTCTGAAAAATTTTTGAAAAATATATTTCTGTTCCTCTTTTGGAATCCCTATGCCATTATCTCTAATTTCAAAATAAATAAATCTGCCTCTTTTTTTAAGATTAATTTCAATCTCTCCTTTAGTTTTTATATAATGAACTGCGTTATCTAAAAGAATTTTTATTATTTGTTTAACTTGAGAATAGTCAGTAAATAATTCTGGTATGTTTGGTTCTTTATTAAATCTTAATTCAATATTTGACGCTCGTAAAAAAGGGGTAAATTCAGAAATTAATTCTTGAATTAAACCCTCTAAAGAAACTTTTTGTTTATTAAAAGGTAAACTGCCCGATTCAATTCTAGAAACAGTCAAAAGGTCAGAAACTAATTTTTTCATTCTCTCGCCGTTCTCTTCTATAATTTTAAAATATCTCTCTTGTTGTTCTTCAACTTTGCCAAATTTTTCCGAAGTTAAAATCTCTAATGCCCAGATGATGTTGGTTAAAGGGGATTTTAATTGATGAGAAATTATGTTGATAAATTCTGATTTTAAACGGCTAACCTCAGCCAACCTTTCAAAAGAATTGGTTATAATAAAAGCGATAATAAATAAAATTGCTGTAATCGCAAGGACTATCAAAGCTACTGCCGTCGGGTCTTCTATATAACGATTACCCAGAGACCAAGCAGCCAAAGAAGAACTAATAATAATTATTCCCATTATTAAAAACAAAAACTGAGGACATTGCCAAGGAGAAAGTCCATATTTTTTGCAACCACTTAAAACATTAAGCTGAGAAAAAATGTTTTTCAAATCCATTGTTTTATTATAACATTTCTTGAAAAGTGTTAAAGATTTTATTTGACCAAAAGAAAAAAATTAATTAAAATATTTTTATTAATCTCGGGCTGTCGTATAAGGGTAGTATACATGCTTCTTACCCAAACACCAGAATCGGGGCATGGTGTAATAGTTAACATTTGCGCTTTGGGAGCGTAAGATTCTGGGTGCAAATCCCAGTGCCCCGAAAAATTGGTGTTGGGGGTGAAGAAGCATGCGGTCTGGGTTCAACTCCCAGCAGCCCGACTTTGAAAAAATTATTCAAGAGTTATAAAAAAATTTTCACCGAATTTAAAAAATAACCAATAGGCGGGCATCGTATAAGAGCTATTATATCTCCCTTCCAAGGAGATGATACGGGTGCAAGTCCCGTTGCCCGCTCCATTTCAAAAAGCCGCGCCTTTGGCGCGGCTTTTTGAAATGTTAATTTTGTTTTATTCTTTTGCTTAATAATTAATAAAAACTTTAAAAATTTTGCCAAGCAAAAATCTATTTACCCAAAACAATAAAATTATCACTATCGGGCGTATTCTATAACATGAGTTTCCCTGATAACATTCACTTTAATTTCGCCTGGATATTTTAATTCTTCTTGGATTTTATCAGCAATATCTTTTGCTAATTTTCTTGCCCCCAAATCATCAACTTCTTCTGGTTTTACAAAAACTCTTATTTCCCTCCCGGCCTGAATAGCATATGCTTTTTCTATCCCTGGAAAAGAAGTAGCAATAGCTTCTAATTCTCCCAATCTTTTCAAATAATTTTCTAATGTGTCTTTTCTAGCGCCGGGTCTCGCTCCAGAAATTTGATCTGCCACCTGGACAACAATGCCTTCCAAACTTTCATAAGGATATTCTTCATGGTGAGATTTCATTGCCGAAATTACTTCTTTTTCTACCCCAAATTTTTCCAAAATTTTTACTCCAATATCAGTATGTGATCCTTCTATTTGTTGGTCAACCGCCTTGCCAATATCGTGCAAAAGGCCTGCTTTTTTGGCTACCTGTACATTAAGGCCCAATTCAGAAGCTAAAGCTTCGGCTAAAAAAGCAACCTCCATTGAGTGAAGTAAAACATTCTGGCCGTAACTTGTCCTGAATTTTAATCTTCCCAGCAATTGAATAATTTTCGGATCTAACCCTAAAATACCGGTTTCATATACCACTGCTTCTCCTGCTGTTTTTATTTGTTTATCTATCTCCGATTTTGCCTTTTCAACTGTTTCTTCAATGCGAGCTGGCTGAATTCTGCCATCTTGAATAAGCTTTTCTAAGGCGGTTTTAGCAATCTGACGACGTACCGGATCAAAACCAGAAATCACTACAGTTTCGGGAGTTTCGTCAACTATTATCTCTACTCCGGTAAGCTTTTCTAAAGTTTTAATATTTCTTCCTTCTTTACCTATAATTTTCCCTTTAACTTCATCAGAGGGCAAACTAATAGTTGTTGTAGTAATCTCTTGAGCTTGAGAAATAGCGCACTTCTGAATAGCTAAACAAAGCAACTCTTTTGCTTTTTGCTCATATTGTTCCCATCCTTCAAGTTCTAGTTTTTTTATTTTTTCAAGTATCTCTCTTTGGTATTCTTTTTCTATGTTCAACAATAACTCTTTTTTCGCCTCCTCTCTTGAAATCTTGGCAATTTTCTCCAATTTTTCTTCTGCTTCTGCTTTTAATCCTTCTAAACTTTCTTTTATTTCTTTTAGCTTTTCTGCTTTTTGATGTAAATCTTTTTCCCTTTTGTCTAAATCATTAATTCTTTCGGTTAAGATGCTTTCTCTTTTTAATAAAATTTTTTCGGTTCTAAAAATTTCTTGACGACTGTCTTCAACTTCTTTTTTTGCTTGTTCAATTATTTTAGACGCTTTGTTTTTTGCTTCGGAAATTATTCCTTCCGCCTCGGCCCTACTTTGAGCAATTTTTTTCTCTAACCTTTCTTCAATTGTCCCTAATCTCTTTTTGGCAATTGACTGACGAGTATAATAACCCAAAATAGATCCTATCCCCAAAGAAAATACGCCTATAATTAATAGTAAAAGGTAGTTCATTTTTTAATTCAAAAAAGATATACATAAATTATGATTAATTATCATTTAAATTATAGCAAACATTTTTTAAAAAAGCAAATCCCGAGCCAAAAGCTGGCTCGGGCAAAGGTTTTTTGATTAAATTCAAAAATTAAAGCTTTCTTTTAATTACTTGGTCAATAATGCCGTATTCTTTTGCTTCTTCTGCTGATAAATAAAAATCACGGTCAGTGTCTTTTTCAATCCTCGCTAAGGGTTGGCCTGTGTGTTCTGCTAAAATTCTGTTTACTTTGTCTTTTAATTTAATGATTTGTTTTGCCGCAATTTCTACTTCAACGGCCTGACCGCTTACTCCGCTTACAGCCACTTGGTGAAGCAAAATTTGGGCATTAGGTAAGGAAAATCTTTTTCCTTTGGCGCCCGCTGCCAATAAAATGGCGGCAGCTGAAGCGGCAGATCCTATACAAACTGTAGAAATAGGGCATCTCACATATTGCATAGTGTCGTAAATAGCTAAAGCAGAAGTTAAAACGCCGCCGGGAGAATTAATGTAAAGCTGAATTTCTTTTTCAGGATCTTTTGATGCTAAAAAAAGTAACTGGGCAATAATAGAATTGGCAACCTCGTCAACAATGGGACTGCCTAAAAAAATAATTCTTTCCTTTAAAAGACGGGAATAAATATCATATGCCCTTTCTCCGTATTGAGTTTTTTCTATTACAGTAGGTATTAGGTTCATATTTTTATCAAGTTTTTTAAAAATTTTAAGGTTTTTTCTTTTTTAATTTCATCTTCAATATATATTTTTAATTTTTCTAAGTCAAGTTTTTTTACTTGATCAATGTCGTAATTTTTAATAATTTTATTTATTTCATTTTCTATTTCTTCATTCGAAGCGTCAATTTTTTCAATCTTTGCTATTTCTTTTAAAATAAGGAAATTTTTAATATTTTTTTCAGCCTCTGCCTTAAAAGATTCTAACAACTCTTCTTCTTTTTTTTGGATCTTAACTAAATAATCATTAAAAGAAATTTTAAGCGTTTCAGAAACCCTATGCTTTAAATTATTCATAATTCTATTTTTTTCCATCTCAATTAAATACATTGGAATTTCAATTTTTGAATTTTCTGATATTTTTTCTAAAATTTCCTGGCTAACCCTTATACTTTCTTCATTTTCCTTTTCTATTTTTATTCCTTCTTTTATACTTTCTCTTAAAGCGGCTAAACTAACGAAGTTACCCAAGCTTTTAGCCCAATCGTCTGTGATTTCCGGCAGTTCAATTTTTTGAATGGAAACCATTCTTACTTTAAAAACCGCTTCTTTTCCGGCGAGCTCCTTTTTCAAATAATCATCAGGAAATTTTAAAGAAAATTCTTTTTCTTCGTCCTTTTGCATTCCTTCTAATTTCTCTTCAAACCCCGGGACAAAGTGACCTTCACCTAAAATAAAGCTGTCTTTATAGTTTTTACCATTTTCTATTTGAAGGGAACTAAAATCAATTTCCACAAAATCTCCTCTGGCGGCAGGACCATCTTTTGGGCTTAATTTTGCTCTAGATTTTTGAAGCCAATTTATTGCTTTTTCTATTTCTTTATCTTCAACAAAAACTTCTTTTGGTTTTACTTTTGAAGCAATTTCTTTGTAATCAGGAAGTTTTACTTCTGGTAAAATAAAAATCTTTGCCCTAAACTCAAAAGGGCTTCCCTTTGCCACTTTTAATATTTCAATTTTCGGATTACTGATTGCCTCTATTTTATTTTCTAAAACAGCTTTAGTGTAATTTTCGTTTATGGCTAAACTTGCAGCCTCTTGCAAGATTTTCCCTTGATCTAATTTACTTTCAAGGATTTCTTTGGGCGCCTTTCCTTTGCGAAAACCTTCTATTTCAATTTCTTTGCCTAAATTTTCAATCGCTTTGCTAAAATAATCTTTGAATTCTTCGGCTGAAATTTCAAAAAAAATTTCAATCTGGGAATCCGGTAATTTTTTAATTTCGGTTTTCATATTTGATTTTTTAAAATTTCTTTGTTAAGTTTATAATTATTAATAATAAATAAAAGGAGGGAAAATTGAAGTTCTTTAAAAATCATTTAGGGTATTTAATATTTGGGATAGCAATCTGGTTACCAATTTTGATTGTTTTGATAGTTTTACTTTATATAATTAAGAGCTTGGAGGGATTTGGAGATTATTTTCTAAAATTTTTTCTTCCACAGGAATTTATTGGACGCGGTCTCGGCTTAGCTCTGGTAATTATCATTTTTTATCTTACAGGCTTAATCCTCAAAAAAACATCTCTCGGCAATTTTTTATCGCGCATTCCTCTTATTGGCCAATTTTTAGGAAAAGGAAATAAAAAAACAATAACGGTAGACAGATTGCTTAACCTTACTCCTTGTCTCTTCCTTTTTTCTCCTACCTGTCCTTCTTATGGCTGGGTGCTTTCTGAAGAAAAAGTTCAAGTTAATGGAGAGAACAATAGTACATTAGTTAACGTTTATTATCCTAATGTTCCTATTTTAATCACAGGGCAAATTTTCCCAGTGAGAAAAGAAACGATTATCAAACTTGGAAACTCTTCGGCTGAAATAATTAATATCTTGCTTTATGCAATTAAAAGCCCTGAAAGCATCCAGTACTTACCCTGGGATAACGAAAATATAGAAAGTTTTAAAAAAAGAATAGAGCGTTTTGGTTTAAACGCCGAGTAATTTACTCGGCGTTTTTTAAATTAAAAGCCCAACTATTAAAAGAGCAACGATATTGAGAACTTTAATCATCGGATTGATGGCAGGTCCAGCTGTGTCCTTGTAGGGGTCACCAACGGTATCACCGGTGACAGCGGCTTGATGAGCAAAAGACCCTTTCCCCCCAAAATTCCCTTCCTCAATATATTTTTTAGCATTGTCCCAAGCAGCTCCACCTGATGTCATTGAAATAGCAACAAATAAACCAGTAATTATTGAACCAATAAGCATTCCTCCTAAGGCCTGAGGTCCCAATATAAATCCAACCAAAACAGGAGACAAAACAGGAATTAAAGCAGGAATCATCATTTCCTTAATCGCTGCTTTTGTTACAATGTCTACACACTTTCCATACTCTGGTCTTGCGTTTCCATCAATAAGGCCTTTTATCTCCTTAAATTGACGCCTTACTTCTTCAACAACCTTAGAAGCAGCCCTACCAACCGCTAAAAGAGAGTAAGAGCTAAAAAGGTAAGGTAAAAGACCGCCAATGAAAAGACCACAAATCACTTTTACATCGTCTAATGAGAACTTAAAGGCAGCGCCTAATTCTTGGGTATACGATGAAAAAAGAACCAAGGCGGCTAAACCTGCTGAGGCAATAGCATAACCTTTAGTTGTTGCTTTGGTTGTGTTGCCAACCGCATCTAAACTATCAGTAATCTTTCTTGTTTCTTCGGGAAATCCTGACATTTCGGCAATACCTCCGGCATTATCGGTAATGGGGCCGTAAGAATCTATCGCCACAACAATGCCGGTTAAAGAAAGCATCGCTACTGCCGCTATCGCAACACCATAAAGGCCAGCCAAATGAAAGGCAAAAATCATACCAACAACAATAAGGATAACTGGCAAGGCGGTTGACTGCATTCCAATGGAAAGACCGGTGATGATATTGGTGGCGTGACCTGATTGAGATGATACGGCGATAGATCTAACTGGTTTGTATTTTTTTGAAGTATAGTATTCGGTAATCAGCATCATTCCTATTGTAATTAAAATACCAACAAGAGAAGAAAGATAAAGAGTAATTTTTGAAATTTCTAAACTCGGAAATGAGTTTTTGTTTATAATAAAATAAAATCCTATCGCCGATATTAAAGCAGCAACTATTAACCCTTGATAAAGAGCCATCATTATGTTTTGAGATTTTCCTAACTTAACAAAGAATGTAGCAATAATTGAACCTAAAATAGAAAGAGCTGCAAGGAAAAGGGGTAAAAGAATTAAATAAGGAATAGAAAAAAGCAAATCAGCCAAAATCATTGCCGCAATAATAGTAACGACGTATGTTTCAAATAAATCGGCGGCCATTCCAGCGCAATCGCCAACGTTATCACCAACTTGATCAGCAATCACTGCTGGATTTCTTGGGTCGTCTTCAGGAATTCCTTTCTCAACCTTACCAACCAAATCTGCTCCCACATCAGCTGCCTTTGTATAAATTCCTCCTCCTAATCGGGCAAATACTGAAATTAAAGAACCGCCAAAACCTAAAGCTACTAAAGATTTTAAATCATGGGTTATAGCATAAAATCCAGATACTGCCAAAAGTCCTAAACCAACAACTAAAAAACCTGTTACCGAGCCTCCCTGAAAAGAGAGAGAAAATGCTTCTTTCAATCCTTTTTTTGCTGCTTCTGCAACCTTGGCGTTTGTAGAAGTTGAAATTGTCATTCCTATAAAACCACAAAGGGCAGAAAAAACTGCTCCAACTAAAAAACCGAAAGCAGGAGTTGGATTTTTGAAAAGAATCCACAAAAGAAAAAATAAAATCCCGCCAACAATAGCTATTGTTTTATATTGTCTAGCTAAATAAGACCTAGCCCCTTCTTTGATGGCTTGTTGAATTTCAATGGTTTTTCCTGTTCCTGAAGAGTTTTTATTTATTTTTTGGATCAAGAAAAATGTAAAAATTATAGAAAAAATAGAAATTAAAATAGGAAAAAACAACATAACGAAAATTAAAACGCCGATTATAGCTTAGTTAGCTTTTTCGACGTCTGATTTTTTACTTTTTTTTGATTTTTTGATTTTTTTATCTTCTTCTTTTTTATCTTCTTCATTAATCTCAATATCAGAGCCAAGACTTTTCACATCTATTTTCCAGCCGGTTAATTTTGCCGCTAATCTAACATTTTGGCCATCCTTGCCAATTGCTAAAGATAACTGGTCTTCAGGAACAATAACCAGTGCTTTATTTTTTGGTAAAATTTTTACCTCCAAAACTTTAGCTGGAGACAAAGAATTAGATATATATTTTGCCGGATCATCTGAATATTCAATAATATCAATTTTTTCCCCTCCCAATTCATTAATTACTGCCAACACTCTTGTTCCTCTTTGGCCCACGGTTGATCCTATAGGATCAATGCCTTCTACTTTTGACTCAACAGCAATTTTTGTTCTTGATCCTGGCTCTCTGGCAATTGAACGAATCTGAACCTGACCTGATGAAATTTCAGGAACCTCTAATTCAAAAAGTTTAGAAATCATTTTTGGATAAGCCCGAGAAAGAAAAACCATCGGCCCCTTCGGAGTATCTTCAACTTTTAAAACATAAACTTTTAATCTCTGTCCTGGTCTGTAAAACTCTCCCGGCACCTGCTCTTCTTTGGTTAATATCCCTAATGCTTTTCCGATGTCAAAATAAATATTTTTTCCTTCAATTCTCTGGATAATGCCAGAAACTATTCCTCCTTCCTTTGTCTTATATTCATTTAAAACAACATCCCTTTCTGCCTCTCTTAATTTCTGCAAAATCACTTGTTTTGCTGTTTGAGCGGCAATTCTTCCATAATCTTTTTGAGATTCAAGTTCTATTTTAAGTTCTTCTCCTGGTTTTATATCAGGAACAATTTTTTTTGCCTCTTCAATCATAATATGCCTTTCGGGATTAAATCTAATTTTTACATTTTCTCCTTCTTTGGTTGAATGCTCGGGAGGTAAATTCTTTAATTTTGCCAATTCTTCTTCAGAATAAATCATATCTTTATCTACAACTAATTTCACCTGCCAAAACTTAACCTCGCCCGAAGCGGGATCAATTTTAGCCCTAATTATTTGGCTTTTCTTCCCATAATCTTTTTTATAGGCAGAAGCAATAGCCGTTTCAATCGTTTCAATAACTTTTTCAAACGGTATTCCTTTTTCCTCTGCAATCTGATTAATGGCTAATGTAAAAGATTTGATATCCATAAAAATAGTGTCCGTTTTTTACGGACTAAATTAATTTTATCAAAAACAAATCAACTGTCAACTGGATAAAAAGATGCTAAAAGAGTGCCTGGCCCTGTGTGCGTTCCTACGACCGGAGAAACTGATGAAATAAAAAGTACTTCAATATCTGGATTTTTTTCTAATTCTTCTTTTAACTCTTGAGCTTCTTTTAAATTATCAGCATAAGCAATGGCTACTTTTATTGGTTTTCCTCCTCTCTGCCAATTAATTTCTTCTGCTAAAACCTTGGCAATGTTTTTGCCATATCTTATTCCCAAGAATTTAATTTTTCCGTTTTTTAAAGCAATCAATATTTTAATTCCTATTTTCTGAAGCAGATTAAGAGGTTTAATAAAGAATTTCGGTATCTTTACTCTTCCGCCATGGACAACATATTTAAAATCTTCTAAACACGCCACCAAAGTTACTTTAGGACAAAACTTTTTTAAAGATTCTATTATCTCTTCTGTATTTTTCCCTTGAGATACTAATTCCTGCGCCTTCATCGCTATTAATCCTTCGGCAGTTTCTCCTGTGTTGCAATCAAAAACAAAAATGTTTAGTTTGGCTGGTTTTTTAAACATACTTCTCGCAATTCTAGCTGCGCTATATGTTCCAGAAAGTTTTGAAGAGACTGTAATCACTAAAATTTTTTCAAATTTTTCAAAAGCTGTTTGATAGGCAGAGAAAAAGTCTTTAAATGATGGTGCTGACGTTGTCGGCAGAGGCTTCCCAGCAATTATCGCTTCTCTCATTTTAGAATAAATTTCTTCTTTAGAAATAATAATTTCTCCGTCTGGAAATCGAGTGGTAAAAGGTACCTGAATAATATTGTTTTTTTCCAAAAAATCCTCTGGCAAATCGGCAATTTCATCAACAACTAATCCTAATGGTTTTTTCTTTATTTTTTCAATTTCTTTTTGCATGTCTTCTATTTGAAATTTTACTTCCGGAAACTTTTTAATTTTCTCTAAAACCATGTCTGGTTCATTGGTGTGAATATGGATTTTAATTTTATCTTCTAACTCAATAATATCCAAACTATCTCCCAGCGGCGACAGTTCTTTTTTAATTTCACCCATGCTATCATCGCCAATTTTTTTGAAAATAGAAACCACTTCATATCTCTGGAGTAATTTCTCTTCTGATTTTGGCTGAATATAAAATAGATTATTATTTACTTCTGGCTTTTCTTCGTTTTTCAGTCCTTCTATCCACCCCTCCAAAATTTTAACAAAACCCAGTCCTCCTGCATCAACCACATCGTTGTCTTTTAGTATTTTTAATTTTTCTTTTGTTAACTTCAAAGCGTCCTTACTGCTTTCCTGAGCCATCTCCAAAACCTTAATAATGTTCTTTTCTTTTTTATATCTCGCTACCTCAAAAGATTTTTCCCCGGCAGCTTTTATTACGTCCAAAATAGTTCCTTCGACAGGATTAATTACCGAATTTTTTGCCGCTCCAATCCCTTTCTTCATGGCAAAAGCCAAATGAAAAGCGTCAATAAAATCTAAATGTTTTATTCTGTCTAAAAATTCAATAATATATCCGGTATAAATCATTCCAGCGTTGCCCCTGGCATTCATCATTGCCGCTTCTTTAATGTCTTGAGTTAATTCCCTGATAGTAGAGTAATTCTTTAATGATATAGCGCCCTCAATACCCAAAAGAGTGGCTGCTAAATTATAGCCGGTATCCTTATCAGCCACCGGCCAAACATTAATCTTATTTATTTCTTCTTGATGCGTAACTACTTTTTTAGCCGCTGCCACCATCATTCTTCTTAACTCCTCAATGCCAATTTTTTCTATTCTCTTTTTTTTAGGGAAAAAAGTTTTTTTAAAAAAAGCGGCAATGCTCTTAATTCTTAATTCAAGACAAGCCTTATCGTTGTCAAAAATGATTCTGTTGAAAATTAAAAGTTTTTTTTCTTTAGATTTTTTTATCTCTTCTATGGGGCTTAATCTTTTAGTAAAGACTGGCAATAAAGAAAGAACGATAAAAACGCCAACGGTGTTAAACTCTTTGAAATAAATTGAAAACAAAATTGCCCCCAACAATAAAAAAAGCGTGCCAATAGCAGCGTTCCAAATTAAAGCCATTAATAAAAAGGGGAGTAAAGAAAGGACAAGGATTTTAAAAGAAAGAGCAAAAAAAGCGCCTATTAATGTGCCAATACCTCTACCGCCGGAAAATTTTAAAAAACAGCTCCAGTTATGACCGCAAATCGCTGCTATCCCGGAAAATATCTGAACTTCTGGAGTAAATCCTAATTTTTGGGCGCCAAAAACCGCTAAATAACCCTTTGAAATATCTAAAAGTCCTGTTAAAACCCCTTGCCATTTGCCAACATTTTTAAAAACATTAGAACCCGAAGTTTTTCGCCAGCCAATTTCCAAAACATTTTTTCCTGAAAAATAGCTAATAATATAACCAAAAGGAATAGATCCTAAAAAATAACTAAAAATTACCCAAAGATAAGACATATTTTATATTAACTAAAAAACGACATTTTGAAAATGCCGGATTTTTGCTTTTTTCTCTCTGGGATCAACAATAATACCAATAACGTCAATCTGCCATTTGCTATTGAAAGAAATTTTATTTTTTATTAACCAACTTTCCGCGCTTTTTATAATTTTTCTTTGTTTAAAAAAATCAACCTTATCTTCGGGCAAAAAATTTTCTGTTTGACTTTGCTTTAGGGTTTTTATCTCAAAAAAAGTAATCGTATCTTTTCTTTTGGCAATAATATCTATTTCTCCTTTTTGAGGTCCTTCAAAGGTTCTAAATTCGTAATTTTTCTCTAAAATCTTATAACCTTTCTTCTTTAAATAATTTTCAGCAATCTTCTCGCCTAAATTTCCTATTTTTTTTGTATCCATTGTGGACCCAGGCAGAATCGAACTGCCATTTGCGCAATGCGAATGCGCCGTTTTACCATTAAACTATAGGCCCTTTCGTTTTTTATTCGCTGTAATAACTTACAATTATTGCCCCTGGACCAGAATGAGCAACCAAAACAGTGGTAATTTCAGTAATAAATAAAACTTCGTGCCCTATTTTTTCCAATTCTGATTTTAATCTTTCAGCTTCTTCCAAAACGCCAGAATGGCTTATCGCTACTTTTAGCTTTTCTCTTTGTTTTTTTATCTCTTGTAAAATTGCTTCTATTCTATCTTTAGCAGAAAATTTAATTCCCGCCATTCCCACCCGTCCTTTTTTCATTGTTAGGGCTAATTTTATTCCTCTTTTTTGAAAAATTTCAATTATTTTGACAATTTTTTCAGAAAGCCGGCCTCCAGAAGTAGCCCAAGAAAAATCATTCAAAAAAGCAAGCATTTTAATTTTTTCTCTAAAATTTTTAAGAGCTTCTACAATTTCTGCCAATTTTTTATTATTGTCACCGCCTTGGTTAATCATTTCCTGAGCTTTCATTGTTAAAATGCCCTGAGGAACAGAAACTAATAAAGAATCAAAAATCTCAACTTTTTCTGGACTAGAAATTAAATTTTTTGCCTGATTTGCAGCGTTAAAAGCGCCGGAGTGTTGAGAGGTAAGAATAATAGCTAAAACATTCTCAAATTTTTCCAAGGCTCTTTGATAG
>Ga0272448_1002081_pt1 | contig 25817 bp, 31 predicted proteins | sample YNPCB0191_FD_202220 | JGI IMG/M metagenome (GOLD analysis project Ga0272448, IMG submission 202220) | Hot spring sediment microbial communities from Yellowstone National Park, WY, United States - YNP-CB-019-1 | ecosystem: Environmental > Aquatic > Thermal springs > Hot (42-90C) > Sediment... | reverse complement strand
GTGGCGGTCCGGCGAATGATGAAGGACGAATGACGGAGAGAGCCGGTCTTTCGTCGAGAATTTTGGAGGTTGAAATGTGTCTCGGTGTGCCCGGCAAGATCGTCGAGATCTATGAGGTCGGCGGGCTGAAAATGGGCAAGGTCGATTTCGGCGGCGTCTATCGCGAAGCGTGTCTGGAGTACGTGCCCGACGCGCAAGTCGGCGAATACACTGTGATTCACGTTGGCTTTGCGATCAATCGGCTCAACGAAGAAGAGGCGCAAGAATCGCTCGCGCTCCTGCGGGAGATAGTGAATCTTGAAGACGAGTTGGGCGCCGGGCAAGAGTAAGGAACCATGCACCGCGAGGACGCCAAGGCGCGAAGAAAAATAATCTCTGTGCGTTCGCCGCGCCTGGGCGGTTGATGTTCGGGGAGACGATATGAAATACGTCAACGAGTATCGCGACGCGAAACTCGTGCAGGGCATTATCGAAGAAATCCGCCGCATCACGACGCGGCATTGGGTCATCATGGAAATCTGCGGCGGGCAGACGCACGCGATCGTGCGTCACGGCATCGACCAACTGCTGCCGCCGGAGATCGAATTGGTGCATGGTCCGGGCTGCCCGGTCTGTGTGACGCCGCTGGAGTTGATCGATAAGGCATTGGCGATTGCCGCGCGCCCCGAGGTCATTTTCACTTCGTACGGCGATATGCTGCGCGTGCCCGGCAGCGGGCGCGATCTGTTTTCGGTGCGTGCGGCGGGCGGCGATGTGCGCGTCGTCTACTCGCCGCTCGACGCGGTGAAAATCGCGCAGCAGAATCCGGACAGGCAAGTGGTCTTCTTCGCCATTGGATTCGAGACGACCGCGCCGGCGAATGTGATGAGCGTGATGCAGGCGCAGCAACTCGGCTTGCACAATTTCAGCCTCCTCGTCTCCCATGTGTGTGTGCCGCCGGCAATGCACGCGATCCTGAGTTCGCCGACGAACCGCGTGCAGGGGTTCTTGCTAGCAGGTCACGTCTGCGCGGTGATGGGGTATTGGGAATATCCGCCGCTCGCGAAAAAGTACGGCGTGCCGATGGCGGTCACCGGTTTCGAGCCGCTCGACATCGCGCAGGGAATTTTGATGGTCGTGCACGCGCTGGAAGACGGACGCGCCGAGGTCGAGAACGCGTATCCGCGCGCAGTGACATTTGAAGGCAACCAGCCCGCGCAGAAAATGATCGGCAAGGTCTTTATGCCATGCGACCGCAAGTGGCGCGGCATCGGCATGATTCCGCTGAGCGGCTGGTGTCTGCGTCCCGAGTTCGCCGAGTTCAACGCGGAAAAACGTTTCGATGTCGACGCGATTCAGAGCGAGGAATCGCCGCTGTGCATCGCGGGGCAAATTCTGCAAGGGCTGAAAAAGCCGCACGATTGTGCGGCGTTCGGCGCGCCGTGCACGCCGGAGCATCCGCTCGGCGCGACGATGGTGTCGGCGGAAGGCGCGTGCGCGGCGTACTACAAATACGGGCGTGTGGAATTCGCGACTCAAGGAAGACGAGCATGAGACACATCTCCTGGGTGATTCTGGCTGCATGGATTTCCATCGTGGCGTGCGCGTCGACGCCAACGCGTACGCCAACTCAAGTCGGAAGGGCGACGAGGGGGTTCGCCTCAACGCCCCAGGCGGTGCGAATCATCGTCGCGCCGGAATCGGTGGGCGTGCCGGTCGATACGCCCGCCCCGGCTCAGGTACGCGCCGCAACGCCCCCGCTGACGCAAGTCGTGTGGCGGGGCGACCTGCACATGCACACGGTCTGTTCGGATGGCGCGAACACCTACGACGAAATGGTGCAGCGGGCACTCGAACTGCATCTCGATTTCATCGCCATCACCGATCACGTCGGCATCTCGGAACGCGAGTGCCACAACGAGGCGCTCATCAAATGCGCGGCAGAGACGCGCCTAGTGTGCTTTCCCGGCGCGGAGTTGACCGATCGTCTCCATATGCTGGCGATCGGCATCCATCAGCGCATCGACCCGCACCTGCCGCTGAAATCCTGGGTTGAGCAAACGCATCGACAGAAAGGGTTGGCGATTGCCGCGCACCCGTATGACAAGCGGTGGAAGTACTCGGACGAGGAGTTGTACCACTCAGGTCTCGACGCGATGGAATGCGCACGAGGTACGGCGGAGGAAAACCAATTGCAGTGGCAGCTGTCGGACAAGTACAACCTTCCGTGCGTGTACAACAGCGACGCCCATTATCAGCGCGACGTGGGTTGGCGGTACAACGTGTGCAGTGTACCGATCCACAGCGTCGCGGATTTGGAAGCGGCGTTGATCGGGCACAAGTGTACGTCGAGCGACAGGGCAGCGTACCGTGAACCCAAGTGAGCTTGGCTAGCGCGATGTGGGCGCCAGCGGAAGGCGCGTGCTCATCGATGCATTCGCCACCGGGAGGTAACGTGATTGCTAGAATCTGGCATGGCGTCACTCTGGCGACGAAAGCCGACAAATACGTTGGTTACCTGAAAGAAACGGGGCTTGCTGATTATGCGGCGGCCGATGGCAATCGCGGCGTTTACCTCTTGCGAAGAATCGAAGGGGATTGGGCGCACTTTATGACGCTTACCTTTTGGGAATCTGAAAAAGCGATTCAGGCATTTGCCGGGGTCGACATCGAAAAGGCAAGATACTACCCGGAGGACAAGGAATTTCTTCTGGAGTTCGAGCCAACCGTGAAGCATTATCAAGTGGTGCACGCAGCGCCTTTGTCGCTGAAGGATATGCAATGAGTACTTCAATTGAATCCGTAACCATGGAAGGTCCGGTCTGCCCGGTGCCGCTCGCGCACGGTGAGCAAATCGTGATGGGGCACGGCAGCGGCGGCAAGATGTCGCACGACCTCATCGCGAAATTATTTTTTCCGCCTTTCGATAACCCCGCGCTGCGCGCCGGCGACGACGCCGGCGTCGTCCAGCCCAGCCCCTGCACGCGGCTGGCGGTCAGCACCGATTCGCACGTCGTCGCGCCCCTGTTCTTTCGCGGCGGCGACATTGGCAAGCTCGCGGTGTGCGGCACGGTGAACGATGTCGCGATGATGGGCGCAACGCCGCTGTACCTGTCGGCGGGATTCATCCTCGAAGAAGGACTGCCGCTCGATACGCTCACGCGCGTGGTCGAATCGATGCGCGCGGCGGCGGAAGAAGCCGGCGTGCACATCGTCGCCGGCGATACCAAGGTCGTGCAGCGCGGCAAAGCGGACGGGTTGTACATCAACACCACCGGCGTCGGCACGCTGCCGCTTGGAATGGAAATCGGCGGCGCGAACGCCAAACCGGGCGATGTGGTGATTCTATCGGGTCCGATCGGCGATCACGGCGTCGCGGTGCTCAGCGCGCGCGGTGAGCTCGGATTCGAAGCGGAGGTGCAGAGCGACATCGCGCCGCTCAACCATCTGGTCGCGGCGATTCTCGCGGCGAGCGATCAGGTGCACGTGCTGCGCGATCCAACGCGCGGCGGCGTCGCGACGACGCTGAATGAGATCGCGCGGCAATCCCGCGTGGGCATCGTCATCGAAGAGGACAGCATCCCAGTGCGTCCGGCGGTCGCTGCCGCGTGCGAGATGCTGGGCTTTGATCCGCTCTACGTCGCGAACGAAGGCAAGGTGATCGTCGTCGTCGCGCGGGAGGACGCGGACCAGGTGGTGTCGATCATGCGCGCGACGCGGTACGGCGAGGAGACGGTCGTGATCGGCGAGGTGCGCGCGGAGCCCGTCCAGCGCGTGCTGATGAAGACGCGCATCGGCAGCACGCGCGTCGTCGATGTGCTGATGGGCGAGCTGTTGCCGCGCATTTGCTGAGTCGTGTAACCGTTGGCGGCGTTTGCGCATCTAAACCGGCAGAACCACGTCACCGGAGGCAGATGGGATGTCTGACGCAAAAGTGCGCGAGGAATTGGAGCGTGAACTGAAAGCCGCCGAAGCAGACTTGGAAGAGGTCGAAGAAATGCGCGGCGCGGTGCTGGGACAGACCGGCGTTCACATCGGGGCGAGCGAATTGCAAAAGTACTATGCGCGCTTCGACAACGATCAAAAGCGGCTGACCGAGCGCATCGCAGAGATTCGCAAACAATTAGCCGCGCTCGACGGTAATTCGGTCGCGTAGAACGCGTAGAACGAGGTCGCGAGTTACGCGAACGCCCGGCGTTGGATTTGCCGGGCGTTTGCTTTTAGGAGTGTGCCGACGGATCGGCTGAATTGTTTTTCGCTTTCAGCTGTTCCAGTTTCAAGACGCGCGTCAGCCGTTCGTGGACCTCGGGTGGGACCTGGGATTGACCATAGTTTCGATAAAGCGTAATCGTTTTGTTCAGCGTATCGACCATCACGCGGCAGTCGTCGCAGCCGAGCAAGTGCTGTTCGATTTCCGCGCACAACGCGCTTTCCAATTCTCCGTCGAGATACGCCGACAATTTATCTTTGATCTCGCGGCAAGTCTCGCTGATATGTTGAGGGTCCATTAGGTCACTTCCTTTTGCTCGCGGCGGCGCGTGCTGAAATATGGCGTGAGTTGTTCGCGCAGCGCCAGACGCGCGCGGTGCAGACGCACCTTGACTGCCTCGATCGAAATCCCGAGCGCCGCGGCGGTCTCTTCGGTCGACAGACCATCGACATCGCGCATAATGAACACCGCGCGCGCCGCGGCGGGCAGCGCAGCAATCGCCGCGTCCATCACCGCGCGCGTCTCCGCGTGGAGCGCCGCGTCGATGGGATCGTGCGACCAGTCCGTCAGCTCGCGCGGCAGATCGTTCTCGTCTCCCTCGATGGTTTCGTCGAGCGAAAGGGTGGGCGATGCTTTGCGCAGCTTCATCAGCGTCGCGTTGTAGGCGATGCGATACAGCCAGGTCGCAAAGCTCGCGTCGCCGCGGAAATTCTTCAAGCCGCGCAGCGCGCTGATGAACGTCTCTTGTAAAATGTCCTCGGCGTCGGCGGGGTTGTGCAGCATCCCCAGCGCGAGGGTGTACACCCGGTGTTCGTGACGGCGCACCAGTTCGGCAAAGGCGGCTTCGTCGCCGAGCTGCGCCTGGAGCACCAGGTCTTCGTCGCGTGATGGGTCTTGCGTCATCGACATTCCAATGGCGTGCAAAGATTTCAACGCCATTATATCACGTTGTCGATGTGGCTTCAAATGCCTGCAGCAGCTCTTCGAGCGATGGCGCGTGGTGGAAGCGTTTCGCGCCGACGATGAGCGTCGGCAGCGTCATCACGCCGTCGCGCCACGCGCGCGGCAAATGACTCAGCACTTCGATCTCTTCGATCTCGATTTCCGGGTGCTCGCGGCGGACGCGCGCGATCAGGCGATTGGTTGGAATGCAGCGCGGGCAGACGAGCGACTTGTAGTAGATGATTTTCATTGTGCCAGCAGCGGCGTGACGCGCTGTTCCAGAATCGATGGCGAAATCTGTCCGGTCCACGAGAACCGCAGCGCGCCAGTTCGATCGATCAAGAAGGTGCTCGGCAGTCCATCGGTGCGAAAGATGCGCTCGACCGTTCCGTTGGGATCGTACAAGACCGGGAAGGGCATTTGTTTTTCGCGGATGAATTGCTGCGCGGAGTTGGAGTTGTCTTCCGAATTGACCGCGAGCAGCACCAGTCCTTCGGCTTGATGAGAGTGGTAGTAATTGATCAAGTCCGGCATCTCGGCGCGGCAGGGCGGGCACCACGATGCCCACAGATTCACCAGCACCGGCTTGCCGCGGTAATCGCTCAGACGAATGGACTTGCCGGAGAAATCGTTCAGCACGAAATCGACCGCGCCGTTGGGCCGTGCGGCAGACAAGTTGCCCACGGTGCTCAGCGCAAATGTACCGACGATGGCGATCACGACAATGATCGCGCCGATCCACAGCATCGGGGAACGAGAGTTGGCGTGGGAGGCGCTGGGCGAACGACGACGACTCATGCTCTCCTTTCAAAGGAGGCGCCCCGCCTCCCCGGGGGAGGTGGGGCGCCGTGCGGGGAAGGGAATATCCGTCTCGATGCGCGTCACGCGGGTTTGAAAACGAACCCCAGCAGACAAGGTCCCCAGATGCCCATTACAATGGGCAGCAGTCCAATCACGGCGACGATAATGCCGGTTGTTCCACCGAGCACGACCAAGCCGAGATAAACCAGCACGAGTCCCAGCACGATGCGCAATGCGCGCCCGATGCCGCTCTGCATGAAATGAATCAAGTTGTTCATGATCTGCTCCTTTTTTCTGTCCAGTTTTCGATGCTCTCGCTCTACCTGTTTTGATGCAGATTGTGCTCAGAGGTTACAAGGTCTATCGATGCACGCGCTCGCTGCGATGGGTCAGTTCGCCGCGCAAATACGCGTTCGCCGCGTCGTCGATCGATTGGAGCTCGGTGAGAATGGGCTGGATGCCCGCGGCTTGCAGCGCGGCGTAGGCGGGCTGTCCCATCCCGCGCGCGAGCAATACCTGGCAGTCGGCGATCACCTCCGCCATGCCCGGCGCGTGCGTGTCGCCGCCCGCGCCGGGATGGTGATGCTCTGCGTGCTCGCCGTGATGCGCCGGCTTGGCGCGCTGTTCGCGCGCAACGATCTGATTGTTCTCAATGGTCAGAACTTGATAATAAGGCGCTTGTCCAAAGTGCGAATGAAGCGTGACGCCATCGTCTGTAACCGCAGCGATCTTCATCATATCCTCCTGGGTTTGGGACGCGGACACCGGCACTCCCTGGCGGGCGGTGCCAGTATTGCCGCCGACGAACGCGGATGTTTTTATCTTTCCCAATCCGCGGGGGTCGGCGTTTGTCCACGTGCGACTTGGTTGTCCGAAATCGGCTCCAGTGCTTGCAGCGCGGCGGCGACGAATTGCGCCTCCGGCAATGCGCCTTCAAAGTAACTCGTTTCGTTGATGATCGTGCGCGGCACTGCCATCACCTCGTACTTCTCCGCCAACTCCGGGAATTCCGTGGCTTCGATCATATCCGCGCGGATGTATTCGTTTTCAATGGCCATCTTGTGCGCGAGGCGAACGGCTTGCGGGCAGTACGGGCACGTCGGCGTGACAAAGACCTGAAAGTGAATTGGTTGGGTCACCTGTGCCAACGCCTCTTTGGTCGCGGGAGACAAGCCCGACTCGCCCTTGGAGACATCGATGATGTCGTCGATCAGCGAGCCGAACTCGTAGCCGGACGGAATGCCAAAGTAGCGAATGCCGTAATCCTTTCCGTTCATCACTGCAATCGCGGGCGCTTTGTCGATCTTGAATTGCGCCGCTTGCTGCGTGTCCACGTGCCGGTTGTACGTCTCGAGCGTGATCTTGTCCGACAGCGCCGCGATCTCTTCGAGCAGCGCTTTCGTCTCGCGGCAATATTGGCAATCCAGTTCTTCGACGAACAGCACTAATTTCACCGGTTGAACCAATGCCTGAAATTCCTTCTGCAAAAGTTCGCGATCTTTTTCTTTGATGAATGCCATTTTTTCTCCCCTTGTCCTATCGAGCGGAACACGCCGCTCGCAAAATTCGTTATCAGGTGCAGCCCACCAGCCCCGCGCTCGTGTAGCCGCACGCGCGGCACCACACCGTTTGCGTGGCGTCGACGACGGCGGGCGCTCCACACTGCGGACACGCCACCAGCGCCTTGCCCCATGCGTTTGTGCCGAGGCGAATCAATCGTCCGATATTGGTCAGTACACGCAGCCGCGCCGCCGGTGGTTGGGCGCGTCCGCGCGATGATCGGTGATTCGTTTTCTGCATCTGCAACTTCACTCCTTTGGATGCAGCGAGCGAAGAAAAGTTACGCGCCGAAAAAACAGAACGCCGAGCAACCTTGGTCGCTCGGCGTCTCGCGTCTCTCACGGTTTTTGATCAGCTTCCCATTGGCTCAGCGCCTGCATCGCCGGGTACGCCGTCAGGTCGAGTTGCAGTGGCGTGATCGAAACGTATCCCTCCGCGAGCGCGCCGACATCGGTCCCGTACTCCGGGATACCGGTCGGCGCGTCGCCGCCGATCCAATAGTACGGTTTGCCGCGTGGGTCTTGTCGCCGGTCGAGCCGGTCGCGATAGACACGCAGGCCCTGGCGCGTGATGTGAAAGCCCTTGATTTGTTCCTTGCCAAGGTGCGGAACATTGACGTTCAGCAGGATGCCAGGCGGGATTCCATTCTGCAGAACCAGTTCGACGATTTTGCGCGCATAGTCTGCCGCAGCGCTGAAATCGAGATCGCCGGTGTAATTCTCGGGTGCGTCGAGCGAGAACGCGACGCCCCGCACGCCAAAGATCGTGGCTTCCATCGCAGCGGTCACCGTGCCGGAGTACGTGACATCGTGCCCCAGGTTCGCATTCGAATTGATACCGGAGACAACCAAATCGATTTTCTCCGGGATATATCCAAGCAGCGCGAGCGCGACGCAGTCGGACGGCGCGCCATCGCTTGCGTAGGCGGGCGTTCCATCCGCGAGTCGCGTCTCGCGCACGCGCAGCGGTCGATCGAGTGTTTTGACATGACCGCCACCCGACCAGTTGCGGTCTGGCGCGAGCACGCTCACTTCGCCCAGCGGGCGCATCGCGTTGACGAGCGCGAGCAGACCCGGTGCGGTGATGCCGTCGTCATTGGTCACGAGAATGTGCATCGTTCCTCCTGTGAGGGATTACGTCGTTGGATTGTTCTCGACCGTCGCCGCCCCGGCTGATGGTCGTGGCGGCGTACGCGCATGCCTGGGTTTCATGCCGAAAAGGAATCGTATGACGTTGATTCGCCGTACAAAGATATCGTACACGAGTGTGGTCGCCAGCAGCGCGCTGATCGCAATAGCCGCGAACTTGACCGCGACGCTCGCGTTCCATTGCACCATAAAGTAGGCGATAACGATACCCAAGCTCAATGCAACAACCTTGTGCCGATCGATCGCGCGTCCGTACCGTTCGTCTGCAAACCGGACAAAGCCGAAGATGAAGAGCGTGATGTACGTGAACGGATTTTTGCCGCCGATGTCGGGAAGCGCGCCGGCGACGATGAGTGGCAGGATGAACAGAAAGATCGCGCCGCGGTTTTCGCAGAAACTCGCCAAGCGGGAAATGAATCCTGCAGCCGAGTTCCGCTTTAAGCGCAGGAACAGAGGCAAGGCGGCCAACGCGAACACAAAGAGGAAAAGAATAAACCACAAATGTCCCGGCGTGAATAAACCGGTGTAGCCGGACCAATCACCGCGGACGCGGAAATAATCGGCAAGAAATTGCAGATAAGAACCCGCGTAGCCCGAGTGCTGTATTCGCGCGAGATACGCTTGCGGCGGAACGATGACGAGGATTCCGCAGACGAAGGGCACTAGCAAACGCTTGACGCGCTCCACGGCGTACTGCGCGCCGCCGCGAAACTCAAGCGCGAACCAGGTCGATGCGCCGGCGAGCAGGAAAAAGAGCGGCATATGCCACGGGTTCAGGAATGCGAGGATGCCGTAACTCAACGCCGCGCTCGTCTGAGCGTTCTTGACGTAGAAGGCTTCCCAAATGTCAAAGACGCGCGCGGTATGAAATGGAACGAGCAGTACTACCGCGAAAATTCCAAGCCAGTCGATATAGTGAACGCGCGCGGGCTTGTTGAGGGGCGCGGGCTGAGTCGGAGTGGATTCCAAAGTTTCTCCTCCCGGCGGTCACGGGCACACTTGCGGCTTGATCGTGCGCGAGCCAACCGCGCTCAGTTTCGCGCGCAACTGTTCGAACATCGCCTCGTCGCGGTACGTGCCGATGATCGCGCCGCCGGAGCCGGCAAAATTCGCGCTCGCGCCGCACGACCGCGCGATCTCGATCTGCTGAATCTGCCACGGCGGCAAGTTATAGATGCCGCGGCGCACCTCGAAATTCTCATCCATCAGTCGAGCGAGGCGCGCGGTGTCATGAGCGAGTAGTGCGTCGCGTCCCTGCGCGGCAAGTTCTGCGCAACGTTTCATCGCGTTCACCACCTTTTCTTCGCCGCGATGGTAGCGTCCGCGAATGTCGTTGTGAAAGACCTCGGTCGGCTCGCTGAGCGAGATGTCGTACGCGAGGTACAGGGGCGGCAAGAGACGCGGGTCGAGCGACTCGTACGCGTAACACGGGTAGCCGTCGATCACGCGCTCGCGCGCGGCATCGAAATCCATATAGACGACGCCTTCGTACGCCTGAATGACGCGGTCTTGCAGCCCCGCCGCAATGCCCAGTTCGTCTTTCTCGACGGAGAGGATCAACGAAGGCTGCACCTCCAACGGAATCTCGACGCCGTAATATTCCATCAAACAGCGCAGCGTCGCGGTAATCAGTCCGCTCGACCCAGCCAGACCGACCTGGCGCGGGATGTTCGTCTGGTAGCGTACCGAAAAGTTGCGCTCGTGCAGCGCGATGCCGCGCGCCTGGCAGAAATCGACAAAACGTTTGATCGTGGCTTTGATGAGGCGGATGCCACCGTAATAGCCGTGCAGCTTGACGTCCTTGGCGAGATCGTAGATTGAACTAAAGCGCGCGCGGTCGTCCTCCGCCAGGACAATATCGACCGTGTCCCATTCGTACAGCACGACTTCCGCCCAGAAATTCCGGACGATGATCGAAATCGTCTTGCCGTGGTAGCCATCGGAGGGATTGCCGATCAGCGCGGCGCGCGCGTACGCGCGTTTACGGATGATGATCATGCAGGAGATGCTCCATATGCTGGCGCAGTGACGCTCCGTATTTGGGATCGGCGAGCGCAAATTCGACGAACGCGCGGAAATAAGCATCATAGTTGCCGATGTCGAACCGGCGCTCTTCGCCGCGCAGGCGCAGTCCATAGACCGCGCCGCCTTCGCGCAGGATCAAGTGGATCGCGTCGGTGAGCTGGATTTCGCCGCCCTTGCCCGGCTTGGTGCGCGCCAGCGCGTCGAAAATGCTCGGCGCGAACACATAGCGCGCGGCAATCGCGAGCGTGCTCGGCGCTTCGTCCTCACTCGGTTTTTCGATCACATCTTCCACCCGGAAAAGGTCGCCATCCTCTTGCGGCTTGGCGATGCCATAGTTCCGGACTTCTGAGCGCGGCACCTCTTCGAACGCGACGACTGCGGCGGCTTGCTTCTCGATAAAGCACTGTTCCATTCGCCGCACGACATCGCTCTGCGCGTTCACGCCGATGATCGAGTCGCCCAGTGCGACGACGAAGGGCTGATCGCCGACGAAGGGCTGCGCGCACAAGACCGCGTGCCCGAGTCCGAGCAGCTGGCGCTGACGCGTGTAAAAGTACTGCACCGGCGCGCGTTCGTACTCGAATTCGGCGAGCAGGTCCTCTTTGCCGGTCTCGCGCAACATCTGGATCAGCTCGCCGTTCAAATCGAAATGGTTCTCGATGGAGGTTTTGCCGGGTCCGGTGATGAACAGGACGCGCTTGATTCCGACGCGCGTCAGTTCTTCCACCACGTACTGCACGACCGGCTTGCGACCGACGGGCAGCATTTCTTTCGGCTGCGATTTGGTCGCGGGGAGCAGCCGCGTGCCCAGTCCGGCGACGGGAACGACGGCAATGTTGATGATGTCCATGGTTTCATCCTGTCGGAATGATTCTACGGTGATTAGAGCGCCGTTTCTGTGTGTTTCCGTGTGATGCGGTGGCGAATCTGACATTGTCAAGGTAGTGAATACGCGATTTCAAGCGCCAGTGGTCGATGTTTCCGCGTCGGGCGGCGCGAAGCGTGCAACTTGTTCACACTTGCCCTGGCGGGAACGCACACTTGCCCTGGCGGGAACGCAAGTGCCAGGGAGTGCCAGGGAGTGCCAGGGTGTTGCTGCACTAGCCCGCGGCGCGAATGAGTAGCACCGGCACTTTGGAACTACGCACCACGCGATCTGCGACGCTGCCGAGCAGCCAGCGCGCGGGACCGGTGCGCCCGTGCGTTGACATCGCGATCACATCGACCTGCATTTCTTCCGCCGTCTGGAGGATCGTTTCCGCGACGGCGCCCACGCGCAGCAGCGTGGACACTCGGAAGCCGGCGGACTTGAGTTCCTTTTCGACCTCGGCGATGTATTGCTTGCTGCGCTCTTCTTGATCCTCCTCGGCGCGCCGCGCCAACCCGGGATCGGAGAAAACGAAATCCAGCGCGGGATTCGCAGCGACCGTCAGCAGGATCAGCTCTGCGCCTTCGGAGTACGCTAGCGCTTTGGCGTGCGGCAAAACGCCTTCCGCGGTCTTGGACCCATCGAGCGGCACCAGAATTTTTCTATACATTTTACATTTTCTCCTTTCCCCCTGACGGGCATTCACTCGCCCAGCCGCAGGCGTCGAATCAAACGATCGGGCAACTTGGCTTGCTTCATCAGTTTCTGCGTGGCGCTGATATCGTATTGAACGCGGCGATGAATCAACGTCATTGCATTCAGATCGATTAGGGCGTACGCGGCGCGCACATCGTCATCGCGCGGCTGACCGACGCTGCCCGGGTTGACCACCAACCGGTCGAGTGTGAGCCGGATCGGCGAATCGACCGCGAGTTGTTCTTTGACAATCCCCGATCCATAGGTGGGCTGGCGGAACACAATCGGAATATGCGTGTGCCCGTTCAGGCAAATGGGCGTGGCGATAGACTCGAGACAAAGGCGCGCTTCGAATGGCGACACGACGTATTCCCAGACTGGATCGCGCGGGCTGCCGTGCACCAACGTGATGCCGTGTTCCGCGAGCACGACTAGCGTGGGCAGGGTCTCCAGCCATTCAGGTGTGGCGAGCCGTTCGCGCGTCCAGTAGATGGCGTCGCGCGCATCCGGGCTGAAATCGTCCAGACTTAGCTTGTCTACCACTGCCAGATCATGATTTCCGGCAAGACAAACGAGATCGAACGCGCGCAGGCGTTCGATACATTCATTCGGCTGCGGTCCATAGCCCACGACATCCCCAAGACACCAAACCCGGTCGAATTTGCCGGCGTCGCGAATCACGGCGTCGAGCGCGGCGAGGTTGGCGTGAACGTCCGAAATGACGAGGATGCGCATAGCTCTTCCCGGCAATATTGTACTACACAATGCCCGGAAGCAAAAGTATTCCAATTCTGAAACAGCCGCAACGCCATGAGGTTGGGGACGCGGGGTTTCGAAGGAAGAAAAGCCTCGGCACAGGATTTTGTGATAACCGATGCCCAGGATATAATCACTGTGATGCCTCCGAAATTCCTCGTTGGTCTGGGGCGCGCCCTGCGCGCCCAATCGAAAAACCGGGATCACGCGGCCGAGTCGTCGAATTTGCCGGACGCCGCCGCACGCACGTCCCGAGTCACGCTTGAGATCGGCGCTGTCATCGCACAGCGCTATCGCCTGGACGCGGAACTCGGCCGAGGCGGGATGGGCGTGGTTTATCGCGCACACGACATCCCCAATCACCGGGATGTGGCGATCAAGTTCCTCCCTGCCGGCGAAGCGAGCGCCAGCGCGCGCGAGCAATTCTCCCGTGAGGCGCAGATCACTGCCCGACTGAACCATCCGCACATCGTCGCCGTGTACGAAACGGGCGCAGTGGACACCGGCGCGCGCGAGCCGTTGCCGTTCATTGTCATGGAATTGATCCAAGGCAAGAGTCTGAGCGAGATGCGCGGACTCACCTTCGCGCAGATCATCGACCTCGGTCAGCAACTCTGCGATGCGCTGGAGTACGCGCATCGTCAGGGTCTGGTGCATCGCGATCTCAAGCCGCAGAATGTTCTCGTCGAGAAACGCGGCTATCGTTACTTGGCGAAACTGGTGGACTTGGGTTTGGCGCGTCCGCGCGAGCCGTCGAACCTGACGGGAGGAAGCGGGCTTGCCGGCACGGTGTACTATCTCGCGCCGGAGGTGATCGCCGGGAAACCGGCGGACGTCGCGGCGGATTTGTATGCGCTCGGCGTGGTGCTGTACGAAATGGTCACCGGGCGCGTGCCCTTTTCCAACTTTGACGAAGAGACGATCCTCGCGCAGCACTTGAACGAATCGGTCGTGCCGCCAAGCCACTCGCGGCGCGATGTCCCGCCCGCGCTGGAGGCGATCATTCTCCGCTTGCTGGCTAAAGATCCCCGCGCGCGTTTTGCATCCGCGCAAAAAGTCAGCCTGGCGTTGGCGCAGGTCGCCAGCGCGCTCGCGCGCGACGGCACGCGCGGTAACTTGCCGCCACTGCCACCCGGTTGGGTGGGACAAGAAAACGACATCGCGCGGGTGAAGCAATTACTCGAATCCAGCCGGCTGGTCACTTTGGATGCTGGGGATGATCGCCAGAGTCTGCTCGCGCAAGCCGTGGGCGCAGAACTCGTCGATCAGTTCTCGGATGGAGTGTGGCTGGTGCGACTGGGCGCAGGCGCGGATCCAGCACTGGTGCCGCAGCAGGTTGCCTCGGTTTTGGGCGTGCGCGAAGAACCGAACCGGGCTTGGGCGGTTTCTTTGGTCGACGATCTGCGGGAGAAAAATCTGCTCCTCATTCTCGACCATTGCCATCGTCTGGTTGGCGCGTGCGCGCTACTGGCTCAGACGATTCTGCACGCGTGCCCGGCGGTGTATCTCCTCGTGACGAGCGATCAGCCGCTGAATGTCTCCGGCGAGACGTGTTATCGTGCCGAGACGTGAGTTGTTCATCCAGGGGACTATTTCCTTCCGAATTCGCGCTCCAGGGTCGCGACATTCAATTGAATCATCGTCGGGCGACCGTGCGGGCATGTGCGTGGCGCGGCGGTCTGCTCCAATCGCCGCACCAACTCACGCATCTCTTCCAGCGATAAAACCTGACCGCCTTTCACCGCGATGCTCTTGCACACGCTCGTCATCAAGCGCGCGTCCGCGGATTTTTCCAGCGGCTCTTCGCCTTGTTCCATCTCGTCGACGATCGCGACGAGCGCGGCGCGCGGATCGCTCGCCTTGAGCACCGCAGGCACGGTGCGTAGCAGAAACGTCTGACCGCCAAACGGCTCGATGCCAAAGCCAACCGAAGCGAGCGCCGCGCGGTTCGCCTCCAGCGCGGCGAATTGTGCCGGCGTCAATTGCAGCGGCGCGGGATCGAGCAATTCCTGTACGGCGACTTGGGCGCCGGCGCGCTCCGCGGAGAGTTGCTCGTACAGCACGCGCTCGTGCGCCGCATGCTGATCGATGAGATACAACCCGTCCGGTCCTTCCGCGATGATGTACGTGGATGCGATCTGCCCCAAGACACGGAGCATCGGAATCTGCGCGGCGGGCAGTCGGGTTGTTTGGTCGCCGGGCGGTTGGATGGTCGTCTCGTTGGACAGGGTTGGGCGATAGAGATTCAACGCGGACTGCGTTTGTGCAGGGCTGATCGGCTCGCGCTGCCAACTCGGCGGCTGGGTGATGCCGATAGATGGGATCGGCGCGTTGCCGGTGAGCGCGGCGCGTACCGTACGCTGCACGGCGTTGAACACCGCGCTCGAATCGCGAAAGCGCACTTGGCTTTTCGTCGGATGCACGTTCACGTCGACCGCATCCGGCGGCAAGAGGAGGTCGAGCGCGACAATCGGCGCGCGTCCGACCATCAACGCGGTGTGGTACGCTTCGATGACGGCATGCTGAATGGTGCGGTCTTGCACCCAGCGATGATTTACGAAGAACAGCATATACTTGCGCGTCGCGCGGTTGAGGCTGGGAGGCGAGATAAAGCCGGTGACTTGGACTGCATTTGTCATTGCGAGGCGTCCCGAGCGGAACGAAGCGGAGTCGTTCGCCGCTTCGGAGCTCGCCATGGCAGAAGAGACTTGGATCATCTGATGCGCTACCTCGATTCCAAACACCTTCACCAGCGCGTCGAACATCTTGCCGGTGCCAGGCGATTGGAACGCGAGCCGGTCGTCGTTGACGAGCGAAAAGCGTATCTGTGGGTACGCGATGGCGTACGCGTTGATGAGATCGGCGATGTGCCCGGCTTCGGTGGCTGGCGTCTTGAGGAATTTCAAGCGCGCGGGCACGTGGCGAAACAAATCTTCCACCGTGATGATCGTGCCTTGCGGCGCGCCCTGCGCGCGCTGTTCGATGATCTTGCCGCCATCGACGCGAAGCTGCGTGCCGGATTCTTCGCCGCGCGCGCGGGTGACGAGCGTCACTCGCGACACAGCGGCGATGGACGGCAGCGCCTCGCCGCGAAACCCCAGCGTTGTGATGGCGAACAAATCATCGACCGAATGGAGTTTGCTCGTCGCGTGGCGCGCGAACGCCGTCTCGACTTCACTTGCCGGGATTCCGCTGCCGTCATCCGCGACGCGAATGAACCGCGGTCCGCCGCCGCGAATCTCGACTTTGATTTCGCGCGCGCCCGCGTCGATGGCGTTATCGATCAATTCCTTTACGACCGACGCCGGGCGTTCGATCACTTCGCCGGCGGCGATTTTCGCGGCGAGGTCGTCGGGGAGGATGTGGATGGTCATTGAGGATATTGTATCACAAGTTAGAGTTTGGGTGAAGAGCTCGAAGCGAGGTGCCTCTCTTCCCGCCTGTGCACCCACATTCCAATTCTCTCCACTCTGACGGGCTCTTTGCTTTTTGCCCAAACATCGTATAGAATTGCGCGTGATGATGACCGTTCAAGACATTCTCCAAGCGCAGCGGACGATTCGCCCATACCTTTTTCGCACGCCGCTGCGCGATTCGTTTCTCCTGAGCGAGCGCGTCGGCGCGTCGGTCTTCCTCAAGCTGGAAAACTGGCAGATCACCGGCTCGTTCAAGCCGCGCGGCGCGCTGAACCGGATGGTGCGGCTGACTGAGGCGGAACGCGCGCGCGGCGTCGTCACGGCGAGCGCGGGCAACCACGCGCTCGGCGTCGGCTATGCGGCGCGCGTGCTCAACATTTCGCCCGCGACGATCTTTGTGCCGCGCACCGCGCCGCGCGCCAAGCTCGACAAGCTGCGCCAATTCCCGGTGCAGGTACGCGCGGTGGGCAACTTGTACGACGACGCGCACCGCGCGGCGGAGGCGTACCAACGCGAAACCGGCGCGACGTTCATTCACGCCTACGACGATCCGCGCACGGTCGCGGGGCAGGGGACGATGGGTTTGGAGATTCTGGAAGACCTGCCGGAAGTTGACGCGATTCTGGTGCCGGTCGGTGGCGGCGGAATGGTCACCGGCATCGCGGTCGCGGTGAAATCGCTCGCGCCAGCGGTCAGGATCATTGCCGTGCAGCCGGCGGCATCCCCCGCGCTGCGCGATTCGCTGCGCGACGACCAGTGCTACGAAGAGTACGCTGCCGCGCCGACGATCTGCGACGGACTCGCCGGCGGCATCGGCAAGATGGTATTTGAGGCGGCACAACAGAAACTGATCGACGACGTGATCCTCGTCGAAGAGGCGGAAACGCGCGCCGCGATCCGCGCGCTCGCCGAGACGCAGCAATTGATCGTCGAAGGTTCGGGCGCGGTCGGCGTTGCCGCGCTGCTCGCGCGCAAAATCGATCTGAGCGGCCAGCGCGTCGTCGCGGTGCTGAGCGGGGGAAACATCGATCTGGCATTGCTCACTGAAATTCTGACGGAAGGCAAATGACGAAGGACGAAAGAGCGGTGTTGTCTTCGGTCATCCGTCTTCCGTCCTCCGTTCGCCCCTATGCCGTTCTCGCCGTTGGCGTCCTCGCGGTCTCGTCTTCGTCGTTTCTCATCACGTTCGCGCGCGGCGAGGGAATGCCGGCGGTCGCGATTGCCGCGTTGCGTCTGACGATGGCGGCGCTGGTGCTCGCGCCCCTCGCGCTGGCGCGCTCGCGCGCCCATGTGCGGCGCGCGCCGCGCGACCTGGTTCTCGCGATGGGGGCGGGTATTTTTCTCGCGCTGCATTTCGCGTTCTGGATTTCTTCGCTCGATTACACCTCCGTGATGAGTTCGATCGTCTTCGTCAGTACGAACCCGCTGTTCGTCGCGCTCGCGTCGTTCCTGCTCTGGCGCGAGCCGCTGCGCCGCGGGACGCTCCTCGGCATCCTGGTCGCGCTGGTCGGCGGCGCGCTGGTCGGGATTACCGATGTGGGGCGCGCGGGCGCCGAGTCGTTGCAAGGCGACGCGCTCGCGCTCGCCGGCGCGGTCGCGGTCTCCGGCTATCTGCTGATCGGTCGGCGGCTGCGCGCGCGCTGGTCGCTCTTGCCGTACGTCAGTCTCGTCTATTCGACCGCGGCGGTGGTGCTTTTGGCGATGGCGTGGGCGATGGGGATCCGTCTGTTCGGTTATTCGCCGGCGGCGTACGTTGGGGTGGCGCTGCTCGCCGCGGGACCGCAACTGATCGGGCATTCGTCGTACAACTGGGCGCTCAAGTACTTGTCCGCGACGTTCATCACCGTGACGATTCTCGCCGAACCGATTGGTGCGTCGCTGCTCGCGATTCCAATTCTCGGTCAAATCCCTGATCCGATCAAGGTGGTTGGCGGCGCGCTGATTTTGATCGGTATCTATTTTGCCGCGCGCGGGGAAATCATGGCGGGTGACGAAAGACGGAAGGCGGAAGTCAATCCTCTTCCGTCTTCCGCCATTGGTCCTCCGTCCGAGTTATTATGATTCGCTACATTCTCTTCGATCTCGACGATACGCTTTATCCAACCTCCGCTGGGCTGATGCACGAGATCAGCGCGCGGATGAGTGCGTTTATGGTCGAACAAGTTGGCATCTCGCCGCGCGAGGTCGACCGCGTTCGTCGCGATTACTGGTCGCGCTATGGCACGACGCTGCGCGGTTTGTATCTCGAGCGTCACATCGACGCGCAGGCGTTCTTGGCTTATGTGCACGATGTCGATGTCGCCATGTATCTGCGCCGCGATGCGCGTTTGGAAGCGACGCTCGCCGCGCTGCCGCAGACGAAAGCAATTTTCACGAATGCACCGGCGGATTACGCGCGGCGCGTGCTGCGCGCGCTCGGCGTCGAAAGGCATTTCGGTCAAGTTTTCGACATCAACTTTATCGCGTACGAAAGCAAGCCGGCGGCGTCGGCGTACGCCAAGGTCGCCGCCGCGTTGCCGGTGCGCGCCGACGAATGCGCGATGATCGACGATACGGCGCGCAATCTCGCGCCGGCAAAGGCGTTGGGCATGCACACGATCTGGCTGGATGGAAGCGGCAGCCCGCGCGCGGCGGAAGGCAAGGAGAGCGCGGATTTCGTCATCCAGACGATTTACGACGTGGTGGAGGTCATCAATCCACGTTGAATGTTCAAACGTGGAACCGGGATGCGGGATGCGGAATGCCTAATTGGCGTAAACAGCTCGTCGTCTTAATTGTATACACCTTCATCGCTCTCGCGCTGACCTATCCGCTCGCGCGGCAGTTCGCGACGGCGATTCCCGGCGTGGAAGGCGATGCGACGAGTTTCGTCTGGGCGCTCGGCTGGGCGAAGAGCGCGCTGGTCGATCTCCGCGTCAATCCGTTTCGCACCGATTACGTTTTCTATCCGCTCGGCGGCGCGACGCAGTTGATGTGGGCGGTCTCGCTGATCGGCTTGGTGTCGATTCCACTTCAATCCCTGTTCGGCTTGATTGCCGCGTATAATTTGCTCTACCTTGCCGCGACGGTGCTCACGGCGTACGGCATGTTTCTGCTCGCCGAGTATGTGCTGGCAATGACGGAAGACGGAAGACGGGGGACGGCATTCGATCCCAGTCCGTTGCCGCCGTTTCAAACACTCTTGGTTGTGCAATTCGTGCTGCAGAGCCGTCGTCTCGCCCGGCGTTCTTCCCCCCTTGCCCCTTTTGTCGCTGGTCTGGCGTTTGCCTTTGCACCGCTTCGCCTCGGTTACGGCTTGGCGTTTCTCAATCTCTTCAACACGCAATTCATCCCTTTCTTCGTCCTCTTCCTTCTGCGCGCGACGCGTGCGCGGTCGTGGCGCGATGCGGCGATTGCCGGTGTCTTTTTCGGATTGAACGCGTACATCGATTTTCAGATCGCCGCGTTCCTCGCGCTGTTCGCGCTCATCTACGCGGCGCACATCGTCGGGTCCGATTGGCGCGCCGCGCGTGCGTCGGTCGCACGGTGGGCGGTCGTCGCGCTGGTCGCCGCCGCGCTCGCCGCGCCGATGCTCGCGATGCTCCAGCAGGATTTCGATGCCGAGGGCGGCAACTATATCGGCGTCTTTCCGCTCAAGTACTCGCTCGAGCGATCGTACGATCTCGTCTCCTACGTGGTGCCGAACGCGCGCAGCACGTTGTATGCTGATGCGCCGCTCAAGATCGCCGGCGTCAACGCGCCGACCAAGCCGGGCGATGGGGGACCGTTCGCGCCGGATTTCCAATCGTTCGTCGGATACATCGTTCTGGCACTCGCTGCGTACGCGGCCGTGCGGCGCTGGCGCGCGGCGCGGTTCTGGCTACTCGTGGCGATTCTGTTCGCGCTGTTCAGTCTCGGTCCGTCGTTGCACGTCCTGGGGCGCGACACGGGCATTCCGCTGCCGTACCTCGCGCTGCACGAGATTCCGATTCTGAACAACATCCGCATTCCGATGCGGTACGGCATCATGGTGTCGTTCGCGCTCGCGATGCTGGCGGCGATAGCGCTTGACGATCTACAGAGACGCGGAGCGCGGAGGGAGAGGCGGGGGGCGCGGATCGTTTTGCGTCTTGTGCTTTTATTTTCGCCGCTCGCTATCTTGTTGGAGTGCGCCGTGCTGCCTTACCCCGTGCAATCTCTTCCGATACCGCCCATCTACAACGATCTGGCGCGCGTGCCCGGTGATTTCACGATTCTCGAAATTCCAACCTACAACTGGCGCGGCGCGTCGGCGCTGGAGTGGTATCAGGCGATTGGCGAAAAGCGCATCCTGCGCGCGTACACGAACCGCATTGCGCCGGGGCTGGCGGAGTATTTTGGCTCGCGCGGCATTCCGATCGTCGATCGCTCGTTGCGCGCGCTGGAAGGGGTCGATCCGCCGCTCGCGCCGGCAGACATCGCCGAGGACGAGCGGGTGCGCGACCAGGTCATTCAATTTTACGATTTGCGTTACGCGATCTTGCACCGGCTGTACTTGACGCCGGAGCAGATGAGCGGCATCGATCACTATGTGCGCGAGGTGCTCGGCGCGCGCAAGATTTCGGACGACGGCGAGACGGCGGCGTACGAATTGCCGCGCGTCGCCGCGCCGAGCGGCGCGCTCCGCATCGATCTGCGCGAGGACATCGGGCAGATGTACGCCGGGCGCGGCTGGCAGTTCGAGTATCCCAAGGCGAACTATGAAGGCGAGTTCGATTTCGTGTGGGCGCGCGGCGCGCAGTCGGAGATTTATTTCGTCGCGGACAATAGCCGGGACCGCGTGATGACGCTGCACGCGTACGCGGTGTCGCCGCAGCGCGTGAGTGTGTCGTTGAACGGCGAACGCATCGGCGAGATCACGCTGACGCCGGCGTGGAACGACTATCGCCTCGCGCTGCCCGCGCGCGCTTTGAGATCGAAAATGAATGTCGTGCGGTTAGAGTATGACGCCGAGTTGACGGAGACGATCGGCGTGACGACGATGACAATCGAGTGAGGTTCAGGTGGTAGGCAGAATCAGCGAATCGACCTTTCGAGTCCGCTATGCGGAAACCGACGCCAGTGGGATTGTGTACCACGCCAATTACATCGTCTGGTTCGAGCATGGACGCAGCGACTGGTTTTGGCAGCTCGGCAGAGACTATCATCGCGATGTGGAGGCGCGCGGTTATGAATGGCCCGTGACCGAGCTTTCGGCGCGCTATCTCGCGCCGGCGCGTTACGGCGACCTCGTCACGGTGCGGGCGTGGTTTGAACATGTGCACAGCCGCGGTATGACGATTGGCTACGCGGTGATCAACGCGGAGACGAAGCAGGTGTTGTGCACGGGGTGGACCAAACACTTGAATGTCGACGCCCAGGGACGCGTCGTCAGGATTCCGGAGGATATTCGCGCGTTGATGTTAGCCGGAGAAAAAGTGCGTTCACCAGCGGGCGGATGAAAGTATCCACCGCGAAGACGTCAAGATTTTGTTTTTCCTTCGCGTCTTCGGGGCTTGGCGGCGGAAGTTTATTTTCATGGGAAGACCACGCGTCCGGTTTTAGAAACCGGACACGTTGTCAAAGCGCGGCGCTGCCAGTTCGGTCGGCGCGAGGATGTTCCAGATGCCCGGGTCTTCGCCGCCGGGGCGCCACATCACAATGCCGCCCAAGCCGAAATCCTGGACGATCTTCCAGGATTCCGCGACGTAGCGCGCATCGACGAACCAGACGGTGTGGTTCTCGGCAGTCGGCGGCGGACACTCATCGGCTTGGAAAAAGCGCGGGCAGCGCGTTTTCGTGACGAGGGTGTATGTCATCACGCTTTCGCCGACGATGCCGCGCGCGTCCGAATCGACGTATTGGACTTGACCGTTATACTTGTTCCGCAAGTCCTGTACTTCGTTCCACCAGAGCGCGGGCGTTTCTTTGCCGCCCCAGTCGTAACCGTACAGGTGAATGCCCAGACTGACCTTATCGGGTGGCACGACGCTGACGGTGTACGACATCACCTGCCGCATCCACCACACGGGCGCGATGGGGCCGGGTCCGCCGCTCTTGCCGTGGTACTCGTATGCCATGACGCGAAAGCGATCGACCACCTTGCCGAGCGCGGCGTAATCGGCAAAGCGGCAAATCTGGCACGCATCGTCCCCGCGCACCTTGGGCGGGACGGTGACGCTCAGGATTTTGCCTTCCTTGTGCAACGCGGCGGCGAGTTCTGTCACGAATTGGGTGTACGGCTGGCGCGTCTCGGGCAGCAGGTTTTCGTAATCGAGATCGATGCCGTCGATGTTGGGCGAGCGCGCGATGTTCATAATCGCGTTGATGTGGTCTTGCCGCAGTTGGGGATTGCTCAGGATGCGCTGGAGGCGCGCGCTGCTGTCCCAACCGGACGAAACTGTCGGAATGTAACGCACGCCGTTCGCCTTGGCGTAATCGATCAGCACGGCGTCCGCGACCGGATTGTTGACCGTGAGACTGCCGTCGCGCTCGATGGTGTAGCTGTGCGGACTGACTTCGTTGTACGCGGTGATGCGCGGCGCGATGATGACCGCCAGCGGGCCGGGGACGCCGCGAGTGCGTTGCAGCCACGCGGCGATCACGGGCGGAGTGTGCGATGGAGTGGTCAGCGCGGGTGGGTCGGTCGGATCGGGCGGTTCGGCGACGACGAGCGAAAAGGTGATGGCGCTCCACACGAGGGCGAGCGGCAGAGTCCATTTCAAGTGTTTCAAAGTGGCGCTATTATAGCACGGTGCGCCGCGCGTGCAAAATCGCCCGTTGGGCATTTTGCAAAAATTGCGGGGGCGTGGTAGAATCTATCCAAGTTCGGAGTAGTAAGATGAGTCAAGCCCAAAAGCCGGTCCGAGTAGAAGACCGCGTCGGCGCGTTGGCGCAACTCGTGCGCACCCTGCGCCTCGTCTGGCGGTTGTTCTTCGACCCGCGCGTGCCGATCTTTCCCAAACTGATTCTCCCCGCCGCGATTATTTATATCGTTTCTCCGATCGATCTGATGCCGGACGTGATCCTCGGTTTAGGGCAAGTGGACGATGTTGCCATCGCGTTTCTCGCGATCCGGCTCTTTATCGAATTGTGTCCGCCGGCAATAGTCGAAGAGCATCGCGCGGCGGTCGCGGCGGAAGCCGGCGGAACAGTCGCGACTTCGGACGGTGGTGTGATCGACGGCTCGTTCCGCGTCGTGTCGGACGACGAGCGGAAATCGAAAGAGTGACTCAGGGGTCCGACGAGTTTTTCGAAAGGTGGTAGAATGACAGAAGCGTTCAAAACGTTTCAGCAAGCCGCAACCGAGTTGGGCATTTCCGCCAACACGCTCAAGCGCTGGGCGAAAGACTTTGCACCTTTCCTTTCGCCGGCGGGTGCGTTGGGCGGCGATGGCGCGAACCGCCATTTTATGCCGGATGACCTGGTGGTGCTGCGCCGCGTCAAGGAACAGCTGGCGGGCGGGCTGAGCACGGAGGAAGTCGTGGAGCAGTTGCACGCCGAAGGACGCGGCGAGACCGTGTCGATGGCGATGACGGCGCGCGAAGGTGGGCAATCCGCCGGCTTTGTCGTCCTGACGGACACGTTGCGTGCGATGATCGAAAATCAGCAAACGATCCAGAACAGTCTGCAGGTGAATCGCAATCTGCAGGGCGTGATCATCCAGGACAATTTTAATCTCAAAGAAGAGAATATGAAACTGCGCGAGCGAATGCAGAAGATGGAGCAGGAGCTGAACGATCTGCGTAAACGCGATTCCGATCATCGTTTGATCTTGGAGCAGCGGCTGGCGCGGCTGGAAGCCGAGGCGCGCCGGAGTTTTTGGAGCCGGTTGTTCTCCTAGTCGGTCGTCAAGATGGCGAATGCCTGATAGGACCAAGCGCATAGCCCTGCGTCTGACGCGGGGCTTTTTTGTGAAGCGAATCGGGAGGATGATGATGCGAACTGCGCGATTGGCAATGATTGGGCTGGGGAACGTGGGGCGGCGGCTGCTGGAATTGATCGAACTCAAACGCGAATGGCTGCGCGAGCGGTACGAGCTGGAGCTGATCGTCGCTGGCGCGGTCGATACGAGCGGCGGCGCGCTCGCGGAGGACGCGGGCCTCGACATTTCCAACATCCTGCAACTCAAACGCGCCAAGCAGGGCGTCGCGGCGTATCCACAACTCGGCAAGCCGGGGATGACGCCGCAGCAGCTCGTGAGCGCAACAGACGCCGATGTATTGGTAGAGCTTTCACTCACCAATCTCCAGGACGGCGAGCCGGGGCTGAGCACGATTCGCGGCGCGCTGGCGCGCAAGATGAATGTGGTCACCGCGAACAAAGGCCCGCTCGTGCTCGCGTTCCAGGAATTGACGGCGCTCGCGCGCGAGCACGGTGTGCATCTGCTGTACAGTGCGACCGTCACCGGCGGACTGCCGACGCTGAACATCGGCACGCGCGATTTGGGCGCGGCGGCGATCGACAAGTTCGAAGGCGTGGTGAATGGGACGACGAACTATATCTTGTCGCGGATGACCGAGGGGCAGACGTACGAACAGGCGTTGAAGCACGCGCAGGACATCGGGATGGCGGAAGCCGACCCGACGCTCGACGTGGACGGCTGGGACGCGGCGAATAAGCTCGTGATCATCGCCAACGCGGTGCTGCATCGTCCGACCAAGCTGAGCGATGTCAGCGTCGAAGGCATCCGTGGAGTTACCCAAGACGATCTGCGCGCGGCGACGGCGCGGCGGAACGTGATCAAGCTGGTGGCGCTCGCGGAAAAAGTCGGCAAGGACTATCATTTGAGCGTCGCGCCGACGCACCTCGACACGACGCATCCGCTGGCGAACGTCGGCGCGGGAATGATGGGGGTGATTTATCACACCGATATCAACGGTTCGATCATTGCCAAGATCGAAGAGCACGATCCGTATCCCACGGCGGCGGGCGTGCTGCGCGACGTCATCCAGGTGGCGACGACGTAATCGATGGATGTGAGCGCGCGTTTTATTTGACATCATAAAACTGAACGATTATAATCAGTATCATAAGCCGACGTAGCTCAGTGGTAGAGCAGGGGACTCATAAGCCCTTGGTCAGTGGTCCGACTCCACTCGTCGGCACAATGCTTTTGCATCAAAAACCGTCTCAGAGAACGCGCCCTAGGCGAGCGGTAACGCCAGTCTCTTGGGTCTTCGCGCCGAACTGGCTAACGCTCAAGCAAGCCACTGGATTGTCCGGCTACAGCCGCCACACGCTGCGCTGGCTGATCCAGGACGGCGCCGTCGATGCAAAGCGCCAGGGGAACACCTGGCTAATTGAAAAAAACAGCTTGCGGGAATTTCAGGACGCGCTGGCGCTCGTGCTGCACTGGAGTTGAAATTCGACGACGATGCGCGGCGCGCTTTCCCGGGGCATCTCTATTACCTTCAGGG
>Ga0272448_1002080_pt1 | contig 25840 bp, 22 predicted proteins | sample YNPCB0191_FD_202220 | JGI IMG/M metagenome (GOLD analysis project Ga0272448, IMG submission 202220) | Hot spring sediment microbial communities from Yellowstone National Park, WY, United States - YNP-CB-019-1 | ecosystem: Environmental > Aquatic > Thermal springs > Hot (42-90C) > Sediment... | reverse complement strand
GGCTGGTTTCTTGCGATACCCGTCGCTGCTGGGTGGCTTGTGGCTGTTCTGGCTGTTCAGCCCCAGGCGACGCCGCAATTCGGCATTCTCCGCCGCCAGACGAGCGTTCTCTTCTTCCAGGCGCGCCCTCTCTGCTTCCAGGCGTGCTTTCTCTGCCTGGAGGCAGGCCAACCGAGCTTCCAGATAAGCCACTCGCTTCAACAGCAAATCGGTTCCCAGCCGTAGCTTGACCACGGCTGTAGTTTAGCACAATTCCTGCGAATGGGTAGGTAGTTACGCACAAAATGAGTATGGGGGAAACGGACGCCCAGACCAATGCAGCGGGGTAAAGCAGAGCACGGGGAATCCTCTCCGCGTTACGGCGTCCGCCTTGTGCGGCCATTCGGCGGGGTGATGAATTGCCGTGGAATTGTGCGGCGGCGGCCGAAGGCCGCCGCCGCACAATCCTATCCCTTCCCCGAAGAACGGGCGGTCAGTGGCCGCCCGGGCCCCTTCCGCCCGGCATCGGTGTGGCGGTCGGCATCGGGTCGGGGCCGGGACCGCTGCCGGGAGTCGGCATCGGGCCGGGGCCGGGACCAGTGCCGGGGGTCGGCATCGGGCCGGGGCCGGGACCAGTGCCGGGGGTCGGCATCGGGCCGGGGCCGGGGCCACTGCCGGGAGTCGGCATCGGGCCGGGGCCGGGGCCAGTGCCGGGGGTCGGCATCGGGCCGGGGCCGGGGCCAGTGCCGGGGGTCGGCATCGGGCCGGGGCCGGGACCACTGCCGGGGGTCGGCATCGGGCCGGGGCCGGGACCACTGCCGGGGGTCGGCATCGGACCGGGGCCGGGACCACTGCCGGGGGTCCGCGTTGGGCCGGGGCCTGCGCCGGGCGTGCCCATCGGGCCGCGCGGGCCGGAGGGCTCCGGAGAACCGGGGATGTTCTGCCGGACCCGCTCCCGAATCTGCTGGCGGAACCGGGCGGGGTCAGTCTCACCCACCTGGGCCAGGCGCCGCCAGGCCTCCAGTTGCGTCCACACCCGCTCCCGGACCGGGGTCTGGGGGGCGTTAGCCAGCATCTGCTGCATCGCGCGCAGGCGCGCCTCCACCCGGGCCAGGGTCTGCACCATCTGGTCATCCCCCTGGGCGGCGGCCCGTTCCATCGCCTGGTAGAAGTGCCGCTCCATCCGCTGGAGGACCGTCTCCGGAGGGTCCTGACCGGCCTGGGTGAGGGCCACCGTCTCCTCCACCCGGCGCTGGGCCATGTCCATGAGCCGCTCCACCTGGTGGGCCGGGTCCGCCGTCAGCGCGACCTGGACATCCTCGCTCCAGGTCTTCAGAGGATACAGCATCTGCCCGGGGAGGTCGTCCTGGGCCGCATACAGGGTACTAGTGAAGCCCGCCAGAGAGGCCACGACCAGTAGCAGGGAAACGAGAATCTGTGCCATGCTTCGCTCCTTTCCGAACAGGATAAACGTCCATCCTGTATGACGGGGAGCGGGCCGGGCAGATACGGCCTGGGCGATAAATCGGGCTCGGGTCCGGGCCGCCCGCCGCGGGTCCCTCGGGGGGACCGACCGCAGAGCGTCCAGCCAGCGGCTCATCTGAGGGTCCAGTTCCTCTTCGGGCTTCACCGTCATATCTCACCAGTCCTGATCACAGTTCCTGGCCCTCTGTGGGGGCCAGAAGGCGGCGCAGGCGGGCCACCGCGCGGTGCTGCAGCGCCTTGACAGCACCGACGGGTTTCTGTACCGCACGGGCAATCTCCTCCAATTCCCACCCCTCCACGTACCGCAGAAGAATGACCTGACGCTGGTCCGGCGTCAGGTGGAGCAGGGCGGAGCGGACGGCCTGCTGGCGGATGCGAGTTTCGGCCTCCTCCGCCGGGTTGTCCGGAGCAGGCAGGGGCAGGGCCTCCTCCAGGGAGACATCCCCCCAACGGGCGCGGAACTGGTCGGTCAGCCAGTTGTGAGCGATACGGTACAGGTAAGCGCGCAGGAACTGGCGCGGCCCGCGTCCGCGCCGGAAGGCCTCCAGCAGCCGGGCAAACGTCTCGGCCACGCACTCCTCGGCCAGGTCCGGATTGCCTCCCAGCCGCACGGCGTACCGGTAGAGTTCATCGCTATAGAGGTCGTAAATCTGGACCAGGGCCTGGGGCTCCAGCCGCTGGGCCCGCGCCAGCAGGGACGGGTCGTCCATTCATGCTCCTGAATATGAGACGGAAAACAGGGTCGGGAGATACGGATGGTAATTACCTACCCTGAATCGTTTGCAGATAATGTAGCGCAGGCTTTAGCCTGCGAATACAGGCCTGGCGGCCTGCGCTACAGGGGCATGCCTTCGCCGCGTCTTTGATAGCGCTTGCCCGGGGGCTCCCTGGTAGGTAGTTACTACGGATTGCACATTTGTGGCCGTATCTGCGGAGGGATTTCTCCGTCTAAATAACAGAGCCCTCTCCACGGGAAGGGCTCAAAACCACTTCTGGCGAGGAGGTGACAGGTGAAACGGTGGTGGATTCTTCTACTGGCGGTAGCGATCGTGGCGGGGGTGGCGGCACCGGTGCTGGCCGCAGGAAATCGGCCGCCCAAACGGATGCCCTTCAACATGGTCGGCCAGATTACGGCTGTGGATACCGGTGCGGCGATGGTCACCGTGAAGGTGGTCCGCGGCAACCGGGTCGTCAAACCCTTCATCGGCCAGACGGTGACGGTTCAGACCGACGCCGCCACCCGGTTCCTCAAGAAGACGGAGGCCGGCGTGGTGCCGATTGCGCTGGCCGACCTGCAGGTGGGGGACGCGGTGAGCGTCCAGGGCCGGCTGGCGGGCGAGGTCTGGACTGCCTACCGCATCACGGTGGGGGCCGACCTTTCCCACCTGCCGTAGGCCCACAGGGGGCATCGCTGATGGCGGCCTTGCCGCCTTCAGCGATGCCCAATCCCTACTCTGCCTCCATCTCCCGCCGCAGACTTCCCAGCAAAGTGGTGAACTCCAGCGGGAAGACGAATTTGGTCGCCGGGCTCTCCCCCAGCCGCCGCAGGGTCTCCAGGTATTGGAGCGTCATCGTATTGGGGTCTATCTTCTGGGCGATCTCAAAGATGTAGCGGAGGGCCATCGCGTACCCCTCGGCGCGCAGGGCCTGCGCGGTCCGTTCCCCCTCGGCCCGCAGGATGGAGGCCTGCTTCTCCCCCTCGGCGCGCAGGATGGCCGCCTGCTTCTCGCCCTCCGCGACCTTGATGGCCGCCTCCCGCTGCCCGTCCGCCTCGGTGACCATCGCCCGGCGGTTCCGCTCCGCCGACATCTGCCGGTTCATCGCCGCCTGAATCTCCTTCGGCGGCTCAATCTCCCGAATCTCAACGCTGGTCACCTTGACGCCCCACCGCTCCGTCACCTCGTCCAGTTTGACCCGCAGGACCTGGTTGATGTGCTCCCGCTGGGCCAGGACGTCATCCAGCATGATGTCGCCGATGACGGCGCGCAGGGTGGTGGTGGCGATGCCGATGGACGCCCGCCGGAAGTCCCCCACCTGCAGGACGCTCGCCTCCGGGTCTATGACTTTCCAGTAGATGAGAAAGTCCACCCCGATCGGCGCGTTGTCTTTGGTGATGCTGGTCTGGTGGGGGATTTCCATGAACTGCTCCCGCAGGTCCACCACCACTGCCCGGTCAATGAGCGGGATCAGGAAGACCACGCCCGGCCCCTTGGTGCCGATACAGCGCCCCAGCCGGAAGACCACCAGCCGCTCATATTCCCGGACGATGCGGATCATGGAGAACAGCAGGATCAGGCCGATCAGCCCGACGAAGAAGATAAAGATAGCCAGCAGCACTTCCATTTTCCCCTCCGTAGCATGAGATTTGGAGTACCTGTCCTGATCGGCTTGCGGATCACGTAGCGCAGGCTGTCAGTCTGCAGGCAGGCCTGGCGGCCTGCGCTACAGGGGAAGGTCGGCGAAGGCCGACCAAAGGCCTGCGGCCCAGGAAGGATGACTTCAGTCAGCACATCCTTATCCTCCGCCAGTAGCGCCAGCGCATCAGCGCCAGCACGCGGGGGGTAAGAACGGTGTAAAGGTCGTAGAGCGTGCGGTGGACCGGAAAGTCCCAGGCCCCGATGTACCGGACCGGACGGGCGCCGAAGCCCGCTTTGAACCGGTAGACTCCCCACATCGGGTCCGATTCGTCCGGCCTCTCCGGCGCCCCCCAGAGGTCGTAGACGGTGCACCCCTGGGCCTGGGCCCACCGGATGGCCTCCCACTGGAGCAGGTGATTGGGCATATACTCCCGATACACGGAGCGGGACGCGCCGTACATGTACCACGCCCGCCTTCCGAACCGGAAGAGGATGACCATCGCCACGGGCTCATTCCCGATTCCGGCAATGAGCGGCTGGGCCAGCCCCGCGTCCATAAAGGACCCCCAGGCGTCCCGGTAATACTCCTCCGGTCGGATGACGAACCGGTCCCGCACGCTGGTCTCCTGGTACATCCGGTAGAGCAGGGGCAGGTCCTCCACCGTCCCCGGGCGGACCGTTACCCCTTTTCGCTGGGCCAGCCGGATGTTGTAGCGCCATTTGGGCTTCATCCGGGCCAGGAGGTCGTCCGGCGGAAGGGTCAGGTCCAGGAGCAGAGTGTTGCGGAACTGCACCTGTTCGGATGAGGGGCGCCAGCCCCGCGCCCGCAGGATGGCGGTGACGGTTTCCCCCTCCGGCGTCTCTTCCTCCACGTCCGGGTCTATTTTCAGGAATACGGCCCCGGCACGGCGGGCGGCGGTCTCCAGGTCCGCCAGGACGTTCTGGAGAAGGGGGACATCGTCCCAGGGGAGAACGGGCCCTTTGGGGACATACATCACTCCCAGCGGGAGACGGGCAGGGCGACGGAGAAGGGCCAGCGCGGCCGCGCGGGGCCCTTCCCCGGCCTCCCAGAGGTAATGAAAGGCCCGCCAGCCCTGCCGTTCTTTGAACGCTCCCCACTCCCAGGTCTGCAGGATGTGGGAGTTGGGCAAGCACAGCAATGCGTCATCCCACTCCCGGAGGTCTGATACTTCCCGGATGGTTGGCCTCATGGTTGCCCTGATTGTACATTTCTTTGCAGTAGAGTCAAGAGGGGTATTACCTACCCGCTGTCATTGCGAGGCGGCCGTAGCCGCCGAAGCAATCACCCTCCTGGCCTGGAGATTGCTTCGCCGCCTTTAGCGGCTCGCCTCGGCGCGAGCGCCTTCGGCGCGTGGCGCAATGACACAGGTGGGTAGGTATTTACCAAGAGGGAGCGTTCATTGGGTGTGTCCCCGTTTTGTCGGGCTGGGCCGCTGGCCTTTTCGCCTGGCCGTAAACGGCCAGGCTCAGGCAAAGATGAGGCGCTAAAGCGCCTCTCTCCGCCCTGGCAACCCGCGTTCCCGCACGGCTACCGGGGGAAGAGGGCGCTTCCAGCGCCCGGTAATTCCTCAGCCAGGCCGTAAACGGCCTGGCCCACTTTCTGATCTCCCCTTGGCCTGCGGAAGGCGCTGAAAAAGTCCCCTTTGAGGGAATCTTTTTCGCCCCCTCCCCCTGTTCCCTCTCCCCCGCCGTGAAACGGCGGGGGAGAGGTGGATATTTCTATTCCCTCCCTCCTGGTAGGGGAGCCTGCCTCCACTTTCTCATGCCTCCTGCGGCCAGGGGAGAGGGGGGATTGAAGAGGGGTTTTGCGGCGGGCGGCTTCGCCGCCCGCCGCAAAACCCCCAATTTCTCCCCAAGTATCTGGCCTTCCTGAAAAGGCGGCGGCGGCCCGAAGGGCCGCCGCCGCCAGGCCCCCCTCTGTCACCGGGCCACCACCGGCAGGTACACCCGATACCCCTGGACCCGGAAGGCCAGCCGGGTCACGTTCCCCCCGGCATCGGTCACCGAGACGACCCCCGAATCCCCCACCCGCAGGTCCAGCCCGCGCGTGTCCAGCCGGTAGCGGCCGGTGCTATCCGCCACCGTCCGGCGCCGGACCGACTGCCACCCCCGCGGGAAGGTCACCTCCACCAGACTGCCCGGCGGCGCCTCCCCCTCCAGCACCTGGGCCGCCCAGTTGTGGGTGGCGGTGAGGCGGGGGACGACGAACTCCGTCTCCCCGCTGGCCTGGGCCAGCCGCAACCGGTTGCCGGGCCCGATGGGACGGGAGAAGCAGGCGGAGAAGGACGCATTGTAGGGGGAGGCGGTCCCGGTCACGCTCTCCGTGAACCCGCTGGAGGCCGCCAGCGTCGCGGTGAAGGGCGCCCCCGCCATGTCGGCGTAGCCCTCCGCGCAGGGCTCCCCCAGCGAGACCGACCAGGAGCGGGCGCCGAACTGCAGGAAGACCCGATGGCCCTGGGGATTGATGTAGCGGACGGTCCCCCACGCGCCGCCAGCGGTAGCCATTTCAGGGAAGGAGACGGTGTACGTCCCGGCCGCGGTCGCCGTCACCTGCCGGAAGAGGTAGAAGGGATAGGCAACGAGAGAGACCTCCAGGAGGCCGCCGGGCGGCGCCTGCCCGGATACGGTCCCAGCCGACTGGTCTATGCGCGCCGTCAGCAGGGGGAGGGTCAGGGTGAGGTCCTCCCGCGGCGTGGTGACGGTCACCGTGTCGCCGGGGAAGAGCGGGCCCACGTTGACGAACCACTCACCGCCCGGCCCCGCGTAGCCCGTGACCGCGCCCGGCGTGACGGTGTAGGGGATAAGGGGGTGCAGGAGGCCGAACAGGGAATTCTGGAAGAGCCCGGCCTCCAGATATGGGAGCACGTCCAGCACGTAGAACCCCGTCTCGCCGGATAGCCACCAGACGGTGAAGGAATCGCCCGCCGTTGGGGTGTAGATGCCGGCCAGGGAGACGGTGTAGCGGCCCTGTGGGGTGACCGTCGGGGTGTGGACGTGGCGGAGCACGGCGGAATCATCGCGAATCTCCACCCGCAGCGTCGCCCCCGCCGGGGCCCAGCCGGAGAGGGCCGGCGCCTCCCGGTCCACCTCCACCGTCAGTGTGGGCACCGTCGTGGTGTAGACGGCCCCGCCGCTGGCCAGTTCAATCCGGTCCCCAGGGAGAATGAGGGTGGGCACCGATTTATCGCAGCCGCCGGACCATGGACAGCCAATGGAGCCATAGAAGTAGAACCCGAACGAGTCCCACCAGGAGAAATCGGCGTACCCCACGGCCTTGACCGCCCCGTCGGGGCCGATCAGCCGGAGGGTGAGGGAAGGGCAGCCCCGGCTGGAGACGCCGCCCAGGTAGTTCCCGCCGACGGCGACGGCGGTGAGGACGGGGCGGCAATCATAGGCCCGGAAGAGGCGGACCACCGTGTGCCCCTCCGGGGTGGTCAGGGAGACCTCGCCTGCGGCGCGGTGGGTGAGGTCCGCGATCCCCCGGAAGTCGGCGACGTAGGTCCCGTCGGCTCCGGCGGTGACGACCTGGGATACCCGGACCGGCGGTGGGGGTGGCGGAGGGGTGGGTTCACCCCCACCCAGGGGGCCCGCCCCGTTCGGGGACGGAACGCCGGAGGACGACGCCCCGTAGGCCCCTCCCGAGACGGTGACGGTCAGGCGGGCCCCCGGCGGCGCCTGCCCGGAGACGGTGTCGGAGAGGGGGTCCACCCGGGCGGTCAGCACGGGAAGGGTCAGCGCGGCCTGCACGCCCCGCGCCGTCTCCACCGTCAGGATGTCCCCCGTCTCCAGGACCGGGTCGTTTTGGGACGAGAGGTCCCGGAAAAATCCGTTCCCCGCGGAGCGGAGGAGGCGGACGTCCTTGATGAAGCCCGCCGTCCCCTGCAGGGTCAGGGTGATGGGGACGTTGGCCCCGTCCACCTGGCCCTGGAGGCGAAAGCCGTACCAGAAGCGGTCGGGGCCCAGGAGCATCCAGAGGTAGGGGACGGCGAAGCGGGCGAAGGTCTCGTGGCCGTCGGGGCCGACGGCGAAGGCGGCTCCGATGTCGGCGGGGCCCAGGGGGAGCGTCGCGGTGTAGCGGCCCCCGGCCGTCGCGGTGACGATGACCGAGGCATACGGCGGCCGATGGAGGATGGACTCCCAGTCCCCCTCTATGGGCCCGTGGGCGACCTCCACCCGGACCGGCAGGCCGGCCGGAGCCTCGCCCAGGACCTGCCCGCCCGCGCGGTCGGTCCAGGCGGCTACGGGGAGGACGGTGGTGGAGAAGACCAGTCCGGCGGCGGAGGCCCGGACCCGGTAGCCGGGGAGCAACTTCGGGAGACCCTCTTCTTTCTCCGCCCACCAGAGCCAGGTCTGGAAGTAGCCGTCCCGACCCGAGCAGGGCTGGCTTCTGATGAGGTGGTTCCCGGCCGTGTCGGCGACGTCCAGATAGAAGCCGGTGCAGGGCGGGGCCAGCCCCACGACCTCCGCGCCGTCCACCTGGACCTGAAGGAGCGGCGCGACGAAGCGAAGGTAGGCAGCCCGGTTCGGGGCCTCGTTCCAGGCGGCGTAGCCGGTATCGCCGGGGCGCAGGTCGGCCCAGGAGGCCTGGTAGGCGCCGTCGGGCCCGGCGGTTGCGGTCTGGGTCAGCACCCCGGCGGGGTCGGCGCGCGGGTAGAGGTAGAGGGCGACGGTATCCGAGGGCGGGGCGGTGCCGGAGATGAGGTCGGCATCGGGGTCGGCGAGGACGGAGAAGGGGGGGAGGGTGAGGCTGAGGACGGTGCTGCCCTGAATCGCCCAGAAGACGTCTCCGGGGAGGAAGGGCTCCCCGCAGTAGCCGTACAGCCAGGTGCCCGACCCCCAGGGCGGGAGGACGGCCAGGTAGAGGTACCCGTCCCCGTCGGGGACCGGCTGGACCGTCATCGTCTGGAGGGGGGTCTCGCCCCGGCTCACCCGGACGGTGACGGGGGCCGGGGAGGGCACCCGCCCGGCGACGGTCCGGTCGGTGAGGTGGACATGGAGGGTCGCAGAGAGCAGGGTCGCAGGGAGCAGGGTCGCATGGTCGCAGGTCGCAAAGTCGCAGGTCGCAGGAGCGCGGAGAGCGGGGGCAGCAGAAGCCGCGCGGACCAGGTCCAGCCAGCGGGGGTCGGGAGGAATCCCTTCCCCTCCCCCGGTGACTCCGGCGGGAGGGGAAGGATTGGGGGCCAGTGCGTCGGTCTGGGGGGAAGAGAGGGCGATTCCAATCAGCGCCCCCAGCACTCCGATCAGGATGCCCAGCCAGAGAAGGCGAGAGGGGAGCATGGTGCCTCCTTTGCACTCTGGTAAACTGCTGGGGAACTCTCTATGACAGGACTTACGCAGTTGGGAGCGGGAAGAACGTGCCAGGCACTTCCAAAAGTGCCTGGCACGTTCGGAAGTGGCGCAACTGCGTAACTCCTCTCTATGATCCAGAGTAAACCGGTTGTGGTTTCAACAGCCGGAGCAATGTCTCCCGCTGGCTCCATGCGGTTACTTCGGAGAAGACAGCTAACTGGTCCAACCACTCCGACTTCCAGACATCTGTGGAATCGTCAATCAGAGTAATGTAGCCGTAGCGGCCATCTGCCCGGTGAATATCATGCCATATCCGGACCGTGCGGCTGACCAGAAAGTTGGCGTAACTTCTGGAGGAACTGGAAAGGGTCTCCACCAGCCAGACGCGAAGGGGTGTAGAGATGTAGAAATCCACTATGTAGGATTCCCCGGAGCCACCAATGACCAGATAGTCCACCTCGTAGGGGATACCCACCTCAACCCAGAATTCTGCCACTTCTTCCTTAAAAGTCCCCAGGGCACCTGTTCGGAGGCTGAAAATCAGGTCCCCGATCTGGATGATCGCCTGGCTCAAGCGCGTGACCGCCCAGGCCAGGTCGTCTTCAGTAACATAAAGGCGAAGTTCACCCTGGAACCATTCCACTCCGTGGGTCAGCAGCACGTCATCAACGATTTTCCGCCGTTTCGGGGATTGCTGAAGTCGTACCCCATAGTCAGCCAGATAGCCAGCAGTTTCTCCAGCATCGGTCAAAATCCAGCCCTCCGGGGTCTGCAACAGATAGAGGTCCACATAGTCCCCATCCGGATAGAGATACGGAGTACGAATCTTCACCATATCCCGCTCCTCCTGGCAGGAAAACAGCAGTGACAAGCGGGATTGCAGGATTTCCTGGATCACGGCGCAATTCATATCAGCCTCCTCTGATACGCAGAGGGAGGGGCTCTGAAGGAACCGTGCAGTTGGATGTTACACTCCCTCACGAAGAGATCAAATGCGTCAGAAATAGAGGATACAGGAGAGACATTGTAGGCCCATTTATCCCGAAACCGGTCTGTCCATTTATGCTTGTGAAAAAGAGTTGTGTTGTCGCACTCAGGATTGTGATGTTGCTTGCCTGCATCCAACCGGCGCAGGTTCTGCCTGCCACAGAAAAGGATAAAGGTACAATGCCCGGTACGTGGGTTAAAGCGTCCATAAAGACGCAAAGGCCAATCTTCGGGGGCCTCAACGGGTACTTCCATATACCATTGACCCTCCTCTTCCTTCCAGTGGATGTCTTCCAAAATCTGCTTGGGCAGCGCAAGGATATGGTCAGCCTCCGATTCCGTCAAAAGCGTCTCTCGCATAGTCTGGCCTGTAGACATAGTTTCTGGCCTCTCCCTGCGTTTTTCAGCCCTCTTCTTGGGTTTTCTTGGCCTGGGCAAACTGGGCGTAGGAAAAACCTCTGGTAAATTCTATAATCGGGCGCGCCGCCTCACACATATCCCAGATGTAAGCGAGGTCCCGGTCATGAGGCTTCATATATAACTTTCCTTTGGTTCAAAATGGCACGCCGACGAAAAGGATTGCGAAGCCCCTCGCGCTCCACCAGATCAACTTCACGCCCAAATATCTTCTCCAACCCCTCCTGCATCTCTACCAGGTCCAGCAGGCTCCACTGAGCATCCGGTGCAAAGGAGACCAGAACGTCTATATCGCTATCCGGTCCGAAGTCGTCTCTGAGGACGGAACCGAATAGCGAGAGTTCCGCCACTTTCCAGCGGTAGCAGAAGTCCAGAAGTTTCCGACGCGGGATACGGAATCGCGGCGTAATTACCTACCACGAAGGGCACAAAGTACTCACAAAGGACACAAAGGGATAAAATATCATCCTTCGTGCCCTTTGTGCGGCCTTCGTGTCCCTTCGGGCCGAGCCCTCAGGGCGAGGCCTTCGTGGTTTTTATGAAACGGTTCTTGGGTAGGTAGTCACATCGCGGCTTCATTTTCAGGCGTTGCCCCCCACAGGGCGCCGCCAATGAGACATCCCTGCGCCCGTCCCGCAGCAGACCGGACGGCCGCGCTTGTAGATCGGCACGACGTTTGCGACGGGCTCAGACGCTACCGCCCCCCGGTCGCCGTCCGCAGGCGGCGGGAGATGACCAGCAGGATGAGCAGGCCCGCCGCCAGGATGAGCGCCGTGTAGGCCCCGATGCCGGTCTGGGCCGGCGGGCTGGGGGTCGCGGTAGGGGTATAGGTGGGCACCGGCGTTGAGCCCGTCCCGCCGGGCGTCGCCGTGACCCGCGGGGTCGGCGTCGCCTGGGGCGCGGCGATGGTGGGGCGCGGGGTCGGCGAAGGCGGGACCGGCGTCGGAGAAGGGGTTGGGGTCGCCGTCGGCTCCGGGGAGACCTGGGCCTGGGCCAGCGCCGCCTCGGCGGTGGCGGTTTCGGCAGCGGCAATGACCGCCTCCTCCGGGGTGGCCGTGGGCGGGATGGCCGCCTGTCCACCAGTCAGCACTCCCCGGCCGACCACGAACATCCAGACGCAGAAGGCAATGATGCCGATCAGGAGCAGGCCGCCCATGACAGCGACCAGGATGATGAAGGTCCGGTTCTGTCGTTCGCCGGCCTCTTCGGCCTCCGCTTCTACCGGCTCCTCCAGTTCCAGGTCCATATCTTCTAACATGCTTCACTCCTTGTGGGTGGGCTCGTTACGGACCACAGACCACTTTGCAGGCTGACAGTCTGCGCTACCCCTGTCGTCTGTTGTCCGTCGTCCGTGGTCTGTCGTCTGTGGTCAAGAACGGATGATCTCCAGGTTGAAGACGGGTACCGTCAGGGGAATCTCTTCGTCCGGGACCTTGACCTTCACCACCGGCAGGTGACTTCCTGCGGTCAGGCGCCCGGCATGTACGAAAGCCATTACCGTGCCAATCTGACCAGCGTAAGGAAGGCGGGTGACCCGGACGGTGTCCCCAATCTTCAATGGCGCGTCGGGCAGTTCCAGGGGGCCAGTCCCCGGCTCCGCCGGGAGTGGCACAATGATTTCTGGGCGGAGAACAGAGCGCCCCCCGGCAAAACGTCCATCCAGCACTGCTTCCCTTCCATTGTAGGTGGAAAGCAACTGGAAACAGCGGGGGGACATCGGGACGCTCCCTGGCCCTTCGGTGGCCACAATCGGAAATGGTGCCTGGGCCGCTTTCTCCAGCAACTCCGGCGCCACCCCTCCCACAATGATCCCCCGCACCTGCATCTCTATTGCCTGGTTCAGCGCGTCCTCATCCGCCAGGATGCCACCTATCAGGACGGTCCCCCGGCATGAGGCATCTATCATCCGCACCCGCAGAGGCTTCTCCCGGGAATCTGTCAGGAGGCGCAGAACCCCAAACCCCTCCTGCTGATTTCCCCAGGTGCACTGGATGAGGGCACCAGCCACCTGAATCACCACGCCCTCCTCCCGAAGAACCCGTCTCACGACGCCGGGATAGCCCGCCCGGACCTCCACAACCTGCGGAGGGGCCTCAATGATCAGCCGCCCGCCGCCGATGCCGGTTACCGTCCCCCCTATCGGTGCCCGACAGACCCGCCGGACCAACCCCCCCCGGGCAGCGAGGACATCCCCCTGCCGGACCTCCTGTCCGGGCTTCACCTTGAGATACCGGCGGACAGCCCGACGGGGTACTCCTAACATCTGAGCCAGGTTAACAATCCGGAACTCTCCGGGGACCATCGCCCGCCCGATGACCTGCACCGGCTCCACCCGGTCTCCCTCGCGCACCAGAATATCCCCCCGACCCGGGAGGCGTCGCTCTTTCCGGACGATGGTCAGAGGCGAGATGACCGTTTGCGGAAGGTAGAAGCGCATGTCCCTCATCCTCCCACGTCCCAGAGCCACTGCTGGACCTGGGCCATTCGGGCGTAGGGGTCAGCGGGCAGTTGGAGCGGGCGGCCGCGAGCATCCACAATCAGGCCCACCAGACCACCCCGTACCCGGCGTTTACCACCCCGACCCGGCCCCAGCCCGACATCTATCCGGCCTCGTGGTCGGAGTTCCAGCACCGCCTCCTCCCCAGGCGGAAGAGGGAGGACCTCCAGAGAGCCGGAGGTGACTTCTACATCCAGGGTCCCGCCTTTCTCGTAGTGAACCCGCATCCGCAGGATGACCTCTCCCTTCCGGGCCGGGCCCACTGGAGCGATGACGGTCGCCAGGTTCACCAGGCCGCCGTTATCCACCACTTCCACGGCCGCCAGCGGCTTCAGCATGGCCACCGCACCCAGGACCGGTGCCAGGCCGTGGATGTCCAGCAAGAGAGTGGAAATTCCGATCGGCTCCACGGCGTCCAGGACCATCAGGGCCAACTGGCCGGGGCGAGGAGCTGCTGCCAGTGCGCCTCCACCGACCAGAATGGGATCAAAAAGAGGCGTCAGGTGGGGATAGGGCTGGGCCTTTCCGGGGCGCCACGCGGGACGCGCGACCTGGATGGCCTCCCGGATGACCTCCCGCACAATGCCCTGTTCCAGCCAGAGTTCCTCCGCCTCCTGAGGGACGCTGGCAGGCCAGAGAGCGCGGTAGTGCAAAACGGATCGCACCTGCTCAGGCTTGAACGGAACGGGCATCCAGCGTAAAAGGGTTTCGGCGCCGCGTTGATCCAGCAAGCGCTCCAACCCGTATACAGAACCCATCCCGGCCCTCACGGTCACCGCCGGCTCCCCACCAAAGACAGCCGTCACCAGGGTGTTGGCCGCCCCCACTTCTATCCCCAGAGTCCCTTTCGGAGACTCGTCCAGGTACCAGAGATACTGGATTTGCCGGGCGAAGGACTCGCTGACCGGCATCAGGGGAACGCTCAGCCATCGCTGGAGAATTTCGCCACCCGGCAGTTGAGCCAGTTGTTTCTGGCGATAGAAGCCCTCCAGTTCGTTCTGTAACCCTACCGGATTCTCCCGGGTGGGAGCCGGAAGGACGTTGTCCACCGAACGGACGGGAGCCTGTCCGCCCACCAGGTCCACCACCTTCTGACGGAGCGCGGTATTGCCTGCGAAGAAAATCTGAGGGCGTTCCCCTTCCGGCAGCATGGAACATGCCAGCGCCAGCGTCTCCACCAGTTCCAGGACCGGCAGCACTGCGCCGTTGTCGGTACCCCCCACCACGCAGAGCACATCGGGCCGGCGCTGAAGCACCACGCGAATCTGCTCCTCCTCGCTCACCCTCCGCCGGGGGTCCTGGACGATCAGGTCCTCCACCAGCGCGTACGTGCCGGAAACGGCGCGCTGGGCAACGGACAGGCTCAGTTCGGGGACCAGCCCGGCCAGCACCACCCGCAGCGGAGGGGCGGCGCTGCTGACAGCCACACAGGCATCCACCCCCACGAGTCCCCCTTGCTGGGGGATAATCAGGCGATGGGCTTCATCCAGCAGCACTCTACCGGTGACGTCTTCAATCTGCTCTATGGCATGCTGGATTCCCAGGGCGATGTCTCGCCAGGGAGAGGCCGCCGTCGTCAACGCGGCGCCCCGGGCGACGAAATGAAACGAGCCCTCCACCTGGTCCAGCAGGATCGCCTTGGTCAGGACAGTGCCGCAATCTACCGCCAGGATAGAGCCGATGCGCTGTTCGCGAGCCATGGTGAGCCGTTAGCCGTCAGTCATCAGTCGTTAGTCGGTAGCCGTTAGTCGGTAGCCGTTAGTCGGAGGTCAGCCGCTGGACGGTCGCGGCGTCCAGGCGCTCCACGACGCCGATGAGCAGGCGGAGGGCCCGGTCGTAGTCGTCCCGGTGGATGATGGCGGAATGGCTGTGGATGTGGCGGGCCGGGACCCCCAGCACCACGGTGGGGACGCCGGTGCCGTGCAGATGAATCATCGCGCCGTCGGTCGCGCCGCCGGTCAGGGCGGAGAACTGGAGGGGGATGTCCAGCGCTTTCGCCGTTTCTATCACCAGGTCCCGCAGGCGGAGGTTGGGGATCATCCGCGCGTCCACCAGCACCAGACTGGGACCGCCGCCCAGTTTCACGGCCGACTCCTCGGGCTTGATGCCCGGCACGTCGCCGCAGATGTCCGATTCCAGGATGATGGCGACGTCGGGGTTCACCACCTCGGCGCTGGTCTTGGCCCCGCGCGTCCCCACCTCCTCCATCACCGTGGCGACGCCGTAGAGGATGTTGGGGTGGGGAGCCTGGGCGAAGTGGCGCAGGGCGTCTATCATCAGGGCCACGCCGACCCGGTCGTCAAAGGCCTTACCCAGGTACGCCTTCCCGCCCGCCATCACCTGGAACGGCGCCGCCGGGACGACGGGGTCGCCCAGCCGCACACCAGCGGCCTCCACCTCCTCCTGAGACGTGGCGCCGATGTCAATGTACATGTCCTTCTTCTCCACCACCTTGTTGCGCTCCTCCTGGGGCAACAGGTGGGGCGGCTTGGCACCGATGACGCCGGGGACGTCGCCTTTGTGAGTTTTGACGATGACCCGCTGGCCCAGGAGCACCTGGTCCCACCAGCCGCCCAGGGGGACGAATTTCAGGAATCCCTCTTTGGTGATGTGGTGGACCATAAAGCCGATTTCGTCCATATGGCCAGCCAGCATCACCCGGGGGCCGGTCTCTCCCTGTCGGCAGATGAGGCTACCGATGCGGTCCTGTTCTATGGAGCCCAGGGGTTCCAGATACCGGCGCACCAGGGCACGCACTTCGTTTTCGTACCCGGGGACGCCGTCGGCTTCCGTCAGCGAGCGCAGGAGTTCCAGCGTGGGGTCCATTTTGCCTCCTGAAAGGGAAAGGGTTTGGGGGATGGTTCAGAATTGGTTGACACTTTCTGATCTCCAAATCTTCCTGGCCCCTTACCCCCCTTTGTCCCCCCCTCTCCCCTTGGCCTGCGGCCAGGGGAGAGGGGGGATTGAAGAGGGGTTTTGCGGCGGGCGGCTTCGCCGCCCGCCGCAAAACCCCAATTTCTCCCCCTCCCCTCGCCCGCCGCCGAAGGCTTCGGCCCGAAGGGCCTTCGGCCCGAGGGCGAGCGGGAGAGGGGAGGGGGCAGGGGGTGGGGTGAGGGCCAGGCGGAATTTTTACGCCTGTAAAAAGTGTCAACATATTTCCCTGGAAAATTGAACCATCCCGGGTTTTGTGGCAGCAGCCTCCGGCCGCTGCCACAAAACCTGTTCTTCTTAATAATACACGATTTTGCAAATTTGTCAAAGGGGGCTCGTTGTAGGACAACTGCGAGCAGTTGTCCTACCCGAGCGAATCCAGCAGGGCCAGGAATTCCGCTAGGATGATGGCCGTCGCGCCCCAGATTTTGTGGCCGCACACCGCGTAGTACGGGATCACCACCTCCAGCCCATCCCGTTCCATCCGGTCCTCGCCCTGAATGGACGGGTCCCGGAATGTCGCCAGGGGCACCTCCAAGAGTTCCGCCACCTCCAGCGGGTCGGGCTGGAAGGCCGGGCGGCGCGGGGCAAGGGCGACGAAGGGATGGACCATGTTGTGGCTGACCGGGATATAGAGCGGGGTCAGCGGGCCCAGCACCTCTATCCCCTCGGCGGAGATGCCCAGTTCCTCCCGCGTCTCCCGGAGCGCCGTCTCTGCCAGAGAGGTATCCCCTTCCTCCCATCCGCCGCCCGGGAAGGAGACCTGCCCGGCGTGGTGGTCCAGATTGGTCGGGCGGACGGTGAAGACCAGGTGGAGGCGGCCCCCGACCGGGTACAGCAGGACCAGCACCCCAGCCTGGCGGGGCATGGAACCGTCCGGGGGGCGGAAGGGGCGGGGGCGAGGGGCCATGGTGACCTGTGCCGCCATCCCCGGCAGGGGGCGCTGCATGGCGGCGCGGACTTCCGCCTCGCTCCACTCCCTGTTGTTAATCGCGCAGCACATGGCGGGCGATGACCAGGCGCTGGATTTCGTTCGTCCCCTCACCAATAGCGCACAGTCGCTGGTCCCGGTACATCCGCTCCACCGCGTACTCCCGGATGTAGCCGTAGCCGCCGTGAATCTGGATGGCCTTCCGGCAGACCCGCTCCGACATCTCGGTGGTGAACAGTTTGGCCATAGAGGCCTCTTTGGTAAAGCGCACCCCCTTCGTGCGCAGCCAGGCGGCCCGGTAGACCATCAGGCGGGCCGCCTCAATCTCCGTCGCCATTTCGGCAATCATCCACTGGATGGCCTGGAAGTTGGCAATGGGCTGGCCGAATTGGACCCGCTGCCTGGCATAGGCCACGGAGCGCTCAAAGGCCCCCTGGGCCAGTCCCAGGGCCATCGCGGCAATGGCCACCCGACCGGCATCCAGAGTGGTCAGGAACTGCTTGAAGCCCTCGTTCTCCTTTCCCAGCAGGTTCTCCGCCGGGATGCGGCAGTCCTCAAAGAACAGTTCCGAGGTGACGGAGCCCTTCAGCCCCATCTTCTTCTCGTCCCGCCCCGGACGGAACCCCGGCGTCCCTTTCTCCACGATGAAGGCGGAGATACCCCGCGTGCCCGCCTCGGGGTCCGTCTTGGCGGTGAACACCACCACATCGGCGACGGAGCCGTTGGTGATGAAACACTTCTGCCCGTTGATGACCCAGTGATCGCCATCGCGGACGGCACGGGTACGGGTGGCGCCCGCGTCGGAGCCGGCCTGCGGTTCCGTCAGGCCGAAGGCGCCGATTTTCTCCCCGCGCGCCAGGGGCACCAGGTACTTCCGCTTCTGCTCCTCGGTGCCGAAGAGGTAGATGGGCTCGCAGCAGAGGGATGTGTGGGCATCCAGAATGATGGCCATCGTGCCGGAGACGCGGGCAATCTCCTCCAGGGCCAGGACCAGGGCGATATAGTCGCCGCCGGAGCCGCCGTACTCCTCCGGGAACGGCAATCCCAGGATGCCCAGTTCCCCCATCCGGCGGAAGAGGTCCTCGGGGAAGCGGTCGGTTTCATCTATCTCCTCGGCGCGGGGGGCGATTTCTTTCTCGGCGAACTCCCGCACCATGCGTTGAATCATGCGGTGTTCTTCGGAGAGTTCAAATTCCATGGCCTCGCTCCTGGGTTGAAGTTTGAGAAGGTCGCAGGGAAAAATCCACGAAGGACACGAAGAAACACGAAGAATCCATCGTATCGCCTTTCGCGCCTTTCGTGCCTTTCGCGTCTTTCGCGTCTTTGTGCCTTTGTGTCTTTGTGGGAGACTTCCTCACCGGTCCGGGGTGGAGAGGGGGAGGCGGACGTAGAAGCGGCTACCCTCGCCCGGCGTGCTTTCCGCCCACACCCGTCCACCGTGCCGTTCCACCATCTCCTTTACGATGGACAGCCCCAATCCCATGCCGCCAAATCGGCGGGTCATCGGGTCTTCCGCCTGGGAGAACCGTTCAAAGATGCGCGGGAGCGCCTCCGGCGGGATGCCCACTCCGGTATCGGCAACGACGATTTCGGCCACATCGGGCCGATGGACGGCGCTCACCTCCACCCGTCCGCCCGGAGGGGTGAATTTCACCGCGTTGGAGAGCAGGTTATCCAGCACCAGGCGAATCTTCTCCCGGTCGGCCCGGACGATGAGCGGGGTCTCCGGAAGGATACACTCTATGGTCAGTGCGCTGGCCTCTGCCAGGGAGCGGTAGGTCTCGCAGACCAGAGCGATCTCCTCCCGCAGGTCAAACACCTCCCGGTAGAGCATCATCTCCCCGGTCTCCAGGTAGCGCAGGTTCAGCATCGTCTCCATGATGTGCTTCAGGCGGGTCGCCGCGCGCAGAACCCCCTCCAACTCGTGCCCGCCGATGCCCTGGTCCTTGAGCAAACTGGCGTACCCCAGGATCAGACTGAGCGGCGTGCGCAACTCGTGGGAGGCAATAGCAATGAAGTTGGACTTCAGCCGGTCCAGTTCGCCCAACTTCCGATAGGCGGCCCGGAGCGCTTCCACCAGGCGGGCGTTCTCAATGGCGACGGTCGCCTGCGCGGCCAGCGCGCTCAGAATCGCTACGTCCTCCTGGGTGAAGCCCGCCGGGTCCCGTTTGTTGACGGCTTCCAGCACCCCGATGCAGCGGTCCCGGGCCTGAAGCGGGACCGCCAGAAGAGAACGGGTGAGAAAGCCCGTCTGCAGGCCCACCTGGCGGAAGTGGCGCGGGTCGGCGGTGGCGTTGGTAACCACGATGGGCTGCCGTTCGGTCAGCACTTTGCCCGCGATGGAGCCGTGGACGGGGACGGGAATCTCCTTTAGACGGGCACTCATCTGTGGGTCGGCCGCCGTGCAGAAGCGCAGGTCGCCGCTCCGCTCATCCAGCAGGAGGATGGACGCCCCCTCGCTGTCGGTCAGTTCGGCGGCGATGGAAACGATGCGGTCCAGCAAAGGGGTCACTTCTACGGTGGAGACCAGTTCCAGGTTGACTTCTAAGATGCGCTCCAGTTGCCGCAACCGTTTTTCTATAGCATTCATGGGCCCTCCTCAGCCCGAGGGGATGGGAGCGTTGCGGCAGCGTTGCAGACTCATTGGCCTGTTTCTTGAGGAAACGGAGACGTGAAGTGGATCCAGACCGGTGTGCCCACATCGGCCCAGTCGTAGAGCCAGCGGGCATCCCGGGGGGCCAGGTTCACGCATCCGTGACTGCGGGTAAACCCGAAGGAGTCGTGCCAGTAGGCGCCGTGGAGCGCGTACGGCCCGTTGAAATACATCGTCCAGGGCACGTCCTCCAGGTAATACCAGGCGGGGCTCCCGTCCTTCGCGTCGGGGTTGCTCATTTTGGCGGCGGGGAACTTGCCCCAGATGTGAAACAGTCCGGACGGCGTCCAGGTGGATCCGGGTCGGCCGCTGGAGATGAGCGTGGCGTAGACCATCCGTTCCCCTTCGTACGCCGCCAGCGTCTGCTCAAAGAGGTCCACCTCTATCCACCGCGCGCCCGGCGGTACTCCGGCAGGCGGCGGGTCCACCGTCACTTTGGAGAGATATTTCTGCTCCACCCACTGGTCCGGCCCGATGAGGTACCACAGTTCCCCCGGCGCCCGGAACTCCTGCGCGTAGATGGTGACCACCTGGTAGCGCTGATACTGCGGGGCGGCGGGGTCCGGCGGCCCCTGAGGGACGCGCGAGGGGCGCACGGGACGGTTGATCCAGCCGAAGGGGTACGACGGCTGTTCCGAGAGGTACACTCCCTGGAAGCGGGAGGGGCGGCCGAAGACCAGCGCGTCGGCGGGGACGAACTCATTCTCGTTAATCTGAATCCAGGTCTGCCCCTCGTACTCCACCCGGCCCACGACGCTCACCCACTGGTCGCCGGAGTAGAGGACCCGTACGGGCGGCAGGCCCAGCGCGGCCTCCATCGGGTGGCGGTAGATCGCCAGAGGGAGACGGCGGACGTAGGCGTAGGTGTACGGGACCACTTCCTCTTCGGGGTCGGGCTTCAGTTCCACCACCGGCAGTTGGGGGAGGGGGTCGGGGAGACGGATGTGGGCGATCCGGTAGGCGGTGGCGCCGGGGCCGTACTCCGGGCAGACCGCCCGCCAGCGCCAGAGCCGCCCGGGCGTGCAGACAATGTCGCTCACCTCAACCCCGGGGGCAGAGGGAGAAGGCAGGGCACGCGGCATCTCCCGCGCCTCCGCCGCCCCGAACGACAGGAAGAGCAGACATAAAAGCGCGAAAGATGCGAAAGGACGCAGAGGTTTCATCCTATCCCTACTCCGTACTCCCTAATCCCTACTCCGTACTCCCTAATCCCTACTCCCACAAGTATAGGTTGACTTTCCCCACTTGTCAAATGGCGCGTTTGGAAGTATCATCTTTTGCGTGGGAAAGAGCCAAATGAATCCCGGGAATCTGAAGAACCGTTCAACCAGGGCAATCCTCTTAACAGCGGCGGCTCTGACTCTTTCGTTAAGTTTCCTGGTCATTGGGCTTGCGCTGGCCGAGCCCCCTTCTCAGGGCCAGGATGAATTTCAAATCTACCTGCCGCTGATCAGCCGGGCTCCGTCCCCGGAGGGGAGTTACTGGTGCAATGAGTATGAGTACGGCCTGATCTGGACTACCGAGGTCATTACGCTGAACGCGGACGGGACCAGCGTCTATGAGTACCACCCGCCGTACCCTGGCATCGCTACCGGCACCTGGGTATATACGTCAGCCACGCAGGAGGTTGGCTTCACCAACTTCCGCTGGCTGACCGCCACGTACCAGGCGCCCGGGCGGTTATGGGCTCAGCGGCATCTCCCCGAAGTGGAGTTTGACATTGCGCTGGACTGTGAACGCCAGGAATAAACCCGGGCGCGAGTTTCACGGTGAAGAGGTTTTGCAAACATAGCGCAGGATTTTGCAGTTTAACAAATTATTCTGATGATAGCCTGCGAAGTGGATTTTGACCTCCTCATCAGATGCGGGGAAGCACCGATTCCGGTTTCGGTGGCGGGAGAAGGGAAGGGGATTTGGGGATTTTGCGGCGGGTGGCTTCGCCACCCGCCGCAAAATCCCCTTTGTTCCCCCGAGAGGGGGGACGAAGAGGGATGGGCAAACGAGGCCGATGAGAAAAGGAGGAAAAATATGCGCATCGTTCTGGACGCAATGGGCTCCGATGGCCGGCCGGTGCCGGACGTCGCCGGGGGGGTGATGGCCGCGCGGGAGTGGGGCGACGAGATTATCCTGGTCGGCCCCGAGGAGGTGGTGCGGGCCGAACTGGCAAAACATAACACTGCGGGCTTATCCATCACCGTCATCCACGCCCCTGAAGTCATTGACATGCACGAACATACCGACGCCGTGAAGCGGAAACGGGACGCTTCCATCCGCGTCGGCATGCGGATGGTGCGGGACGGTCAGGCCGACGCTTTCGTCTCCGCCGGGAACACCGCCGCCGTCCTGGCCTCTGCCATCTTTGACCTGGGCCGCATCCGGGGCATCAAACGGCCCGCGCTGGCGACCATCTACCCGGTCGCCCCGAACCCGGTCCTCCTGCTGGATAACGGTGCCACCGCTGACTGCAAGCCGGAGTACCTCCTCCAGTTCGCCCGGATGGGCGTCGCCTACGTGGAGCGGGTCTGGGGTATCCCCACCCCCCGGGTGGGGCTGGTCTCCAACGGCGAGGAGCCGGATAAGGGGAACATGCTGGTGCGGGATACGTACGCCCTGCTGGCCCGGAGCGGCCTCAACTTCGTGGGCAACGTGGAGCCCAAAGAGGTCACCCGGGGCGCCGCCGACGTGGTCCTCACCGACGGCTTCACCGGCAACGTGATGCTGAAGACGACGGAGGCCATCGCCTCGTTCCTCTTCCGCTTCCTGCGGCGGGAGTTGACCGGGGGCCCACTGAACAAGGTCGCGCTGGTGCTGCTGCTGCCGGGGCTGGTGGCGATGTTGCCCGGACTGGCGCTGCTGGTGCCCTCCCTGCGGCGGGTGGCGAAGCGGCTGGACTACGCCGAGTACGGCGGCGCGCTGTTGATGGGGGTGGACGGAGTGGTCGTCATCGGGCACGGGCGCTCCAACGCCAAAGCGGTGAAGAACGCCGTCGGGCAGGCCCGGCGGGCGGTGATGGGCAACGTCCTGGAGGCCGTGCGCGCGGGGGCCGCTCAGGCCGTCCCCGAAGGAGAAGACGAAGAATGAGCCGGCCCCGCGTTGTCGTCACCGGCATCGGCGCGGTCACCCCGCTGGGGCTGACGGCGGAGGAGACCTGGCAGGGGTTGCTGGCGGGCCGCTCCGGCATCGGCCCCATCACCCAGTTTGACCCCTCCCACCTGCCGGTGCGCATCGCGGGGGAGGTGAAGGGGTTTGACCCGGGCCGGTACATGCCCGTCAAGGAGGCCCGCCGCATCTCCCGCGTCTCCCAACTGGCGGTCGCGGCGGCGCAGGAGGCGCTCTCTATGGCGGGGCTCACGCCGCCGCTGGGGGAGCGGGCCGGAGTGGTGGTCGGCACCGGCATCGGCGGGCTGGAGTGGGCCTTTGCTCAGGCGCGCGTCCTCTGGGAGCGGGGCTGGGAGCGGGTCAGCCCGTTCGGGATCACTGCCTCGTTGCCCAATATGCCAGCCCATCACATCAGCGGATGGGCCCAGGCGCTGGGGCCAACCCTGACCGTTGTCACCGCGTGCGCGGCCGGGACCCAGGCGGTGGGAGAGGGGGCGGAGATGATCCGGCGCGGCGCCGCCGATGTGGTCATCGCCGGAGGAGCGGAAGGGTTCATCCACGAAGTCGCCATCGCGGGGTTCGCGGCCATGCGGGCCATCTCCACCCGCAACGACGAGCCCCAGCGTGCCTGCCGCCCCTTTGACGAGCAGCGGGACGGGTTTGTCCTGGCCGAGGGGGCGGGCATCCTGGTCCTGGAGAATCTGGAGCACGCACGGGCACGCGGCGCGCCCATCCTGGCAGAGGTGGTGGGATGGTCCTCGTCGTCGGACGGGTTCCATGTGGCCCAGCCGGACCCGGAGGGGCAGGGAGCCATGCGGGCCATGCGCTGGGCGCTGCAGGACGCCGGGGTGCGGCCCGAGGAAGTGGACTACATCAACGCCCACGGGACGGCGACCCCCCTCAACGACATTGTGGAGACGCGGGCCATTAAAGGGGTCTTCGGCCCCCACGCCTATCGGGTCCCCATCAGCGCCACCAAGTCCATGACCGGCCACGCGATGGGCGGGTCGGGGGCCATAGAGGCGGTGGCCTGCGTGCTGACCCTGCGGGACCAGGTCATCCATCCGACGGTCAACCTGGAGGAGCCGGACCCGGAGTGCGACCTGGATTACGTCCCCGGGCAGGCCCGCCGGGCCGAGGTCCGGGTGGTACTCTCCAACTCTTTCGGGTTGGGAGGACAAAACGCGTGTCTGGTAATGAAAAAAATTAACAATTAAAAATTAAAAATAAGGACCGCGCGTTTCCTGTCAACCTTTTAATTGTTTATTGTTAATTTCCTTAAGGAGGACTGATGCGGATTATTGCCAACGAGAAATCCATCCGCCGCCGCGCCTTTATCGGGCGCTACGCCAGCATTGCCGGACTCCTGGTCCTGCTGGTCTCGTTCATCTTGTCCATCTTCTGGACGCGCGAGTCGGCCCTGATTCCGCTGGGGATGTGGCTGGCGCTGATGCTGGGGGTGGGGCTCTCCATCGTCGGCGGCTATTATGCCGAGCGGTTTGAGGGGCCGCGTGCCCACTACCGGAGCGTGCGGGAGGCACTGAAGGGGCTGGATAACCGCTACACCCTCTATCAGCACATCCTCCCCTCCCCCCACGTCCTCCTGGGGCCGGACGGCCTGACGGTGCTGGTGGTCCGCTCCATCCCCGGCGAAGTGACCTATGAGAACGGTCGCTGGAAATGGCGGCAGCGGTTCAAGTTTCTGCGCTCACTGGCCGGGCAGGAGGGGCTCGGGGTGCCGGAGGCGGAGGTAGAGTACGAACTGCGGCGGATGGCCCGCTATCTGGGCAAGATTCTGCCCGACGTTTCGGTCCCGATGCGGGGAGTGGTCCTGTTCACCCATCCGGACGTCAAACTGGACGTCCAGGACCCACCGGTTCCCACTCTGCTGGCGCGCAAGTTCAAGGACTGGCTGCGCGGCCCGGGGGCGGCCAAAGCGATGCCAGCGGCGGCGCGCCGGCAACTGGAGGAGGCCCTGCCGCGAGGAGAGGAGGTTTGAGGTCGGCAGACGAACTTCTGGAATTCGCCACGAATTTCACGAATTGACTTCACTGCAAAAACTCACCGCAGAGACGCCGAGAGCGCAGAGTTCTACATCAGCATAATCTCTGCGTACTCTGCGTCTCGGCGGTGAAATGACCTTTTTGCAGGAGACTCACGAATTGGCACGAATTTTTGTTTCTTTTCATTCGTGTAAATTCGTGCAATTCGTGGCAAGAAAGACCAACTGCGTAACTCCCGTCCGTATTACGTCAGGAGATTACGATGAATATTGAACCTGTCCTTCCCCAGTTGCTCTGTTCCTGCGGCTCGCTGTTCTTCGCGGTGGTGGCTGCGGTCTTCGTGGTACTCCTCCTTCGGAGCGTCCGCCAGCGCCAGCGACTCCAGACCACGCTGGCGAACATCCCCCTGCAATCGGTCGCCGCTCTCCGGCCCGGGCAGGGACTGGTCCGGCTGAAGGGGGTGATCGCCCAGGTCCCGGAGCCGGTCCCTCCGCTACTGGACATCGCGGTGGTGCGCGTGGCCATCAAAACCGGAAGACCGGGTGAAGAGGACCGGCAACAGATGGACCGGGTGCAGGTGCGGCCGTTCCTCCTGGATGACGGCACCGGGACGGTGTGGGTGGACCCGACGGGCCTGGACCGCTTCCTGCTGGGTGAGGGGGTCACCCCGGAGGACGCCGACCGGGCCGCCGCCCTGCAGGCCGTGGGGCTTCCCCCCACCCTGGATGGACCCGTCCAGGTCTGGGCGCTGCGCGTCGGGCAGGAGGTCACCGTCGTGGGGACCGTCCAGCAGAAAGGCGACCAGACCGTCATCGCCAAAGCGAAAGGGCAACCCCTGGTGGTCGCCCCGGGCGACATCCCGGACATCGCCGTTCAGACCCGACGACAGTCCACAGGGGCCTGGGTGGGGATCGGTTTGCTGGGCCTGCTCATCCTGTGCCTGCTGTCGGTGGCTGGCATTACGTTGATCCGGGTGCTGGCGACGCTGCTGGGCTCATAAACCCCAGCGGGCAAGGCGACTGTTGAGTCCTATAAAATCGTACCGGGCTAAAGTCTCAAAAAATCGTGCCCTCACCCCTCCCCCTGCCCCCAGGTTCATAAAAATCTCTGAATCATTCGTGCCCCTCTCCCGCTCGCCTTCGGCGGCGGGCGAGGGGAGGGGGTGGAAAGAGGGGTTTTGCGGCGGGCGGC